>Ga0180437_10000254_pt1 | contig 107565 bp, 177 predicted proteins | sample SS_ome_4_FD_132410 | JGI IMG/M metagenome (GOLD analysis project Ga0180437, IMG submission 132410) | Hypersaline lake sediment archaeal communities from the Salton Sea, California, USA - SS_3_D_1 metaG | ecosystem: Environmental > Aquatic > Non-marine Saline and Alkaline > Hypersaline >...
ACCGTGGTCGCCCCATATCCAAACGCAAACGCCTGACTCACGACCTGCTTTGATCATTTTCTTAACTCTGTTAATACTAGCCATTGTCAAACCTCCATTAAATTTCTCTGTTCATCCCTTTTATCTTACCATGGTTAATTCGGTTTTGTCAAACTCTTTTTCGAGGTAAGCCAAAACTTTTTCAGCATACTGTTCGTTGGTAACTATGTACCCGTTATTATAGAATAAAAGGGCCTTCTCTAGGTTCCCCCCGTACTTCCTTAGTAAGTGGCGCACAAAAAGAGTACCGCACGCAATATTATTAGCTGGTTCAAAAGCCTGTTTTTTAGTCAGTCCACAAAGTTTATTGTAGATCACAGGCCTTAACTGCATCAGTCCCACCGCTCCAGAATGGGTATTGTAGGCCTCAGAATAGCCGCTAGACTCAATTTGAATGATACTCTGGGTCAAAGTGAAATCAATAGCAGAAAAGTCCTTGAGAGCCGCGTAGTGAGTTGTGACAACCTTATTTTCTAAGGCATCGACTCTTTTCTTGAGTTTATTGGCCTTGTACTTAGTCATAAATTGAGCAGCAAAGAGGCAGATAACCGCAAAAGTCAATATATTAATTCTCTTTTTGTTCTGAGTAGTTATCATTCTATCCTCCCTAGTGTGGTCTAATGTTTGGAGTGGTAAATCCTAAGCTGCTAATATCACCTCTTTCTAACAGTTCTTTCAACTTGTTAGTCCAAGTATAAGTGGTTTTTCCTGTCTGCCAACTATAATCCCTTTGTAAAAAGGCTTTCTTTAGGGTAACTTTTCTTACGCCGGCGTAGCTAAGTCCTGAATTTCTCAGAGCTCTTTCTCCCTCGTTCTCTTTTAGCCACCGAGACATGCGCTTCATTCTGTCAATTAATTCAGGGGTTTCATCGAAATTAGCATACATTTTCAACCGTCTAGCAACGGAGTTATGCTTATTGATCCGTGCCTGTAATTGTTTCAGACGGTAATGTTTCTTATTTCTGCGAGGTTTAGTATCCTCAAGGATGAATAGGTCTTTGGGCTTCAATCCCACGGACCTGCCAGTATCCATGTAGACACACCACACGGTATCTTTCATAAGATCAATGATTTTTTGCGCGTGGTCTCTCTTCTCGGTATCAGCATCAGGCCTTTGCCCATCTTGTACTGCCCACCGCTTTTGATAACTGACCACTCCCCTAAACCTATGCTCTTTCAAAGCACTATCTTTAATATGGTGACCACTAAACTTGTGCCCAGTGAGCTTTAACACAGCCATTTGAGCAAAGGTTTCAGGATGTTCTTCTTTGTAACGGTTGTACCAACTAACCCGCCCCTTATCCCCAGTCTTTTTAAACATTTGCAAGAGAGGATAAACCTCTCTCCCACCTGGAGAAGCGTAGCGGTAATCGCCCGGACTGTCTTGTGAGCGTGCCAAGATAAGATCAGCAACTGTTTTACCCAACTTCTTTTTCATACGCTTTGCCTTGTCATCCAAAGCAGCCTTCTTTAATTTCTTAATTTCTTTATCAGCGTCCGAAATTAGTTTGTAGAATCTGTCATTCAAGGCTCTACGGGTTTCCCACCGTGGATATCTACCATGAATTTTCTCAAACTTACGTCTAAGCTCATAAGTGTCGGTAGTATTTAGAATTTTACGAAGGTTGATCTGAAGTTGTTGTAATTCCTGAATCCTGCGGTGAGCCTCACCCTTATCAAATTTCTTACGCCGACCCATTATTGCACCTTTCCAAAAGCATCATCGGGCAAGTCACCCAACAATTTAAGTAAATCCTCAGCTTCTTTTTTGTCTTTGTCTGCTTTGGTGGGTTCCTGCTCTGGTTTCAAGCCTTTGAGCAATCCCTCTTGCACATCTTGAATGGCCTTAGCCACCCGCTTACTTAACTCTTGTTTGCTGCATAATTGCGCTTCCTCTAGGATATCTCCAACCACCGCTTCAAGGGCTTGGACAGATAGCATAGCAAACGCAATCAGCTCTAATTGAGCCAAAGGACTGTTGACAGCTTGCATGGCTTTGTTGATATCAATTTTCTTGTCTTTGGACATTTTCTTCCTCCCCCTCGTCAGGTAATTGATTAAACACCTGATTTCTTGCTTTCTTCATATCGGAATAGAGCTTACGGCCCACTCGGATAATCAGCATAGGATCATTAATCTTCTCCAAAACCTTTTCAACTTCACTACTTGTAACTCTCTTGCCTCTAGCCATCATTTACTCCTTTGATTCTTTGATCGTATCACAATCCTCTGTGGATTGCAAGTCTAAATCACTTTCCACTGTCCTCTTTAAATATAGCCCTGGCCCAGATAGACGGTTTGGAATCTGCTTTTTTACCTTTCATATATTCTGTAGTTGCATCACCAAATAAAGAGTTTAACCATCTGTGTAGACTAGCCAAATCTGATATACTAATAAGAGTATAGTCAGCGTTGTATGCTTCCCCAAGGCTTACTTTGGTTACCGGCTCCCCGCTATCGGGAGATGAGATTTTAATATAAACATTTCCCCCTTTCCACGATAACTGTTTTTCAGCTTTATTTTTTTCTTTCTGAGCTTTCGCCAAGTCTTGATTCTTGGTTTTTAGCTCTTTCACTAGACTTTCTATGCGTTTCATACCAATCTCCTAATGTACCACGCAACGTAGTGTGATAAAAAGAATTAGTAGCAGCAAAATAAAACCCATTACTTCTTATTCTCCTTCATGTAGTCAACAGCATTGAAGAATCGTATATTGATCCCGTTGTTGCGGCAGACCTCTAAAAATTCATCCCACTCTATATAACCATCGTCACCTTCTTTGGTAGTGTACCTAAATCGGATCAAGGTTTCGCTGTTACGTTTGACACAGGAATCGCACTCCCCTTTTCGCAAGGTACGGGAAGCACACTTCTCACACTGTTTCGTAATGTCTAGAGAAAACCGATTACCCCTAAATCGTCCATACAATAAATAACCATCTATGGTCTTGGCGAATAACTGAGTGGGACATATACCACCAAAGTGGAAATGGTCTTTACTATCTGATCTTATGGTGAGGTTGATCAATTCTTTTTCTCCGAGACAGTGTAACGTCTATGGTTATTTTGGTGACCGTTAGAGCAGCACCACATCATTTTCTTTTTTCCCTTGAGAGGCACAACTAAGGTAGACACAGCCTCAGCATTACACTCAGCACATTGGTTATGAACAAACTGTTTAACTTTGGTTTGATGTTTTCTAGTCGCCATCTCTTGACCTCCCTAGAATCATGGCCGCACCACATTGACGGCAGGTTTTAGGTACATCCCTCAATCTTACTTTGACTGGATCAAAACTCAAATGGTGCGAGCAGTCATTGCTAGCGCACCGAAAAGTCATTTGCTTACCAGTGATATAGTTCCTTTCAATAGCCTGTGCTTCCTCCGGGGAAGGGGAGGGGGGAGACTGAACGGAGGGACTTTCTTCTATGATTAAAGGAGGTTCATGGTCTATGTCCTCAGTCTCCCCTAAATCTACTAAAGTTTCATTGATCATATCTAGCAGACATTGAGAATTGTTTTTGAAAGTTTTGGGCTCTTTATCAATGATTACATAACCACAGTGGCGGCAGCGGTGGTTGCCCGAACCGTCAACAGTAAAGTGAGTAGACCCACAACCCATGCAGCGATTAATAATTTTCATTGATTCGCTTCCTTTCCTCTTCAAGATTCATGGCGTGGAAGTATAGAATAGCCTGTTGATAATGATATCGAGCCACATGGATTGAGCCCTGCGCCTTGAACCTTTCAGCTAACTTTCTATGGGTTAGCCATTTATGTTTGTTGTTTGTCTCCACCTTTCTTAAACCTTTCGTACAGCTTGTCTGCTGCTAATTCCAAAAATCTTTTCTTCTTTGGCGAAGTATTACCAGGAAAACCATACACATCATCCATTGCTTTCCTAATGATCTCTTTAACTTCGCTTATGTCTGATTTCTTGATCATACTTCATTCTATCAAATGTCAACAGGTTTGTCAAATTTATTTTTCCTAGTATTTTTCATATGCTGTATAGTAGAGGGTCTAAGAAGTTCCTCGGTAGTGGCCCCATTGATATCTAAATAGCGTTTGCAACTAGGAGGAAGTTGCTGGTTGTCTAAAAATTTTATGCGATACACATTATCATTCCCTTCCTGTTCCCAATTTCCCTGACTAACTAATTTGGTTACAGTGGCGGGAATGTGAAATGATTCGCAGTACCAACACCACACCATCACCTCATCCCCTGGAAAGTATTTCTGTTCAATGGGTTGGCTCATCCTCTTCCTCTTGCAGTTCTTTTAATCTAGCTTCCATTTCTTCGGTAGTCATGTTTTTGACTCTTTCGTTGATCTCCCGAATACCTTTTTCCATAAAATCATAATGCTCATGGCACAAATAAACCAAATCATCTCCAACTCTTATAATCCGGTTGGCGTGTTTAGAACAATTTTTGATTTGACAGGTTTTGCTCATTAAATACCCGCCAACTCGTAGGATTTCTTAAACATTTCGTAACAGAACTTCGCATGGCGCAAGGCTTTCTCACAATCATGGAGAATACCATAGTCACGAAACTTAATCCACATCTTTTTAAAGGTAAGTGCCTGATAGTATGCTTCTATTCCTGTCATTGTTTTTTCCTCCCTATTAATTGATCGTACCAAATTAATTCGCTCTTGTCAAATTCTTTTTTTACCTTATTTATCATACGGTTAAACTGCATTGTACGGATCGTATCTAGTCGATAATCGGTTAAGCACTCAACCTCTATTTGGTATAACAAAGGAGGATTGTTCAGAAAAACTCTGGCTAAATGCTCACTTATATCATCCCCCACTGTCAATACATACATTTTATTTTCTTTTTCTGTCTCGGGTAGAGAGTAGAGAAATCGTACTTCCCACGATCTTTTCTCTGGCAAAATTCTGTAAACATTTACAATCACTTAGCCCACCCCGGTCTCTGTCTATTAGTCCACTGTGGCTTTCTCTTATCATTTTCCCACTTGTCTTTTAGACATAATCTGTAAGCCTTGAATATATTGAGCTCTTTTTTGAATTTAGTACAGTTAGGAAACATAGTGATTTCATTAGACTCTGGCATGAACGCATAGCCGGCATAGAAAATCTCCAAATATTGCTTACACTTATGTGTTTTACCGTAACGAAAGTTATACTCATCGCACAAGGCTCTGAAATGGTTTAATAACCACAGGTAGTTAGCTGCGTTAGTCCTTGTCCAGATTGCACAAGGATGGTTGACATGAGTGGGGCGATAGGGAGCATTAGTAGCCCCCATAACGTGCATAGCGGTAGAGAGCAACTGAGCAGATTCTAGACACATTTTGATCACTCGCTTGTTGTCCAGTACTCTAGCTGACTTGTGAGCGTCTAAATATGTAACAAAGATGTTCACGCCTTACCTCTCTTCATATATTCTATAGGAGAAACCACTTGTAATTCCCTGATGTTATCGGTTTCTACGACCCTTCCGGGGATAAACAAATCTCTCAGCAATACTCTACTAAACACATAGTTGATATCATATCTATATTCTATACGGCAGCCTTCGAAAGAGAAAAGGCATCCCTGGTAACTAACAATTTTGTTTTTTAGATTAATTACCACTCTTTCCCTCTTTCATCATAGTCACTGTGTCTAATCCCTGAATATCCGTAGCATTGATTCTACCCGTTAAATCACTCCATAAAAAACTCACATAAATAATTGAAAAGATTAGATTACCCTCAAGAGATACACCTTCTATTATATCAACTATTTCTGCTTTCTCTGTCCCGTGAGTATTATGGAAATAGGTACCAAAATCCACCTGAGAGTGCGGCCTGACAAGGATTCTGTCGCCCTTTTTGTATTTCTTGTTAGGCATATCTTTTGTTTTTCATGTAGTAGAGGGTATTAAATCCTCTGATTTCATTTTCGTGCATTTCAATTTCTCCGTCAGCCCAGTCTGTAATCCAGTATTTTGGAGACCAATCTCTTCGATCAATACCACGCTTTATGATAGTGGCCTCCCATCTCTGATCATACCATTCTATATCTACCCTATCCCCACATTTGTATTTATATTTAGGTTTTGGTCTTTTCTTGCGCTTCTTTTTTCCCACGATTTCTATTCCTTTTAACTTTCATCTGGTTTATTATATCATATCTAAGAATGTGTCTATCTGTCAAGTATTGACCCCACCCCATAACTTTATATTTTCTGGAATAAAGGGGCACTGACCCCGTATAAGAGTAATGTTCATAACCCGTTATTTGCTCATAGACTGATTCTATTTTGGTTCGTACCTCTGTAAGGTATGGAGGTATCCTTACCCACACCCAATCTCCCGCTTGATAGTTAGGTTTATTCATCTTCTAGACTCTTTTCTAATTTCTCCATGTTCTCTTCCGTGGCGTATTTAAAAGGAAACTTAGCCCACAAACGTACTGGATGGTACTGCTCACCACTGCTAGACTTCTTGCCAACCTTCATATTGGCGAATCTCTCACGCTTTGGGAGCTTTTTAGTGTTGAACCCTTTGTAGACCTCTAACACTTCCTTATCTAGGTCGATCACGTAAGCGTATTCACAGAATAGAGAATCAGCAACAAAATCAATAGAGTTACATAAATCTCTAACATTACCACGACTTATCATTGATAGGATATCAGCAGCAGTATCTCTGCTAAATTCTGGGTACTTGGTGGGCCAAGCATCTCCTACTTTGTCAACTATTGCCTGTATATCCGCGTCCGATAGAAAGCTGCACTCCCTAACTGACCACCGGAAATCCTCTAGATCCATTTCATTTTGTATAAAATCACAAATAGTTGCGCCCTGTCCAGTAGGGTATCCATCCCATTGCCCGTACTGAGCAACTTTGATCTTACCATCACAAACTACAGCGGTAATGTTCCTAGTTCCCATTGTTTTTCCTCCACCCTTTTGGAATTTTTCTAGAAGTTTTATCTCTGTTATTGTATAGAGAGATAGGGAATAAAATCAACGTCATAAAAAATCCAGCAATTATTTGGCGAGTATAATACCAATCTAACATCCTATTCCACTTAGGAATGGACAGCCCCAACCAAGCCCCGAAACCTACCAACAACCAACTAATTAACAGTAACTTAACCATTTTTCCTCCCCTTCATATAACTTATTGTTTCTAAACGTAATTCATCCTCAAGGAAAAATAGTGAACAGTCCTCTAAGTAATACATATTAAAAGGTTTTCCAACTCTTTTGGATGATCTCTCTAACACAACCCCACGTACAACTATGCCCTTATATTTCTCTTTGGCAATAACCTTATCACCTATTTTAAATTTATACTTATTTTTCACGAATTGTATCCTTTTTATGTTTCAGAGTGGTAATAATATCTAATCCTGTTATTTCTCCCGGAAGCATTTTAATAGGGCTTGTCCAATGTTGCTTCTCTGGCAAAAACACACTGACCCTGTAAAATACTGTGTACTCACCGTGTTCTACCCCAGTAATATAGCCACTGAAGGTGTCACCGTACTTCACTATCACAAAATCCCCTTGTTTATATTCAGATTTAGTCATGGTTAGTTGTGCCTTTCATATCTTGTACCACCCTTTTTCCACGATTTAGGCCCTTTTTAGTCCTGTGTTTTTCATTGCTTTCTCCGCCGGCCATATATGACCATACGTGACCATATATGGTAGGTATGCCACTATATATGACATGACACTATACCTGCAAGCGCCATGCCAACCTAAGCCGGCTTGCATAAAGCGTGCCAAAGCTAGAGCTCTTGCAAGGTCCGTGCCAAGGTCAACCTAATGGCCTAACACTAAACCGCTAGGCCTAACCCTACCCTAACACGGTAACACGTACCCTTGCCACTCCCTATAAATAATTATATAGGGGAATTTTACCCCTTGCAATTGTCAATAAATAGTGTTATGATCAAAAGACACAAGCAAAAGACTAATGAAAGGGGTAAGTTATGAGCCAGAAAGTTTTTGAAATCGTAACCAATAGGATAATTGACCAATTAGAACAAGGGGTTATACCATGGCGCAAGCCTTGGAAAAATTCCCGCCCACCGTGTAACCTGCTTTCTGGCAAGCCTTACAGGGGCATTAATGCCCTTGTATGCTTTCTAACTACCTTTAAAGAGGGGTTTAGTTCACCATTTTGGTTGACGTTTAAACAAGCCAAGCGGTTAGGCGGTAGTGTCAAGAAAGGCGAAAAGGGCACTCCTATTGTATTCTGGAAGTGGATCAACGGCACTGATAAGGATACAGGCAGGGAAAAAACCTTTCCTTGTGTCCGATATTATACCGCTTTTAACCTGGATCAATGCGAAAACATACCAGAAAGCAAAATTCCACAAGACAAAGGCCTTGATTTCAAACCGATTGAACAGGCGGAAAAACTTGTTTCAGAATGGTTAGGCAAGCCTGAAATCAGGCATAGCGGCAATATGGCCTGTTATTCCCCCGCGCTAGATTTCATTAACCTACCGGACCCTAACCGCTTTAAATCGGTTGAGGGGTATTATTCCACCTTGTTTCACGAATTGACGCATAGCACTGGCCACCCTAACCGCTTAGGTAGGTTTGAACAAAACGCGGTTAATGGTTTTGGCTCTGATAGCTATAGCAAAGAGGAGCTGATAGCAGAAATTGGCGCGGCTCTGTTATGTATGCAATGCGGAATTGATAGCGCGGACCTACACCAAAACCAAGCGGCTTACGTGCAAAACTGGTTAAGGGCTCTTAAAGATGATAGGCGCTTGCTAGTCAATGCGGGACAAGCGGCACAAAAAGCGGTTGACCTTATCAACGGCACCAAACATAAGAAAGGGCCTAGCAATGAATAAAGATAGCTGGATCGAGGCAAGGGAAAATCTACTAATGGAAAGGGTTAACTCTTTAGAGGCAAAGCTAAACCGTTGTCTTGAACAATGGGAAATTGACGCTATAGAGGATAGCCTAACCGAAAACGATATAGTTAACGAGTATAGCGCCATGGTTGATTATACTTTTGAACTATTGAGGGGGTAACAATGATTAAACTAAGCCACAATAACAAAAAGGTTAGTAAGTTAGACGCGGTTAGTTTTGGTATTCAGGCCTTTGCTATCCCCTTTGATATCCTGAAAATGTTTATCAACCGCTTGCCTATTGATACCGAGGCAAAGCTAGGGGCCTTTGAAAACGTCCACCTTGAGACAAAGCAAAAGACCATTGACAATCAAACCCATTGCCTAACTTGCCCTAGTGCGGGCGCTTGCGGCTCTGTATGCTATGCCTTGCAAGGGTCCTATAGGTGGAATGTAGTTAAAGCGGCTAGGGCCTGGAATACCGCTTGCACTTTTCTTGATAACTTTGCTTTTCATATGACTAAGGCATTGACAAAGGTTAAAAGGCCTATTGTCCGGATACATGATAGCGGCGATTTTTATTCGCTCCGCTACTTCCAGCAATGGGTTAAGGTTGCAAAGGCCTTGCCGCAAAAGACGTTCTATGCCTATACCAAAAGCCTAATATTTGTCGATTTCAATGCTTTGCCTGATAACTTCAAACTGGTACAATCCCAAGGGGGAAAACATGACCACTTGTTAAACCCCCTAAAGCCTATAGCGCGTATATTTGAAAGCAGGGAGGCCCTAGAAAAAGCTGGTTTCACCTATGGCAATGAAAATGATCTACCAGCAATTCAGGGGGTAAAGCGTATAGGCCTAGTGTACCACGGCACCAAAAAACTAACAGACCAACAAAGGCAATATTTCAAATAGGAGTTAACCCCATGAAAAACAAAAAACGCGGACCATATATTGACAACAAAGCAGAGCGGCAAGCTTTCTACCGTGACGCGCAATGGAATAAAAACTATAGAGAGCAAAACCGTTGCAAGGCTAGTGATAACCAACCTACCGCTTCACCTATGCAAAAACCGCCTATGCCATGTAGTCAATGCGGCGGTAAAGTAGTCAAGGGCCTGTTTAGGTACGCTTGCCCTACTTGCCACCCTTTCCACTTCCAAAAATGCGGTATATGCGGTGCAAAGCGCCTTTGGTGTTGCTGCTAGGCCTTTACCCCTTTAGCCTAGTTAGCAGCTAAGGCCCCTAGTTATTGCTTGGCTAGGGGCCTTTCTTTATGATTTCAACCACTTAAATGTTGCTCAGATTGCTTTCTAAGGGCCTTAAATGGTCTTAGGTATGCTAGGGTACCAGGGGCCTTGAAAAAATCGCTTACAAGCCAAAATAGAGAGCCATAGGACTAGCGGCAAGGCAAAGGAAAGGGGGTTAAGCATTGCACCTAACCCCCTAGTGTAAAGCAAAGCGGCTAAGGCTAATAACCAGCCTTGACTATACGCTTTGCCCTAGTCAAATTGTTGCGGCGTAGCCTGATAACCACTAGCCAATGTTTCAACCTATCAATCAACCTTTGCATGGTTTCCCCCTAGTCCTGCCTTACGATAACCCTACGCTTGCCATTGATAGTCACGATATCAAGGCGCTTGCTAGGCTTGTTTGACTGGTTATCGCTTGCCTTGTCTTTGTCTTGTTTCCTGATAACCTTCGCTTTGTCGCTGGTTATGATTATTAGGCCTTGTTTGCTCATTGTCTAACCCCTTTGTTTGTCGGTATACTTCGATCATACCAGAAAAAGGGAAAATGTCAATAAAAACTATTTAACTATGTATAAGTAGCCACCTATAATAGGGAGTAAAAAACATGAGTGAAAATAAACTAGAGAAAATCAGGCAACATATTGAAAACACAGTGGGCTTGCATAAATTTCTTGATAATTTCTTAGCCAATTTCAAGCGGGAATGTAAAAGAGAAGAAAGAGAGCGCAATAAGTGGCTGAAAAAACAAAGCAGCAAGCCGCAAAAGCCTTGGACTGGAAAGGCCTTTCAAGCTAGGTTTACCTATGCCAAAAAACAAGCTAGGGAGAGAAGCATTAAATGGACCTTAACAGATAAACAGTATTATCAATTGGTTGAAAAGGCTTTATGTTCCTATTGCGGTTACCCCTTAGCAGGTAAAGGAGTGGAATTAGATCGAATAAATAGCAAAGGCATATATGAAACAAACAACGTAACCCCCTGTTGTGGTCTATGTAACATGACTAAGGCGCGGGATAAATTTAGTTATAGAGAGATGTTAGACCATATAGGTCCATCCATATCGAAAGTCAAATACCTACGTGATAAAAAATAGTCAAATGAACATTTTGCCCTATTTCCATTAATCTAATAATATCCACAACATACCTACAATACAAAATACCCGTGTAATCTACCTACTTAGTGAATATTAAAGGGAAATTTAGTTTTCCCTTTCGAGAGCTCGTCTATGGCATAAAATGCGTTAACTTTTGCCGGCAACGGCCGGCCAATTAAGGGGCTTTATTCCAGGCGGGACAAGCAAAGGCCTAGCAGGTAGATCAAACCCCCCTTACAAGCCAAATAAGAGCCCTATAGGTATACATATAGAGCCCTATACAGGCCTAGTTAGTTATTGGGTTACATACAGATAAGGTTAGGTGGTTAGTTATTGGGGTAGTAGGGTGGAAATACGGGTTGCAAGACCCATGCCAACTCTCTATATATCTCAGAATAATTATACCCCTTACCCTATATATACCCCTATATAGGTATATATTGACTACCCTATATGACACTATATGGCTATCAGTGCTATTAGCCCGCCCCTGCAAGACCTATACCACCATATACGTAACTATAGTTACTAATATATACCCATATATTAATAAATCAGTGTATTTATAACTATTGATTATTATGTGATTAAATGCTGGTACTCCACCGATAGAGTAAGCAAGATATATACCAACATAATGGCATAGATATTGAATGGCTATGCAACCTTTGTGCCAGAGCTCGCGGGCCTAGATAGAGAACTATAGTTACCCAATGCAATTAATATACCAATGTAGTTATATAGAATGGTACATATATTGCAATAAATTAAAATGACCATATATGGATATACATGTATATAGGGGTATGGTAATGTAAAGGGGTACGGTGCTATATGCAAAGACCGTGCCATGGCTCCATCCGGTAAATCACACACAAACCTAATTTAACCAACTGAACAAATATTCATACTCTATATGGGTCATAAAATAACCCAATTAAGGAATCTATTTGGGTCATTGAGAGAAGTACCAAAAACCGAGGGGAACAAATATTCAAACCCAGTAAAAATAATCATGAAGAAAAACCCAATGATTTCAAGACTAGGTTAAAACTAGAGTGCTTTTCGTATAATTATTATTTAACTATGTATAAGTACGCTACTATAAGTAGAGGGGGAAAATAAGAACATGAGAGACTTAATAGATAAAGCTGACCATATATTGAGAAATAGTCATAGATTTAACGTGGGAGATAAGGTTAAATTTAGAATATCAGATGAAGCTGGAGCTAGAATAGTAAGGGGCAAAGTGCGGCGTGTAGAGATAAATTATTTGTGGTCTGGTGTCTATGAAATAGAATTAGATAACCCCTGGGATAAGATATACAAGGACGAGGCTCCTAGAAATACTATGATGATAAGAGAGGACGTACTCACATTGGATACTTTAGACTATATGAGAAAGAATAAGAAATGAGATTCGAGGTCGGGGATAAGATCAAATTCAAGTGGGGTAAAGGCCATATGGTTGGTACCCTATCTAAGTATATAGGTGAAGACTACTGGTGGGTGTTATTTACAGATGGGTGTTTTGACAGGTGTATAGAGATGAGAGGCTACATGTTCTCCCACGCCAACCCAGTGACTTATATGAGACGTAAGAGGGAAGGATGAGTAAATTCGAGCCAGGCGATATAGCTATACATGAGTACCTAAGCATCAGGCAGAGAGGAGACTTGCCAGATACACTAGAGATACATTGTGAGTGGGTAGCGGATAGAGTAGAGATTATTAAAGAAGCTACGGGGGAGAATCCACACTTAAGTAACTATTATCGGGATGGCCTTTACTTTGTTTGTAATAAAGACGGAAAGGCTTATATGGTTCCTGTCCAAGAGTTGAGATTGGACGTCGTTAACACTATGAGACGGAGAAAAGAATCTCGTGAGCAATAATAAGTATAAGTTAGGTGATAGGGTTAGATTTAATAGTCAGGGGCTTAAAGGAGTAGGGGTAGTGGTGGCTATTTCTCAATTTGCTCCAGATTGTTATGTGGTTCAAGGCCCGCCCCGAGCGGGTGGTCGCGGCCTCCGGATAGACTTACACGAGAAAGAAATGGAATACAGCGTAATTGGATACATGGTAAGGAAGAAGAATGGGCTGGAAACCTAAGTTACACCTATTTCAATTAGGAGACAGGGTAAACTTTAGTTACCTAGGTAGAAAGGTAACGGGGAAGATTATAGGTATAAGGCCCACTAAATCTCCTTATTCTGGATTCCCCTTATTTCAAGAGTATACGGTAGAATTCTCGGATGGCCCCCGCATGAATATGTGCTACTGCAAAGAAAGTGACCTTATGCTGGCAGATACTATAGAGTATATGAAAAGGAAGAAACAGTGAAATATAAGGTAGGAGACAAGATTAAGCTGTCTACGGGGTACGAGTTTAACCCCCAGGTTTATATTGGAACGGTGGTCAAGGAGCCTACCAAGAAGAATAATCTATACCTAATAGAGTTCAAGGCAGACGAAAGAGGGACCCAGAGGATATACCTAACCGCCGAACAAATACAGCCCTTGAATGTGATGACCTATATGAAAAGGCTTAAGAAATCTCAGACTGATTAAAATAGTCGGCTCAGAACACTAGAGAGCCATATTTCGACCCTATTTTGGCTTAAAAAGACCTGAGTAATACCGGAGGATACCCCAAATGATTAAGAAAATCACTAAAATCACAGAAGTCGAAGAAATTCGGACAGTTAGTATTACCTGTGACGTGTGTCAGAAAAAGATTACTCCGGACGATATTTGGGAGTGGCAAGAGATATATTTCGTGGTTTTCACGGGTGGCTACGGTTCTGTGTTTGGAGACGAGACTAAGGTGAGGTGTGAAATCTGTCAACACTGTCTCAAGAAGCTTATAGGACCATATTGCCGCTATGAATAAATATCAAAAGAAGGATAGGGTCAAGGTTAGGGTGCTGATGCCCCAGAAAGAACCAGGAGTAGCTCGGGGTGAAAGATGGGTGTCGGGGGAAGTACTGGCCGTAGAACACAATGATTTATTCAATGATTCCTACATCGTATATGTAAAACCCAAGGCTGAGGATAAGTTTCCCTTCCCGGTGAATATGGCAGCTCCCATACTACACGTAGGTCCAGAGAATTTAAAAAGAGACGTTATAGAGCATATGAGGAAGAATAAGAAATGAGTAAAGACGATATCTTAGAAGATCTCAAGGATGTGTGTGAGGACTCCAGACACCCCTATTTAAAGAAACCTAGATTCTATAGGGTTGTAAATAAAGGTAAAAAGCCGTGTCCTAGCAGTCGGAATGGCCTCCATTACCCCGATAAGTTGGAGTGGGGCGTAGACCTGAGAGACCATATGGTAGACCTGTGGTGTGGAGATTGCGGTAAGAAATTCAGAAAGATACCCTTTAGGGACCTACCTGAAGAGTGGAAAGACCAGATAAATAAGACGTTGGAGGAATCTATTGATGACTAAGGCAGAGAGATTATTAAAGAAAAAGAAGAAGTTTGAAGATAGGGCTGAAAGAATCCAGGGACGAATCGAGTATCGGAAGTATCAATGGAAGGATACTCTACAGTTTTCAGGAAGTGAGTCTAAGAATGAGCCTCATGTCTATTTAGCCGCTGGTAGAGATTGGAAGGACGGGTCTCTTCGTTTGGACCTAAGAATCGATGATAAGACAATAGTCTACGGAACTGATAAAATTCGGGAACTTAGGGACTGGTTAACCGAAATGCTGTCCGATTCCTTGACTTCGGAAATGCGTGAAATTAAAGGGAAAAATAAGGGGTAACATTTTTTACAGGAACAATTGTTACCATTCTGTTTAACTATGTATAAGTATTAGCCTTATTATAGAGGCATTTTTAAGGACATGTGCCTGGGTGGTTAGCTTGTCCTCCTAGCCTGTTTCCGGTAGCTTTCTGCTACCTACAGGTAACACTTTATTAAATTCGTATCTATCCCCACCTGAAGACGGATTATTATGAAGCCGATAGTTGACTGCCCAGGCCTAAACCAATTAGCTGAGGCCATAGAACTTTGTGATGAAATACTCGCTAGCCACACCCAGGCCAAAATAATTTCCCTTAAAGAGCATAGATTCATAAAGGAAATGAGAGCGGAACTTATGGAAGAATTCCGCCGTCTTAGCCGCAAAATGCTATTTGGATAATGGGCAGATATGGGTTTCAGAAAATTCCTACGGAAACTCCTTCCTAATCCGGAAGATCAAGTCAAAATTCCCATTAAAGACGTAAAATCGCTAGAAATTTCCCCTATTTGCAAGACAGAGAAAGAATACAACGACAGGATGATTCTTAGTATAGGCGGTCTTCATCGCAAGATTGGTATACTTAAACGTCCTGATGTCTATGGTCCTGAAGATTTAATAGAGGAAAAGATAGCATTAGAGTCTGTGGGCGCTGAATTGATTATTCCTGCCATAATTATCCCACACGGAGTATCACAAGAAGGTTGGATACCTTACATAGTATTTTTTACTCATGATAAGAAGTTATTTGTATGTCCAGCCGATTATGATGCTTTTTCTGATACAGGGTATGAGAGGTAGACGAGGGTAACTTTGGTTACTCTCATGTGATTCCTCCCATTACTTAGTAAGCCTAAGTAACTTCCTCCTCGTCTGTTGGGCGGAGGGGCTGGTTTATCTGGTCCCTCCCCCGACAATTTGTGGAAATCATTATGAAAATTACATTGACACCATCCAGGAAAGATGATTTACGCGAAATAAGGGGGGCTCTCAAGCTATTACAGGCCTTGGGAGGCGGAGTTCTAGAGCTTGCACCGGGCACATACACTGTTGACAACAAGCTTGAAGTACCAAATGGATGTACTATTGTTGGTGGTGGTAAGCAAACTAAAATCAAGTAAGGAGGTACAGAGTCCAGATGGACCCTGCTAGTTTATCTATTATAGAAGAAGGCGTAACCGACCCTCCCAGAGGAAGTGAATTAGTGGAATGGTATGAATTTTTGGGCATTATGATTCTATGGGATCTAGCTCGCTCGGTATTTACAGCTTGGTTAACCAAATATTGGCTCAGTAAACGGCCAGTGAGCAAGAGGAAAGCAAAAGATGCCTAAAATTCGTCGCAGAGGACCCATCAGATACTCCGAAGCTACTGGAATTGATAAGCCTAAGAAGCTTATTGATACAGATAAGATAGATGTTATACGGCAGAAGCCTAATCGCGTGAAATTAGGCATCGAAGAGGGTGAGACCCGCTTTCCACCCGAGGCTATAGCGCCAAATAAGCGAAAGTACGACGAAAAAGGGCGTTATATTAAGCACAAAAATGATTTTACGAAGAAAAAAGAGGACTCCGATGAAAGAAAAGAGCCCTCTATGGTAGAAGCAATGAAGAATACGTCCCTATCTAACCCATATCGGAAGAAAAAGTAGTGTCAAACAAGAAAAAAAGTGTAAAAGTTCTTGAAAATATTGCTGATGCTAAGGAAGAGGCAGCAAAAAGACGCTTAAAAGGGCTTTCGAAAGACGGTTGGAGTGTTATTCAGCTATTTTTACAAGAAATTCAGGCGAATGACCTAGTTTCAGAGGTAGTAGGTGGAACTAAAGTTACTCTTACTAACCAAATTGAGGCTCTAAAGGAACGTATTCAGTTCGAATTTGAAGACGACGAAGAGGTTAAAAAGTTAATTATGGCTAATTTCCCCACCTATAACACTATTCGTAGGTGGACCAAGGCTCAAGGTTGGCAGGATGCTGTCTATGGTAGCATTAAGTATGCCAATTTATTTGATAATTACCATAAGGCTAAAGTTATTGACGGCGTGTATAGAAAAGCTACGGCTGATGGACGCCAGGATATGAAAGCTGCGGAGCTTTATTTCAAAATTGAGGCCGATGTATTTGGTAAAAATAAAGATAAGGGGTCTGAGAGCTTGCAGGATGAGCTCACTAATGTGGTCTTGGGGAAAAAGAAGTCTAAGTAAGGATAGGGAATGGAAGCCTACGTAGAGTATGGTGAACCTTTAAAATTACACGAACTTCACATAGAAGAGCTTGTAAAAACACTGGAAAAAAAGGGTGTTAAGTTAGTTAGTTCTAAAATAGGACCCCTAACTCCTAAGCAATCTCTTATATGTAAGGACGAAGCAAGATTTAAGGTAGTGGCCTGTGGACGTAGGTTTGGCAAGTCTATGCTGTGTACACTTATCGCTCTGGCTGTGTTGTTACAGCCGGGACGAAAGGTGTGGGTAGTAGCTAAAGACTATGGACTCACAGATAGGGTGTTCAAGGAACTCTATCATTTGGTGGTTAATGAACTAAAACTCGCTAAGAGTAAGTCCATGTATCACCGTTTCGTAACCTTGAAGAATGGAAGTGAGTTTAGAGGCAAATCTTGCACCAACAGAACCTCCTTGGTTGGTGATGCCGTAGACCTTATAATTTGGGATGAGGCTGCTCTAGAAGAGCAAGCAGAAGATATATGGAACCAGGAGCTTCGGCCCTGTCTAACTGACCGTAAAGGGTCGGCTATCTTCATTTCTACCCCCAGAGGTCGTAATCACTTCTATGAATGGTATAGATTAGGTAAGAAAGGGGAATTACTACGTAAAGCCCTGGAAGGCTCTGATACGGAACTTACTGAAGAGGAAGTGGCCTTGTCAGACTGGTCTTCATATAAGTTTACCTCTTATGCCAATACCATTGAAGAAGGAGGATATTTAGATAGAGCTGAGATTGATGCGGCTAGGCTGACCCTACCGCCGCTGAAATTTAAGCAGGAATATCTGGCAGATTTTACGGCTGTTTCAAATAGGTCCTTTCCAGAATTCGACTTTGACGTACAAATTGTCGATGAAGATTTTGGAGGGCATATTATTCAGCCGCATAATCCAGAAGTCTTCGCCAGTATGGATTTCAACTACTCTACCCCCTGTACCACTCTGTATGCTCAGATGGATGGGAGCCTAAATGTTTTTATCTTTGATGAGTTTGTGCCCAAAGAAGCACAGACTACTGTTCATGCCCAGGCTAAACAGCTTCTGGAAATAGATAAACAGTTAGGCGGAGTAATCCACACAGTAGTAGCTGATATCGCTGGGAAACAAAAAGACTTGGCTGGAAGAAGTGCTTGGGATGATTTAGCTTCTTGGGGCATTCATCCTACGGGTAGAAAGCAGCGGATAGAAACAGGATGTGATTTAATCCGTCTTTGGTGTAGATATCCTGTTGTAGATGATAATGGAAAGATACTATTTGAAGAAGACGGAATAACTCCAGTAACTTATCCAAAATTATTTGTACATAGTAGGTGTGAAAACCTTATTTACGCTTTAGAAACTGCTACAGCACAAGAAACACAAAATGGAATTCTGAAGGAAGGGTATAAAAAGGACGGAAAGACAGACGGACCTTTGGACGCTCTCAGGTACTTATTGGTGTATTTGCTCCATGATTCAGGATATGTTGGAGCCATTCCGGTAATTTAAGCCAAGTAAAAGGAACTAATATGTCAGACAGTATTACTTACAGGAAAACAATTCGTCAGAGATTTGATGCTACCGCGTTTCATCAGACTGGTGTATTGGATGCTACAACCTCAGTATCTAAGATTAAGTTGGATATTGTGGCAAAAAAAGTTACCATACAACCAGCCGTTGGAGTTACGGTAACTGTAGATGTTTCTCTGGACGGAGTAAGATGGACACAGATCGTTACTGGGTTAACTGCGATGTTAAGTTATGGCGATACTGTGGGAGATTATCTGGTTAAACATGTGCGTGTAACTCGTACTGCTGGATCAGGTAATGTGGTTATCGTTGGAGCCTAAGTATGCCAGATCCCATCCCCAAGCTAGTGATATATGTGAACGGAAGGTTTCGGCTGATTAAGCCTAACCTGCCGAGTTCAGTGCAGGGCGATGCGGAAATGCAACGTAAGTTGCTATTGCTTATGGCTCACAAATATCGCTTTTTTGACTGGGGAAATAAACTTCCAGAAGAAAAGTTTGAAGAAATCAACACTTATGTGTACAATCTAGTTAAAGACTTATACGAGGAATAAACCATGCCCAAACGCGCAGATAAAGCTACAGGAAAGAGCACGCTGAAACATAGAGGGCATAGCCGTAAACAACAAGGGAAACCGGGTACTCAGGCGTACAAGGCCGAGACTGAAAAAGTCAAGCCTAAACGTATGAAGGACCGTGGACCTGGTTCGGCGTTTGCACACGCTCTCTATAGGAGCGAAGCTGCTCGTCTTAAAGAAGAGTCAAAGAAGCCAGGAAATCTGGGCTACAAAGAGACTATTCCTGCTGGCCCTCAAGCAATGAACAAATCTTTGACTAAACATCTTAAAAAAGGCAAGAAATAATGCCTGAAGATAAGAAGAATTCTCCTCAAGGTACAGCTCCAAATAATTCTGTACAGCAGACTCCGGTGGTGAGGCCTACCAGAACCTCTAACAAAAAGAGGATTATAGAGGCCCTAAAGAAAAAAGACCACCTATCAGGGAGTCTCTACGTTGATGCTCATAAAGATGTTGAAGTGTATCAGAAGCTGTTTGAGAAAAAGGGGCATAATATTATTGAGAATTCCAAAAATTTAAAGAAATCAAGGAGTAAAAAATAATGGGTGTTGGACGTAGACTTATTCAACGGCGTCATAAACTTCGTGACGACGTTAGAGACGACGTTCCTAAGCGTGAAAAGGTGGATAAGCGAGATGACGTTCTGCAGGACTCCCCCGGCGCTTTTGGAGCAATGAGAGGACTGCGTCGAAGACAGGAAGAAGATTTTGGTCAAGATGTGTTCGAGGTCAAAATTGAGAAAGCCTGGGAGTCTGATGCTGACATCGAAAGAGTTGACTTCGGTGGCGGAGACTTCGGACTCAGAGTTACCTTCGCACAGTCCATCCAAAGTTTAGACAGGGGTTTTATTGAGGGGGATGAACTCCAAATCATAGAAGAAGGTTCTGCCCTTGAATCGTACAGGTATGAGGGAATTGAAGAAGCGAATAGTGGTGACGTTGCAGCCGGTCGGGTCCGTGTTGTTTCTGATACAGTTCTTCGACTCCCAGATGCCTCCCCGACTGCAGCCGTTGCAGCATGGGGCTTCATAACCTTAGATGCTGCGTTTACGGGTGGAGACTTAATTGATGGAGAAACTATCGTTCTAGACGATGGAACCAACCCTGCAGTAACTTTTGAGTTTGATGATGGTCTTGGTGGTGGTGTGACCCCTGGAAACGTAGCCGTTGGATTCGTGCCAGGAGATACTGCCTCAGACATCAGAGATGCACTCGTTACAGCTATCAATGGCGTAGGGGCGGGATTAGCAATTACAGCCTCGCCTGGACCTGGATCAAATCCTAGTGTTGCATTGGTAAATGATACCCCCGGAGTCGCTGGTAACGTTGCTATAACGGAGACAGTTGCTGATACTGGATTAACGGTAGCAGGAATGTCGGGAGGTGCAGATGCCTCTCTTAGTTGGGCGGATGAATTAGGCGTAAGAGTGCGAGCAAAACTAGCTGCTGGTGCCCGCCTGTAAAATGATCATTTTCAAAAGGAGATTGTATAATGGCTAAAGAGAAACGTAAAGTTTCGGATAAGGCTTTTGCGTTAAAGCATCGTGGCAAAAAGCTCAACCAGGGTGACCAGGTTGGCATGCCTAAACCTTTGGCAAAAGAAGAAGTTGCTAAAAGCCTAAAAAAGAAAAAAAAGTAACATTTGGAAATGGGGAGCAAGATTACAGTTCGAGTGTCCTGGTACCGGGTAGAACAGAGTAATGCAGCTCCCCTTCCTTTAATTTAGGAGAGAGGAAGTATGTCCTTTAATCTCGGTGTTCAAAACTATCCTGGTGGTTATCTAGGAGGGTTTGGATTTGGTACAGTAGGTATCTATCTATATGAGGATATTTACTATCGCCAATGGATCACCGAAATTGCTTTAGCTTTTTATGAAGGCCGACAAGACGAGTTTGTTTGGCTTGATTTACTAAAGCAGTTTAGGAATCCTGAAAAGCAACAAATCCTACCTTTAAATCTCACTAAAGAGATTATTGATGAAACTGCCATTTTGTACCGAGAGCCACCTATTTACGTGGTCAAGAGTAGAAAAACTGGTAAACCTCTAAAGAATGACCAGAGACTCTGGGAACAAATTATGCAGGATTGCCGGTATCTTCAAACCATGGATAGAGTGGACAGATGGTGCAGGCTACTGGGCACAGTTCTCCTGAAGGTTTCATTCATTGATGAATCCACAGGGAAAGTGGTCGAGAAGAACGAGGGAGGAAAAGTTCAACTCGACGTACTCCATGGTGGAGTTTACGATGTTAAGTACATAGACAGCCCTTATTATATTTCTGAGCTTCTTATTGGCTTTGGTCAAGGATTCTTGGGATTTAATCGTGGTGCTGGTGGTATGGGACAAACTCGTAGAGGACCTTTGGGGCAGTTGACCGGAATTGGAGCCGGTGCAGTAGGTAAGATGGGGAACTCCCAACATGGGCAGATTAGTACTATTTACTGGTCACCCACTTCTCATAAAGTCACTGGAGAAGATGGTGAAGATATGCATGATGGGCAAAACCCGTATGGATGTATTCCCGCAGTTCCTTTCTTTAATGCTGACCCAGCTCACTACTATTTCTTACCTATTAATGAGCCTCTGGTTTATGCTAATCACGCCATTAATATGCGTATAACAGACCTTAACCACATAGCGAAGTTTCAATCTTTTGGTGTACCGGTTCTGTCGGGTGTAGAAAGAGGAACTTCTATACGTAGAGGAAGACCTGTCGATGATTTCAACTTTTTTAGGGCAGGTTCTGCCACTCGTAGCCACGTTGGAGCTGTCGCCCGTTTTGGCCAAGGGGCTCAATTTCGGACTTTTGATAACAGCTTCGGATTCTTCGCTGATGGTAATGCTGACGCTAACGCTGTAGGAGCTAGTATAGGTCCTGATACTGCAATAGCGGTTGGTGAGAAGGGTGACTTCAAGTTCGCTAACCCCGATGCAGATATTACGGGGCTCGCTAAAACTATTCAACAATTACAAGACTGGGTAAGGGTTAGTCATGGACTAAATCCCAAAGGTGGGTCTTTTGACCAACCCCAAAAAGAATCTGGTTTTAGTAAGATGTTGGAGAAGATTGGCGTTATAGAAGAGAATGTTCGTCGCCAGAAGCTTTTTATGGAGAGAGAACAACAGCTTTTTGACACTATCAAGAAGTTGTGGAATACTCACTATTCTTCTGGTAAGAACAGATTTGCAGAAGACGCCTACTTAGAAATCAATTATGTAGAACCACACTTTCCTACCGATCCTCTGACCAAGATAAATCTCCTTGAGGGGGAGAGAAAGATCATTGAGTCGGGAGACCGTAGAGCTATTCATACCCTGTTCAAACACCTATCTGAAGATGAAATTACTCAAATGATTAATGACTATCATAAGGATAGAATGGAACAGATGGATAGAGAGATGCAGTTAATGAAAAAACAAGCCTCGGCTATGGAAGCTATGGGCTTACAATATAACGCTTCAGAGACTGCTACTCAATATAATGCTTCCGTTAAAGCTAAAGGAGCAGATCCTTCTGTATCGAGTCAAGATAATCGAACCAAACATGCTGTAGATAGTTCTAAGCAGAAAGGTAAGAATATGGATACTCGTAAACAGAAGAAAGAGGAGAGAGCGAAAAAGAAGTAATCGCTAAGGGAGGATCACATGGCTGTTACACACCAGCTAGTATTGGATACCTTACCGGCTACTTTTGCCGTAGACGAAGGCACTGAAGATCAGATGATCAAGCTCCACAAAAAGTGGAAACAGAAAGTCTTCTATGGTAAGAGCAAGACCATAAGTATCCCTAATCCGGAAGATTTGCCTGTTGATGTCCGTCCTGAATCCATTATTGGTATTAGGGTGGTCAGAATTCCGGAGGATGAACAATTAAGACGACGGGCAATGCAAGACCCTAGATCCAGAATGTTCTTAGACAAAACTAATGAGTTTGAGGAGGGCATTGACTTACTGGATCAGGGTAGAAAATAAACCCGAGTAGACCTCGGTAAGGGTTAATTTTAACCAGGGTAGACCCCAAAGGAGGCGATATGCCAGATCTTCTTGACACTCTCGGAAAAGACGCTGAAGCTAAGGCTCAAGCATCTGATGATGCTGCTGCAGCAAAGGCTGATAATGATATGTTGGACGGAGACCCTAAAAAGGTCGATACAACTACGGTTGATCCTACTCCGCCCACAGACGAGGGTAAAAGCACAAAGAAAACCGATGAACCAGCAGAGGACGATCCCTATAAGGATTGGACCCCAAAAGATTTTGAAAAAGCTCTTAAAGATGCTCGTAAGGATGCGGGAAAGTACCGCACCAAGGCTAAAGACCTTGAGGATCAAATGGATTCCAAATTAGAATCCAAGCTTAGAGAAATCGATGATAAATATGCTCCTCTCAAAAAGAAAGCCGATGAGTTGGATAAACTTAAGGCTGAGCAAGAAGATAAAAAGAGGGACATGTCACAAAAGCTGGCTCACAGGGAATCTTTAATTCGTGAATTAGAAGAAAAACTGGAAGAAGCCAAAAACCTTTCTCACAAGGAGAAGGTAGCATTACAAGAAGAGCTTACAAAGACCAAGGGCGATCTGGAAGGTCATTTGGCCTACTACAGAGAGCAGCTTGACAAGGAGTTGGACGCAATTCCAGCTCAGTGGAAAGAAGTTGCAGACGCTATGGTGAAAGGCACAAGTGATACAAGAGAAGCTCTAGCTCTGATTCGTGATGCTAAAAATAAGAATTTCTTCGGAGATAAAAAGGTAGATGTCTACCACGGGGCTCCTAAAAAAGCTAGCGAAGGCGCTAGAATGAGTTCCACTCCATCTGAAGACCAGAAGAAAGACATGAAGTCCAAAGATAAGATTAAAGCCGGTCTGAAAGGTCTAGTTTCCGAAGTAAAGACAACAAGAGGTAAGTTCGGTATCTAACCTAGACAGAGGTAATTAATCAATGGCACAAGTTGTTACTCTTTCCGAAGCTGCAAAACTTTCGAACAACCTTCTGGTCGAGGGCATTATCGAGGATATCGTAACGGTTGATGACTGGTATCAGTACCTTCCGTTCGTGGTGTTTGAAGGCTTAGCCTACACTTTCACCCGTGAAGCGACCCTCGCTAAAGCCGATTTTGCGGCTCCTGGCACTTCCCTTGCTGCTACTAAGTTTCAAGGTGGTGCAACGTTCCAAAATGTGAACGTGAACCTAGCGGCCATCATTGGCGACATCATTCTCGATGGTCAAATCGAGGATCAACTCAGCGACCATAATGATCAGCTTCAGGTGCAAATTTCTTCCAAAGCGAAGCAGATTGCACGTATCTATATGAACGCGATCATCAACGGTCGTAGAATTCCTGGTGGCGCTCTGACTCAGGCCAATAGTGGTCCTATCGGCATCGAAGCCAAATTCGACGGCATGAAGAGAATTCTTGAAGCCGAAGCTGGCAACGTCGATGACGTCAACCATCCTTTCTATAACGCCGGTGCGTCTACTCAGACCTTGGCTCTCGTTGAAGATGATGCTTCGTCTTCGCGTGTTGGTCGTCCAGGTCGTGTGTTCTCACTTGAAGATTTGGACAATCTGATTGACCGTGTTACGGTTGGTCGTCCTGACTTCTTGATGATGAACGCTCGTGAGATTCGGACGCTGCGTGTCCTCTTAAGGAACACCGGTGGTGGTACGGATGCGTATCAAATCCAACAGCAGGGTCTTGGTAACATGAAGCCTATGCTTTATTATCAAGATATTCCTATTTTCCGGAATGACTTCATTTCGAAAGAAGACGGTGTCAACCTGGTTGATACTGGTGCTGTTGCGGCAGTTGGTGCTACGAGCATTACTACGGCTGAAGACTACAGTGTTGCCGTTCCCCAGGCTCTCCTGGATGGTATCGCTGCTGGTACGGCTGAAGTCCGTGTTCGTGACGACGACGCTATCCTTCGTCGCTGGAAAGTTACGAATGCCACTGGAGCTAACCCTTCAGTGCTAACCGTGACGGCGACTGGGCAGTTCCTAGATGTCGAGAACAACCGCGTGGAAAGCGTGTTGGCTCCTGACGACGCAGCCTTGAGTCTCGTGGCTGAAACCTATGAGATTTTTGAGAGAGCTGACGGCTCTACCGTTTACGCTGGTAAATGGGGTGAGTACGAAGGCGTCGTGGGCTTTACATCCGCTCAAAACGCTGGTCTTAAGCTTGAGTATGTCGGTCCTCGTGAAGATGAGAACGCCTATCAGTATCGCCTTAAATGGTACTGTGGTTTCGACCTTTACAACCGTCTCGCTCTTGCTAGGGCTAAAGACGTTCTGCCGCTGGGTGCTTAATCTAGCGTAGAAATTATAGTACGGGCGGGGCATTAAGCCCCGTCCCTACTTTTCCTTGAGGAGGGAAAATGTACTGGAATCGCAAGGTTACAGACAATGAATATATTGTCGTGAAGCATCCTTTGCGGGATTCTTCAAATACCTATTATCATGGAATCAAATTTACTAGAGGCTTTGCGGTCATAGTAAAAAATTCCAAAAGTCATCAGTTTATCAAAACTGCTCCGTTTCTAAGAAATCATAAAGTATTCGATTTAACCTACCTAAAAAACATCTTCAGACTTAAAGAAATCGAGATGATCTATGGTAAGGATGTTTACTGGCATTATTTAAAAGCCATAGGTCTCCATGCAAACGAATTACCCACTGAGAAAACGGAGGTCACACCACAAGACGAAGTAATTACACAAGAAGAACAGCCAGTTACAGAGGCTCTCGTAGAGGAACCTGTATCTGAACTGTCAGGTTTGGGTGATGACGACGCTCCTCAATATATACTTGAGGAAAAAGAAGAGGAAGAGGAACCTCTTAATCTAGAAGAACTTACACCAGAACAAAGAGCTGAAGCTCATAAAACTCTGGGGCTTTGTTCATATATCCGTAAAAAAGACGGAAAAGTGTGTGACAACAAGGCGTTAAAAAGTAGCCCAGCAGGTTACTGTTTCGCCCATGTTAGGTTTGATCCTGAAAAGAGGAAGAAATAGGGAGGAATTATGGGTCTTTTAAGATTAGACAGACAACGTCTAGAAATTAATATGATTTTGGGTGTACTAGAAGAGTATAAACCCACAGCTCAGGTGAAACGTCTCCAAAAACGTTTAGAAGGTCTTCGTAAGAAGTATTCAGATGCTATGGAAGTTTTCCGTAAGGTAACTCAAGACGAAATATCTCCAGAGCTGAACTCTATTGAAGAAGAAGTTAACGAAATTAATAATACAGCTTATCCGGAATTAGCTCAATTACAACAAGGTGATGTTGTAGAACCCCTTAAAATCAAAAAAGATAAGCCTAAATCCAAAAAGAAAGCTACCAAAAAAGCTAAGAAATAAGGGACTCCATGGGCGCTAAAGGCAGTACAGGAGCAGGAATTCAACACACGTCTAAAGGACCTACCCAAGGTGTCTCTATAGTTGGACCTAATGGGCGACCCGTAGATGTGCTTATAGACGGAGATGGTAAAGTACGTCTCCTGGTTGATGCTAATGTAACTGTTGAGAATGCTACAATAAATGTAGATTTAGACTCTGAAGACGGCGATAACGTCGCTATAGGCAATCTATCTAATTCCGATAAACTTTTTGTGCATTCTGATGGCACTGTCAGCATTCGTTTACTAGATGAAGCTGGTGCTGCTTTTTCTGCTCTCAACCCCCTTCATACTGAAATAGTTATCCCCGCTGGGGGCTTAGAGGTAAAATTAGAAGCCTCTAGTGGAGATACTGTAGCTGTTTCAGGTCACCAAACACAAATATACGCTGAGAACGAAGTAACTATCAATGCAGGAGGGAGTTATACCAACGTTCTAACGTATGTAGTTCCATTTAATGATACATACATAGCCTTTGCAGAGATTACTGGTCCAGTAGACTCTGTGGTTCGTATGAGACTAAATGGAGTAACTATTAGAAAGAAGCATCTTACGGCTGGGTCTCCAAATGTGGAATTTCCTTTCTTGGAGCCTAGACGGTTAGCTTCTGGGCAAACCTTAACCATAGACGTAAAACCTGATAAGACTCCTCCGGCATTTCTGTCTGGAGTGGAATTTTTTGCATCTATTCAGGGGTTTAGGGATTAGGCATCTGGGAGGATTGGAATCAAGCTCAATGACTATTCATACTGATTCAGGAGAAATAAATGGCTGATTTCAATCAATTTGGAAATCTAGTAGGTGAACATCTCACCTCCTTGCCAACCCTATCTAACGGAGAAAAACGGTCTGTACAACTAGACTCATCTGGCCGGCTAATTGTAGCTGGTAATTTTGATGTTAATCTAGACCATACGGCTGGGGACTCCGTTCAGGTAGGTGACGGTACAGATGTACTTGCCATCTTTGCTGATGGTTCTATAACAGTTCGTCTTAGCGACGGTACTAATACGGCGGTGGTGGACGGTTCTGGTAACCTCCAAGTCGTGGAAACCAATAGTGCTGATATTTTAACCTCTTTACAGCTCTTAGATGATGCTGTATTTTCTGTTAGTGACGTGGCTGGTGCCACGGATGCGGGTATACAGGCTTTAGCCGTTAGAGATGATGCTCTAGGTACCCTGACAGAAGTTGATGGAGACTATACCCGTCTTCGTACTAACGACCGTGGTGCTTTGTGGATAGTTCCAGACGGCGACGTTAATGTTACCGCCACAGACTTAGATATTAGGAGCTTAACTGACGCTTCCGATAGTGTGTCTATTGGAGATGGTACAGATACTCTAGGCATCGAAGCTGATGGGTCAATTCTAGTTCGCTTGTATGACAGTGGTGGTACTGGCTTAACTAGTACCTTAGTTGGTGCTGACCAAGCACTAGATGTTAACGTTGTCTCCACAGTTGATGGAACCTCTGGCACAGAGACAGATACAGTTTCTGATGGAGGAGATGATGGTCTCATAGCTATGACGGGAGGCGTAGATACTCTGATTAGCCTTGCTGTCGGAGCTGGTACTACCTACCACATCTCTGCTTTTCAGTGGGCAGCTAGTGAACAAGCTGACTTTAGATTAGAGGTCAGAGATAGTGGGGCTCTAACAGAGACTATTAGAAGGAGTTTAAACTCTGGTGCTACTCCTAGTGGAGAATATACTTTCCCCACAGAAATAGAAGTAGCTGGAGCTGCTAACCGAACCTTAGAGGTTAGAGTAAGAAATGCAGGTGGGGACGCTTCAGGTCTCGCACATGCAGCTATCAATGGATTTACTACTTAATATAGTGTAATTTATGGCAGATTTCGGTCCTACTGAACAAGAAGTAAAAAATGTAATTAATTCTGAAGAGAATTATTCAGTCATTATTGACGGAACGACTCCTACCTATAAGGCTGTAGTAGATTCCACCGGGGCGTTGAAAGTGTTTGGCGCTGGTGGGGGAGAGCAGTATGTCGATGGCACGGCTGATACTGGAGCCGAAAAGGGTAATATAGCTTTAGGTAGTGATGGAAGTAACTTTTATTACCTCTTGACTAATAATCTTGGTAGGCTTCAGGTAGACGTAATTGGGGGCGGTGGAACTTCGGGACAGCTAGTTACTGACGCCCAAGCTGTTGCCCCAGGAGATGTAGGTCGTATTTTTGCTGGCTCAGACGGATCTAATTATAGACATGTGTCGGTAGACAGTTCAGGACAGTTACAAATTGACGTGCTTACCTTACCCGCAGACGTGGATATTAGGGATTTAGATTCCGCCCAAGATTCAGTAGCTGCTGTGCAGAGTGGTACATGGACGGTTCAGCAGGGTACTCCTCCTTGGACAGTTTCTGCTACAGATCTAGACATAAGAGATCTGAGCCATACCCAAGATAGTATCAGAATTGGAGATGGGACCAATCTGGTAGACGTACTGAATGATGCTGGAACATACAGACTTCAAGTAGCAGCTAAAATAGAAGCTGGTGGGGCTTCTCAAGATGTACATCCAATAGATACAAATGGAGTTGACTTAGATGTAGCACTAGATACTGCAAGACCGGCTAATACTAGAGCATTTATATTTTCTGGTTTAGACGAATCAGATATTGTCAGGGTTCCCAGTATTACGGTTGATGCAGAAGACGGCAAACACCGTGTAGAAATTGTTGGCAAAGTATCTACTAGTCCCCCAGAAGCACCCGCTGCAACTACACCAGTAACAATAGATGGAAGTAGTCCTCTATCTTTATCTGGTACAGATACGGAAGATTGGATTATCCCCAATGGAGAAACTTTTACCATGTCACAATTGACAGCGGGCTCAGAAGGAGATCCAACGGAGAAGGGTTCTAAAGTCGAGGTACTATATGTAGACGCAGCCTCTGTAGAGCATCTAATTAGTCGAGTCTATTTAACTGGTTTTACTACAGAAATTTATCCAAATACATCCCAAGCAAGAGATGGAACAGTGATGACAGGGAATGGTACAACCACATTAATTAGGATTTATCGTGAGCACTTCGGTGGTGGTACTAGAGAACTCGATGCTGTAGTGAGAGGATACTACTAATGTCATTCTTAGGTAAACTAGAAAAATCATGGGCAGACCTAAAGGCTTTAGTTTCCGCTAAAGAGATTGAATTCCAATACCACGAAACTACTGAGAAGTATTTTATATTTGCCTTTGAAAATTCTCTAGTATATTTTGTAGATATACATAAAGCCGGGTACGAGCCCGCAGGCATCAATATTTCACAAAATACTGCCGACAGAACAGATTTTGAAAATAATTATAAAGCCTCGGCTAATGGCAAAATAACTCTTAAAGTAATTACGGAACAGGCTAGTGGGTCTCATACAGAAATAGTTATTCGGGATAAGGATAATTCTAACTATAAGGCTTCTGTGAGCGCCGCTGGTAGATTGTTAGTATCTCAGGAACCTCCGGAAGCTCCTCCTGGAACTACAGAAATAAGTGTGACAGAATATAATAATATGTCTGGCACAGATACAGATTACTATACCATACCTAATGGGGAAACTGTAGTTATCCAACGCTTATCTGGAAGTTCAGAGGAAGCCAACGGTGGTTGCGCCATTGAATTGTGGTATGATTCCAACGGTAACGGGAATGGTATGACCATTATAGATGTTATACATGTTAATGCTTCTAGTGATCAACATGATTTGAGTTTTACCGTTGAAGGAAATGGGACCAGGAGAATTGCTTTGAGACGGAGGCGATTGGGAGGTGGTTCCGCAGAAATCTTTGGTCGCTGGGAGGGATACTATTAATGGAAGTTTTACACAAGTACTACTACAAGGAAGTATCCTCTAATACTGAAGACTCTCAAGAGTTTGTGATTCCAGACGGAGAAACGTGGGAAATTACTCGGTGGAATGGTTCTGCTAACGCTTATCGAGAAACGCACGTTTGTGTTATATGGGACTATGATGGAACACAGGAACTCATAGCCATTACCTATAATTCAGAAAAACGAGATATATTGAGAACATTTACCGGTGATGGTACGAAAAAAATGGCCATTGTTTTGGTTAATGATTCCCCAAACGCAGAACGTTTAGGGGCAGAATTTGATTATAAGGTACTATAATCATGCCAACTAAAGCTAGACCTAGAAAGAATGACAGAGCAGCCGATGGACGTCAGCTTGTACGTTCAGATAGCCGTCCTATTGACTCTACGACTTATTTTACCACGCGGGGGGATAGTTCTACAGCTATAGGGGACGGGACCATTATTCAGTGGGATTTTTCCACTTCCGATGACGTAGTTACCGATTCTATAACGACCTCGATTCCTAGTGGGTTTAAGAGAAAGAGGCTTAAGTTAAGTTTCGTAGATGATGTGCGAGTAAAAGAGGGTTGTTTATACTGGCTTAATGCGCCCTTCGGTACCTTTGTTGATTTTTGGGTTATATGTCCAACCAATGGATATTATAAAGACCCTAACGGTACAATTCCAGCTTCTATGCTTGGGTTAGACGGAACTGATATGTACACCCAGGCAACGGCTGATACTCCTCTTGTTCATTATGTAAATCATCACATGATTATGGGTGATTGTCCCATGGGCGATGAAATGAATACGGAGGCTGCGAACGAGAATCCCATCCCCCCAAGCTATGAGTTGTGGGTGGAAATAACGGTAGATTCAAATAATACAGACTGTGTAGGATGTGGGGAATTAGAACTCTATAGAAATCGTACTCATCTACTACCAGGAGAATCTGTATAATGTTACAACTTTGGGCACTTATTAATACACCCATTATGCTTCCTATGATGGTTGCTCAATTGATTCTAGGAGCATTAATTTACGTAGCTGGCAAATTATTTCGCAGTAAAAAGTTAGAGACTCACGGTAAGGATTTAGCCATAGCGGTAGACCAGTTTATGAATGTAGTGTGGTTAGGCAACCCTGACGAAACTATTAGTTCTAGGACAGGGAGAGCAATCAGGTCAGGTAGGCCTAAGTGGTATATCAAATACCTGTTACATCCTTTTGTGGATAAGGCTGCTCAGTTCTTTGGAGATGGCCCCAACCACTGTATAAACGCAATTGAAGAGGACGAGTACGAAGAAGGCCAATACGAAGTGTGGAAATGGCATAAATAACTTAGGGAGAAAGACATGAGGAGGATAGAGACTAGAAAGAAACCTAAGTCTCTGGAAGCTAAGGGGAGAATCCGTATTCTTAAAAACACTCATCACACATGGATTAAATTTTCAGTCTTTCTACAACTAATACAGGTTGCTTTACTCATAGCAATAGCTGGAAAACTTTTTGGCTATTTTAGTTTTTAGGTGCCTTATGAAGACTGAGAAATTGATAAAAAAGATGAAAAGCTCCAGAGATGTACAACCCAAACAGTTGGGTAACACCCCCCAGGGTACTATACAAACACAGGCTGATTCTTCTAAAGTAAAAGAAGAAGTGATGGCAGAAGTAGAAGAAATGTTGGTTCAGAAAGAAGTAGCCGACGCAGAGTACTTTGAGGGAGAATTTAAAGCATTAAAAAATGAGATCAGGTCTCTAAAATCTAGCTACAGTACTTTGATGGCAGAAAATGCTAAATATAAAGAGAGATTAGATACTCTTTTAGAGACTATTGAAAAAGCTAAGGAACAAAAACCTAAAGTTTTTGAAAGGTTGTTTAAGTAATGTCAGTCGTTATAGATTTTACATCTCCTGGTAATCCTCCCAATAATATTACCAGTTTTCAAATAGAGAGAAGTGTTAGGGCTGCTAGCGGCACTATAGCCGCCGCTGGAGACGTAAATAACGTAACTAAAGTTGTCACAGTTACTTTTGATGGTACTCCTCCAGCCGATAACGCCCTGTTGGGAGACCAGATGGAGATTGGCGGATTACTATACAACATTATAGCCAATACTTCCACAACTATCACTTTTTCTCCTACTACCGACCTATCCACCATCACTACGTTTCCGACAACGTTTGTCGTGCTCAATGATCTCGCAGAGTTCAGTACTTTTGAGACTGTTGGCACTGTAACTCCAGACGTTCCTTTCACAGATAACGTTGTCCACCAATATACCGACTCTACAGGTACTATTTATGATTTTTATCAAATAAAAACAGTAGATTCTGGTGGAACGGTTAGTGCCGACCCTCTCACAGACCCCTTCAGACCTGGCCAGGTAGTCAATCTTGCTGTTGATGAAAAAAGACTCACTCCTAAAGACCAACTTGCTGGAATCATAGGAGGAAGTCTGTCTTTTGAGGTTACAGTGATAATTGGAGGACGCCGGCAAGACCCAAAAGATAACCGGGTCGTGGCTGACGTCTTTACTCCTCCTCACATATCTCCAAATGGACGTATGACAGCGATTGCTGAGTTAGAGATGACTCGGGTGGGTCTAGGTCAGTACAGAACCACCTGGACGATTCCTACGGAAGCTCCACAGGCAGTTGGAGGGTTCACCTTATATCCTGATGATCAGTACATTGTAGCGTACAAGGGTAACTTCACAGGTCTTATAGGAGGTGCTCCAGATAACTTCAGAGAGTTTGACAGTGAGTTATTCTCTCTGAGATTCCTGGACGGACCTATTCACGGCAGATTTCCAGCAAACGCAACTCTTGAAGATTTAAGGCAAACTTTCTTTGAAATAGACGCCTATCTTCCAGAGGCATTGTCAGAAAAGACTGACGTAGAAGCAAGAAATAAAGTTCTTCAATATCATCTTGAGAGAGCTTCAGATAAGCTTAATGAAGAGCTTAATATGCATCAAATTAGAGGCAATTCCCAAGACCGCAGGGAGTATGTGACCTCTAGGGCTGTATATACTATCCTCATGGCTGCCAGGGGCCAGAATTCTTCGGCCATTTCGGACAAAATGCTGGAGTTCTGGAGGGATAGAGCTGAGTACGTCCTAGCACAACTCAAACGCGAGGGGATTGCCCAAGGATTTCCTCTGGGTAGAGGTTAATGGCAAAAGACAATCTCAAAATAACGGTAGAAGGGCTAGAAAGTACCGAAGCCTTTTTCGACGCCTTAGAACCTGCTTTGAGGACCAGAATCCCAAGAGGATTACGTACGTATATCAAACGAAATCTAGTACCTCGTATAAAGAAACGTTTGTCTCAGGCCACTCAATCTAAAAACTATACCCCCAATCCTAGTGGGGCTGGAGCAGCTTCCGGGGGTTATGGAACTCCCAAGAATGCTCCGGGATATAAAGAGTGGAAAGATACTAGAGTCAATTTACCCCAAGTTGGGGGGCTGTCTACTAGAGAGTTTGTAGCTACAGGACACTTTGTAGAGTCCATTGCTCTAACTAAGGTAGATAAGGTACTAGATAGAATTACCTTTGAAGTTGGACCTACTCCAGGTCCCAGACCATCAGCTAAAGCATTTTCTGATGATGGAACAGGTGGGGCTAATATTAGTAAAGTAGTTGAAAATACGGAACTTGCAGAGTGGTTAGAGGATTCAGATTATAAATTCTGGGCAACAGAGTATGAGGACGTAGTTAGGGATATTCATCCAGTACTCACTAGAATTATTGTTCAAACTATCAGAAGTCTAGTCAAAGCCTTCTCTAGGATGAAGAAATAATGGCAATAGATTTTATTCGTGTTATTGAGGACATAGAAGAGGCTCTTTCCAGAGAGATACGCCGTATGGTGTTTTTCGAAAGGAGACAGAGAGGTAACCCCGGAGTCACTTTTAGGGAAATGTTCGACCCCTTTACCGGGGAGTTTGTTCGTAAGCCCATAGAGCCCAGATTCTTTGATGATACTGCGGATAGTCTTGTATCTACAAGTCCTCGATTTACTTTAGAACTATTGAAATTATATGAGGATTTAGAGACCAGTAGGGTTCTTCCCGCCATTGGTAATGAGTGCGTAGAGGTTCTGCCTGGTCCTGGAGCGTATGAAGCTCTTTTTGGAGGGGCTGACCTGTTGACAACCAACGGCGGTACCTCAAGTACTGTAACCCTCAATAACCGTAAAATTAGGTCACTTACAACCTCCCATGTGCTAAGAATTCAAAGTGGGGAAAATCAAGGGACTTACAGAATCGAATCTATATCCCTAGTCGGCAACGGACCCCATACCCTAACCCTTAGTAATGATTTAGTGATAGACCTACCCACTTTTAAATATAATCCAGCCGCAGGTATTATAGCTTTTGATAGTTTCGTAGACCTCACCGCAGTCAAAGCTGGTGATGAAATTGAAGATATCGCTGCAAATACCATAACAATTACTGCCGTCAATGTGGGTGATTCCACCTTAGCTGTGGCTCCAGGAAGTGTTGTTGTTTCTGGCCAAGGAGCTAAAATAGCTCGTGTGGGAGATGTTTTACAAGGTGATGATGCGGGAGATGCTCAATATTATCTGGTACTTGACCCCTCTCAACCTATCGAAGGAAAAGGAACCAGTTATAGAAAAAGAAGCTTTCCTATACCTTATACTTTCATTTACTTTATAAAAATTACCAGTCGTGAGAGAGACGACCACATAGCCATAGCTGACAGGATGATGCAAGTCTTTAATCCTGCTAGAGGAACACTACCTATGATTGTTAGGTCAGACGAGTCATTTGAGTCAGAGGCTATTAAGGGAGTAACGGCTGGAGATACCACTATGTTTGTGGAAGATGCTACTCACTTCTATGTTAATGAAAAAGTACGTCTTTTAGATAACTTAGACATAGGAGAGGAGCTTACAATTCAGAGCGTTAATGTAGCTAGTAAGACTGTTACCTTTACTTCACCGGTTACGAAGACTTATGCTTATGACAATTGTCCTATATTAGTAAGTAACTACCGGTATTTATATTTTCAGAGAGATTTCAGGAACCATGTAACGGAAAACAGACAGGATGAGCAATTTTGGATTCATCGTTTTACCTATAGAATCGAGGGGTGGATTGATTCTAGGATTCCTGACTACTCAACTGAACAGACTTTTGAAGACGTAGGGGATGTTAATTTCGTGGAGTATGTAATGGAAGATATGGAGGGTACTGAAAGAAGTGACCCCCTCATTCCATAACATGGAGGAATCATGAGATTTTATAGAAATATTTCTGGGAGTATGCTTCCGCTAGACTGCCTCACCTATACTAAATATCTGATGCCTGGTGAGATAGCAGCTCTTCCCGATTCACGGGACGTAAGACACAACGCCAGACAAGGAAAATTGGTACTTGTCAGAGGCATGGTGGAGTCTAAACCCAGGAAAAAGAAGAAAAAGTACAGACCTCGGAAGAAAAAAACCAAGGTTCTGGAAAAGAAGACTAAACCCAAAAAAGAAAAACAATCAGAAAAGACGGAGAATAAATAATGGCCATTAATACAAATACTGGTCCAGAGAGAGTAGAAGTCACTCCGGTAGCTACTGGTAGTATTCAGGTCCCTGGGGCACCTACTGCTATCACGGCTTTTGTTGTGCGTTCTACGTTGGCAGGTGCTCCGGCTGACACCCCCGTTGAGGCTTTGAGCCTTGAAGAGGTTGTGGAGCAGTTTGGTGATGTGGAATTGGGCGACGCCTTTTATGCTATTCGAGGCTTCTTCGCTAATGCTGGTACTGGCAACAAGGTCATTATCGTGAACGTTGCTCCGACTGCTTCTGGGTCTACCGTGGATGATCGCGGTGTTGCAGAAGCGGCTGGCGCTGGTTTTGTCGAAGATGAGGGAGAAATTGTCACAAGTTTGGCAGTTTCTGGCTACACAGACACTACTGGCGTGTTGGCGTTCAGTGGCTCTCCTGACCTCTCAGAAGTGAAGGTTGGAGACTACTTTAAAGACGATGATGGACGTTTGTTCCAAATTACCGCTGTGGACGATACTGCTGATACGGTCACTATCACTACTGGTCTTTTTACCGTTACTGGCGAAAAAGTTTTCTCTTCAGGCGGATTAAAGGTTGGTTCTACCGCAGGTAAGATTTTGCGGTTGTTTGAAGTGGATGAGCATAATGGCAAAGCACTGATTCAGGAAGGTACTTCCAAAGGTGCAGTTACGGTTGACAGCTCTGTTTCAACTACGGTTGGAGCATCTGCTGGTGGATTTCTGAATATCGGCACTAAAGTGGGTGATATCCTTGTGGATTCAGCCAGTGCAGTGTTTTATATCACGGCTGTTGTTGATGATGACCAAGTCACTGTTGACAGAGCTGGTTGTGCTGTTGGCGCAGCTACCGTGTATACGGGCGTGGTAGAGATTATTCAAGATACCCTCAGAGCGGCTGGTAGTAATGCTTCTGTGGCTCCTCAAAACAGTGTTGCTTTTGAGAGTTCAGGAGCTGGTTTTGGTATTCTGCCGACGAGTGCGGGTCCATGGCCTGCAGACGCTCTCGACGGGCATTTTGCCCTTATCGGAAGCGAAGAGAAGCAGATCCTAACCTCTACTGTGGTTGCTAGCGGTACTCTTAATGCTCAATTCGGTACTTCAGCAAATACTCTGGTTTACACTGCGGCAACGGGTGTGATTCAGTTTGGTGGTGCTGAGGACCTTTCCACAACTAATCCTGGTGACGTGTGGCGTGATGCTGGTGGTACGGATTTCATTATCAATGCAGTTGATGATGGTACTGACCAGATTACTATTGCTCTCAATCAGACAGTTAATACAGCGGTTGGTTCGACTATCAGAGACGGTCAGGTAAGGGTCAATTTTGTTGACACAGCCTTTGATCCGGGTACTGCTGATGTTCCTACCTTCTTTGAGCCAGCGAGTAAGCTGGAGATTCCTACTGATGCTACTGGGTTAGCTGATGATTATTTTGTCGCTGACGCTGTGGCTCAGGATTCTGACTATCTAGGCGACGCTGCGGATGGTAAGGGGCTACATGCTCTTGATGATGTTGACGATGTCAATCTCGTTACCGTTCCTGGAGTTACCTCTCGGGTGGTACAGAATGGTCTAGTAGATTACTGTGAGACTTTTAGGGACGACTGTTTCGCCCTGTTGACTGTTCCTCAAGCTGTTCGCTATGCGGCAGTAGATAGAACTTTGGTCAACGTGGTTATCAGTTCTATTGTGAATGGTGCTATTTATAGTACAGTCACTCTGTCTGGTAGTCCCAGTCTTGCTGGAGTCTCTGAAGGCGATCTATTAAGTTTTAACAGTACTAAGTACTTGATTGTTGACGTAGACGATACTGACAAGAAATTGACTGTGGAATCTACTTCAATTTCAGGTTCTGGGGCAGCTACTATAGTGGCTCCTAGTGCGATTTCTTACAAAGAGACTATTATTAATAATCCTAGTAAGAGAGCGGCTTGGTACTTCAACTATGTCAAGGTGTTGCGTTCATCTGATAGCGCCATCTTGACTGTTGATCCTATCGGCCATGTGGCTGGTGTTATGGCTCGTATCGACGGTCAGATTTCTCTGGGTGGCGTGAGTCGTGCTCCTGCGGGCATCGGTCCGGCTGGATTGGCAGATACGGTTGGCTTGGATCTTAGTATTTCTGAGCGTACTGAGGCAGGTCCGTTGCGACTCAGCTTCATTAACCGGATTACTGAGTTTCCTGGCGCTGGTAGGGTAATCTTTGGTCCTTATACTGCGGATAGTGGCACTTCCCCAGCTTTTACGGCGGAAGAGCAGCTCATCCAAGTACAAAGATCTATCCTGTTTATCAAAAAGTCTCTTGAGCCTGGTCTCAGATCGTTTATCTTTGAGAACTATTCTCCTCTGACTCGTGTTCAGGTAGAGAATGCTATCTTATCGTTCTTGAGGAATAATTCGTATCTGTTCCCTGCAGGTTTACCTGAGAGTGAGCAATTTAAAGTGGTTAGCGTTGAGCCTACCGCTGCTCAAGAAGCTGTTGGGTTGATGAAGTTTCGCATTCAAGTGAACTTCAACACTCCTGTAAGGTTCATTGACATTGACCTGGAATTCCCGATTCCAGAGGCTGCATAAGGAGATAGAAGACTATGGCTAGAAGTTGCAAAGTAGACGCAATTGAAAAATTTCGCTTTACGGTGTCCTTTGATGGGCTCTCCAGAGCGGGATTTCATGAAGTCTCTGTTCCTAAGCAGACCACTACCAAAGGTGAGTACAGAGAAGGTAATGCTCCGGAAAACATGCAATTGTTTGCTGGCTTGCATCGGATGGAAGATGTTGTGATGTCGCGTGGCGTCACGACTAATAAGGATTTTTACGACTGGGTCAAACTGGTCTTCGATCCTGAAAAAGTTCCTGAAGGTCAACCCAACGTGCAGGGACCGGACATTGTTCCTCTGGGTAATGAAGAACTTTATCGCAAAGACATTACTATCACTCTTTGGCAGCGTAAGGGTGTTCCCGCCAAGCAATGGGTTCTCTATAATGCGTTTCCAGTAGCGTTTCAACCGGGTTCGGATATGAACGCTTCTGAGGACGGTGAGAAGTCCATGGAGCAATTGACTGTGGGTTACGAGTCCTTCGTGGAACTCAGTGGCTCGGAGATTACTGCTCCCGAGGCTGGTGAAGATCAGGATACGCCAGTTACGTAATATTTTCTAGAATAGGGGAGGGCAGTAGAGTAGATGGCCTAGCTAACTCAGGTTAGTTAGTAGTGGTTTCATCCCATCGCTGTCCTCCTCTCTAGGAGAGTGGTATGGCTAAGAAATGTATGAAGGGACAGAAAAAAGTCCGTAAGGTCATGAAGGAATATAAGAGCGGAAAGCTTCGTTCTGGTTCCAAAAAAGGACCTAAAGTTAAAAGTCGTAAACAAGCAGTTGCTATTGCTATGTCCGAGGCTGGATTGTCCAAGAAGAGGAAAAAGTAATGGCAGCGAAGAAAAAGAGCAAATATGTTGGTTTTAGTAAACTAGTTAAAAAAATGGGTGCAAAAACCAAGAAAGCTCATAAGGATCGTCTTAAGGGTGGTTTAGCAGATAAAAGTAAACCATCAGATTTTTCTAAAAAACAGTTGGAAATGGGTATTAAAGTAGAGAGGGAACATACCAGCAATAAGAAGATTGCTAGAGAAATTGCTATGGATCACCTGAAGGAAGACCCTAAATATTATACCAAATTGAAAAAGATTGAAAAGAAAAAACCAAGGAGAAAGAAGTAATGGCTTTCATTCGTAGGACTCCTGAAGAAATGGAAAAACTCCATAAGGAGATGTCTCCTAAAAAGAAGAAAAAAGAAAAGAAAAAAAAGAAAGAGAAGAAAGAAAAAGTAGAGGAAAAAGAGGAGTAGAATGTAAATGGCTCGGTCATCTAGTGTAGACGCCGTAGAGAGATTCAGATTCAATGTATACGTCTTTAACGTAGGATTTGACCTCTCTAATGTTGCTAAGAATTTTACTGGGTTTTTAAGAGCTGGTTTCTCTGAAGTTACTTTGCCTCGACAGAATACTCAGGCTATAGAGTACAGAGAAAATGTAGATCAGGCTCATCCGCAACTTATACCCGGCTTAACTAGATACGAGCCAATCGTATTGAGGAGAGGAGTTACCTCTAGCTCAGACTTTTTTAGATGGGCAAAAGATACCCACAATCCTTCCGAAATCGTTTCCACAGGTATTCAGAGGCTCAGCGGTGATGCTTCTGCTGCCCCTCCCGCACAAACTGCCGATTTTCGTAGAGACGTGTTGGTTGTCGTGTATGGGCGAGGTGGTGGAACACAAACGGAAGACCCCACAGGCATCAGTCAAAGAGTCGTGGGAGCTGCTGGAGCGGCTTCTGGACTATCGGCTCTAGGGGATGTAAAGAAAGCGTGGCTTCTCAGGAACGCCTGGGTATCTTCATATAAACCTGGGGACGACTTATCTGCAACCGAAGATACAACGAAGCTGGTAGAGGAAATAGAGCTTCGTTACGAGTCTTTCGAGGAAATCTCACTTGAGGCACTTACAAGTCAGGCCCTATCTCTTGGTACAGGTATTCTTTAATGGCTAGAAGTAATAATGCAGATCCTTTAGATAGATTTAGATGGAAAGTATATATTGTAGCTCCTGCGGGAACACAGTTTTCTAGAGCTGGTTTTACTACCTGTTCATCCCCTGGAATTACTATAGATTATAATGCTTATCCCGAAGGTGGAAGTCATATGGTTCCTAGATTGATCCATAATGGAGCCACTTTTAAACCTATTACCCTTACTAGAGGAGTCATTTCTCAAAAAGGGGTAGATGATTTCTCTAAATGGATGGAAGATGTATTTAAGGCCTTAAATCCTGAACCAGGCTCCGCCCCTGTTAAAAACTATCGTAGAGATATAGTGATTGAGCATTTAGACAGGGATGGAGATGTAGTGAAAAGGTATACTATGAGAAATTGTGTGCCTACCGCCTACGAGCCTGCGTCCGATTTTAGTTCTATGGATGAGACAGCCCTCAGTATAGAAACCCTATCATTCAGCTATGAGGGGTTTGAGGAGCATACCGAAGGAGACTTAACTTCAGTTTTAGATAACCTAAGAGGCTTGTTCTAATAAGGAGGAATTATGCTTATTGAACTACCTTGCGGCATCGTAAAAGATGACGTAGTGTACGATCACGTACGAATCAAAGAGCTTACAGGAAAGCAACAAAACTACTTAATGGACTTTGATTTGGCAGGAGACACTCTCGGACACATCCCGAAAATGGTAAAGGATCTCGCCGTAGAATACCAGACCAAGGATGGTCAGATGGCAGAAATAAAGCCTGAAGAGGCCCTTGACCTTCTGACTACAGATGATATTGAAGTTATTCTGGTAAAAATTCGAGAGGCAACTTTTGGTAAGATGTTGGCCATGCAGGTCACTTGTCCTATGTGTGGTAAACAGCAGACAGTCAGTTTGGACTTGTCTAAGCTTAAAATCAAGAAGCTAAAAAACAAGAAAAAACGTACTGCTAAAATTACGCTAAAAAAATCTAAGAAACAAGTAGTAGTCAGAATGTTGGGATTACAGCAACTTTTTGACCTTAACAAAGCTATTAGGGAATCCAATAAAGAATTCTACACCACTACCGTAGCCTTGTCTATTCAAGAAATTGATGGAAAAGTGGATGTCGTGGCAGAAGATATTGAGGAAATCCCCCTGACTGATCTACAACAAGTGGATAAAGCCTTTGATAAGATTCGGGGTTCTATAGATAATAAAGTTCAGCATGACTGCGAGGCGTGTAAGTTTGAGTTTGAGACTCCGCTGCCCGTAGTCGAGCCAGCTTTTTTCGCCCCATCGCAGACCCTTTCAATATAATACCTACAGATTACATAGATCATCGATCTGATCTGTTAATGGATTACGGGTATTTAGGCGAAGCCTACAAATGGGGTCCGGACCAGGTTGATGGCCTTCCGTGGAGTTTTCGGAAGGAATTAATAGAAATTGATAAGACAGCAAGACAGGAAATAGCAAAGGATGGCAGGCGCTCATAGTGTAAATATAGTCATTAGTGCTCACAACAGAGCTTCTAAACCTATAAAACAGGTTCGAAAGGACTTGAGTAGGTTCAGAACTGAGGTTGTACGCTTCAACCGAAATCTGTTTACGGCCAGTGCAATCATAGCCACTTTTGCCGCTGGATTCAGAAGGGCTTTTAACCTAGCGGGGGTGGGAGCCCAGTTTGAGTTTGTTCGGCAGCAATTCTTAAAGACTTTTGGGCCTCAGGACTATCTCCCTACTCTAAAGAAGGCCGCAAGAGGCACCATGGATTCTCTAACCATGATGCAATTGGCTGTTAAAAACTATGCTCGTGGGCTAAGTAAGTATGAAACAGAAAAGATATTTACTTTGTCCGTGGGAGCTGCAAAGATTTTGGGCACCAGTACTGCCAATGCTGCAAAACAAATGTCTTCTGCCTTTACCAACTTGAGTGTAAAAGGACTTCAAACATTTCTAGTTGCCTTAAACACCAACAACCAATTCTCCAACATGAACGTCCTTATCCAGAAGCTGACTAAAGGACTTAACGCTGCAGGTCGGATGACCGAAAACTTTCGTAGGGTAGCTCTAGCCGAGCTATCTAAGGCTCTAATGCAGTTTGTGGATACAGGGGATAACGCTCTCCAAGTATTTATGGCTGCCAAATCTAGTTTTCAAGATTTGCGTCAGGTCATAGGATCATTCCTAGGAAGAGCTATGGCTCCCCTGGCCAAACAAGTAGCCATGTTGAACTTTGGTATCTTTGCCAAATTACTACCTATTTTAGATGGTGCAACCGACCACATGAAGAGTTTGCGAACAGGAGTTGTTGCTCTCGCACAGTCTATCGGCGGGTTGTTAACAATGGTTGGAGGTTTAGTAGGTGGTTGGTCTCTTTTACGTCTACTGTCTGCTACCTTGGGATTTAACTTAGCCCCATTAATCGGAATTATGGGCGTTCTAGGTGGAGCTTTTTGGGCTGCCAAAGATAAATCTAAAGGTTGGATGGAAACCCTGGCAGATATTGGGGCTGAAATGAAGTTTTATTTCCAAGCCTTTGCCAGCTATAAAGACGGAATTTCTACCTTCTCCAGAGACGTAGCCATGAGAATTGGTGGAATGAGTGATAAGACCCAGGAAAGAATTTTAATGATTGCTAGAGCCTTAGTACACGTCAAACAAGCTCTAATGGGATTTTTTGATGGGGTAAAAGCGGTCTTTGGCCTTGTCGGGGCAATTGCGGCCAAGGTTGGAAGCGTTATAACAGGTATCGGTAAAGTCTTTGGCATGCATAAGCAGTTTTCCATAGAAACTGGGGCAGTAGTAAAGACAGGTGGTAAGCTTCTAGGGGTCGGAGCGGCTGCAGGTATTTTGGGAGGTATGGCTTTAGGCGGAGTAAACAAAGTCGCTAGATTGTTTGGCAGAGAAGGATTTGGAATAAAAGGAGGAAAGTTCTTTGACCGAATCTTTGGAAAGCGTGGAACAAGTGCTACCAAGCCTCTATATGTATTTGATGTTTCCGCAGCTCCGAAGGGCGTATTAGGTAAGTTTTTTGGAAAAGGTGCGGCAGCCGCAGGTGGAGCCGGGAGTCAGATGAGTTTATTCGGAGGAGCAGCGGCTGGCGGAATAATGGGCAAAATGGCTGCCTTCATGATGACTAGTGTGGGAGCTGCTTCTTGGACAGCTATTGCTGGAGTGGTTATTGCGGGTCTTTTGGCTGGTGGAATAATTGGAATTCTGATAGATCACGTAATGTCCAAAATCACTGGAGAAAAGTCCTACTGGATGACAGGAGATGTCGGTCCTACTGGCAGTAGAGTCTCTTTGGAGGGAATGACTCCTGAGCAAAGAAAAAGAATGCATGCTGGTATAGGCCAGGGAGAGGTAAGTATTGCTGGTCGAAAGGTAGACACCTCTGAACTTACTGAACAAACCAAGGAAAGATTTAGAAATCTAGTTTCTCAGGGAGGTATGGTTTCTACAGCTCAGTTGGAGCGGATATTGTCAGATATGAAGCTGACAAACGAGGAATTACTAGAAGTCAATAAGATGATGGAGAGGGACTTGAGTAAAGAACCTTTTCAGTCTGTTAATGACAAACCCAATCAGTGGTCTAATTTTATGGGGCCTAAGACTTAATTATGCGAAAATTTACCTCATACACTTCTAAGCCTTCCCTTCTAAAAGCCTTCCTAGTTCCAGTAGAGGCTAAGAATAATAGGATTCCTGTCAATCGTCAGGACCAAAATATCCTCGAATTGGGACAGTTTTATCTTAATCCAACTACTTGGAATGACAGTAAAGAAACCAAGTGGGTAAAACATATGGTTCCAGGTATGAGTGACCCTCATCAACAGTGGGTTGCTGGTGGTCCCAGAACTATTACGTTTGAGGCTCTAGTGACTCGGGATGTATCATCTAGTGAATCCAAGAACAAAAAAGATAAAACTTCAGTAATTAATACCAGTAGAAAAAACTCAGTAGTTGCGGGTATTGCTTCAGCAGTACAGCAGATAGAAGGACTTACATCCTCAGAGGCTATCTTACAGCAGGGCGAGCGAGAAGGTTCCTTTTTGAACCTCGATATTACTGAAAAACTTAATTATTATCGTAGTTTACTTTATCCTAATGTGGTTTCTTCTGCGAATAGAGTTTCTAGTCCACCCAATCTGGTAAGACTTATAGTGGGAAGTACTTTGGGACAGAGAACCCAAACAGCCCGATTTGTAGTAGACAAAATAGAAATTAGAGTAACCAAACAGTTTCCGGACCTTAGACCCATGGAAGCTGTGGTTGTGTTTACTCTCACCGAGTTTGTTGATAGACCTTTATCTTCTAAAAATGATATTCTTACGGACGTATAATGGCAAATTTTAGACCTGGCTCTAGATATACCAATGGAACCTTCACTCTGAATCCAGAAGATGAAGAATTCTTAATACTTAGAGAAAACCTAGAAATCCCGGAATCTAGCGAAGACATATTCTTTGTCGTAGAAGGCGAGCACATTTACCGTCCTGAAACCATAGCGGTTGAGGTCTATGACCGTCCTGAACTGTGGTGGGTAATTGCAGACATCAATAATATTAGAGAGCCTTTATTTGACCTAGAGGTAGGACAGGAACTTAGAATTCCTCCTTTGGCCGTTGTATTAGAAGCCTTAGATATTATCAATAAGTAAGGATTATGCTAGCTGATTTAAATGAAATGACAGCCCCTTATTTTGAGGTTAGAGTAGGTCCCCCCTACGCCACTAGCGACCAATTAGTGTTACTCCCTCCTTATCTTCACAAGCTCATTCATGTTTTTGAGTATAGGGAAGTAGTAGACGGAGGCAAGGAATCTGCTAGCCAAGTCCGTATTTTGGTATATGAAGATAAAAATCAATCTGGTTCAGTCTTAGATTTGACCTTTGATAATCAAGCTGGTGTTAAATCCCTGACCAAAGAAGAGGTTAGACAGGGTAGGGTACTAGCAGACAAAATTAGAGAAGAAGAAGAAATTCTTGCAAATATCTCTCTTGCTGACCAAAAAAAGAAAGAGGCTCAGGCTAAGAGAGTGGTAGAGCTTCGTAAAGAGCAGGCAGAACTAGCTTCCCAAGCCAGATTTGTTTTCCAAGAGAGAAATACTATAGAAGTTACCTGGGGTTACAGAAATACCGGTAAGCACGTTGACCTTAGCCCCAGAACTGCTAGAGGTGAAATACTTCAGATTAGGCAAAGATTCTCTAATGCTGATATCCCCGTTACTGAGGTACTGGCTGTAGACCAGGGCTTAGGAGAAATGTCAAAGATTTATCCCCAGGAAGCTGTAAATTTTACTGTAGGTAAGGTTAGACAGCTCTTAAAGGATAAGGTCATTCCTAATAGTGCTCAACCGGGGTCTAGTATAGATGAGGACAAAAGAAAAGACACCGCTCCAGCACGAGTAGACCACCTTTTACAAGCTATCACCTATGGTGGATTCTTAAAAAATATAGACCTACGTTTATATTTGACTCCCGAGGAATTGAATCTGGACATCCAAGATGAGCGGAGTGGCAGAGTTTGGGGACTAGGTACTAACCTACACGGATTTATTAGTGAACTTGCTGAAAAGTTATTTGCCCACTATTACATTACAACTGAGGGCAAAAATAACACTACCGTCATAAACTTTGTTTCTAGACGTAAATTTGAATCAGAGGCAGCTTTCCACTTTATGTGGAAGGTGGGGCAAAGTGACCGAGGTATTGAGACCAAAGATAAACAGACTGTTTATAATACTGTCAAAAGTGTCGATTTGGCTCTTTATCCCAAGGGAGGTTCTGGAGCTAGTTCTTCCGGTATTTGTGGAATAACTAAGAAGCCTACAGGTCACATTGCTGGAGCTTCAGTGATTTTCTCGCCCAGGCACGGTGAATTAAAGGAACTTAGAGAGCAGTTAAAAAGAGAGAACAAGAAGATAAAAGCCCAGCAAATGCAGGCTTCTGACCCAAAGAATGCAGAAGTCAATAATTCTACAGGGCTATCTACTTATAAAGAAAACTGCGGGTCTAACGACCACGAAGCCTCTGTGGACAGACTAGCTGGTAGAATGGAGAGAAGCCTCAAACTGTCGTTTCAGACCATTGGAATACCACTTCTGACTCCAGGAACAATTAAAATGTCCAATATAGGTCTCAGGTATTCTGGAATCTATTATATGCTCTCTGTACACCACAAAATCACTCCCCAAGAAGGATATATCTGTAACTGCGTGGGTGAATCTAACTCAGTCACCACCGGCGGCACTTCTGTTGAGGGTCCTCCGGTAAGAACAGATTTAGCGGGTAATGTTAAGCTTCAGCTTAGATCTGACCCTGGTGAAGTGCGTAAAGGTCTGCAACCATTATTCAAGAAAGCCACTAAAAAGTAATGGCCATAAAGTTATTTGATTGGACAGGAGAAACTACTTATCTGGGCAAATCCAAAGGCCTAGTAGTAGATAATAGAGACCCAGACCACAAAGGTAGGATTAGGGTTCAGAGTCCAGTTTTTGGTATAACTGGTTGGATTCCTTATCTTTCTCCGGACGATGGGTTTTACTCAGTTCCAGACATAGGTAACGTGGTATATTTGGAGCCGGCTGGCGGAGACCTTAGATTTCCTATAGCAACTGCTCTAATTCATGGTGGAGAAAAAGGCAGTAGAGATATTCCTCCTGACTTTCAGAGAGATATACCTACTAACAGAGGTTGGTTCTCTCCGGGAGAATTGGGTAGTACTGGTAAACCCACTAGTTTGAATAGTGGCCATTCTCTGCAGTTTGATGATGGTTTAGCCGTACTGGACGATGGAAGTGTCACTCACAGTGCGGAATCTAGAGGGGTTCGTATGACCACTTCTGGAGGTCATGCTCTCCGTATGATGGAAGAGGCCTCAGATGGAAGTCAAGAAAATCGCGTAGATATTAAGACCTCCAAGGGATTGACTATAGAACTCATTGACGACACAGATGGCTCTGATCCCAATAGAATACGTATTAAAAATAGTGCTGGCACCATCTTTATCGATATTGATATGGAGAATGATATCATAGAGATAGACGCCAATAATGTGAAAATAGGTACCAATGCTGCGGAGGCTATTGTAAGAGGAGACACTTTTAGAACTCTCTTTAATAGTCACCGACATATATCGGGTGCTCCCGGAGTTCCTACAGACGTTCCTACTCAACAGATGGACCCATCCAGTTCTAATACTCATTTAAGCTCTAAACACAAGGTAGAATAATTATGGCTATGACCAAGAGTGATATGGCAGATTCCATTGAAGATGCTTTGACAGCAGCGGGTATACCTTTTAATATGAGTGCCACTACGGAAAGTGGTAAGAGTATGAGAGAAGTGTTGGAGGCTTTCTGTCAAGGACTTATTGATGGAATAGTAAATAAGGCTGAAATTACAACCACTTCTGGTGCTCCCGATAGTGAGCACACCGGGAATGTGACAGGATAATGGCTACTAAAAAGTATTTAGGAAAAGCTTTAAAATTTCCCATAGATACGAAATTCGTACCTGAGGACGGAGTAGACCTAGTTTTACAGGATGTACAACTTTTGTTGCTAACTCGTCCCGGAGAGAGGGTAATGAGACCGACTTTTGGATGCGGTATAAATACCCGTCTTTTCGATAATTTAGATACAGTAGCTAGCGTAGGTGCGGTAGATATAGCAGAAGCCATACGGGAGTTCGAACCTAGAGTTAATCTCCTAGAGGTGGTTCCAGTTATAAATAGATCACAAGGTATTGTCTTGTTTAGAGTCAGAATGCTTATTAGAGACGCAAATGTAGAGACGAACCTAGTCTTTCCTTTTAAGCCTGCATCTGAACTAAGTAACAGATAAGGAATAAGACATGGCTAATTCTTCAATAGATTATATTGCCAAGGACTTTGATTCCATTGTTGACGCTCTGATCACTTTTGCTACAGTCAACTTTGGAGAGGACTCGGCAGGAAACCGACAGTGGACCAACTTCAATGAGGACGATTTTAGTCGTACCTGGTTGGAAATAGTGGCCTACGTCGGAGACCTAATTTTCTATTATCTAGATGTTCAAGCTACTCAAAGTAACCTAGAAACGGCCACCATTCGTTCGGCAGTTCTAGATATAGCTAAACAATTCGGATATATTGTTCCCACAGCTTCTTCGGCTTCTGGTTTAGCTACTTTTACTTTGAATACTAGCGATACCATTCCCGTGGGATTTAGAGTTTCTGCAGACAATGGGGCAGAGTTTTTCACTACTAGTAGCTCTCCGCAGGCTGGGTCTACTACGTTAAGTGTGATTCTCCCCGTTATCCAAGGTGAGCAGAGGTCTGAGACCTTTACAGCTAAGGGTGTTCAAAATGAGGAAGTAGTGCTTGGTTTCACTCCTCTCGTTATTGATACCACTAACTCGGTATCCACTCTCAGGTCTCCAAGGATCACTGTTAATGGCAACTCCTATGATCTAGTAAATACCTTTATTGACAGTTTACCCACAGATAGGCATTATAGAGTTGTTACTAATGAGGACGGACAAACAGTAATTCGTTTTGGAGATGGTATTTTTGGAGAGGCTTTGGCTCCCAACGATACTATCGTAGTGAGCTACCGCACAGGTGGGGGCACGGTAGGAAATATTCCAGCAAGTACTCTTAATACATTAGTAGACGAAGCCACCTTTATTGATTCTGTTATAAATACAGAGTCTTTCAGTGGTGGAGCGGATGACCCAACTATTGATAGGTTAAGAGAACTGATTCCGGCTTCTCTTCAAACTTTAGAGAGAGCTGTGGCCGTAGACGATTATGGTGACATCATTGTTGCCAATTTTAGTAACGTTCTAAAGGCTGCTGCAGAAGAGAATATAACGGACAGCGGAGTAGACGTGGATATCTATGTGGTACCGTCTGGAACGACTATCACTCCGATTACCACGAATTTATCTCTTTTTAACAGTATAACTGATTACATAGATAAACGGAAGACAGTCACAACCACCTTTAGACTGTTGGATGCGAATGGTGTGGACGTTGACCTTAAGTTAACGGCCTTTCTCCTAGAGGGAGCTTCACGGACTGAGGTAGCTCAGGATATCACCACCGCGTTTACGACCTTCTTTGACCTCTCTGAAGGAGATACTGACGGAGCAGGTACGAAGTTTGGTCAACGAGTACTGCTTAATGACCTCTACGCTCTACTGGATGATATTGAGGGCATTGAGCGGTTTGAAATCACTAAGTTTAACTATATCCCAAGAATAGAACCCACTACAGCGTCTGGTACTAATTATTTGCAAAGTGAGGTTGAGGTTCTGACTCCCTCTGAACCGTCTGAATGGTTGGTGGCCTCTGAATACAATGCTGCTTCCCCGGACTACAACCCCTTTACCGTATATAAGAGACTTACCGGAACTGTTTCTAACCTGAGTGCGGACAGTTTGGCTGATGATGATTTGAATTTGGCCGTGGTAGAAAGTACAACTTCTGCAGTAAATACAGAAGGTTCTAACAACGTAGTTTTTGATAACAGTCGCACCTTCGTAGTAGATGAGTTTGTTGGAGGAGGTTTTCTCCTAGTAGACTCTTCCAACAATATTTGGAATATCACTGATAATGATGCTCATTCTATCATATTGGGAGCGAACGCTATTAACAATACTGTGGTTTCGGACGTATCTTCAGGCAGTTACAAAATCGTTCGAAGCATGATAGGCCAGAACCTAATCTTTCGTAACTTAGTGTTTTCTAATATAGATTTTAATACACACAATACCCTATATCGAATAGGCTCCAGTTTTGACCTTGTGGGAACCATCGGAGATGAGTTCAAAATCTCTATTCCCCAAACAAATATTGGAAACTTTGGGGCTCCTGTAACAATTACTGCTTTCACGTCAAGTACTCCCACAGCGGGGACAGGAAGAGTGACCTTAGCGGGTAACCCGGACTTGTCATCTGTAACTGTTGGACCCTCTAGCAACTATCTATTAATTGATAGTAATTCCAATGTATTTGAAGTAATTGCAGTCGATGATATCAATAAAACTGTTGATATTATTCATCAGGCTGGGGTTACTACGGCTCCTACAGTGTCTGGAGGAAAGCCTGCTTCTTTGGCTCCCAGGTATTATAGTGATGATTCCGAAGTGACCTTTGTCATAGGACAGGGAAATAGAGAGACTGGTATAGGTTTTCAGGCACGGGGCAATATTCAGACAGTTGACCCGGCTAATATTAGTGACGCTGAAACATTTGTATTGAACGACGGCTCTAACCCTGCGGTTACCTTTGAGTTCGAAAAGACCGGTGGAGTCGGTGGAGGCAACGTAGCGGTAGACATATCTTCGGCTACGGATGCAGAGGATGTAAGAGATATTATAGTTTCTGCCGTTAATGGAGCACCTCTATTAGCTATTACTGCTACTCCTGGTACAGCCACTAATATGGTGATTTTACAAAATGATGCTGTAGGAAGCCAAGGCAATCAGACCATAATTAACGGTGTTGCCGATGCAGGGTTTATTACTACGGGCATGACTGGAGGTTTGGATTCGGGTAGTTTGCCTACTCCGGTAATTCCAGCTTCTGGGAAAACTTCTACAGACTTAGGTCTGGACACAGACGGCAATGTTATTGATATTTTCGTCTTTAGAGTGTCCGGATATGTTGACGATATTATAAATCTGAGAAAAAGCGAAATTCCTGAATTTTCAGAAGATAATTTAGAATTAGACCTTAGAGGGGGCGTAGCCTAATGTCTACTTTGACCATCACTAGACCGCCACAATTTTTAGATCCCTGGTTTGCAGAAATTGAGCAAGTATGGGACGAACTTGAAGCGGCTACTAACGACCAAGAGACGAGGATTGGGAATCTAGAGATAGCTATAGTCTCAGATGTGGTCACCTCTCTGTCTGCTCAAGGGGAACCTGCTCTTACAGGTCCTGTTGTTCTAGATAAGGGAGATGATATTACTCTCACACAGGTGGGCAATACTATTACCATCGGTGGAGGTACTTTAGACCACGGAAATCTGACTCCTGCTACTCTTTTAGATGATGACCATACCATCTATCTGCTTGCAGATGGTACGAGATCTCTTACTGGAAATATGAGTCATGGTTTAACCCAGGCTCTAAACTTTAGAGTTGAAGGATTTGCAGTTCCTCCCGCAGCAGGTAACCAGGGACGTTTAATATTTAACCAAACGACTGGTAGATTAATGATAGACGATGGGTCTGCTTTCATTGATTCTGGTGTTACGGTCCATGCTGACTTGACTGGATTAGGTGCAGACGACCACACCCAGTACGCAAGAACAGACGGTACCAGAGATATTACTGGAGACCAGACCTATTTACAAGACATTATAGTTACTGGCCAATACCAAGCTCCCGCCACAGAGACCTGGGAAGCCTATTCACAAGAAGATGATGGAGGTTCTGCTCTAGCATTTCTTATGGATACAGCTAACCTCATGGATACGGCTGGATCGCAGGTACTGGCAGTTAGAAATGCAGGAAATGAATTTTTTGCTATACTTAGAGATTCTGACCCGAGCCCCCTGGGGACCTTCTCTGATGAGCATGTAATTAAACTTACTGAAAAGACAGGTTCTGATGTAGGTTATTTAGCAATGACTACCGACCCAGCACTGGTTCTACTAGGTGTGGATGGGGTTGCTGTCAATGCTATCTCAGTAGATGCTTCTGGTGATTATCTGGGCGCAGTTCAGTTGGATGGTGATGGTCCCACCCACGCTGCTCTTTTGGCTCAAGATTTAGATGGTTCCGGTTCTCCCAAAGCTGAGGTATCGGCAGAAGATACTATTGGTGGTGGAGAAAAAGCTGAGTTTACAGCTAGTTTAGCTGCTGGCGTTGACCCTCTCGGAAGGGTTAGAGCTACAAATGGTGCGGTAACTGCTTATGCTGACCATGTATCTCAGCTCGATGGAATTAATCCAGAGGCTTGGGTAAAAAGTACTTCTGGATCAGAAACTGCTAAAACAGAAGCTAGTTTTGATGGCTCGACGGTCCCTTTTGTGGAGTTAGAAGTCGCAGCCACTGCCGGTACAGATAAGCTTCTGATAAAGAACGCTGAATTTGATTTTCAAGTAGATTCTAATTCTGAACTACAGATTAGAGCTGGAGAAGTAGAGGTTTTTGGTACCTTAATTGGTGGCTCTTCCCCATTCTTAATCGAGTCTAAGGAAACAGACGGAGCTTCGGCTATTGCATTCACCCTAGATACTCAAAACGCTATAGCCAATGACGACGCTAAATTGTTGAGTTTACAGACAAATAGCGTTGAGAAAGCATATATAGGTGAGGATGGTAAAGCATGGCTTCCCGGAATTGTCTTGGGACGTCAGACAGGAGATCCTATAAGCAATACCGAAGGTGAGGGACTTTATGTAGATAACAACGGTGATCTTCAGTATCATGGACCAAATGATAATCTGGTACAGATAACGGATGGGGATGACCTAGTTAGTAGCCTAACCTCGGATACCTCTCTTTCGGCTTTTATCGACAGAGATGACGACTCGACTACAGAAACTTTTACTATTTATCATAATACTTTGACTCCCAATCCTGGTGACGAATTGCTCCAGGTTAGAGAGAATGGTGAAGTTGAAATATATGGAGGTCCTCTGATTGGTGGTTCGTCTACTTTTGAACTACGGTCGAAAGAAGCAGATGGAGCCTCAGCGGTTGGATTTACACTAAATACTCAGAATAACTTAGCAAATGCTGCCGCAAAGATTCTTAGCCTCCAGAATAACTCTTCGGAGAAAGCATATTTCGGAGAAGATGGGAAAGCCTGGGTGCCAGCAGTTGTTTTAGACAGACAATCTAGTGATCCTATTGGCGCTGCAGAAGGGGAGGGTATATACTCTGATTCTTCTGGAGACCTTTACTATCACGGGCCTAATGATAATACCGTCCAAATTACTGACGGAGATATCATGGCTGGCAGCTTTGTAACCATCGTTCAGCCTGGTTCTTCAGCCAGTTCTGAAATACTAGCAGCCATAAACGCTGCAGGAACGGCTGGCGGAGGTATCGTACAACTCCTCGCTGGTACTTACGAAATTGATAGTGTCATGAATGTGGCAGTAGGAACTAGCAACGTTACTCTACAAGGTGTGGGAGATGCCACAGTACTGGAACACGATGGAGTAATTACGGGCAACCTATTGCAGTTCACAAGTTTGACAATAGCTAACAATATTAGTATTAACAACGTCACCAAAGGTGACACTTCTATTTACGCTACCACACCAGCCCAAGCAGGATCAGTTCAAACAGGAGATATCATTTTCTTGAAGGGTACGGATTCTGGCACAGAGATAGACGCAGAAGCACATGAAGCAGCAGCTAATGGTAATGGTACTACGGGCGAGATTCAATTAAAACGGAATGTACAAAGAACCATGACCTCAGTAACTACTCAGATTTATAGAGGCGGTGAGGGTATAAAGATTCGAGATCTCAAATTTACGACCTCTGGAGCAGTTGCAGGCACGGCAGCTATTGAACTAGACCAAACCAAAGATGCTGTTATTGAGAATATAACCATTCAGGATTGGATGCTAGCACAAACCAGTGATATGATTACTATGGGTAGTCACGGCATCAACAATTCCTTGCAGGGATGTAAATTTATTGGATGTAATGATGATTGTATTTTAACGTCTGATCAGATTGATATGAAAGTCAAAGATTGTCTGTTTCAGGACGTAGCCCAATCTAAATCTATCGGCATCGCGGCCCTGAATCTAAGCGGAATCTGTGTGGATACTGAGATTATTAGAAATGAATTCAAAACCGTTGGTGGAATTGGGGTGAAAATCTTCGCAGCCAATCAAAGAAGGACAGCTATCTCAGCTAATCAGTTCTATGATATCTGGGAAACCGGTATTTATGCAGAGAAAGAAGCTGTGATTGCTAATAACTATATGGAGAGTCTTGGGGCCGCTTCTGGAACCCAGGGAGCCATAACAGTTAACGGCAACGGAAATGATGTAGTCATTCAAGGCAACCATATTAAGGATTTTAATCTAGGAATTCTGGTTGGAGCTTTAGCCTCTAGTATAGTTGTAGATGGAAATGTCTTACGTACCGGTACCGACACCGGAATTTCCTGTGATGGTACTTTCTGTACTGTGACTGGAAATACTGTTCAGGGGGCTTACTTCGGAATGTTGGTGGCCAGAGTAGGAAATGTTGTCTCTGGTAATATCTGTAGAAGTAGTGGCTTAGATGGTATTTTAGTTTCCGGAACAGCAGATACTTGTGTTATTTCAAATAACGTTTGTCAAAGCAACGGTGATAATGGTATTGAATTACAAGCGTCATCGGTTGATTGTATCGTTTCAGGCAATAACTGCAACGGAGATGGTATTACTAACAACGGTACAGGCAACAACTTAGCTAATAATATGGAGTAAATATGGCAGATCAACCTATTAAAAATATTAGCGGAGAAGTAGACGGGGCTAGTACAGAAGGTCACGTTTTCGATACCGAAGAGACCTATACTACTCCAGGTGCTAAAGTTGCAGTATTTAAAACCGGGGGCAACACGGTCGCGTCTATCGCTAGAGATGGAACTATTAGTTCTGCAAATGAAGTCTTGGTTTCTCCTGACGAGGGATTTGCAGGCATCGATTCCGCCGTAACATCCCTAAACGCTTCAGGTGGAGGTAAGATTGTTCTTCTGGATGGGGAATATAGTATGGGATCTTCTCTATATACCTGGACAGAAATAGAGAATATTGAAATAGTAGGAAAGGGTGACGCTACAAAAATAATGCTGGATACCTCCCCAGGAGTTCCTTTGTTCATTACTGGAACAGTCAAGGGAACTACCAGTGTACCAGTCAATGATACGACCGCAGGAGATACCAGCATTACCTTCACTACCCCGGCTAACGCAGGAACTTACTTAAAAGGATACTGGATTAGTCTCGCTCTAACAGATGATGAGACTGGGGATAGTCAGTGTGAGTTAGTTAAGGTAGCGGCTGATGGAAACCCCGGCACAGGGGTAGTTGACTTAGAGTGGCCAGTGGGTAGAGACGGAACCAGTGTTACTGCGTGGGGCTGCAAACCTGCAGAAAATATTAAGATTAGTAATCTAAGATTCATTAGAGAGAATGCTCCTGGCGGTACTGAAAGATTTATGGATCTTCAATATCTATTCAATTTTACTCTAGATAGTGTATCCTTTGAGACAGACGATGCTACTGGAGCGAGTGATCATGCTTTTAGGTCTACGGGTTACAGCGGATTTTGGCATGTGCATAGAAATAGAATTGTTAATACCACTCGAATGGGAATGCACATAACAGGTACCTCCTATTCAGAGTTTACTAACAATTATTTTATGAATTCCTGTCAATCAGATTTTTCCGACAGTTCTTGTATATGGATTTCGGGCAGAGTTCGACATACTCTTGTAAAAAATAATCAATTTGTATATTCCAAACAGTATGGGGTACGTTTTGATGCTACTTCAGGATACTCTCCTTACTTCATGACTATCAAAGATAATGAATTTTTAGGTATCGAAAACACAGCTATAAACATAGGAGCTACCAAAGATACTATAATCGAGGGAAATAAAGGAGATTGGGGAGGCTTTCAAAAATCTGGCAGCGGGGTAGGCGTCTCCATGGCCGGAGCAGAAAGATGTCGCATCACTAATAATACTTTTGTAGGATGTGCGTTCGGTATCGGAGTGTCTACGGCCTCCAAATGTACCATAAACCACAATACTATATATGGTAGATATTATGGAGACGGTATCTCCTGTGGTGGAAATGGAAATAACATTTCAAATAACGTTATTACTAATGTGGGTTATGGAATTACTGTAGGAAGTGACGCTCAACGCAATGTCATTTCTAGTAATACAGTAGTAGATGTAGGGAGTACTCATGCAATCCGAGTTAATACGACAGCACATAATAACGTTTTTATAGGAAATGTTCTGATGGGTTGCAACAATGCAATTAATTTGGCCGCAACAACCTATGATAATATAATGATAGGTAACCAAGGTGGGGAAGAAGGTATTGTTGACGCCGGAACTAACAATCAACAAATAGGGAACTTTGTATAATGGCTAATAAACCAGTAGAAATTAAAGGGGGATTCCCGGATGGGGCGTTGGCCGAAGCTGTATCGGTGGATACCAACACTACCTATTCGGATGATGACTCAAAAATATTAGTAATTAAAAATAATGGGAGCGAAGTAGCCCATTTTAAGAAAGATGGTTCCCTTTCAAATGCTGCCGTGGTGACTGTCCTTCCCGGAGAGGGCGGAGCAGGTATTCAGGCAGCCATCAATACCGTACATGCTACAGGGGGTGGAATTGTACAGTTATTAGAGGGAACCTATAACGTTACTTCCAATATTATTCCTACTTTAGGGGCAAGCAATATTGATATACGTGGGATGGGTGATTCTACCGTTCTTAAAGTATTCGGGGCTAGCGTTAGTTGTTTTAATTTTCAACCCCTAAATGGTGGAAACTGGCCATTAAATAACCCAACCGCTGCAGATACTAGCATATATACTACTACCGCTTCTCATGCAGGGTCTACTTTAGAGGGAGAGTGGGTTATTTTATTCGGCACTGATTCAAGTGGAAATCCAGTTCGTGAATGGAACTTTGCAGCAGCCGATGGTAATCCCGCCACAGGTGAGATTCAATTAGTGAATCCAGTTGTTACGACCATGACTTCTGTTACTTTGTATAGTGGGACTGGGAATATAAATAACTCATTTAGTAATATGAAAATTTTAGCGGATACTGCTACATATCCATCTGCTATTACCAACGTAAACCCTATTAGACACCGTTATGAAAACATAAACTTTGTTGGAAATTTTGAACACGGTCTTCGCTTGGTAAGTCCTGGTTTTAGTAATGTTATTTCTCGCTGTCTAATGAATGATGTTGACAAAAACCCTATTCAATTAGTTAGTCAATTTCAGGTTATTATTGAAAAGTGTTGGATTAGAGATTGTGCTGCTTTAAACCTCGAAAATAGTCACGATGTTGATGTTGAAAAGTGCTTTATTATTGATAGTAGAGGTTCTGGTATTGATGCTACTGGTCTTAATCGTCGCTCTAAAATACGTGGTTGCAGCATTGTAAATCCTGCGGGGATTTTGATAGAAGCTGGCGATTTAGAATGTACTATTGCAGACTGTCACTTTGTAGATGGAACTAATATATCTTGTAGTGCTGGTAAGCATATCGATATTGTCGGTAATATGTTCCTTCGCTGTACAAGCATGGTGAGTGGTCAGACCGCAGAATATATAACTGCAGTAGGGAATACTGGAAAAGAGATTTCAGGATCTGCCTTTGTTGGAGGCACAAATTATTTTGTAGTCAAAGGAAATAATGTTGATCTTGGTGGCGATGCGTATGAAGGCTCTTGCGATTATTTAATTTTCGAGGGAAATACCATTCAAGGTGGTTTTAGAGGTGTTCGCCTTTTGGGCGATTATGCAATGGTTCAGGGAAATACCTTTATTGGAAATACACAAGATGTTACGGTTGTATCTGGTGTAGGTCATTATATTGGTCCTAACCAATTTGGTACCACTAGAAATTTTGTAAATCAAGGCCAGGTAGATGTTGCTCAAGTAACCACTAAACGAGTTACTAAGGCATTCGATGAAACAGATTTTGCAGCGGCTGCTCTAACTAATGATATTGAAATATTCTCTCTTCCAGCTAAAGCAAGTTTAGTGGATATTTATGCAGAAGTTACACAGAGATTCTTGGGTGGTTCCATATCTTCATACACTATTTCGGTAGGAATTTCTGGGTCATTGACTAAGTATATGTTAGCAAATGATTGCTATACTGCAACGACTATGCATGAAGATTCTACTAAAAAAGGTACAGCTCTCACAACTACTGGAAATTCTAATGTTGAAAGCTCATCTGCGGCCACGAGTATTAGAGCACAAGCCACTAGTGTTGGAGATAATTTAGATCAAGCAACTGGTGGTACAATTAAATTTTATATAACCTATAGAGACATAGTGTAAGGAGACACACGATGGCTTTAGAAAAAACCTTAACCACTCCTGAGGCACAACCTAGTCTGACTAAGGTTCGGATGTATATTAAGGAAGTTAATCCAGATAAGAAACTCCTTAAAGTGGAACTTCACAAAGGTTTTCTAGATGAAAGTATCTTCAAAACTGTTAAAATTATTCCTGTATTTATTGTAAAGGACGAATATGATTCTGTAATGGATACTGAAGGTGCTACTGGCACAGCCGTAAGAGAGACCTTAGCAGAAGCTATTTGGACTTGGTTACAGACAAACGGTCATATTGACGTACAATAATAAGGAGTAGTTTATGTCCGGTTGGGGAACAGGACCATGGGGCGGTGGACCCTGGGGCGGAGGAGTTTCTGACCTCAGTCTCGTAAGAGAATTTACTGCCCGAAATTCTAATCCAAATGAAATATCCTTGACATGGAAAAAACCTCTAGGTTTTCCCAGCGATCAGGAGATAGTAGTTGTTCGACGTAAAGATTCATTTCCTATGGAACTTTACAACGACGACCCTCTCTTTTCTGCTAAGGTAAACGTCTCTGGCTTCACAGATGTAGTTCAGGTGGAGATATTCCGGGGGTCGTTAATTCGAGGTAGTAACGGAGTGGGTACCGAAGGCAAGCTCACGGATGCTCTGATGTCTTTTCCTACTTCCCCTTCCCTAAAAGGACGGATATTAAGAGATTCTTATAGTAAAAACTACCGAATAATCAGTAATACAGCCACAGAGATTTTTATCGATGGGAATGACATCCCAGCAGACGGACAATATGTAGTTTTGGTTGATTTTCCAAACTCCAATGAAGCTGCTATTAGTGGCACCTCCACATCTGTAGGCTCTGGATTTTTAAGAGATACTAGTCAAAGTTTCGAGTTAGAGTCTCTCAGAGATCGTATACTGGTTGATCAGGCAGGTAACAGATTTGTTATTATTAATAATACCTTAGACTATATCTCTGTTTCAGGAACTCCCGCGTCGGGGGACTATACCATTTTACAAGAGTTTGCCGACTTTGTTAGTCCCTCGGAGACAGTTAAAGGTCAGTTCAGTTACGTGGATATTTATGTTAATAGTACAGAAGCAGCAGCTCGTACAGGAACTGGTCTAGAGGATAGTCAATTCTATTATTATACTGCTTTTACTCATAAAACTGGTGAAAATGTTGCTCAGTCTGTGTTCTCTACGTTCGGCACTGCAGACGCTACTCAAAGTGCTGCTTTGTCTACATTTGATAGAGAGTTCAAAGAGATTCTTCTAAGATATTGGCCTAATGTGTTTAAATTAGGTGACCAGACTGGAGATTTCGAAGACTTGATGGCAGTATTCGGCTTCGGATTCAACGAGATATATGGTTTTGTTCATACATTTAATTTGACAAATCCTGACCGGATGTACCATACGATTCTACCAAGTTTTACAGAACAATTAGGTATATCAGTAAGGCAGGTGGGGATAGATACTAATCGACGTATTATTTCAGACCTTCTTCCTACACTTAAACAGAAGGGCTCTAAAGAAGGTATTGTAGATTTTATAAGAATTATAACTACTTGGGATTGCACTAATGGTACTAAGGATGCCAGCTCTATTGTAGATGATGCCCCAAACCTTAATTCTTTAAGATTCTATAGTGACACTTTGGGGTCTGATAATACGCGGTTATTTGGTTTTCAACAGGCTTTTTTAAATGACCCTTTTGTTTCCTACACCTATACTTCAGGAACAGGTGTAATTCAATGGTCTGCTACAGTGGATTTATCCAACGTAGTTGTGGGAGACTTTTTCATTGACGGAGCAGGGTCGTTTTTCGATATTCTAGGAGTAGACAATAGTTCAAATAATATAACTATCGACGTAGGCCAAACAGTAGATACGTCTTCAGGTGGGGATATATATAAGAAGACGCCTCTCACAGATGTGGGCACATTCTTCGATACTTTACCCGGCATCATTATTCCTGGGTTCTTTACCTTTAGGGAATTTGTGGTAGAAGTTGAGGACATAGCCTTATTTGTTGGTGAGAGCACAAATATAGAGCTTTTTGAAGATATTAGCCGGTTGACAGATTCTACGGCTAACTTCGGCGGTATTAATAATCTCGTAGGTAACTTCTTGATTCCTAAACAGGGTCAAGTTAATGATATCTTTGAGATTATTTCTAACACCGCAACTACGATTACAGTATCAGGGGTAGCTAGAGACCCAGAACCCGTAGGAGACTATGTAGTTCTTTCACCCCTGAATACAGCACGATTTAGGGTTATTTTATCTTTGATGCGTTCATTCGCACCATCCAATTCAAGAATGGGAATACAATTTACGTAAGTAGGAGATTAATCGATGGCTCTGCCTACCAATACATTTAGACCACTGAGGTATTTTCGGAGCAAATTTCGGGAAGGTAAATACTTACTCGCTGCTGAAGCTACCGATATACAATTAGAGACTTTTGAGGATCTTAGGCGGTTTATTCTAAATACCTACGGCGATGTTGCTGTTGGTCCCGCCTTTAGACCCGACCAGATATCTACGACTGAAATTCGACTTCGCCCCGGTGAAGCGTGGGACGGAGGAGTTCCGTTTCAGCTTAAATCAGGTACCGACGCTAGAGTTGTAGCTGGAGTTTTACCCACTGGGGTAACTTTAGTTGACACTTCGGCTGGAGCTTTGGACACTGGAGGTAAAAGTCTAGACCTGTCCGGAGGGCTCACAGACGGTTCTTATTCCGTTGTTATGGAAGCTTATGAAGAGATTGTTAAAGAAGCTGGTGCTGGAGCAGTAGACGGCTTTCTGGAAGGCGTAAACGTTGGGGAAGGTACTCAACATAAGTTTAGGTTAGTCTATAAGGTTAATGTGGTCGAAACCTCGGACTTAACTCAAACTCCTACCTACCCTCTATCTGGAGCAGGTATTGATTATCATTACGTAAATGAAATTAATCTTACTCCTTCGGCTTCTGAAAATTACCTGGTTTCATCCATCGATATTACACCAGACGTTAATGGAGCTGATAGGCGGATTGTTCTTAATAACTCCGCAAGCAATATCCCATTCTCAGTAGATGCCGAGGATTTCATCTTCGGTACGTTAGAAGACTCTGATGGAAATCTCTTTACAATTACAAGTATTTCCACGAGTGATGGTGGTGCGACGGTCACTATGTTGTTGGACCGCGAGGTGGACATCAACACCAACGTACCTAAAGCTGGCCTCCCAGTAATAACCAATGGCGTTGATTATAAGATTAAGAAGAGAGACTTCTTTGTAACAGACGCAACTGGAGTTCCGGAAGGCAAACGATTCTTTAGAGTGGCAGACTTTACCTTTGCTACTGGGGCTCTTACAGGCCTCACAGACCTTAGAACCGTAACTGAAATTAACAGTTTTGGGACTGACCCTAATGCTAGACTCTCCGGTGGTGGAGAGATTTCTTGGAGCCTGGTTACTAACGCCTTGACTCATAGTCAGGATTTTGACATAAGTCTGCCTGGATTAGCCTATTTGGGCAGCGTTCCAACTCCTCCAGGAAGTATTACTCTAGCCAGTGATGGAGATGTGGCTTATATTCTACTGGATAGGGAAGCCACTGCCGATTACAGTGCTACAGCTACAGTGGTTCCTAAAGCAGATGTACCTAGTAGCGTAGATGTCTACGTTGTGGCTGAGCGTAGAGGAAGTCGAGTATACTTCCCTCACAATGGTTCTATTGGAGATGGAGAAACGGGTATTTTGGGAGCGTTCGGAGCAGCCTTTAATAAAGACTTGTCTCTGGACCTATTAACTGACGCCATTACGGAAAACCAGGTAGACGAGGTCTTCGCAGAGACCTTTGATACTCAGAACTACGTAGATTCTGGGGCTACTATCGGTATGAATTTTGAGCCGTTTCTCAAGAGGTACGTGTCTACGACCTCTGCTAGATTTGTAGATTATGATGCTGACGTGCTTCCAGCAGCCGACCCGCAAGACCCATGGACCAAGGTGGGGGCTCAGGTAGAAGCTGTTGCAGCAGGCATCCTAACACTTACAGATAGCTCCATAGGCGACCAAATCGCTTATACTCGCACTGAGTCAAACCTAGTACCAGATTCTCAAAATGTGGGCAAAATGAGAGCCAGGATTACCGCTGAAGGTGGTACTGGTAACCCATTTACCTATGAGGTGAGAGATGGAACTAGTGGAAAACATTTTGGATTTGCCCTAAGTACTACCGCAGTTGACCTAATTGATGGCTCTGGAGCTTCCTTGGCTACTTACGCTTTGGACGGTACTCTATTCCATACCTATGAACTTCAAAAAATAGGTCAGTTAGCAGTTCAGTTATGGGTCGATGGTGAGCTCGTAGCAACTCAAGATTATTCAAGTATTTCCACAGGTTCTGGTGGAAGTAGTGATATTGCTTGGGGAACTACAGTTACAGCTACGGCTACAGTTGAGTTAGATTGGGTAATTTTCAATATCTATCAGTCCATTCTTCAGACTGTAGATATCTTTAAAACCGTAAGCGTGTTCTATCCTGGCGATACCGTTCCAGCTTCTGATCCAGACAATCCCTGGACAGTACAAGATGGTGGAGGAGGCATCTCCGAAGCGACATCGGGTGGTAGACTAACTATTACCGATAATATAGGAACGAACCGAATCGCTTACGAGCGGTCAGAGGCTAAATTAGCCCGTCATGGTAATCTTGAAGTTGAAATGAGAGTAGAGATTGAGACCGGCGGATTATCTAGTTTTGATACCTTTGGCCTGCGTTTTGCGGATGGAGCTAAAGACATCGCAGCCTACATTAGAGATGTTGCTGGACAGTTAAAGGTGGGTCTCTATGATGGTTCTAGCGTAGTCCTGAGAAGCTCTGAAATCGACCTTAATAATGACGAAGAGTATGTTATTAAGATCGTTAAGACTAGAGATGAAGAATGCGCTTTATATGTGGACGGAGTTCTCCGAGACCAGGCTTCCTATGATTCCTTCAAGGACATAACCACAGATAAGAAGATTTATTTTGGTGGATTCACTGTTGCTTCCCAGTATGTGGCTAATATTGATTGGGTTCAATATGCTCTTCCTGGAGATGGTAGTCTAGCCAAAACCCCAGTGATTGAGTTGCTGGCTTCTATCAGTGGAGATGACCCTGCCTACTCAGTGTTTCTAAGTACTGATGGAGGTACAACCTGGTTTGAGGCTCCCGAACGAGAGTTCATAGAAATTGCGGATAAGACTAAATCGGGCGCAAGTCTTATAGCTAGAATAGCTCTCTCAACCATTAGTTCTACCCTGACAGATTTTGGTGTCTACTATAATAGAACCGACTTAGCTCAGGTAGAAGCTCTAGATGTTGGGCAGATTATCTATCGAAAAGTAGTTAGTAATTCTAGCCCCATTCCAACTGGAGCCACATATATTGAAGTTTCTGGTTCAGGTACCAGAGCTTTAGATGATGGCGCTACTGCTGGACAAATGCTAATCCTTACGGGAGAAACTGGAGGTGGTACTGCTATCACTATCCAGGCAGCAGGAACTAATGTTCAAATGCCGTCTGATGTTACTTTAAATGAATATGATTCCATTGGGTTTATTTGGAATGGAACCTACTGGGTTGAACTTCATAGATCTAATAATTAAGAGGGCTTAATATGGCAATTGTTAAAGGTTCGGGGCAAAATTTCAGTAAAAAGCCCACTAATATTGGCATTCCGGTTGTCACTCAGCCCAAGGAATTGATTACTGCTTTGGCATTAACCGGCAACGGAGATATGGACGAAAATACTCCAGAAACTCTATACTTTCACGTATTTGGAGGAGTGCCTGGAGACATACGTCTATATATCTATGGGGAAGAATTTAGTCCTTTCCACTATTCCGAGTTACCTCAGCATAATCATGGGCCGGGAAGTTACCAATCAAGTAACGTAAACTCGGGGTCAACCACGCATGCTCATGGAAATACTTTTTCCATTAATAACACTAACCTGTCTCATGGTCATAGTTACTCTATGGGATCAGACAGTCACAGACATAGAGTTTGGTCTATTCCCAACACCCCCACTGCTTTAGGTGTTCTTTTAAGTAGTGGTAGTCAGGGATGGTATGATGCTGCTCCTGGTAATGGTCATCAGTTGTTAGAAAATGATAGTCACTCTCATAGTTTGACTATTTACAATAACTTAGGGAACCATAGTCATGGTATTAGCGGTGGGATAACCAACAATAGTATTAATAGTCACCAACATGCTGTAAGTAGTGGTAGTTCTTCCAACACTGGTTTGGTTGGACCAGCAGCCTTAAACACAGTAGCCGTCAAAGACTATTTTGATGATTTGCAGATTGAGGTGGATGGTGTAGACCGTACAGCTACTCTTAAAACTCAAGCAGGCGTAGCTAAATTTGGTGACGGTACGGCTGGACATTCTATAGTGACCACAGGTATCGAGTTACAACTAGGTTCATTTATTTCCACTCCGGGACAACATAAGATTGTATTTAGTCTTGGTGGTTCTCAGAATGGTGGTAAATTGAGGTATAATCTTTATCTATTAGCGTAAGACAATGAATAAAGCAAAAGTAGAAGAACAATTAAAAATACTAGAAAATTTAGTTGAAGAAGATCTTTCTAATGGCCGTGCAGTTCAAAAACGACTTAGAGAGAAAATCACTAAAAAAGGTAAGTGTCCTCTAACTATAGTGGAAGAATTAAAAGACCTTAAGAAAGAGAGCTAATCCTATGATTGTGACTTGGCCGGTAGCCGTAGGAGTAGTGTGCTCTGTGGGCACCATCTGCTTGACAATTTTAAAAATTATTCAAATGAGAAAGCCAACTGTGGAGGAATCTCCTGTAACTAAGTGTGAAAAATTGCAGGATAGGCTTGCAGAAGTTGAGAAAAAGCTAGCTGTTCTACAGGCACATATGGAAGAGTGCCGGCGAGATAGAGAAGAATTTGGAGAACATCTAGAAAAAGTAAATGACCTATTAATTAAGATACTTACAGACCAGAGAGATTAAATTTTCCTACGACGAGGCCTCTTTTTAGTTTTAGGGAGGAATTATGGACCTTCTCAAAATCATTATAAAAATTATAACCAGTTTTTTCAAAAAAGATATTCCCGAACCTAAAGAGCCAGAAATCATAGAACTTGGTTATACCAACGAGGAGAGAGAAGTGAAGTGGGTAAAAAGCCCAAACTATAGCGTGAAGGCAGACAGAGAAATCTCTGCCATAATCTTACATCACACAGCCAGTTGGAACTTTGAGAACACTGTAACCTGGTTAGCTGACCCTGCTGCTAAAGCCTCTGCTCATTACGTGATTAGCCGAAAGGGTGAGATAGTCCAAATGGTACTGGATAAGCACAGAGCATGGCATGCTGGTGTCTCAGAACTTGACGGACGCAAGCACGTAAATAACTTCTCTATTGGTATCGAACTAATGGGAAATACGTGTGAGAAACCTCTGACAGAAGAACAGTGGAAGGCTATGGTGTGGTTAGTAAAGAAGTTGATGGCTGAATATGATATTCCAGCCCACCGAGTAGTAGACCACCGAAAGGTGTCCCCTGGACGCAAGGTAGACTTAGACCCTACTAACTTTGACTGGACTCAGTTCTATAAAGATATTGGGGCCATAGAATAAAAAAGGGAGCTAGAGATTAACCCTAGCCCCCTAAGTGTTGCGGAGATTGTTAGATTTATTCTCCGCACTATCCTCCGAACTCCTCTTTCAAGAAATCTCTTAAATCCTCGAAAGACTTAAATACCTCGTCACAGCACCCCCTAGCCCAAGCAGGCAAAGGAGCTGACTGAACGCAATAAACAGGTTTACCTGCCCTATAAGCGATAGTCATTTCGCTATGGGTACCTGCCCCACTCTTACATCCCTTATCCCATAAAACGATAACTGCATCCGTCTTATTTTGCACTAGGTCGCAATCGAAGTCTATGACTTTTCTCATATACCTGACGCCCCGTTCTACGTGCAGAGGGTCTTCTGAGTCGAGTAGGTCATACCAGTGAGTCATTCCCTCGGGAAGTCTTCCTGGCCGCAAGCCTTTAAGTTGTAACGGCTCTAATTTATAAGGATTTAAAACCGTGAATCCTAGTTCTTCCAGAAAGGGAGTAATGTCTTCCCTCCACTGAGCATCGTGAGGATTCTTACCCATACGGCCTGCTAAGTAAACTTTAGTTTTCATTACGTGTATCTAACCCCGTCTAAAAGGTGAAATAAAGATACATTAAGCCCATCTGGGATAACATACCCATTAGTTTAGCGACTAAGAATCCCAACCCACCGAACACTCCACACACAAAAGCGGTAACCGCTAAACCTGCCAATGATTTAATAGTCTTTTTCATTAATCCTCCTTAGATACGAACCGAGTTTTAAACAGAACCAAAATTAGGGCTACGGGCGGTAAAAACAAAGCCCAAAAGATGAGCCAGCCAATTGACCCTTTATATTTCAATTTAGATTCTTTCATTTCGTTCTCCTTTTTTACCCAATCTTCATCATAGTATTCGTCCAAAGCTGATTGAACCAAGGCATAATCCTCATCTGAGAAATAATAATTCCTCTTACATTTCAACCATACAAATAGAGAGCACCACCGATCTTCCTCTTCTGGGGCATTCGGATCAACTTCTATTTCTGAGTTATGTAGAAGGTTTATTAATTCCCGAGCTGTGAGTTTCTTGTTCATTTACACACCACCGACACTTGCATATAAATTCTGCCTACCTCTATGGGCGTAATATCCACAGATATCTTCTTAGGGGACACATACCCATTTTGTCTACAGGCTATAGTAGCCGATTTAACAATAGTAAAAGAGTCCATCTCTTTAAGGGCCATGTTTAGCCTTGCTTTTTCTGGGCCTGTCAGATTAACCTTAGTTTCATAACATCCAGCAAATCCTACAGAGATAGCTAGCAGCCCTAAAACCAGTAGCCTTTTCATTCTCCTAACCTCTCAGCCTCTTTCTTATTCATCTTATATAGAAATACATACAAAGGAACTAGTAGAGCGTCTAGAATAGCCCAGTGCCAGAATCCTTTGCTGGCCATTCCTATTGCTAGGCCGCCAAACATAATAGCCATAACCAGAAAGAAACGGCTAAAGAACGTAAATTGCTTTTTCACCTACCACCTCACGTATTAGTGTAATATAAACTCTTATTGGTTTCTATTCTTTTATCTGAGTTCTTAGCTAGGTGTCTCTTGTCCAAGAACTCTGAAAATTCCATTTTCTTAATCAGGTTGGGCTGATTGCACCAGCTAGCCAGGTCCACGTAGAAGGGGTTGTGTTCTGATTCCCAACACTTGATGTCCCGCATTAAGTACGGAAGACACTGTTTACTTCTCAAATACTCTACTCTTTTGACCACATTATCTAGGGGCATATCTGGATGACAGTAAACGAAGAACTTGAGTCTCCAGGGCTTTCGCCAGGAAAGGAGAGGTAGCTTTTGTTCTATTTGGGTTAGGTACCGCCAATCGTCAAAAGCAAAAATGTACTCTCCCAGATAGTTCATCTGAGACAGTAAATCAGAGTTCTCCTTATCTAACAACCTTATGTCTAATCCCTGATTAAACTGACACCGTATCTTCTTATCTACTAACTCTTTCAAGATGACCTTATGGTTAGGTAGAGCTAAGATATTGTTATCTAAGAACTTTACCTTCTTATGCTTAACGATACGGTCTACGTTATTGACGTGCCTAATGCCTCCCTCTTTCTTAGGGACCTTACAAAACTTACACTTCCTAATACAACCTCTTGATATAAACCCATAAGAGGTATCATTCTCTGGATATAGACTATAGTCTGGGTCTAAGGCTTCTACTTCTGGGGGTAACTCCACCGAAAGAGAGTGTCCAGTACCTCCAAAAATAATATTTTTACCAGTAATCCAATCCTTAGTTCCCTCGAAGATTACACTACAGTACACTTTGTCGTGGGTATTGGGTATCCTTCTTGTCTTCTTCTTTCTTGAGGGATAGTAGGGGATATGGAGCTGACGTAGACGAACTTCGTCCCCCAGGGCTTTGTGATAGGTAGAAAGCTTCATCAGAGCCAGGTTCGGAATAGTTGAATCCGCATCTACCAACAGGACTCTCACTTCCCTCTCCTTTTCTTATCTCTAGCCCTCCACTCCTTAATCTCAAAATACCTATCCTCAGACTTATAGAACTCTTCTAATTCGTCTAATTTTTCTTGGTACTTATCTTCACAATCAGGACAGTGCTCTACTACTTTTCGAGCTACAATCCCTATATCCTGCCACCACATATCACTTCCGGTAGCCACTTCATAACACTGGTTATATACGTCTAAAAACTTCTGTGGGTCTAGGTTAGGACCTATATGAAAGGCCAGACAACTAGCATCTTCAGCTCTCAGAGCCTTATAATAACTAACCACCTCCCCGAAGTGGGCGAAATCGACCCCCGGAAGTCCTACCGAAGGATTGTCAGAGTCCCAGACCAGCTCATAAGGCTTAACCATATAATTAGGAGTGTAAATTACTATTTCTCTCATTGACCAGTGCTCCCAAACCCTCCCGAACCTCTTCGAGTAGGATTAAGATTTTCAACCTCTTTAATAGCTAACGGCCTAGAAACCTTAGCCAATATCAATTGAGCAATTCTAGTACCTGGTTCTAAGGGAACTTCATTATGACATGCAGTAGTTAGGAGTACTTTAATCTCTCCTCTATAATCAGAATCAATGGTGCCCGGAGAGTTAACTACCATAACGCCACGGTCTCTAGCCAGTCCTGACCTAGCTCTCACCTGGAGTTCATACCCCTGTGGTATTTCAACTGCTAAACCAGTGGAAACTTCTGTTACCCTCCCATGACCAACCATGGTGTGTTTTAGATTACAAATATCCATTCCCGAAGCTCCCATAGATTTATACTCCGGAATCTTGGCTTCTGGGTCCAACTTTTTAAAGCATAGAATTGCCATTCCTAACCTCTTAAAAATAGTCCTCTCAGAACAGGTAAACGCAATATTTGGGGGCTATTTTGAGCTAAAACAGGTCAACCCACCCCCAGGTATACCTACTTTTTCTTAATGAGCATCCGACAAGCAGTTAACTCATTGTTTTTCTTAGTTCTTCCGACTATAATCTTGTGTCCTCCCGCTACGTTAACCGTCTGGAAATCATCGGGTTTAAAATCGTCTGATTTGATTCCTGGGAAGGAGTAGTGTAAATAGTTATCGGTCTCATGGACCAGCTCTAATTCGTCTTTTCTACGTCTAGCCATTGTTATTTTCCTTCTTCTGCTCTTTTAATTCTTTCTCCGATCCAACCCACGACTTGAGGGACAACTGAGTTACCGAGGCATTTAAGTCGGTCCACCCTAGAGGATACCCCTGAAGCCACTCGACCCACGTTGGGCTCAGACTTCCACCAGCCGATGGATTGGATTCTTTTACTGCTGTCTGTAGATTTGGTCCTCCCTCTCTGCCACTTCTTCCCGGCCCTGTATGGCAATTGGCATGAGGAGTAGGCCATAAGTTCTTCTTCGCCATTGTCTGTAGGCTGTGTCTGACTTTGCCCGTTCTTCCTGCTCCCCCTCCCTGATTTGAGCCGTAACTCCTCGCCGTGGGAGTAGGCAACAATCCAGATGCGGTCCCTCTGGTGAGGCGCACCAAAGGCGGAAGCTGGTAAACATTGCCATTCAACAGTATACCCGCTCTCGGCAAAGAACTTGAGTATTTCTTTAAGTCCCCTTTTTTTAAGTGTGGGCACATTTTCCAAGAGGACCCACTTAGGCTTGCAATCTTCAATGAGTCTTGCGAGTTCCCACCAAAGACCAGACCGATCTCCTCCGAGTCCTCCTCCCTTTCCTGCACAGGAGATGTCTTGGCAGGGGAATCCACCACAGAGGATGTCTGCTCCTTTGATATCTTTGACCTCTTTAATGTCGCCATCTAAGTTCTCTCCAAATCTCTTCTTATAAACCTGGCGGGCGTACCCGTCAATCTCACAGCCCCCAACGCACTCAAACCCCACGCTCTCTAGGCCTAGCCTGAATCCTCCGATGCCAGCAAAAGCATCATAAAACGTAAGGGTCATTATGTAAACCTCTTTACAGACTTCATGGTTTCTAAAACCTGAACTTTAAAGTAATCTTCATCTTCTAAAGCCTCTTTACTCCATAGTCTTGTGGCTACCTCATTTTCTCCATCAAACTGTACTGTTACTAAATACGCTTGTGATTCATATTTGAATCCAAGAACAGTAAATCTAGCCCACCTATCTGGACCAGTTCCTAACATATTCAGAACTGTTCCTTTTGTATATTTAGGCTTTTCCACTTTTCCTAGATCTCATAGTTTTTATGGTACACACTGAAAAGATAGTACTTTCTATATAACCAGCCGCAAACTTCTCAACTCCGCTATAGTCTCCCCTCTCTCCCATCATTTCTACCTTATAGACGTACTCATCCTCTAGACACTCAAGTATATGAAAGTACTTACAAGGAGACCCATCAAGGGCGTGCTTAAACTCCAAAACAGTACCTTTAGGATATTTTAACTTAAAACACGTTTTCATCTTTAATATTCTTCATAGTTTTTATTACGTCTACCGAACATCGTTCTTCTAGAAACTCTCTAGGAACTTCCTCAACCTTTTTCTTTTCCTTTACCTGACCATTAAGTGTTTTCAGTATGTTAACTATGTAGTTCTCTCCAGCTTCGTCGAACGCCACAATTTCTATAAGAATACAAAAGTCAATCAGGGTGGGCTTGTATCTCTGCCTAGTTACTAGATTTTCCAAAGGCATTTTGAGCACTTGTCCCGGTAAGTATTTGGGCTCTTTCATGTTTTCCTGTTTTTCATGGTTCTTATTATGTTGGGCTTGAAAATCTCTTCCAAAGTTTCTTCGTTCCAGCCCCGTCTTACTGCCTCTCCCCAAAAAGTCCGGCACTTACACTTATAAATACCTCTGTGAGGCATAACTTCGTAGATTCTTACGTGCTGTATGTCATTGTCCCAACGTTTTTCTTTGGCTATGAAACAGTCTCCTACTTTGTACCGCATTTCAATAACCTGATATACTTAGTTAAGTACTTGATTTTTATCTCATCTAGGTTTATCTCAAAATGCAGTTCAAAATTGAACTCCCCTATCCGGTGTATAGCGTTACTACCCAAGGTATGATGGTCAGCACAAAGAGGAATACAAGAGTAATCTGAGCCCTTAGTGCCCATTCCGCCCACGTCCGTGTGGTGGGGATGAGAACCTTCTATGCCACACACGCAACAGGGCTGTGAACGGATGAACTCAAGATAATGGTCGTCCTTCTCTCTGGTCTTTTTCTTCTTGTAGACCCTGGACTCCCCTATGTCTACCTCTACCTTTTTGGGAAGGAAACGTTTATAATCAAACTCCTGTTCCTCTGGCTCAGGCATTTCAACAGTCTCGTTCTTATACAAAAGATAGCACGTTTGACCACAAAAGTAGTGCAACCCATGCCTAAAGGTTTTGTGGGCCGCTACTACTTGTCCGCAGTATTTACACCTTGTTTTCAGAGCCATTAAGCTCCTCCATCACTTGAGTTAACCACTCTTCGTTGTTGGCTAGAGTCTCACAAGCATTGTTTCTACCTTGACCCAACTTCTCCCCTTTATAGGAATACCAAGCTCCTGCCTTGTCTACAATCTTGTTGCTTACGGCCAAGTCAAACAAATCACCAATAATATCAACACCTTTGCCATAGAGTAAATTAAACTTGGCTAAAGTGCCAGGAGCTGACAATTTGTTCTTCTTAACAACTACCTTCATTTCGTGGCCTATAACACTATCACTATTCTTTAGCTGCTGTACTCGGCGGACATCCAACCGCATAGTGGCATAATATTTCAATGCATTACCACCAGTAGTAGTTTCTGGGTTACCAAACATAACTCCTATTTTCATACGTAGTTGGTTAATCCAGATAAGAGAAGTGTTGGTCTCACTTAGGATAGAAGTGAGCTTCCTACAGGCTTGGGACATTAACCGTGCAGTCAAACCTATATGAGATTGGCCCATATCACCTTCTATCTCTGCCTGGGGGGTTAAAGCAGCAATGGAATCCAAAACGATTACACTGACTTTTCCACTTTTAGCCAAATACTCAATAATACCCAGAGCCTTTTCTGCCGTGTCTGGTTGAGAGATAAGTAACTCTTCTACATTAACACCGAGGATTTCTGCCAAACTTAGGTCTAAAGAGTGCTCTGTGTCCACGTAGGCTACCACGCCTCCCTGTTCTTGAGCCTGGGCTGCCACATAAAGAGCTAGGGTGGTTTTACCCGTAGACTCAGGCCCGAAAATCTCAATCATACGCCCTCGGGGGATACCACCAATACCCAGAGCTTTATCTAAAGACATAATACCAGTGGGGATAACATCTACGTCGGTACGGGTATCTTCCCCATATAATAGAACAGAGCCTTCACCAAAATGCTTATTGGCAGCTTTCTGTAGGTCTTTTAAGTCCTTGCTCATTATGATCCCTTTGAAACTGTACGTTCAGTTGCCATAATACTTCTACGTGCCTCAAATGCGTTTGACCAAGCATCCATGTTGTTCTTGGCTTCTAACATCTTTGAAGTAGCGTCATTGTAGTCGTCTATAAACTGTTTCCAGTCTTTACTAGCATAAGCTGCTTCTTCTAAATCATCTCTTGTCCAGGTTTTCTTACCACTGGGAGGAGTAGTTTGTCGGATAGTCTGCTTAATCGTAGCCAATTTATGTTTCTCTCCCACCTGAAACCGGTGGTGAAGAGTCTTAGCAGCTACCCACTTCTCCCCAGCCTTGAAGAGCTTGTCTACAATTTCTTCTATGCTTAGAACTTTATCCGCCATTGGTCATTACTCCTACGAAAATATTTAAGATATTCCACAACACCACTATAGATAGTAGGTAGGTGGCGTATCTTAACACAAGGTATCGTTTTTTCCTTATAAAATAAAGGGTTACTAAAATTCCTATTAATAGTTTAACTACTATGAACCAGATAGGTCCGGCCTCCAGTAGAGCTTTCATAAGAGGGTTTACCTCTATAGCCCCTAAATGCATGGTGGCCATTAAAGTTAGTAATGCATCAGCAACATTAAAGTAGTTGAATCCGAAAACCCAAATCCGTCTATTTCTTGCTTCTTTTTCGTTTTGCGCTTTTACCTTTGATTCTAAACTCCGACCAAAAGACCTTACCCTCTTGTACCAATTTTTTAATCTTTTTTTGATTGTATGATAGATGGCTTTTACCACTTTTTACCTCTATGAAGTAGATGCCTTCGTCCTCAAAGGCAATATAATCAATAGGTTGTCCCAACCATTTCATGTTTCTTGGGTTGTACTTATCCATCATTAGTGGGGCTAAATGTTCTACTACGTGCCCCGTGCGAATCTCTGAGCTTTTCTTCATGCTCAGTATTTTTCGATTGTTCTCCACCTCTTGTTCTAATAGAGCCTGTTTTTCTTTTAGCTGTCTACTGTTATTATCTAGCTCTTTTTCTTTTCCACCAAGGAGTGTCTGCAAGCCTCCAACGGTTTCCCGTAATGTGCCGACTTCATACCTTAGTTGGTTATTTTCATTTTCTAAATGAGATGGAGAAGATCGCCTTAGTATCAGAGATGCGATTAGGCCTAAAAGAAAACCTACCGCCAAAACTCCTACAGTTTCTAGTAACATCTTCTCTCCTTAATTTGCTGCTCCTAACGCAAATCCGGCCCCCACCGTAAGGCCAATACCCAACAGTAGATAGAAAAATCTATTTCTATTTAAGGCCTTAGTGGTTTTAAGTAAGCTATTCTCGGTTTCTTCCCAAGCTGTCTTGTAGCGTTCTTCAATTTCTATATGAAACTTTATCTGGTCCTGGTAGTTCAAAATCAGATTGTCCTTGAGTTGTATCTGCTGTTTCAAATATTTTAACTCAATTAAGTCTGTCCTGAGCTTCTGCTCCTGGTCTATCGTGAACAGGTAGCCATCATAAGGAGCGGGTTCTCCTTTTTTGAGCTTGACAGGTCCTCCCGCAAACGCGGAGGTACTGACCATGAAGAACAACGCAATTGTAGCAATTAACTTCTTCATATTATTTACCTTTTAGTAGAATCCCTAACATTTTATCCGCCTTTTCTACTTTTGTTCTGTTCTTGTAAGTTAAAGTCATGGTTAGTTCAGCGTTAGACTGACCCAGGTCTATGGTATATATTCCATTGTCTCTGGGGGCAAAGGATAACTCACTAATTACACAATCTTCCAGAGTGTATAAATACTGTTTAGTATCCTTATTTTCTACTACATGGATTGAGCCTACCTTTTGGCCTATGGTTAGGTTATCGAAGTCTATGTTATCCACGTTGAATCTTACAGTTTTTTCCTGGGCAGTTTCGGTAATAAGCATACCACTGGGATGTACAGTAGGAAAATCATCGGCCATAATATACAACTCAAACCTGGGACTAAGGCTCCAAGTATTTGTGATATTTGTGGTTATGTTAGTATGCACGGGGTTCAATGCTCCATAGTTGCCGGGAGAACTGTATGTCTGGTTATTGGGAATTGTGTGGGTGTGGTTGTTGGTTACTCCCGTATTACCCGCCGTGCTTCCGCTACTTTTGGGGGCAGAAGTACCACTAGAGCCTCCAATAGAAAACCAGTTTCTGACATTAAACTTACCCACTGAAATATCCATCCCAAAAGTCTTTAATTTCTTCCTCTGTAGCTTCCTTCGCTTTCTTCTTTTCTTCTCTCATTTTTTCCGCTAACTCAACTAACTTATCTTCTTCTGCTGCGGCTTCTTCTTCCGTTAGATGTAATTTGTCCTTGATCTCCTTTACATCATCCTGAACTTTCTTCTTCCTGAGAAGAGATTTGAGGTTTGCTATGGTATTCTGGTCCCGAAGAACCATGGCTACAAAGATAATAGCCAAACCAATCACCCCAATCCAAAAATACTCTTTAATTTTGGACATTGTATTTCCTCAATGGGTTAGTGACTACATTGCCGCCTTGCTCTTCCGGATTAAAGAAGAAAATGCCTCTACGCATGGACGGAAAAGGTTCGGCGGTGTAATAGAGTTCGTTGAGCACACCGTCTACGACTCCATATTTAGCTGCTTCTTCAGCCGTAAGCCACCAATTCTTTTTAGCCATATATTGGTAACTGTGAGTGGAAATACCCATTTGGTGAGCCACGTCTGCATCCACATTATCTAAGTATTTGGTAATAAACTGAACTACTTGGTAGATGCGTGCTGCTGAATCATATGGAATACTATATGAGGCCTCATGGAACATTACAGCCGCATGTTTGTGGATAAAGGTACGATAGCAGAACTGAGAGAGGATCGCCGCCATAGAATACGCCTCACTCTCAATAGCACAATAAACTCTAGCGTCCAAGGCCTGTATAGTGTCTATCAGCTCCAGTCCATCTACCACAGAGCCACCCGGACTGTTGATGATAATGAATATGTCCTGGTGAGTCAACTCGTTCATTCCTTTAATAGCTGAAATAATTGGTGCAACACTGGCCGCAGTTATGGGACCTTTCAGTACCACCGTCCTCTCATTATTGATTTTGAGATTATAATTAATTACTTTCCCCGGCTTGTCTAGAGTAACCTTAGTCATATCCGAGGCCTGTACGTTGGTGGCTCCCAGAAGAAGAACCGCAGACAGAGTTCCCAATAATTTCTTTAGCATTACTTCTTCTCCTTGCCATTGAGTTTCATATCACTATATTTACGCGCTGTGTAGGCAGCCACGGTCGGAGTAAGAATCGCAGCGTCAATGGCAGCTAGATGTTGAACAAAAGTAGAATTTCCGGTTAACCAGGCAGCCACGAAGCCAGCCACAGTCAAAATACCTGCCAAAATAAAGCCAGCTACGGCTAAACTAAGCATGGTGTCAGGTTTTTCAGTTCTTGGATGCTTTAACCACATTACGTAATTTCCTCCTTAGTTTTTTCATGTAACTGATGGGCTCCTCTTCCTCCATAGTTACGGTCACTTTTACTATTCTAATTCTCTTAGGATTACATACAGCCTTTGCCTGTTCTTTTGTGGCATATATCCCGAATATCATACCACTGTGAAGATGGATCTCTTCTCCAGTTAAGAAATTCGGATACTCCCCTTCCTTAATGTAGAATTGAGGCATCCAGCCGTGTAGTTCCTTTTTCCAACCCATTACTTCAAGGCATCCTTATCCATCTTGAATGATTTACAATTATTTGGGTCTGCGGTAAACCACGCAAGGGCTAAACACAAGCTGTCGTACAAATCAGTAGGAGTAGCACGTTCCTTTTGAGTAATATTGGAAACCAGTTTGTCTGGTATCCGTTTGGGGAACAACTTGTCTACATGCTTCTTTGCCGGAGCTTTCCACGCGGCACTACCAGCCTTGGTTCTATCCTTTTTGATACCCAGGATAGACCGCCAGCTTTGGGGGAGCAGGGAATCAAAGGTTAGGGGCGGTTCCAGTTCGTGGCAAATAGATTTCACAGAGCCAGTCATCTCTGGAATCACCAGTACCCCACACATTCTCTTCCTGTTGACCATATAACCTTCTGCCACTATACCTTCTATGCCATAACACACATAGGCAATGTTGGCAATAAACTTATCCACATAGTTATATTTCTCTCCATGGTCCCATTTAGGATTGAACCAGAGAACCCCCGTCTTGTGGATGGTCATTTCCTTTTTGCCGATGTGCTGGCTAGCTACCGTCCAGCCACAGCAATTGGTGGACAGATCAAGAAATAGCAACTTGTTGTCCCCATAATTTTTAATATTACTCATCAGATTCCTTTTTGTTTTTCATATACCCAATGGTGGTGTGCCTGACCCTAAAGCGATTAATTTCTGAGGTACGTCCATGTGAATACAAAACCTCTTCCGTCCGTGTCTGTAGTTCTAGACCAGCCTTATCCATCAAAGTCTGTAGAATTTCAGCAAATATGTTATCACAAGCCCCGGAAGGGTAGGACCTAGCAAGCTCCAGTAAATCTTGGCTTTTCCAATCACCCTTCCAGTTACTTTTCGGTGTCTGTTTTTTCATCTACCTGTCCCAACATCTCTAACTGCTCTACGTTGTCTGTTTTTGGTGGAAGCTCTGGTTCAAACTCTTCCTTTTTGACGCTAATCACCAGTTCTTCAGGCATCTCTAAGTGAATACGTTTATATAAAGATTTCACCAATGACTTCATTTTTGTCTCTGATGGAGGCTTGCCAAAAGTCTTTCTGCGTACCCCTCTCCTCAAATTACCCCGCTTGCGGGCGGGCATAACTTGGTCAGCTAGACCTAAAGCTATAGTTTCTTCGGCTGATAGAAACACATCCCTGCTACAAATGGTCTTCCAAAAGGCAGCAGACATAAAGGAATTGTCGGCATACATTTTAAACAGCCTATCATCCAACCTTCTCTCTTCTTCACTGTTGATGGCCATGTCTACTCCAGTGCCTTCCCCTTCCCAAGAACCGCCGTGTACCATAACAGTGGTGTTTTCAGATAGATACCTTTCATCGCAGACAGCCATGATCCAGGTACCAGCACTCATAATAAAGCCGTAGCCCCTGAAAATGAACTTACAAGAAGACTGTTGGATTTTATCAACTAGGGTGAGCATGGGGTAAGCATCCCCTCCGTATGAAGAGAATACCAACTCGATGGGCTCAGTCTCGTTTATATCCAACATCTTGTCTATAGCTCTAACCGCATAGGATATTGTGCTAAAATCAACTTCGTCCCCGTCTGGGAAAGCCACATCTCCAAAGTAAATACGCCGCTTGTAGAGGTCTACCCCGTACCGTAGGTAATTCTCTAATGCGTCGTTTTCCTTTTTGATTTTTGCCTTGTCGCCTCTGTTCATAATTCCTCACTAGCCCATACCGCTAATCTGGACCTCTCTGATTTAAGTAAATGGATATGTCCAATAAAATCAGCATTTTTACCAGCTTCAACGGCTGTAACCAAGCCATTATTAGTGCTATCCAGCCCTTTTTCAAAGATTTGATCAGGGTCACCTACCATGATTATCTTAGAGTTCTCTGCGGGCCTAGAAAGCACCTGCTTAACAATCTCCCTATCTAGGTTTTGAGCTTCGTCTACTATAATCACCGCGTTAGAAATACTACGGCCTTGAATAAAAGTTATAGGACTAAGCTCTATCCGCCCATTGTTGTACTTGGTAAAATTCATATCCTCGTAATTGATAGTCATTTTATCCAACTCATACTCAGGAACTCCCAAGACCTCAAAGTTGTCGTAGAAAGAACCTAACCAGGGCCGTACCTTACTATACATATCTCCCGGCAAAAAGCCGATATCCCGACCAACGGGTACAAAGTTTTTACACAAAACTACTTTATTAATCTTACCCTGCTTTAACTGCTCCATAGCAAAGGCCATGGCTAGCAGAGTTTTACCACTACCCGCCCTACCCGTAATGGTAATCAAATCAATTTCAGGGTCCAACAAAAGGCTCATAGCCATATACTGCTCTTTGTTTCTCGCCTTAATACCTGACATTTGGATATCTTGAGGAATTAGGCGGATGTCTTTTTCTTTGACTACTGCTAAAGCACTCTGTTGTCCATCTTTAAGAACCAGTCCCATATTTGGGAAGGTGGTTTCGGTAACTTTAGATAAGGGCAATTTTTTATTTTTATATAAGTCTCCTACGTGTTGGAAATCATTGATTACTTTCACTCCCGTGTATAATCCTTTGGGCTTCTGGGACTTTTTTGACACTTTCTTCATAGAACATCCTTGCCTTATCGTTTAATTCTTCTAAGGTGCCATTATTTTCCACTACGTAATCATACTCTGATTCTTCTCCGAGAGAGTTTTCAGAGGGGTGAGCGTCTAGCGATTCCTTACCCGGTCTAACAATTCTTACTAGAATGGCCTCAAACTCTTCCTTCAATCTGCGGCGCTCATTCTCAAACCTAGCATCTGTAATCACCCAATTCTCTGGAGAGTTGGTAATACGTTGGAATAATACATCTACGTGGTAGGTGTCTATCAGACGCCGGCAGATGTCAGTGCCCACAAACTGTAATATTTCTCTTGCTGTAAAGAGCTCGGTGGGCTTTCCTGTCTGCTTAATAGGTCTATGAATATATTCCTCTTCTATCCGCCGACACTCCTCAGCAAGACCCGTCAGGTCGTGGGTGCGTCCCATCCATCTCCGGATCAGTAAAAAATGCTTGCTGGTGAACCTACGAGGTACTGAAAGCCTCATCTTCTTACCTTCGGGAGTGTTAATCATATGTTCAGTGAGATTAAAGATACTTTTACACATCTCCTTGAGATTGTGGGCAAAAGAACCTTGTTGAAATCCCCGTTTGGTCAAGGAATTGGCAAACGCATCCTTACCCGCTTCTTTTTCTCCTGCAATAGCTATAACTTTCCTCATATGTTACCCACTGATAATTTTGTCATTTAATCGACACTTATAGTTTACTATCCTATGAATATTGTGGAAAAATAAACCATTAGGCTTCACTACAGCCGTAGCGAATCCCAAAGACCAGTTAGAAAAGTCCTTGATATAATCGGCTTTGTTTTTATCACCTAACCAGCCGGGGGTGAAAGCTACGTGAGCCTCACCCATTTCATTCACTTTCAAGGCTTCCTCAATGGTGTGTACGTGGCCAAAACATACGGAGTGCTCATACTTATCTAACATTGCTCTAGATACGTTTTTACGAGCTATGGTCCCATGTACCACTACCAGCTTACCCAAGCGATGATGTTTACCATATGGATAGTATTTATAACCACGCTCTTTGAGTCCTAGTAGGGTCTGGGTATCCACTAGACCAAACAATTCAGGAGCTTTGTTCTTGATAAAACTGTTCAGTCGTTCCTCATGGTTGCCTTCCATGAACACCTTCTCGGCTTTGGGAAACAGCTTATCTATTCTGTCCAGCACCCGATTAGCCTCTTCTACTTCCTGCTTCAGAAATCTATCTCTCTTAGGGTCCTTATCGTACCTACTGATAGAGTAGTTATCAATAAAATCCCCCAAGATGATTATGATATCTGGCTTGAACGCCCGTCCAGCCTTGAACACAAGTTCCAAAGCCTTTTGGTCGTGGTAGGGCACATGCACATCTGGGATAATTAATGCTTTCTTATCTTTTTTTCTGGACATTTATCTTTCCTTTACTTAGTTTCTGACAAAGCCTTGGCAATCTTAGGTTCAGCCACCAAGGGAACACTTAGCTTATAAGTGTTTTCCATCTTGTCTTTCATTATTTGAGCCACTTCCTGCGTATCTTCCTCCATACACTCACTTATTATCTCATCATGTATTTGCCCCAGGATGTAGGCTTTCAGACCTCTTTTTTTGAACTCCTTGTTAATGGCTATCATCGCCCGGTTAGTTATAGAGGCTGCCAAAGACTGAATAGGAAAATTTACTCCGAGATTTAGCAACTTGTTTAAAATTCTCTTGTCTGCTCTGGCGCGAGAAGTCTTTAAACGGTCAACACCATCCATTCTTCTCTTTCGTCCTGTCTCGTTAGCAATTTCTCCCTTTTTCAGGATACATCCATGACATCTAAGAACATACTCTTTTAGATTAGGGTATTTATTCCAGTAATGCTGCAATTTCTTTTGAGCTTCTTTTACATCACAGTCTAAAATCTTGGCTAGTTTCCACTGCTTCATACCATACGCAATCCCCAAACCAATCTCTTTAGCGTCTTGTCTCTTTTGGGGATGCTTCTTCTTGGCCTCATTTGCATCACATCTCAGTTCAAAAAAGTCTATGGCTACAGTTCCATAGAAATCTAATCCCTTAACAAAAGCCTCAATAAGACGCTTCTCTCTGCTCATATGGGCAAAACATCTGGGCTCCAGTTGTGAATAGTCAGCTCCCACCAAAGCCATGTTTTTTCTGGCGATTATACCCCTTTTTATTCTTGTGTCTTCCCTGGGCAAGTTTTGGTAGTTGGGATTCTTGCAAGCAAATCGTCCCGACTCTGTACCAAACTGCATCCAATCCGGATGTATGACCCCATCTACATTCAATTCCAAAGCTGCTTTTACGTAAGTGTTCAACAACTTATTGGCCTTACGCATCTGTACAATCTTACCCACAAAAGCATATTTGCTTTCAAATATCGCCAACACATCTTCATCTACCTGATAATTACCAGCCTCAGTTACCTTGATAGGCTTCTCTTTGAGGTGGGTAAACAAAATCTCCCCCAACTGTGGGTTACTATCTAAATTAATCAGGTATCTCTGATCCGCTTTTTTAGCCATCTGTATCCTGGCAGCATGAATTTTATTGCCTTCCAGAGCTATAAATTCCTCGTCTGTGAGCTGTCCAAGCTTCCATTTCAATAGATTACTCTCTGGATGATCTTCGAGAGTCTGTTCTATGACCTTCTTAGCAAAAGTAGGAGACCCTTTCTTGTTGTAAATAATAGGAAATCCCTCATCCACAAACATCTGTTTGAAGAGATTTCCTCCACTCTTCATGGGTGCTTTATCATTGAGTATGGCCTCTTCCATACCGTGATACATCTTAGAGTAATCTTTCTTGAGGTCGGCGTGAATCTCATCTTCAATAGACTGGGCTTCTTGTTTCAACTCATCATGTAATTGTTGGTAGTACTCTAAATCTACTTGCATGCCTCTAGAGTGCATGGTAAGTACAATTTCCACCAGGGGCATGACTTCTTCATCATAAAAGAACTTGTATAACCCCTCTTGGTTAAGTAAGTCCTCAAATTTATAAAACAACTGAAGGGTCATATCTGCATCTGAAGCAGCATACTTACCTAGAATGATGGGATCGGCTTTGCCAAAGTCTTTCTCGTCCTTATTCCATTTACCACCATTCTTTTTCACCGACTCTTTAAGGTCATTCTGAGGGGTATCCCACCCTTCCCCTAAATACTTGACTGCACAAGATTTCAGCTTGTGGGGCTTCTTCTCATCTAATGTGTGCTTCATCAAGATGGTATCTGCATGAAGGCGAGGAAGACAGTCTACTCCCATTGTATTCCTAAGAACCGAAATGTCAAATACACTATTGTGCATGACAATTTTTTTCTCAGGACTTTCTAGTAAGCCTATTAACTTAGCCCGGACCTCGAACAACTCCTCATCGTTCAAGCCCTGGGTTGTTATATAGAACGCTTCGCCCGCCCTCACACAGAGAGAAATACCCAGGAGTTCGCAGGTGAAGCTATCTAAGCCGGTAGTCTCAGTATCTACCGCTATTATACCTCTAATTGGGGTAAGATAGTCAAAGACTTTTCTGCGCTTATCTTGGGTATCTGCTATATAATATTGTGAATTAATCATGTTCTAAGTGATGTCTCAATGCTTCTAAGGCCATTTCTTCTTCTTCTACTAAGTCCCTGATAATACCAGAGGGACCATGCCAAAATACATCCACTCTCTTACTTGGACCTAACCTGTTTTTTACCATCTTAATAGACATGGTGAAATCATGGTCGGGATGAGTGAGTCCAAAAGGCCTCCAACAATTAATCTGTGTGGAAGCCTTCTCTTCCCAGGCCCCAGAACCTTTAGCTAGTACCTCGGCGTCTTTTCCCCCTCTAGGAGTCTGGGACAGACCCAGAATACAAACGCCTGTCTCTTTAGCTAAATTGGTTATCGCAATAGCATTTTCAGTATGCCTTGCGTATCCCTCTTTCTCTGAGTGGAGCAACTGCACATAGTCTACAATGACTAAGTGAGGCTTAGTTCCCTCCAGAGCTTCTTGAGCCTTGATCTCATCCCTAATGTTCTCCACAGAGATTTGGGTATTGTAATCTATCAACACATTGTCGGATAGAGAATCAAATACCGCTTCCGCCTCTTCCACCAACGCCTCATTCTTTCTAGCATGGGCGATCATAAAATCTTTACCGCTCCATTTTGGCCTGCCGTGTTCATCTCTTAATAATATAGGTGCAAATCTTTGGACTAACATCTCTTCGGCCATGTCCATGCTAAAGAATAGGGCCTTGATACCGGCTCTGCTAGCATTATCTAAAATGTTAAGCATCAAACTAGTTTTGCCTGTACCGGGCTTCCCTACAATGAGGTTGAAGGTGCCTTTAAATAGAGGCATTTCACCGTCCAAACCTTTTAAACCAGTTGGAACGATGTTACTGAAATACTCCCTGAAAAACGGTTTAGAACGTCTATAAGAATCGGCTACAGAAACAACCCTCTTAGTACGACTCTTGCTTCTAGATAAATAACAACTATTATCACATACCTCAGATAGAATAGAATCGTTACATCCAAAATCGTAGTCATTACTGAGGGCCTGTTTAGCTATCCTCTCCAGGTCATACTCGCTCATAGGGTCCAGCTTGGCTTTCTCAGGATCAGCAGCATCCATCTTATCGAGAACGCCTCTGAGCTTACCAACGATAACTTCCAAGGGCATGCCTTGTTTCTTCTCATGGACGGCTATTCTGAGTAGTGAGCTGTCTCTGTACTGCGTCACAGTGCCTTGGCAGAGCCTCCAGACACAAACCTTCTGTCCTCTAGGACATCGGCCTGAATCAGGCAGCCCTTCCGAGTTCATGGTAATTCCCGTGGACGCCGATTGACGAACTGCGTTTTGTATATCCTTAATGACTTTCTTGGCCAATTCGGATAACTTAGTGGTATCTGAAATAGAATCAAACTCTACCGGCACTCTCATCTGGATGCAATACTTTTGGATTTCCTTAATAGATGAATCCCTAAGCATCTTGATGGGGAGGCTAGTTTTGAATAAGTGAACTTCATGGTTGTCAATTGTGGAGGCTTTCTGGTGTATAGACCCCACAATGCGGTACAACCTATTGTGGTTATATATAACCCTGTCAAAGCTTTCTAGCTCCTGCGCCAGACTAAGACAGAACCGCTTAATTACGTAGGGAATATTCTCGTTAAACTCATTGTCAATTCCCGAGATACCCTCTGTCTTTAGCTCTAGGGCAAACCCCTTACGTCCACTGAAAAATATTCCTACTTCAGAGTCTTTAATGTTGTACTCAGTTTTCAGCCTTTCTATGAGTTTCAAAGAGTCCTGTCTGGCTATCTCCAGGTCGTTGTTATCAAAATCAAAAACCAACCGATCAATACCAGCCTTTCCACGGTACCCCGAAACGGTCCCTTTCTCCTTTACGTGGTCCAAGAAACTCTGGTCATAAAAGAACAAGCTTCTATAACAATCCTCTTGGGGATCAAGGTGTTTCGGTAGGTCCGTGAGAGGAATAACGGTATTTCTCTTCTCGGCTTTCTGTGACAGTCCTTTTCTAAACTCAATAAAACGGGTCATTTATTCCTCTGGCATAAAAACTTTGAGCAACACATCGGGCTTCTTACTATCTTCCTCAGAATCGGTCTTAAAGGAGTTCTCAATAAGAATACAGTTGTTGTCACTTAATAGAAGCTCTGCTTGGTCCTCTTTACGTCTAAGAACGACCTCATACTTATCATCCTCGCGGTTTCCCGTGAACCTACATGAGGTATAGGAGAATCCGTTGTCGTTCACTTTTTCCCATCCTGCTGCTAGGACGATGCTCTTATCAGCCATTTTTCTTTTCCTCCTTGGGGTTTTTCTTTGTCTTTTTCTTTGCTTTTTTTGGTTTTTCTTCTTTATCCTTCTTGTTCTTTTCGTGAACCGCGTCTAACATTAGAAAGAAACGAGCCATCTGAACTCTCTGAGCAATTGCAAATGCGTGAGTTTCCACTCCTGGTTGGACATCAACTTTGAGATCAGGCTCAGGAAATTGAAGAGTGGCTATGAGAACTCTTAGTAGACCTCTGGCACTTATCTTATTGCTACCACTACTCTTAATAGCAGTCTTTAGGTCTCTTTCAAGAGTTATCATTCCTCCATGGTAATCCCTAAGAGAGATTTGCTTCATCTCATCTTTGGAGATCGCAGGAACCTCTGACCCTTTTTCCTTTTCCTCTGCTAGAGAAGTAACATCTGTTACCTTTTCCTGGTTTTTGACTTTCTCTTCTTTTTTATCCTTGGTCATTAAACGACACTCCATCGAAATTTTCACTTAACCCGCTCTCTGCGAATGAAGCTGTAGAATCCTCTGTTTCTGAGAAACTACTAAACCTATCAGAACCATTCCCTCCCTTGGGGGGCTCCTTAGCAGTCTTCGCCTCAGTCTTGGCCTCATTTTTGGGGGCTTCGGTCTTCGTTTTAAATCCGCCGCCACTATTACTAGGTTTCTTAAAACCTCCACTGTTAGTGCTCTTAGGCTTATTGGCTTTGAATCTAGAGTTGGAAACAGGTTCTACAGTTACGTCTGCCCCTGTGGAATCTAAAGTTCCCCTGTAAGCCTCATTACCAATAGAAAGAAGAGATAGTGACTTGCCTATAGCATCGGTGATAGCTCCTTTGATAGCATCAGCCATAGCTCCGTGGACAACAAAAGAACCTCCAGCGTGGGTTCCCGTTTCGTAGGCCACATTACCATTATCATCCATGAATTGTAGACTGACTAATGCAGTAACAGCAGTACGGGTTTTGTTTGATCCAGAAACCTCATACTCTAAAGCATCAATCTTGTAGTCATGGAGAACGTGTTTCCACTTACCTGTACCAAAGGCTCCATTCATCGCATCAATGAGGTACTGGGACTTATAGCCTACGGGTGTAAAGCGTTGCTTCCCCGTATCGTTGCCCATTTTCTTGATCTGAACAGCTTCTTTTCCAAAGCCTTTCAGAATCTCATTAGCTTTTTGGGCTTTCTCCGTCAAATTGAACGTCATGTGTTTTTTCCTCCCTCGTCTTAGGAAAAATGTATTTATCTCTGTCATTATAGTGACATAAATGAAAATATGGGCAGAGGCCATAATCAAAACATCTGCGTAGATCCATATACCTTACGCCTTGAGTGGCCAACCTTGCCGTGCTAGCAAAACTTTTAATTCCCTGTTCTTGTTTCTCCTTACTTATTTCATCTACCATTACCTGGGTGTGTCCTTTACAATCTACGGTCCACTCTCCCCCGCACCGTTGACCTTTCTTTTCCACTGGGCAAGTACGATACCGTGAACCCTTTTTCTTTTTCTTTCCACACACAGAGCATTTAGAATCCTTCTTCATAAACTTGAGGAGAACTATAAATCCCACCAACTTCGTGTCTAAATCTTTACCGACCGCGTTCAAATAGAGCAAAAGTTGTTCAGAAAACATGGTCTTGTCTTTGTCATAATAAGAAGCTGAGGTTTTCATATCAAAAACAACTGGTCGATCATACCCCTCAAACTCGCATATCAGGTCTATATAGCCTCCGATTCTTGCTATATTTCCTACCTTGCCTTTAATCTTATGTTGTATTGCTATGACCTTCTTGATTTTTGGTAACACCTCCAAGATAAAAGCATCCAACATCATTAGGCCTTTTCGTTTTAACGACAACCACGAAACTCTGTTGAACAGTTTTGTCTCATCAACGGTTAGTGGCTTCTTTCTAACCTTCTCGTCTTTGGTAACATAAGTTACCTTTGATTTGAGTTCTTTTTCCCACTGTTTTACCAACGTTTTGTCGGCTGGTTCAAGAACATCGAGGTCGTAGTCAGCCTTGGAGTATTTCTGAGATAGGTCATCAAAATAGTTTTCCCATCCCGAGTCCTTATCTGATAAAAAGACATCTTTACAATCTCTTATACCTTCCTGTTCTTTTCCCTCTTGTTTTCTTTCGAGCAAATAACCTGCCGCAACATCCATAGCGATTCCAAAGGCTAGGGAAGCGCCAACCTCTTTAGGCTTCACTCTGGCAATATACTGCTGGTAGTGACGCTCGCCGCAATCCTTCCAAGTGGAGGCTGCTGAAAAGGACATCAAGGGTAGTTTTTTTCTATCACTCATTTCAACAACGACTCTAAATCAGTTAGCATTTTTCGATAGGCTTCGGTTTTTGCCTTTATTTCCGGAAACTTGGTCATTTTTTGAAGAAGCTCTACCTTTAAATCCGGTGAGGATTTGCTTGTTAGCTTCATCATCTCCAAGTCTATTCGGAGTGTATCTAAAATCTTTTTGTACTCTTCGATTTTTTCTTCTATTTTTTCTTGAATCGAGATTTTTGTACTCATTTGGATTCACCCATGTTCTCCAACCATTAGTACTCTCGAACAATTCCCAGTACTTGGTGATTGGTTTTGCTTTCAGAGGACCCTTGGGATTGCCTTCTCGGTCCTTGGGCTGAATAGCAGTAACAGCTATAATCTTGCCCACACATTCTTGTGGTAAGGTCTTATCTTCTGAATACTTAGTCTGTGTGAGCCTCAAGTGTCCTTGGGTTGGGTAAGTTTTACTAAAAAACTCCTGTTGAAAACCAGGATTAAGAATTACCCGCCTTTGCTTACTTTCGTCCAGCCATAGGACCTCTTCTACTTGAAAGCATCGTCTGAAAGTATCCCACTTCTTCTGTTCTGGTGTTTTTTCCTTAGTTCTTTCTCTGTTTTTGCTCACAATATCCTCCCTCTACTAATAGAGGACTACTTACCATTTGGTAAATAGTTTTTATTGTTTTTTCAATCTTTTTTTGAGAACCTTCATTATTTCTATAATGGGCAGATTGGGTACGATATTCTCCTCAGAGTCCATGCCTTCAAAATAATTGTTTACTATATACCCTTCCCTTATATCTTGAATGACAGCACCTCTTATCTTACTGCCTATAATAGCTATATTTTTGCAATTTCTTACCAAAAGACCATTGCTAACAAGGCTGCCCCCTAAATTATACCCCTTTCCTCCGACCAAGAATAAAGTTCCCTGCACATTACAGTCCTTTAATTCTACGCCGTGTCCTTCCCAAACTACCACATCTGATAAGAAGAGACATTCATTAAAAAAGGCTCTCTCACAATCTACCACAAATATGGGGGTTTTAAAAGTCTGGTTGTGGTGAACTATGCAGCTTTCTTCTACAAATGTGGTGGAACTCATCTGTTTACCTCTTAATGACTCTTCCGGCTAAAGATTTTATCTTGTGCCAAATCTGGGGATTACTTTCAAAAAATCTCCGCAACTCTGTCATATCCAACTCTCGAATCTGATTCTCCAATTCCTTCCATTCATGGAATTTCTTGTGTTGGAGTTTAATCACCTTCATAGTTTTGGTTATGTCCATTTTCCAACTGGTGACAAATGCCGACGCAGTAAGTATGTAGTCTCTGCTGTCAGGGTAGCAGTAAAGAGCGCAATAACTATTCCTAAATTTACTTCCCCGATGAGACAATACAAAGTACGGAGCGGAACTAGTAAGAGTTCTACCACTACGATACGTTCTGGTCACATAACATACTGAAAAAATAGGAGGTTTCATTTATGTTTCAAAAACTCGTTGGTTTCTTCCTTAGTTACTTGTTTTTGTAAATAAGCGCCCAATCCCCCCACTTGTTGAGGATCAAGCACAACCTCGGCAAAACACGCCTCTCCCTTGGTCAAAACCTTCCAAGCTAGTTTGATACGTTTCCACAGAGAAGTGTCTTTTTGTGAAGCTCCAATAGATATAAAGAAATCCGTACCATCCACAATAAGGTCTAAGTTATGTTCTGTCATCCCACAAGTACAGGGCAGCCTATAATGATCTTCTCTTACTTTAAACATCTTCATCCTCTCTTACGTAAAAGATGCCTCCAACCTTCTCTACCCACCCTTCTGGAAGCGGTAATTGGCGTCTGGGAGACCAGGTTGCCATAGAAAGGTCATCAAAGACCACTGAGGGCTTCTCAACCACATAATCAACTATTTTCTCTATTTTAAGGGCTTTTACTACCGATTGTGCCCAGTCCCAACCTCCCTGACTCCATACGATGATTATAGCACCTTTCTTCTTGTGCTGTTTTAGCTCATCTATGGCTGCTTGATTGACCGCCAGGGTAGACTCAGAGCTAAAGCCTCCATAAAGATTATTCTCGAACTTAATGGTAACTTTAGTTCCCGTATAATCCTCGGGAGCACGGTACAGTACCAAAGTGTCATCCACATCACAAAAAAGAGTATAACGTCCCTTAACTACTTTCATATAAATTGACCTCAATACATTTGTGGGCTACGGTATAGCTTTCATCCACAATAGCTGCGTTGGCGTAAGTTATACCGTCTTTTATCTTAATTCCCCGGTCACAATGAATATGACCGCAAACATGGAGTTGGGGTTTGACTATTTCAATTCTCTTGGCCAGCATCTCACACCCCGTATATCTACAACCGCGTTTTTTGTTAGGACGATTGTCTGCTATATTCCAACTATTCCATACCCTGTCCAGAATCTTATGGGGTGGACCATGGGTAAGAAGAATATCTGTGTCCTCGGGAATGAGAACCCAGTGTTTGTTAATTTCTTCTCCCCGAATACGGTTGAACGCCCAGTTACAAAACCAGGGCTGCACCGGAGAACCCCAAACTTTAAATCCTTCTACCGTTGCTCCAGAATCGTTTAAATAAATAATACCCCTATCCTTACACATTTGTTCCATTAGGGCCGGGTCTTTCTCTCCTAGCCAATCATGGTTTCCACAGATAAGAACCTTGTGTTTGTGGGGAAGAGCTGCCAACCAGTCAAGAAAGGGTTGCACCTCGGCTACGCGGCCCATCATAGAAAAATCCCCCGCATGGAGGATAACATCCCCTGGAGGGACAATCATTTGCTCATGTCGGCTATGAGTATCGGACATACAAATGAACTTAGTCATTGGTCTTTTCTTCCTTAGTTTCTTCTGGAGTAGGGAGAATATCAGAATTATCTCTGCCCGTAATCTCATTTAAAGTTTGAACTATGATCCCTCTTCCAGCATTGGTGATATGAGAGGCACCACAGCGCAGTAATCCACGCAACCTTCCCTTCACAACATCCAGATTTTGTTGGAGAGTTTCTACCTGTTTCTTCATCTCTTGGTTTATTGCCTTATTCATATACATCTCCATTACTCTGTATTTTACTGTTCTCATAAGGAGCCACTACTCTACGGTAAAACTCCAGCTTGGCTCCCTCTAACGCTCCCATAATATCGTTAATTTTTTGGTAATCTAGAGGGGCTTTACTATGACAAGCATAATGCTCAATTATCCGAGTTACAAGATAGTTTAGCTCCCCCGGATTCCCCGGAGATTTGCGCCACAAGGTATCAACTATTTCGTCTAACCATTTTCTACGTTCTTTTTTTATGTATGGCATTTTTTATTCCTCTTCATATAGTGAAGTGTATCGGGCTGCAAAGTGCCCTCTTTCACAAAATTGTTGATAATGTCCTTCGATATATAAAATAGGTCGTCACTTTCTGATATGTAGGTCTCTAGTACCTGTTGTACGTGAGAATCTCCCCCTCCTCTAGGGAAGTTTAAAAAAGGCAAGCCCTTAGCACCACCCACCCCTGTGTTAAAAATTTCTGGTGAGATTATATGTGCATACCCTTGCGGACAGGCCCACCTAAAAACACTGGTAGATACTCCATAGAACTTTGTGGTTTCGGCGCATATCTCAACAGAACACCCACAAGTGGCTTTATACCTCACCCTTCTTGCCAATATCCCTCCAACATACTCATCTGCAATTTTTCAATCTTTGCTTGGTCTGCTCCATATTGAAGGTCTGACTTTACGTAGGCTTCATCAATCAAATGCTCTAGCCGTTCTGCTTCAGCCAGGACTTTAGCCAAATCCCACTCGCCGTTACGAATGGCTTTCAGTTGCTTCCTATGAGGGCAGGGGTAAATAAGCTGCTTTGCTACCATTATGTCCAGCCCTTCATAAAGGAGCCTCATCAGGTGCATAGCAAATTTTGTATCGTAGCCGTGCTTTTCGATGAGCGCAACTCGTTTACCCTCTGCCTCTTTCGTGAGGATTTTCCTCTTCTGCGAGTGAGCATACCCCCTGAACGTGTGATATGATTTCTTAGAAAGGAATAACTCCCTATTATCAATGATCTTTTGACCATATTCGTTCTTGAAAATAACATTTTTGTCTGGAGTATACAACAGACTCAGGATATTGGGATTATTATTCATGGCCAAGTGAATGTACTTAGGCAAAGTGTAACACGTATAGTCGGTATCGTCAGATTTTACCTGAACCTGGTCACACCTGTGAAGCCCATAAACGTATTCCTTTGGCGGTACAAAAATACCCTGATAGTCCCTATCGGATTCTGGTGTTTCGGTACCATAGAGGTAAGAACCAGTTTCGACTTTCAAAATAAGATTGCTTTCTGCCAGGTCTTGTTCTTTCATTTACCTATCACCCAAATTCTATCATCTAACAGACATTCTAAAATAGGTTTAACTTCTGTTTTCCAATCTAGCCCGCCATTTCCACACCCCGGTTTAGGCAGCACCACCGTTTCTATATTGGTCTGGTCCATAAGCAACATCAAATCTTTAGCAGACTTTTCTATTAAGCATAAATCTGCTTTTTCCCACCAATTATGCTTGACTGGAAAAGTAATTATATCAAAGCACTGATATAAGGTGACCCAATTGCCACTTTTCTTTAAATTTTCTCCTAACAATTTGGGAAATTCTGGAAATCTTTGGGTGGCTTCATAAGCGCAGCCTCGACCCATAACCGCGAGACCATTCTTTTTTACCGTGCCGTTGGTTGTTATGGCCACTGTAAAACCGTTGTCTAAAAATTCCCACAGATCACCTTTGATTTCTTTCATAGACTTCCCGTAGCTAACATAAAAAGATATAATAGAAGAGCGATGGTGCCCACATAGACACTCCCGGCCATAAGTACCGCACCAGTTAAAACCAAAAATTCTATAAGCTTATCTTTCATTTGTATTTCCACCTGTCGTGAATAATAAGAACAATTATGCCCACCATATTAACTAATAACACTAGTAGAGGTAAGGTTAGTAAAACTAATAAATATGCTTTTATTAAAGTAATCATAAGTAATGAATATTATAAACTTTCTCTACCCAAATTAAAAAGTGATCCTCTTTTGAGAACTTTCCACTTACCAAATCGTTTATTCTCCACAACTTGAGCCTTTCGTGATCTCGCACACATCACTTGATTCCATAAATACTTCTCCCGTATGCTTTAAAGCCGTGTGGAACTTCACCGGAGTAAGAGGTTGTCCTGTTCTAGCCCCATCTGGATAGGCTGTCAGTCCTCTTAAATGGGGTAAGTACTTGATTAACATATTACCAAAACCTAACACCGTATCATCATTATTAAATTCTGATCCCCATGCGGGTAAGTTTATGGTAGAGCTTATGCCATGGTCCACATACTTTTGTACCCACTCTTGGAATTGTACTCTTCGTTCTAGATCGTTAGACAAAGAAAAAGCATCTTCTATATCATCTGGAGATATGCCCTGGTTTACTAATTTGTGCGCCGTGGGATCTATCACATACTGGTAATGCCAGGTCTTGTGTTTCAGATACCGACGCTTGTATGAAGCACAAAAAATAGGTTCTATACCCGAAGTTGTTTCTCCCAAGATAGAAATAGAGCCCGTAGGAGCTATAGCCCTAGTTTTTATTGATTGGCTCAAATCCCACTTGTCTGCATATTTATGAGCAAAGTTAGTACTTTCTTTGTAAATTTCCAAATACTCTTCTAATTCCTCATCTATACCATAAGGTTTTCCATGTGATAATAGCCACTCATGGATACCCATTAAGCCCAAACCAAGCCTTCTATTCTTAGTTCGTATAATATCCACTTTAGAATAGGGTACATCACTATATACTGTACCCGCCAATAAAAAAGCTGTAGAACACTCTACAACTTCGCGCATTTCTTCTAGGGTGGATATTTTTGCTAAATTGATACTACCCAAGTTACATATATCTGAATCATCCTCTCCGGTCACTTCCGTACAAGCATTTCTCAAATCCTCTTTAGAATTTTCTCCGGTATTTATGGAAAAACCAGGTTCTCCTGTTTTCAACATTCTTTTTATAGTAGCCCAGTATACTGAGTGGGCATGAGCGTGTAATATGTGTTTTTCATCGTGGAAAGCTCTAAAAAACTCATCATCTAAGACTACAGAAATGTTTGTCCCATCTAGGGGTGCTGGAAAACTAAAATTCTTTTGTTTTAATTCTCGTACTTCCTTAGACCAGTCTTTAATATGTATAAATTTATGAATATCAGGGTGTTTCCAGCTTAATCCAGACCAAATAGCAGCACGACGGCTACCTCCCTGCATAATTCCTCTGGCGCTCTCATTCAACATCTGCATTAAACTTATGGGACCTGATGCAGACCCTCCCGTTTTTCTTATAGGTTTTCCTTCTGCGCGTATCGCACTATATTCGACCCCTATTCCCGCCCCAGTCATCAACGCCAAAGCTGAGTGTTTTAGCAATGTAGCCCAACCCTCTCTACTATCGTCAGCCCGGAGTAACAAGCAGTTTTGTGTTTGGTGGTAAGGATTTCCAGAGGCATATAGATATCTGCCCCCCGGTATGAATTTTCGTTGGCGAATGAGTTTGCGTACATTTTTAACCAACTCCTTATCCGCGTCCACTGACCTCATAACATGGGTAGAGACTCTGCGGGCAATTTCATCCCAAGTTTCTTTACGCCCCGTTCTCTTAGTATGAGCATACTTTTGCTCCATCACCGTTTCAGCAAAGGTTGACATTTTATTTTTGCTCACAGCCACCTCTAGTTAAGAAAATCACTACCTTCTGGGTCATCATCTGAATACGGGTCAGCCCAATTGCTTGTATCTAGTTCTTGATTTCGATACTCTTCTTCAATTTGTTCTTCTAGGATAGTCTTTGCTTCGTCGAGAGTCTCTACAGTCTCCAACATCTCCAGAATATCCTCCAGCAGCTCTGCTCTAGTCATGGGTTTTATGTCTCCTTATAATTGTTATGGCCAATCTCCTCCTCTACTATTGGCCGCCTACTTACCATTTGGTAAATAAAAACTATAACTTTTTTACTTTTTAAATTTCCCTATTAATTCTCTGGCCTTACGTAACCTATACCAAACTGCGTGCTTGATTATACCTCTTTTTTTAGCCATTTGCTCTATGCTTTGATACTCCATGTAGTACTCTTGCAGGGTTTCTGAGTAGAGCTTGGGAATGTATTGACCAAAGGCCTTGTACAAATCCCGATATTCCTTGTAGTGCCTAAGAATATCTAAAGCCCCTTTACGTTTACCGTAGCCATGGACAATGTGATAGGCACGCCCCTTACTTATCCCATATTTTTTAGCAATTTCTTTGTAGGACTTGCCGTTTTGAAAATGGTCCAGTATTATATCTTTATTCCTCTGTGGTATAGCTCCCCACGGTATATCCTTGAGGTGTAACTTTTGTTTACGAGTATGTGTTTCCTCTTTCGGAGGGCTATAGTCATAAATGTCGTGGTACTTTACGGTCTTGGGCGACGTGCTGTGGCTCCTACCTAGATAGCTCTGCATTTGCCGGCAAAGGGAGGTACACTGATCTTTAATCTCACACACCATACAGGGGGTTACCAGGTCGCAAATAGAGTCTGCGTGAGAACAAGGCAGTCGCTTAGGACAGCTTGAACACACGTCCACTCTTTTAATATTCTTAAAATCCTGTATTTCTTTAGCCGATTTTACCACGCAATAAGCCCTTTTTACTTCCTACGCATCGCTTTCTTACGACCACTACGCTTCTGTTTTTTGCGATTCTTTTTATGTTTACCCTTCGCACTTCTAGCAGCCCGTTTGCGGCTACCTAGCTTCCTTCTACCCTTTTTACGTTTCATTAATCTCTCCTATGTTGATTTGATTAATGATATCTTCTTGACCATTCTGGAATCCCTCTTTATAACAATGTTCAAGATGGTCCCAGGAATAGCTGCCAAATCCCCAGTATTCTATAGAATCTCGCTTACCTCGTTCGTAATAATCCTGTCGTTCCCATCTATGGGCCATCCAAACCATCCCTAGAATGGCGATCATAAAAAAAGCTGATATAGCCAACTCAATCATCCTAAATCCTCCAACCTAATGATTCTAGCTCTTCTATGGCTACTGGGCAAATATTCGCTGCCTTGACTGCTTCTAACATCCTCTGGGCGGCATACCGAATCTCTGGTTGAGCGTGTTCTGAATTGCGAAGGCGCTGATAATTTGCAAACGACCGCAAATTCATGGTAGTGACTCTTTCAGTTAAGCCTCCGACAGGGAGTTGTCCTCGCCAAAACTCTCTGGTTCTCTTATATTCTTCCTCAGATATGAGGCTGTCTTTCACGGCCTCTTTCATAAAACGTATCCCCGATTGATAGTTATGGTAAGCCATCTCACAGGAATTGTAGTACATCTCCATAAGCTCAAGTGTTGGGGGAGATGAACGATGTCCTAAAGCCCTCTGCCAACGGTCCTCTGTGTCTCTGCTTTGAGCTTTGTTCAAAATATCGTAAACATCGTCTGGAATATCATAATACTCTCTAGGCATAGTTCGATATCTGCCTGATAGTCCGTTGTGGCTCATAGTCCGGTGTGTCATGTGCTGACGGTCCGTGAACAGAGGCCATCTGAACCAAAATCTAAAAACCACCGATTCAAACGGAGTACCATGTCCATCCCTAGCCAACTGCCTAACCAAAGACTCAACCTCGAAATCAGTTTTCTTGGCTCTGGTGGCTTTGTTATAAGAAGATACCCAGGCAGTCTCAGCTATACTGCGGTCCGATCCTAGATGTCCCTGTAACTCTACTTCAATCTGTTCAAAACCCATTAGATAAACTCCAGCCAAACTCTCACACAGCCGCTGTTCCAAGAACTGGCAAATTCCCATTCTATCTCATTTCTATCTAGATAGGCAAGAACTGCGTCCTTTATTTTCCCATGGCCCACAATAAGTTCTAGAGCCATGGTGTCATCTAGGGCTAGGGAGTTTTCCAGGTCTGCTATAGCCTGGTCCACTGTAAGCCCGTGATAGTCCCTAACTGTCGTGGTTATCCTTTGCATCTTCTTGCACTTTCTCCGCATAACCTTCCTCCAAATAACTGTCAGGCTGCGAACGTATATAGTTTACTAAGGTATCGACGTTTTCAACCCCTACCAAGATTTCAGCCAAAGATTCTGTCTTGGTGTGTTGGGCTAACAAGTCCTCAAACTCTTCTTCCGACATTTTATTAATACTATCAACTGCTTCCGCTACAGCTTCTGGTAAACTAAGCCTTATTCCTAGCTTTCTTTTTATTTTTCTTATTAGTCGCATTTTTACGTTCCTTCATTTCTAAGATTACATCTTCTCTTAAACGTTCCAGGGGTATCCTTGCCCATTTCTTACTTGTCCAGCTTGTATCAAGCCGCATAAGGAAACTCCCAAAGCTTTTCCACTTATAAGGTTCTACATAGTAATACTCCGTGTCACCTGAGAAATCCCGTCTTTTGACTTTAACGGGCAAACCATTCAATCTCTGGTACAGAGAGCGGTCCTCCGTCAGATTTAATCTAACAATCTGTCCTGCTCTAAACTTGAATTTTAGTGGATTATCAATCATCTTCTAACTCTATTATATGAAATCCAAAAGGGTCCTCTTCGTCGCTGCTAGCGACTATCTTTTTCTTGGGCTTTTCTTTAGCCCCTGTCCCCTCGCACTGAGGACACCACCTTGAGCGCCCCGAACCAAAAATAGGCTGAGTTTGCCCACCGCACTTATTACATATTTCATTCGTGTCGTTTATCTTGCCCATACTTCATCTGCTTAATTTGTTCTACCAGGTCTCTTACAAGAACCGAGTGGTGAAAACTTATCCACTTGCCTCTGGTTTTGACCACGTAAGGGTGGATATACTGACCTGGAAAAGGCTCAAAGTAAATGTAACCTCCACTATAGGCAGCACGTCGCTTGACTACTCCCTTCAAACCTATACATGCCTTGTATGCCTCTTGAACTGAGTCTACGCAGCAATCCCAATAGGGACCGCCAACAACTCTAACTACATCTCCTACTTTAAATCTTGTCTGTCCATGATATTTCAAAACTGACATCTCCAGAAAATCTCATAAAACTCCTCACAGGCTTCTTCGCTTTCATCATGGCTTATGCCTATCAGGTGTAGAATCTCATGGGGAATGGTCTCATATACCTTACACCCATCATTGTAGTACACGTCCGGGTCCAAATAAATCACGTTGTCGTTTAAGATGGCCTGTCCACATACTTTAACTGGCATTATACGTTGAATATGTCTTACTCGGATATCTTTTTGAAGCAGAATTAATTTCCTAAATGCTTCAGGATAATGAGTCTGAAGGTGCTCACAATTCAATAGATTGTCGAACCCCAGGTAAAGGCTGTCAACTATGGCCTCGGCTTCAAACTTGGTCGCACTAGTTTCTATATGAATGTTGAGGCGGGGAGGGATTTTAGTACCACATCCGAACAAAAACATAGCTGTAAACAAGATAATAGCTAACTTTTTCATTATAACCCCACAATTTGTTTTGTTTTTATAATACAAAGCTGATTCAACACTTTAAAATTAATGCTCTTTATCTTATTCTTCTGTACAAATCGCCACAGCTCTTCCGTAAAAACGTCGTAGTAGGTACGTCCTAGAAGTTCCCCAATGTATTGGGATTTCCACCCGCTGTTCTTTTCTGTCATTATTTTCTGTTTAATCTTCTCTATACGCCCCGGAGTAACGTATTCATTTACAAATAACTCTTCTGGCTCTACCTTGAGGTTCTTTTCTGGGCTACCCATAGCCAGATAGTTCTTCTCTTTGAACTCCTGACGTACAATTTTACCCCACGTAGTACGCCCATAACGATTAACAAAGGGCTCTCCGTTTTCATGGAAAGCCTTGATTACCACGCCCTCGCCTACTTTGTTCTTGTCATCAATTAGATAATTATTATTGTTGGCGTACCAATGTAGCTGTTCCATGTGGGCTTCGGTGACCAATGGACCCTTCAGCTTACAAATAGGTGGTACTGTATTAATTTCAAACTCCATCAGCATCTCTACACGCTTATCTGGAGAGTAAAATTTACCTGTATTCAGATTTAAGATATCAAAAGCATAAAACTGGTTCCAGGCAGAAAGACGATACCAAGTAATAGTGTGCTTAACTAACCATTCGCCATAAATTATATGATTAGGATATTTTTCAAAGAAATCTAAGAACTTTTGTTGATTCTCATAGATATGGGCAGTTAAACCCCGAAAATCATCTCCTTGACCCAATACCTGACTACGTTTGGCTCCCCTCAATACCCCGTCTTTGTCGATTAGTACACTAGCATTAGCTCCATCTATCTTGGGCTCGACCCAGATATGAGGTAAATGCAATAATCCATCCACCTCCGTAGTGTCTATACGTTCCAAGTGCGGGTACTTATACCAAACTTTCTGTTCGTTATCCAATGACTCTATCTCCTATTCCGTAAAAGATGAACAGGGATATCCACCCAACCAGTACAAGGGGATGAATCCAACAAAGGAATATGGCGAAGGCAAAAGGAAGTCCCACCGCAAAGATTCCCACCAAAACTTTATATAGAAACTCTCCCATCATTCGTCTGTGCTGTTGGCAATGGTTATTCCGTGATTGTTAAACCAATCATCTGATACTTCGGGCACTGTCTCCGTATCTAAAGTGATGCCTCTAGTGGTCCACTGGTATTTGACCACCATAGACTCTGATCCATCAAACATGGTGATAAACTTGTCATAGATCAAATCTTCTACTTCTTTCTTTGTTAGTTTAATCTTAATCTTGGCCATTGCCTTGCTCCTTTAATAAATGCCACGCTTCTTTGTACTGTTCATACTTACCAGTGGAATCTTTTTTATAAGTATAAAAATTTAATGTCTTGGCTCCTTGTGTGGCCTCCCAAGGCAGCACGTACCAAATATCTAGGGGGATTATGTGACAAGCAAAGAAATCTACTTCCTTGGCTTTGTACCCTATCTTATTTCGGCCACCTCTAGCAGCCATAACTTTGTAGCTTGGTGCCCCTTTCTTGCGCCCCCTGCTTTGAAGGTCACTGGTTGATTTTATCTGAACCTTAAACAATGTAGATCCATTATCAACTATTCTGTCATACGGCGCACTATCGCCCAAAGGCTCAGACACTATTAAACCATGCTCTACTGCTTTAACAGCAAATCTAGCTTCGGCCAACTCTCCCTGTTCTTTAACTGTGTTCATATTATATATGACTTCATCTCTCTAACTAAATTCTCGTTGTTTCTTGCTTCTGCTTCTTCTACCATCCTATCTCTTATTCTAACATACTTTTGTCGTTTTGTCCAAACTTTTTCTGCTGTTTCCATATTTTTTAAACCAATATGCCTGTCTATCTGAGTCTCTAAGTCACTGATATATTTGACACACTCATAGAAATCAGCTAAGAGCTCGAAATCACTCATCTTTGTCAGATTCTTGGGTCTCATCGAATATATCCTCCAAAGATACTGTTTTTAGATTACCAGAATCAATCTCTTTTTTAGCTTCTTCCCAACTGTCCATAAGTTCTTTTTCTTGCTTGTCTCGGCTCTCTGGACCTCCGTGGAAGGATAGTTCCCAAATAATTCCATAAAGTAACTCGAACAACGTAGGCTGACGAATATCTACCTCAAAAAGTACTTCCTGTCCAGCCTTCAAATCTTTACACTCGCAAATATCTTTATAGATTTTAAACTCAGGATTAACTTTGATGGGATACTGGGCTAAATCATTGGCTGACATGAACATAACACTGTAGTTCATAGGATCATCTGCCTTCATACCAATATCCGGTTCATCTTTGCCATTAACTCCCTTAATGTGGACATCCATAAACTTAGCCCAACAGACATACACCCCATCATCTTCGTGGGAAGTCTCACAGGACCAGTAAGTTTCAATATAGTGTAGGTTAGCGTCTTTTGGCTTAGAAGGAGCCTTCATCCCCTCGATTAAGTACTCATCGCACCAATTACCCAACATCATATGCCAGTAATTCGGATTACGATTCATATAAGTAAAGATATCTTTAAGAATCAAACCATCTTCCAGGCTACAACCCACTTCATGTAGCCATTTGGGAGAAATGAACATCTCATCGGAGATATCCTTATCTAACCACTTTTCTTGGCTCTCGTCGTAGTAGGTCTTTATTAGATGACCACCTTTTTTCAATATTAATTTATCCATTACAGGCTCCTACGTAATCTCCGTGCTTTAGATGTCCTTTCAAGGCATTGACTGGAATTTCCATAGTTTTTTCAGCCGGCGTTCCAGGTTTATGACAAATAGTTATCCGTAAAGGTGATATAGGCTCTTCTGGTGGAGTTGGTTCTGTGACCTCTTCTTCGTGGTCACCAACTTCAAAGTTTGTTTGTGCTTCATTGGGTATCATGGCTTGGGTTCCATCCGGGCACGTAATCATTAACCCGGAACCTATATCAGACACAGTACAGGGTAAAATTGTTCCGCGCTCTGCTTTGCCATGAATAGTATTCTCTACCCCACATGATAGGAAAATTCCTAAAAACACGCCTATAAACAACAAATACTTCATAGATACCTCTAAAAATTCATCCAACCTTTTTCAGTGGTGGGAACATGAGCATCCTCTCTATTAACCGTGAGAAACTGTCCTCGGTAATAGATAATAAATACTTTTGTCCTGAAATGTTCCTCGCTCCTGACTCCCCTCATCTTCTCTTTTGTGTCATCGGGCAGATAATCCCACTCGATAGTATTTATACGAGTACCTCTAGGGATTACAAACCCCTTTTCTCTACCATCGCCTCTCCATTGTACTTCTACTTTAAGCTCAATAATCATTACAATTTACCTATAAGGTTCGGTAATTGACGATCCGACTCCATTAATTCAAATTCTAAGATATCTACCAACTCTTCTCTGGAATATTTCTCCAAATAAGGTCTTTCCAAAAGTTCGGTCTTGAGCATAGAGTCTGCATGTTTGTTTGCTTCCTCCAAATTAGTGAAGGCTTGGCGACTCACCTCAATGTCGATAACTGGTACATAAACTTTCATCTTAGTCTCCTACCGCCGTCGATAGTTTGTGGGCCATCTCTATATCTTGTTTGAGTAAGGGCTTTTTCACCCTGTTTCGTAATATATAAGCCGGATGAAAGGCAGGAACCACTACAAAATCATGTAACTCAAAGGCTCTGCCCCTCAATCTGGTTATACTTTCTTGTTTTCCGGTGAGCACCTGTGCAGCAAAAGTGCCGAGAGCTATAATCACTTTGGGTCGTATCAGTTCTATTTGAGTACGGAGATAAGGAAAACAGGCATCTACTTCTTCTACTTCTGGATTTCTATTACTGGGAGGTCTACATTTGACTATGTTGGTGATATACACTTGCTCCCTTTCTAGTCCTACCTCCGCTAATAATTCGTTCAATAATTGTCCAGACCTTCCGATGAAGGGCCTACCTTGTAAATCCTCATTCTTACCTGGAGCCTCGCCCACAACCATAATAGTAGCGTCTGTTGAACCTTCGCCCACAATGGGTTGTTGACAAGTACTAATTAACTCACAGAGAGTACAGGTTTTAATCTGGTCAATCATAAAATAGATAATCCTTCAACTGGGGGTAGACAGCCTCAATAAGCCACAGCATTTGGGCAGCGGTAAACTCCTTGTTACCTCCCATCCAAAATTTCAACTCATCTTCCTCATTCTGGTAGATTACACAAATTCCCTTAATATCATCCCTTTTCTCATTGAGTTTAGTTAGAATATGCCCCGGTCCTCTACCATCTTTTAACCTAGTCACTTTGCCCATTGATAATCCTCTCTATCTCTGAGATGTGTACGGGCGTGTAATCCCAATTCTCCACAGATACATTTATCATATTTTCCTGAATTTTCCAGGTGCTATGGTTGTGCCCGTGGATTAGCCATAAACCTTCGTTCTTGGGCCTAGACGCTATGAACATATTCTTATACTTCTCGCCTCTGTTCTTGAGGAACTCCAAATTCTCTGTAACCAGGTAAGGGTAATGGCAGAGAAGCACTTTCTGGCCAGCAATGGTTAGTTCTAATCTGTCATAAACTTCCGTAAATCCTATGTCTCTCATTCTTGTAGCACTACCGTCATGGTTGCCTTTGATTAGGAACTTAACTCCGTTTAGTTGATCGAGTAGGTTCTTCTCCCAACTCTTCCCACACATGGCGAAATCGCCCAAGTGGTAGATAATATCTCCCGGTTTAACCACTCGATTCCAATTCTCAATCATGGTTTTATTCATCTCATAAACATTCTCAAAAGGACGGTCCTCATATTTCATCACGTTTTTGTGATAGAAATGGGTATCCGCTATAAACCAGATATCTCTCTGGGTTCCTTCCGTGAAGTCATAATTATCTTGCATTTTTTCGAGCTTTCATAGTTTTTAGTATGTCTAAACGTAAATACCGGATATCCGCTACCGAGGAAGTACCGTTCTTATGCTTGACTAAATAAAGACCGTCCCGGTTCCAAGGTGCCCATTGTGGATCTTCCTTAGTTAGTTTTTTAATAATTTCTACCTCATCTTCTCGCCAGGTGCAATTAATAACCAGATCATCCTGCACTTCTCCTTTTTGAGAAATGTCTAAATACGATAAGACGCCTCTATCTCCTGTTTTCAATTTAGGCTTTTTCATTCTTTCCACGTTTCATGTACTTTAAAGTTTCCAATCTCATATTTTGTTCAGCAGCATAAAATACATCCACCTCATCAACTAGTATTCTATAACCATATTGGGGAGTATCAGATATATAGTCTTTTGAGTATGCTATTTCTACTCCAATTATGTGTCCAGTATAGCTATCTCCTGCATGACAAATAAAAGTTACTACCTCCCCTATTTGAAACTTAGGCTGTTTCATCCAAAATGTTCTTTCCTTTAACGTGGAAGCCAGCAGCAGCCTTATGTCCTCCCCCTCCATTAGCTTTTGCAACCTCACTAACATCGAAATCGCCTCTTGACCTTAGTGAAACAACCCAAGTACCTTTTTCTAGCTCAAAGAACGAAGCTGAGAATGGAGAATCAGGGTATTCTTCTAGCAGCAAGTGACATACATCAGAAACGTTTTGATTAGCATTTACAACAGGAACGATGTGGCCATCAATCTCGGTTAAATAGGCGCTCAAAACTGTTTGTTTAGTCTGTTGCTTCCTAAAACGCATGATAGCTTCTCCTCTGTCAACGACTCTGTAAAAATCTCCACTGTCTATGTTGTGTATTTCGTGCTCTAAACTCTCCCATTCACCAAAATCTTTATCATAACTCCATATTAGAGCTGAAACCTCTTCTGAGTGGGGAAGTTTCCATTCCCATAAATCCCTATCCTGCACATACTGTAACAACTTCGGTAAGTCCATGTCTGGGTGAAAATATTCCCAAGCCAACACAGCTCCCGATTTGTGCATATCGAAGTAAGCAAAGTCTAAATCTTTTAAGGCAGCCTCGGAGGTCTTGTGATGGTCTCTAACCACTACTTTCTTCATGCGTTGGTTCAATTCTACCAATATGTCTTTAGGATAAGACATATCGAGAATGTAGACCTCAGAGTTGTCTCTCATCTGTGGTAGATGTTCGTGGTAAGCTACAGCTATGTATTTTGCCTTATCCCCAAATTTTTGCCAAGCGGCGTAGGCAGCTCCAAAGCCGTCCGCACAATTTGCATGATAAAGCACATATATTCTTCCTTGTCTGGGTGGCATTATAGTTTAGTCTCCCCTCTGAGAATACGCCTTCTCATCCGTTTATTCACCTTGACCAAAATATTGTTCTCATATCTACAATCCATTTTTGTGCAAGAGTATCGAACTATTACCAGTTTCGGCCATGGTCCCTTGCACTGTAGGTGTTCGCTACGAATTATAGAACCATTTCCACATTTCGGGCACCAAGTTGTTTTACTTACCAGACTCATAGTTTTCTGACCTCTATTCCTGCCTTCTCAAGTAATTCAACTGATAGGGTCTCCTGGTTGTAGTCCTCTGCGTAGACTACTCTTTTAATTCCACCATTTATAATCATTTTTGTACAGGTTAGACAGGGGTAAAGAGTACTATACAGAGTTGACCCTGCGACTGCTGTTCCATGATAGGCTGCCTGAATTATTGCATTTTCCTCTGCGTGGGAGCACAAACACTTATCCAAATCCTTTCCGGAGGGAGTACTAGAGTTACATCTGGGGCAGCCTCCTTCGTCGCAGTTTGTGAGTCCAGAGGGAGTACCGTTATAACCTGTCGAAATTATACGCCGGCCTTTGACAAGCACGGCGGCCACTTGCCTCGAAACGCAGTTTGAGCGCCTCGCAACGGTCTGGGCTATACCCATGAAGTATTCATCCCAATCAGGTCTCATTAATTGTCCTTGTTGCGGATTCTTGTGTCTTGAACCGAATAGTAACATAGGCACCAAATAGCAAAACTTCCAAAAGCTAGTACGCCTAAAATAACACATGCTGTAGGCCAACCCATTACTTACTCTCCTTCTGTCTCTTCATATAACTGATAGTGTCTAATTCCCACAATCTTGGTGAAATAAATCCACTCCACATATCTCCGTCCCAGTACATATCGTGGGTTGCTATAACTTTATTACCCTTAACCCAGGTCACAACCCCTTTAAGAACCTGACCATCTTTTAGTTTTCGTTCTATCTTATCTCCAACCTTAAACTTCGCCATTATCCTTCCCTACCTGCATGTACTCTATTATATTTAAGTACCTACGCCCCTCACATTGAGGGCACACTCTTGTTTCAATATAATTAACCGTAATGGGGCCTAGAGCTTGATGCAGATAGTCCTCTCCGCAAATAACATTTTCTACTGGAATTTGTACGTCTATTGTACCTGAACCGTTACAAAATTCGCATTTATATAGCTCGGCCATTACTTAAAAATCACTTTCAGGCCAACTATGGCCCCAATAATAAGAACAAAAAGGGCTAGAGGAATCCACAGGGGGCATAGGACCCACCACCAAGACCAGGTAATCTTACCCAGTAACTTGAGCGTGATGAACACCAAAGCCAATAGCCCTGGAAATCCAATGTTCAATTTAGCTTCTGCTTTTCCTGACTGACTCATTGTTGCCTCCCTACTATTATCCTAACGTCTATACATCCGTAAACACTAACTATCTAATCTATGGAATTGCTTTAACAATTCTAACTATACTCCGAAAGGTACAAGCAATTCTTTATTAGCACTACCATATCTAGGTTATTGTTTTATACTACATAATGCTAGTTATAATTGCTATAGCACTATATAGTATTATATAATAAGAATATTATATAGTCTCCTTTTTCTTCTTCATATACTCTAGTGGATAAATTTTAAACTCACCTTCTTTAGGCATTTCTGTAAGAACGGCCCAGTTTAGTCCGGCGTCATCCCAAAAACATACCCTCAAGTCCGGTAAGAGCCATCCAAAAGCCTGTGGCATTATGTTTATCACAGGAGAGTATTCATGGCTATAGTTTTTTACATTTTTAACACTGGACAGAGTAGTGGTAGAAATTCGTACCCCATAAGTATTACAGTAGTAATCCATCTCCTCAACGGATTTCTGTAACAATTTACTCAGCTTCACGTTCTTGCTCCATTGTTTTTATTGTATCTAACGTAATGCTTTCTTCTGCTACTTCAGCTATAAACTCCCTACCAGCCTCTTTGTCAAAATAATTAACAAGATACATTGGAAATTCCTCAACGCCATAATCGGTATGATAGAATCTTCTTACCACTTCTCCCACCTGAGTTACAACCTTCTTGCATCCCCAATCAAGTGACCGAAAGTATACGATATCTCCCACTCTATACTTAAATACACTCATCCTTTTTACGGCCCTTCATAGATTCGATTGTATTGACCACAGGGATTTTTCCGTAACTGGGGTGAATTTCCCTGTGAAACCTAGAATATTCTTGGAAATAAAAGTTACCCACAACCTCACTTCTGTGGGCTGTTTCACAATGCTTAGTCAGCTCAAGCTCAACCATGATTCTAGAAGATTCGGGGTGGTGAATATCCAGATCAGCAAAAATATCTTTGACTCGGATTGTACAACCACAGGTAAGGTCAAAAGCGACCCCAACTAACTTGTCATTATCCCCCGGTCTTTTCATTCTGTGCCTCTAGTTCTTTCTTTTTAAGTTCAGCTAACTCTTTCAGTTCTTCCTTCCGCTTGCGCTTGATTCGCAGGATTCCATCGGTAAAGCTCTCACGCAGTTTCATGGTAGCAATCACATCCACTTCTAAATACCTGGTATCAAACTCTCTAGAACGATGTAGATGAAATACTTTAGTATCATCAGAAAAATTAAAGAAGGCTACTTCAGCGATATAATAGGTTTCTTGGCCCTCATGGTAATCTTTAATTTCCCGACTGCCATGTACCATCACAGGAATACCGTTTAATTCAGCGAGGTTATGGTCATCGGGGTAAGAGATTCTAGCAATAGTCCGTTGTTCTATATTCTTTATTTCATTCATACTTAGATCCTATCACTTATTCTCAGCTTTGTCAAGCTGGATATCCTCTTCTTTTATGAAACTATCTAAGGAGCTTCCTGCGTAGGGATTTCCCTGACTCTGTTCTCTAATATCCTGAATTTCCTCACACTTGTCTGTGAAGAGAATACCGTCAAGATGATCTATTTCATGCTGAATAATAAAAGATTCTATGTCGTAGGCCATCCCTGTGATATTATTGTTGTTCAAGTCAAGAAACTGTACTTTGATTTCTTTATGCCGCTTCACTTTACCATACTTATATGGCACAGAAAAGCAAGCCTCATCACTATCCACCAACTCTTCTGATTTTTCTACAATCACAGGATTGATCATTACCTGTGCTGCTTTTTCCTTGTCCGGTTTGACAACTATAATTCTGTAGTGCTCATTAATTTGAATGGCAGATAAACCTACTCCATTACTGGCAACT
>Ga0180437_10000256_pt1 | contig 107064 bp, 139 predicted proteins | sample SS_ome_4_FD_132410 | JGI IMG/M metagenome (GOLD analysis project Ga0180437, IMG submission 132410) | Hypersaline lake sediment archaeal communities from the Salton Sea, California, USA - SS_3_D_1 metaG | ecosystem: Environmental > Aquatic > Non-marine Saline and Alkaline > Hypersaline >...
CCCCATGAAGATCATGCTGTGGGCCGAAGAGCCCCACGAGATCGACACCGACACGGTGGGGGTCGTGTGGCACATGCTGGAGATCGCCGGCAACTGTCTCGACCATGCCTGCTCCCACGACATCGTCGGCCCCTGCGTCTTCCAGGCGGACGACGGCGTCTGGTATGTGGGCGGCGTCGAGTTCTGCATCGACCCCCTCAACCCCGAGCTGATCCCCGAGATGACGGCCACGGCCAAGGGGGTCTTCGTCTGCAAGGACTGCCACGCGGAGTGCCCGGGAGAGGCGGACTGTCTAAAACACGTCGAGAAGTACGGCCCAGGTCACCGGGAGTTCCACGGCCCGGACAACGAGCTGTACGATCCGCTCGACGACCCGGAGTTGGAACCGTGATCCATGCTGTTCTGAAGAACAAGGAGTCGGGTCATTACCTGCACCAGGATTTGGGGACGACGGAGGATCTTCAACAGGCCGCGGTAGCCTTGATCGAGTTCGAGGCCGGCCAGGCGAAGATCACCAAGCTGATGTCCCAAGACAACGACGTCGCCAAGCTCCGCCTGCTGGACAGGCACGGATGGGAGTTGGTCGCCGTCAACTTCAACCTCATCTGAAGGAGGCTGACGATGAGACCTGTACTTGTGCTAGTGGCGGTGTTGTGCACCGTCGCCCTGTTTGGGGCGGAGGCGCCCCAGCAGAGGAAAGCCCCGCCTGCGATGACCGTTCCCGGTACGTCGCCGGACGCGGGCCGGGAAAGGCTGTGGGACTGGGAGGAGGTGCTGAGCCAGCCCGAGAGGGACCTGATCCGCATGCTCCGACGCCACAAAATGACGCCCGACTACTACGAATCCTTCTGGATCTCGGGCGGCTCGTGGCATCCCAAGAAATGGCATCGGGACCCGAAGACGCTGCTGAAGGTATATCGACCTGGGCCGCGCAGAGTTCCAATGCTCGATCTTGGCTATGAAGGTCCCAGCTACACGTGGGATTGGGCTTCCGTCAAAGAACCTCCGCCGGGGGTGCCGCTCAACGAGGAGGGGCGGCGTATCTACGAAATCGCACAGGCCAAGCTCGGCGCCTACTGGAAGGCCGAGCAAGAGAAATACCGCAAGGCCGGCCGCCAGCGTCACAAGAAGGAGATGCGGGCAGGTCGCCGGTTCTTGCAGTAGCGAGATAGTAAAACGAAATATCGTTCTTGTGCTCATTTGAGCTAATCGGCATGGGTCGTCTCGCGCGGCCCATACCGACATTTGTTTGGTGCTTCAGGTACCAGCTAGATCTTGAATCGTTACAAGATACCATGACTTTCAATTCTTTCCACAAGAACAACGTACGAGAGCTGTTGCTCTCCGGGGTTCAATTCCGAAATGGAATCACCCTTCCAGGCCCCGAGGCCCTGTGTGCCAGCCAGCTCATCCGTCGCCTGCTGGACAGGCACGGATGGGAGTTGGTCGCTGTCAACTTCAACCTTATCTGAAGGAGAGTTTCTATGAGTACACCGAAATCCGCAGTAGCCAAAAACCGAAGCAACGCGGCCAAGCGCAAGCAAAACCGCCGTGTTGCAGGTGCGACCAAGAAGCGGAAGACGCGAGCGAGCCCCTCCCAGGGGAAACCTCGACCGAACGTCAGAGTGTTCTACTCCGGCGCCGGAAGCGGCCGGACCGAGATGCGGCAGGACCATGCCGCGCTTGATGTCTTGCAGGATATGGAGATCCATCGGGTTATGCCCGACAAAGTTAGCAAGCACAAGGGTGCCTGCATCTCTCTGGACGCGATCATGCTTGAGCAGATCGACAAAGAGCAGAGCTTGGAGATGAACGTCAGGCTTGGTCCTCGTTACGACGAGCGACGGTTGGCGGATCTCGAAGAAGAGATGGCGGACAACGGCTACTGCAAGCGTCTCGTGGTCCGTCAGGACCCGGCGACGGGCTTGTATGTCATTCTCGGCGGCGTGCATCGCTATCTTACGCTGCTGAAGCGGCTGAGACATAGCGACTGGGTAGGCGTCTACGTGCTCCATCACTGCGACGTCCAGCATGTCCAGAACGCCCTGGCCAACCGGCTCAACCGGGACCACGGAGAGCGCGTATCCCGGCAGGACACGCTGATCGGCGCGTACGAGGATTTCAAGAAGGCCCGCGTGCCGAAGGAGGAGATCTGTACGCTCTACAAGATCTCCATTCGCGCCTTCAACCGGTACGTGAAGCTCCGCAATGTTCGCGGCGAATTGGCCAACGCGGGCGTGCCCGACGAGGGATTCAGCGAGCAGCATATCCTGTACTTCGGGAAGATTCTCGGGGAGACGAGGAACCATCCTGGTGTCTTTCGCTTGCTTGCGATGATCGCCTGGTACAAAGGGCTTCGGGCCGCCGAGCTGGAAACCCTCGCCGACGACGCCCTCGACAGGGAGGCTGCCGGTCTTCAGCATCGAACTGCCGAGGACGTTATGGCAAGGGCCCAGAGCTGGTACAAGCGCCAGTATCCTGGACAGGACATCCCCGATTTCGAGGCGATCGAGCCTGGAGAGACGCCGCCGCAGCCGGAGCGTCCTACTGGCACTGCACAGATTCGCAAGCTGATTGCCAACATCAAGGCCGCGACCACGTCTGGCCGGCGCGGTGGTGTCAAGGGTAACCCTCTGGCCCGTGACCTCTCGGAGATCGGCATCTATGGCCGCTCCCGAGACGACCATGCCAAGTACGAAGAGTTGCTGAAAGCCGCAGAACCCTTGCACACTCTTATCCACCGCATCTACAAGATGTGGCGTCACCCCGACAAGGCTGCCAAGACTACTGCGTCGAAACCGCGAACGCAGAAGAAGAAGGCGCAGTCTTAACTTTAACTACGAGGTATCAATGAAGACTCGCCTGACGACAGCGGCGGTGTACGCGCGTGTGCCATCAAACACTGCCGTAGACGTCGATACGGTCGCACGTCTCTGCTACGACCTCATTGAAACCAGTGAGGCACTGCGACGTTATGCTCGCTACGCTAAAGAGCTTAAAAGCAGAACGGACGACCGAGACAAACAAGAACGGCTTGGCCGGCGGATGCTTGTGCTGGACCGTCTTGGCAGCATGCAAGACGGCGGCTGGATGCTCCGAGAAGGCTCCGACAACAGCCAACGCGGGAGACGGTATCTAAAAGCCTCGTCGCCGCCGGCCAATGCCGCTAATGAAGCTCGACTTCCCACCTACAATGCGTTCCGCAAGTGGATCGCCGCAAACGCCCGTAACGGTAAACGATGCCGCTGGGTGGGACTCGGCGAGATAATCGAGCATTTCGCAGAATACGTTGACGATGCGAGAGCCGTTGCAGCGTTCAAGAAGCAAGGCTTCCGCGGGCGTACGGCTGTCTCTACGCCCCAGTTTCTTCAGGCCGCGCTGGGTCGCGAGTTCCTGCTTAAACGGCGCATATACGACCTCGTCAGCAAGTCGTCCAAGCCCAAATGGGAGGTGAAACAGGGTCGTATTGTGCTGCCGCCACTTCAACAGAAAAAGGGATGATGTCCAATCCTTTGGGAATGACTGACCTCGATCGTCAGGAAGCCCACGGCCTCTACTGGGAGGAGATCGAGAAGATCGTTGATGGTGTCGAAGGGGAGATCCTCGACGGCAACATCACCTCCCAGGACGAGGCCCGCTCGTGGACCGACGACGCCATCGGCGCGTCGGAATGGGTTTCCAGGGACGCAAACGAATGGTGGTGCATCCACACATTGCTGTTCTCTCAACACGCCGCAATCGGGTTCGACTACGAGAACTCACCCGGTTTCCTGCGTGACCTGTGGTTCGTCCAGCGAAGCGTGGACGGCCATAAGAATCTCAGCCACCTCCATTTGGAAATGAAAGCCTGCCCGTTCGTGGCAGGTGACGCCTTCCCCTTCTACGAGTTCGCCCTCTCGGCCATGCTGGCCGACGCGCGAGCTGAGCTGGAAAAGAAGGCGGCGTACAAGAAGCTGCCGTGAACAACTCCGGCAGGAACGTAATTTCAACTGAAAGGATGGTATTGTGTCAACTGCTACTGCTGCACCCAGTCAGCGCATGCGCCCAAATCGCCTGACTAACCCTCAGGTCTGGCAGGTCATGAACTGGCTGCTGTCGGAAAAGACCCAGGCTTGGGTCCATGAGCACCGTCCGACCTACGAGGCGGTCGCGGAGAAGTTCATGGAGACTCTTGGCTCGGAACCCGAGTTTCGGGTCAACCGGGCCAACATTACTGGCTTGGTGAATGATCGTGAACAGTACGGCCTGACCTGGCCGGACGGACCACCGAAGCGAAAACCCAGCAAAACCACTCGACTGCGTGACCGTGTCTACCGTCTGGAGAAACTGGTGGACAAGCTGACCCTCCGCATCGAGACGCTGGAAAACCAGATCGGCTCCGACTCCGAGGACGACGACTACGAAGAAGAGGAAGAGTTCTCGTAGAAGTCGCCAAGTCGGCTGAACCCAAGGAGCTACCATGCCCAGCGGATACCTGAATGAAGACCAGGGGGCAACCCTGTTCTGTGACGACTGCGGGCAGCAAGTTCGCACCAACGAGCACCACGAGTGCGACGGGCCGCCCGCAGACTTGATGTCCGCGACGTTGTGTGCCGGCGACGAGTTTTGCGAGCGGGGCAACACGGCGCTGATCTGCCCCGACTCGGGAAACCTGATCGCCTGGCTGGGTCTCAGCGAAGATCTTCGCCTGGAGGTCTCCTGGGCCCCGGGCAACTACCCGGGACTCAACGTGGTGGTCAAGGAGATAACCGACGTCGAGCTGGCCCAACACATCAACACCAAGCTCGGCGGCTGGCATGTCCGCAAGGTCAACATCAACGGTGTAGTTCAGCGAGATGGCTACGTCGTAGGTACAGAAGAAGAGGAGTAAATGGCCAGCTACAACGATCGACTGGATGCCAACCGGCAGGTCGGCATGGAAGAGTGGATCGCCCGCGAGACAGCCGAGCTTCAGTGTGTCCACGACCTGGGTGGAGGGATTCCCGAGGAGGACTTCAACACGCTCGGCAGGAAGGTCCTCAAGAGGGTTCTTGCAGAGTTCCGCCCCGATCTGTTCGAGAAGGAACCGCAGGCCCCGGCCGGGCCGCCTTGGGCCTGCGATAAATGGGGCAGCCATGAGCACGACTGGCTCGACTGTCCCGAGTGCTGCTCGAACTACGAGGCGTACCTCGAAAACCAGCCCGGCGTCGTTCGTCGCGAAGACAGCGGCAACCCGGCGCCCATCACCGCTGACGAGCTGTGTTTCTACCTGGAGCACCGCGGCGCTCACTGCCCCAAATGCGGCGGGGACGAGATCGAGTCCGACAAGCCGCTGGTCAGCGACGGAGACGAGTCGACCATCCTCTGCAACACGCGCTGCCCGACTTGCGGGTACGAATGGGTCGACTTCTACAACCTTCAACACGCCGAAGCGGCAGAGGAGTTCACCAATGATCCTCCGACTGGCGTCGATCATCCTGGAGGTGGAGATCCGCAGCAAGCGGAGTGACGTCGCCTGGAACGATCGAGCACGGGCCTTAGAGCACCTCACGCACTGCCACCTCGGTAGATGGGATGTTCTGGCTCATTACACGGAATTTCGCGAGGACAGCGACTGCGAAGTTCCCTTCTTCGGTTACAACCACGAATCGGCAGCCGTTGGGCACAAGCCGGCCTATCAGCCGGAGCTGGGTGTCAAACGCTGGTTTGGTATCGGGTTGCTCCTGGGCCATGACGAACGCGCCGTCCTCGATATGCAGGAGCCCTGGGGGGTCTACTGCCTGGAGATCCCGAAGTTCAAACTCCCGTTCCTGGTGGAGATCTGCGGCATCAAGAAGCCGCTGATCCGCAGGAAATGGGTGGAGATCCCGGTCTTGCCGGGAGAGAAGCACACAGCACAGGAGGCCTTTCGTGGCCGGAAACCCGAAGAATGACGCGCCCCGGCTGATGGCCGTCTTCCGGCCGCAGCACTGGGTCCGCGATTACGCCACCGACTGCGGCGGCAACACGGAGTTCGATGCCACCGATCAGTTCCTGCGGATGTCCGCGGACGACATCGCTGACTTCGAGCTGAACAACTACGACAGCGACAACCTGGCCAACCACCTGCCCGAGTACATGGCCCACCACGGACCCTTCGAGGTCGACGTGGACCTGGACGAGTGGCTGGAGGATCACGGGATCGAAGATCGTAGCCAACTAACCAACGAGCAGTGGGCAGCTATCAAGGCCAAGTATCCCGAGCAGCTTACTGAGGACAGACCGGCAACCAGTGCCACCGGCCGCTACGAGTTTCGGCACGCCGGGGACGCTCTCCATTTCGACCTGGTCGACCCGGACGGCGTCAAGTTCGGCCAGGTCACCAACGCCTACGCCAACGAAGCACGGATGGCCGTCACGCTTCTCAACGCGGTCCACCTCGGTTACGCCCCCACCCTCGACGACATCGCTGCGTGGGGCCGATTCTACTGGGGAGGCCATGACTGGGAACTGAAGAGCGACCAGCTTGGCTGGAAGACCTATTGTGACGGCCAGTTGCACAACGTGTACGCCATGCGTGCCGGAGTCGCCGAAGACATCATCAATGACCTTGGCATCTACAGGAAGATCGAGGAGACCCATCCCCAATGACCAAGCTCATCAGGGCCAGGTCCAACGGTGGAAACGTGGTCCATCTAGTCGAAGCCGGCCCGACCGGTAAGATCCCGCGACCCCAGTCCGAGGCCATCTGCGGGTACAAGCCGAGCGGGCGGCGCGGACGCTGGGTAAACCAGTACGCGGACGACTCGCCGGTCGACGATGATCGGTGGTGCAAGGCCTGTCGCCAGCGAGAAGGAAAACATGCCTGACGCAAGAGTCAATAACGACGGAAACTTCGAGGCCTTCGAGGCCCACCAGGACCTGCTCTACCAGGTCATGACCCGCCAGGCTGGCAGCGTCTCCAAGGCCACCCTGGAAGGCATTATGAACAGCGCCGACGCCGGCGCCGGACGATGTGACGTAGTCCTCAGCCAGAAGTGCATCCTGTTGAACGACGACGGGAGGGGCTTCAAGGACATGGACGAGATCAAAACGAACTTCAAGATTCTAGGCCAACCCCAATCCGCGGAGGAGAAGAAGCGGAAGACCTACGGCACGTTCCGTGTCGGCCGGGGCCAGATGTTCAGCTTCGGCCGCAATGTCTGGCGGACCGGGATGTGGGACCTGGAGACGGACATCTCCAAGCGGATGGGCTTCATCCCTCGCAACCGCGAGGTTCCCGTCAAGGGCTGCGAGATCACGATCGAGCTGTACGATCAGTTCCACCTGCTTCCCACCGCCCTGGCTGAGACGGCCCGGGAGCTGAAGCTCTGGTGTCGCTGGATGATGCCGCTGGAGGTCTGGCTCTCCGTCGAGGAGGAGGAGCCGGTGCTGATCTCCCACGATCCCGAGGAGTTCGAGTGGGACCACGTCCTCGACGAGGCCTACGTCGCCCTGGACGACTCGGCCAAGCTGAGCGTCTACAACATGGGCGCCCACGTCCGCGACTTCTACAAGAGCCATTTCGGCGTGGGAGGGGAGGTCGTCAGCCGCCAGCGGTTCAAGGTGAACATGGCGCGGAACGACATCCAGCGGGACTGCCTCGTCTGGAAGAAGGTCGAGCCCGTCGTCAACCAGTGGGCCAGGACCCGGACCATCAAGAAGAAGAAGTCCTGGGACGACTCCGAGCGGCAGAGCATGTCGAGGGCCGTCAAGGCCGGGGAGTACACCTGGGACGAGGTGCAGGGGATGAACCTCTTCACCGCCGTCACCGGCCGGCACTACAAGTTCGCCGATGTCTTCTCCTGCCACAAGCACCGGCACAAGCTGACCGTCTGCGAGCGGGGAGACCGCCTCGGCGATCGTATCCATCGCGAGGGCCTGGCTTTCGTGCTGGCCCAGGAGACACTCGACCGGATGGAGTGCCAGGACATGGAGTCCCTGGTGGACTGGGCCCGGCTGATCTATCCCTACAACCTCCCGCCTCTGAAGCTGGTACCTTTCGAGAGCCTGGCCCAGGGGTTCAAGGAGACCTACGAGCTGGTCCCCGAGGACAAGCGCCGCCCGGCCGAGAAAATCTGGGTGGAGCTGATCAGCGGATGCCAGCAGCGTCTCCGCCTGGTCGACGAGACGGACGACGACGTCGATTTCACCTACCGGCGGGACAACCCCAACAAGGCCTGCAACCGCAAGGTGGTCATCGGGCTGTCGGAGAAGGCCGCCGGCTGGACCGACGCCCGCAGCTACGTCGCTATCGACCGCAAGTGGTTGGGGAAGCGGACGTTGACCGTGGAGGGCTTCGCCGAGGTGGGCGATCTCTACCTACACGAGTGCTGCCATCGCACCCCCGACCTGGAAACTCACGATCACGACCAGGGATTCTACGAGCTGTTTCACGACAGCGCGGGAGAGTTCCTGGCCACCTTCATCTCCCACTGCTTCCGGGCTCTGCCCCAGGTCCTCCAGCGGCACAACCGCCGGCTGACCAGGCAGCAGCTCAAACAGCAGGACCAGGCGGTGATGGCGGAGCGGCGTGAGGAGGAGTTCAACAAGATCACCAAGACGGGGCCCGGTCTCACGCCGGTCCCCACAAGGAAGATTCCGAGATAACGTGATCAATCTAGGAAACCGCAAGCTCGGTTTCCGGGTTTGGCAGTGGTCGGTCCCCGCGGGGATCACCTGCCCAGGTAAGTCCGGACTGTGTGAGATGTTCTGCTACGGGTTGAAAGGCCGGCTGGCTTCGCCGAAGGCCTTGGAGGCTCACAAGCGTAACCTCATTCTGGCAGAGCAAGAGGGCTTCGTGGACTGGATGAGCACGGAGATCCGCCGCGTCAGCGCCGAATACTTCCGCCCGCATGTCGTGGGCGACTTTCACGAACCGTGGTATGCGGTCTCGTGGCTGTCGATCATGACGAAGTGCCCGAAGACCGACTTCGGGTTCTACACGCGGAGCTGGAGGCTCGAAGAGATCCTACCGATCCTTCGACGGATGGCGCGGCTGCCCAACGTGTTCATGTGGTTCAGTTGCGATCGAGAGACGGGTGCCCCGCCTCGCGTGGGTCGTGTACGTCGGGCCTACATGATGGTCGACGATGACGACCCGCCGAGGTTCAAGGTGGACCTCGTGTTCCGGGACAAGACCAAGACTGTGATGCGTCATGCGGCAGGCAACTTCGTCTGCCCGTACGACCACGGCGATGAGAAACGAAAGCGCTGGACGTGCAGCAAATGCCTCCTGTGCTACAAAGACGTGGAGATCCCCAGCCGATGGCAGAAAACAAGGAACTCCCTATCACCGCAGAAGTCAAAGAGATCGACGACAAAGTCCGCGATCTCGCCAACGACACGTCGGCTCGCCGCATGCGGCAGCTAGGTGGTTGTATGGCCCTAGACCACCCCAGCCTGGTGCAGCGGAAGTTGCATATCTTCCTGGGGTTCGTCGACAAGGTGATCGAGCAGTGGGACGAAGACGACCCGCGAATCGAGGCCACCGTGAAACTGGCCAAGGCCGTCCAAGCCTTGGACCCCAACCTGAGGACAATCTCTTGCCTGTGAGTGCGATACCAGAAATCCTGGCGCGCGACCCCAACTCTCCCACCAACGAGACGCGGGCCGACTGGGGCCTGGAAGCCCTCCAGGTCTTTGCGGCGCGGACAGGATTAACCGTCGAAGAAGACGGTCTGGAGACGGTGCTGGGTGACCTCCTGGCCGACCTGATGCACTTGTGCAGACAGGCCGACGCCAAGCACGACGTACCGGACCAGACCTTCGACGAGGCTCTTCGCCGAGCCCAGAACCATTTCAGCGCAGAGCTGATGGAGGAACGCATGGAAATGCCCATGTCCGAACGACGATTCGCCGTCCGCGTGGTCGGCACCGGCGCCGATCCCCTCGGAGACCTGATCCCCGGGGACAACGCCTTCTTCACCATGACGGTGCATGAGTCCGGCACGCCTTACGAGGACCTGGACTGCGACGAAGGCGGATGTGTCAGGCGGGGTACCACCGCCGACGCCAAACAGAGGGACCCCGCGACCGGCAAGGTCGTTCCTATCCTCTACAAGGTCACGAGGGTTACATGAAGACCGGACAACTGAGCATCGACGTCGTGTACGACGAGAAGATTGCCAATCTCGGCGACATCGCCGCTGCGATGGACGTGCTGCTGAAGACGGCTACGTCGACCGTGGGCGTGCTGGCCGAGTATGGTACGCCCGAGCTGTCGGACTTCGTTGTCGTCGAAGAAGACATTCATAGCTCACCCAAGCAGAAGCTCCGCGAAATTCTCGTCGCTTGGCACACCGACGAGGTGACCAACGAAGCGGAGGCCGGCATCTATGCCGATCGTTTCATCCGCCGGCTGAAGGAGGCCGGGTTGGCCGTCGTTGGAGAGGACGAGGTCCAGGATGCTCTTACCTTCTGGCGGTGCCCCAAGTGCCGGCACGTGAAGTCCGTCTGGGCCTACGAGCTGGCCGAGATCGGCACTCCGTTCTGCGGGCTCACTCCCCAGTGTGAAGAGCAGGAGATGGAGCCGATCGAGTTCAACAACGAAGAGGACGATGAGGGTTCCGAACCATGATTCAACTAACCAGGGCAGAGGTCTTAGAAGCCATCTCCCGAGGCGTGGAGGAGGCCTTCTCTCGTTGGCTGGGTCGATACGGGAGCCGGGTCGCTCCCGTATCGGCTGGTGGCGGTAAACCACCTCGGGAGTCCACTCGTAAGGCAGTTCTCCTCTGGAAGGACGTGCCCGACAAGAACCGGATCAACTACAATCGCTGTAGCATCCCCGATGAAGGGCGCTGTGCGGCGGCCAAGCTGTGCGTACACTGGCAACCGAACGACCCGACGCCGATGTATCTGCGCTGTTGCAACGGCAAGCTGAAACATCCTCGCACCGAGACGTTGTGCTCCGCCCATGCTATGGCTGCGAAGGAGAAAGGCATCGCCGTCCCTGAGGAGAGGATTGCCATCGACGCTGCAATCTGCGATCGTGAGGCCAGGAGACGAGAGCTGGATCGGCAACGAGCCCGAGATCGCGGAAAATTCGTGGCCGACAAGAAGGAGGATGAGAAGCTACCGTTCGGTGGTAGCCATGCCCCCGACTGCCCGCACCATAAAGGCGGAGAGTGCCTGTGCTGGCGGAGCGATCCGTTGCAGAATCCGGAACTTGCAGAAGACTGACAAGCCACGATGATTGTGATCTTTCTTCAGAATCCCTGGAGCCCCGTCTACGCCCGTCGTGGGACCTGGCCGCGAGAGTCATGGCTGCGTGCCCTGCATGCCAGCCGTAGCGGTCAGCGTCTGCGGGTGCTCACGGACGGGATCTCCGAAGAGATCCACTACGACAACACGACGCCAAAGGTCGGGCCCGAGCCCGGCTCGCGGATGCCTCCAGACAGGAAGCATGTCTTGCAGGTGATCCTCGAACGAGATCCCCGCGTGATCGTCGCCTGTGGAGTTCAAGCAGAGAAGGCCGTCTCATCTTTGTGGGGCGGTCCTATCCTGATCATTCCTCATCCCGCTTTCCGGCTCGTCACCAACGAGCTGCTGAAGCGTGCGAATGAGATCCTACAAGAAGGAGAGTACCGAGGTCGTACTGTCCTGCGACAGCGGCGTGGGTGTTTCCGCGAGGAAAATCTATGACCCCCGACGAACGCGCTATTCGCCGCGCTGCAATCGCCGATTACAACCGCTTCATGCGGGTCAATGCCACGGGCCACCAGATCCACGTCTTCATTCGACGTCACCGGCTGACGCCTGGCGTGGACTGGCAGGGCTCCTCCAAAGGAGATATGGCAGAATACTTCGCCACCAGGGGAGATCTTGGTGACGCTGGAACGATGATCACGCCCGAGATCGTGACCAAGCTCGAAGAGCAGTTCGGAAAACGCGATGGCTAAGAAAAAAGGAGGCATGGCCGTGCGGACGCACAGCCGCGGCCTCAAAGCAGATGTCCTCAGTATCGAAGATCTCACCCAGCGTTTCCTCTTCGACGACGACGAGGAGGCCGGGGAGGAGGCCATCGACTACCTGGACAGCCTGATCGACAGGGCCAACAAGCTCCGTCACAAGATCCACCAGCGGCTCCGCAGCGAGGATGATGATCTTCCCGATCGGGAAAGCATCGCCAAGACGGCGGGGTTGAAGGATACTTAGAACCTCAAAAGCGGTTTTGAGATTCCCGATCGGGAATGAGACCATGTACGCGCAATTTCTCATAGGGCCGCGGATCGGTGCCCCGTTGCACGGGGATGCCATCGTCGCCATGTACGAGCCCATCGGGCTCCAGAACGCCTACGAGGCGGAGAAGCTCAAGGAGCGCAAACTTGTCCTGCAACAGTGCGAGACCTGTCCCAGGCAAGACTATCAACTCGTCGCGGGTGAAGACGGCGTCAATCGCTGTCTCCCCTGCGAACAAAGGAGGCACAAGTGCCCTTCACCATCAGCAACGCCCCCTCCGACGTAAAAAGGCTGGACCCTACGGTCAAATACTGGGCCTTGATCAACGAGCAAGACGTGGTCTGCGCACTCGTTTCCACGGAGAGCATGGCTCGTGTTGTGGCCACATACGGGGAGACTCAACCCCGCATGGTCATCAACCTAGAAGGTGGAATCGTACAGGCATACGAGTGCCCGGTGGACATCGACCTGGTCGTCGTCGACTGGGAGGTGGACAATGCCGAAGAGGATCACACCTTCTTCATGACCAACGAGGGCAAAAGGCACGCCTGGGTGTACGAGCCCCTCGGCGATCGCGCCTGGGAGGATGATGACCCCGGGCATATTGCCGCCCAGGTCTTCATCGCCGGCCGGGAGCACGAGGCTTACCTGAGCATGGCGGAGTACGTCGGGGACTCGTACGAGCCGGAACTCACTTTCCACCTGCGGGATCAGCACGGTGCCACGGTGGAGCAGGGCCATGGTCCCGTCAGCGAGGTGCTGGAGAAGATCAGCCAGTTCGTTACGCTGCAAGGCACCGATCCGGATTGCCAAGGCAAAGCTGCTAACCGGGGCGCGGTTGAGTTCGGTCCACGCTACTGGCAGGCAAAAGAGACGGGTCGCTTTTCTTCGGCCAGGCCCAACATCTCCAACACCTGCAAGACTGACGCGCAGCCGGAGCCGGTTCTCGTCCCCAAGGGCTGCCTGACCGTCGAAGTCCTCGGCAAGCCGGTCTGGATTGTCAGCAGTGACGACAACGACTCGGAGGTCCAGATCCCCGGGCAGGCCGCTGTTGCCCGGGGCACCCACGTCGACGAGGCAATCCAGAAGCTCATTCGGGACTACCCGAACTACTTCCAGGAGGACTAGGCAGCAGGGTACTCGTTGACCGTACCCATCTTTTCCACTTGGTAGTGAATATCGAAGTGGAGAAAGGCGGCGTCGGCATTGTAGTCGTCCCCTTCAACGTCGTGGTCTCGCAGCAGTACGAGCACCATGATGGAGCTTTCCGCTTTGCCCGTCTCGATAGCGGGCAAGGCAGCTACTTGATGTTCCCAGGCCGTTCCCCCCGCGGCGTCGGGATCGGCCGTGATTGTGGTGAAAGAGAAGGCCTCTCCGATACTCGCCCAGGCGTAGCGGAGCGCCCAGACAACGCCCCCGGCCCCGGCGTCCGTGGGAGTCCAGTGAACGTGAGGGCGGACCTCCGAGCCGGCTTTCATCCGGTGAGCAAACTGGATGATGGAGTACATAAACTCCGTTCGGTCGGGGGCGAAGCCGTAGACTTTGGCTTCAGCGTCGGCACCGAAGGCAATCAAGTCCGGGGCGACTGTGCCCTTCTCGAACGCCAAGCCCGACATCAGCATGTCGTCCCAGCGGATGTTGTCCGGGCCGATCTGGGCACCTTCCAGGGCGTCCAGCCGGTCATCCTGCGTAGTCTGGTCCCCGTCGATGCCATCCAGCCGGCCGTCTTGTACGGTCTGCTCGGCTTCCAACGCAGCAATCGCGTTTTCAAGATCAGTGGGATCGAACTCGCCGCCACCTGCTTGCAGCGCGGCCACGCGATCCGCAAGGAGCTTGAAGTTGTCGAAGTCGTTCTGTCCCCCGATTGCATTGGGGGAAATGCGCAGACCGCGGTAGGTCTGCAATCCAAGCGGATTACCGGACACCTTCAGCCCTCCGTGGCGAGTGTCGTTACGACGGAGTCTCGTAAGCAGCCGCGAGCTGCTCCAGCTCCTCGTTGCTGAGGCCGTGCGTGACGCTGGCCGCTTTCTGCATTGTCGGCGTCAGGCCGGTCTCGGCCATCAGCTTGTCGAGCAACTCCGCGTCGGGTCGCGGCAGGGTGTGTGCAACCTCAGCGAACTTCTCAGTGTCGACGATGTCTCCTCCGAGTCGGACCTCATTCAAGAAGTCCGTCCCGAAGAGTGCCTCCAAGTCGTCGGCCGAGACTTTGGCAAGCTGCTCCTTGGAGTAGACGTTGCCAGTCGTCAGGGCGCACAGCTCTGCCCGATCCGCCGCGAGCTTCGTGAACGTGGCCTTGAAGATCACGTCTTCGGGCCGCTTGATGATGTTCCCGTAGCGGCCGTCGAGATTCAGGGCACGGTCGACCGTGTCCATGGTGACGGCCAGCTTGACCATCTGCTCCGGCGCGAAGGCCACCCGGGGCTTGTCCTTGACCGTGGCCGCCAGCTTCTCGATCTGCTCCCGATAAGCCGCGGACTTCGTCAGCTTGGCCCGCTGCATAATCATCGTGTAGACCTCGACCGGGTCGCAGACGCCCATGCCGGCCTGCTTCTCCAGGTAGTCGGTCAACCGGGACTCGATGCCGGCGCCGAACTCGGCAGCCTTCTCCAGGATCTTGACCGCGCAGGTGTTGCGGTCGTGGTAGGGCAGGCGATCCTGGTACTTGTGGAGCCACTCCGCGGCTGCCTTGACCTCCATGGCCGAGCGGAGAGGCAGATGCCGCTCCTTTTTGCCGTCGCCGTCGACCCACACATAGGCGTAGGAGGAATCCGGCAGATCGGCTTCCTTGTGCATCTCGGCGGCTGCTTTGACCATCCTCTCGTAGTGGGGCATGATCCCGAAGTAGTCTGCGTAATGGCGCAGGCGTTGCGAAATCCGCTCTTGATCCTTAGGATGGTACTCGGCTCTCTTCTCCTCGAAGTAGAGCCCGGACAACCAGGTTGCGGCTGCCGAGTGGCAGGGATAGCGCCGGTGTCGCGGGTCCGCGTAGGTGGTCACCGCGATACGGTCCGGCTGCATGGTCGCTTGAAGGTCGGCCCGCTTGACGAACGGCGGAAAGTCGTACACCTTCACCAGGCGTGCGAGTTCTTCGCGGTTGGCGTCCGAGGGCGGATCGAGGACAGCAACGGATTGTGAAGGCATGTCGTTTCCCCTCTTGAAAGAGCTGAACATCCGTGTGGCGTGGCATCAAGTGCTGCACGCGCTCGGGGTTCCTGTCCGTGGTCGTGCCTTGCCCCTCACGACGCGCTGCCCACTCTGCTCGGGCGAGCGTCTGAGTATCCACCAGGATACCACAACCCGCGGGGCGTGGCACTACTGCTTTGATTGCAAAAGCTCGGGAGACATGCTCTCCCTGGCCGCCGCCGTCTGGGAGATCCCTCCCGTCGACGCCCTTACTCGCCTGAGCTACGAGGGGATCGACGTCCCACCCAAGCTGCTCGCCCCGGAGCCGGCCGAGTCGTTCAGTCTCCGTGTCCGCCGCCAGGCCAAGCTCGCCCAGTTCTGGGAGCACTGCCGTCATCATCTGGTCTTCGAGCAGTCCGATCGGATTCGCTACCTGCGGCAGAAGCTGATGCTGGTGGGCAATATCGGCAGCCAGGAGCGGCAGCTCGCCGGACCAGCGACGTTCTTCGGCTCCTGCTCAGCCAACCGGGCCTACCGGGCCTTCCGTAATGCCACCAAGACGCAGCCCAGGAGCAAGCACAAGCACGAACTGTTCCCCGGTAAAGGCTGGGACGATGTCCTGGTGATCCCCTACTTCGCCGCCCCGGGGCTCATCTCGGGATTGCTGTTCATCGGTCGCGAGGCCCGCCCCGCCGACCGCAAGTTCTACCTGGCCCAGCGCAGCGAGATCGACAGCGGCATTGCTGGCCTACCGGCCGCCTTGGAGTACCCGACCACCTACACCGTGGCCGTCCAGGACCCGCTGCTGATGTGCGGGATGCAAGCCAGGAACTTCAGCAGCTCGCTCCGGCCGCTGCCGATCGTAGCCTGGCGGGCCGGGGAGAACGGCACCAGCGGCTCCTGGTCGGCGCTGAACGGCCGCCGGCTGATCTTCTGGGACATGAAGCTCTCCCCGGAGACCTTGCTGCATTGTTGGCACTTCGACGCCGACCTGATTGTGGCTGGACCCGAGCGGATCAGCCGCGAGCGTGTCGGCCACTTCCTCCGCGCTCAGGCGATCACCGACCTGGTTCGCCGGCTACAGGTGAAGGCCAAGCCGTGGCGTGAGGCGATGCGGAGCTGGCTCCGGCGGGCGGCGGAGAGCGAGACGCTAACCCTCTTCCGCCGGCTCCAGGAGATCGACCCCGAGTTGCTGAAGGCCGTCCAGGCGTGTCTGCCGTCCACCTCCCCACTTCGTCAGCGGCCCCGGCTTCACGTCCGCGAGGCCGTCGTACGAGGCGACATGCCCATCGTCGAGCGGAACGATCGCTGGTTCACCAGCAAAGGCAGCCTGCTGCTGGATGGTGTTGTGCGCATCGAACGGGTCATCCTTCACCGGCAAGCCCCGACCGAGTACGAGGGTTACCTGCTCACCCGTAAGACTCGCGTGCCCTTCCTCGTCGACGAGAAGGAGAAGTTCAGCACCCGGGTTGCCCAGCTCGCCCTGGAGCAGTGCCAGCAGCAGATCGCCAAGAGCAAGGGGGCCAAGTTTCTGAAGGAGATCGCCCTGGCCTTCCACGAGCCGCAGATCGAGTGGGGCCACGAGCAGCTCGGCTGGGACGGCAAAGGCTTCCAGATGCGGCACTACCGAATTGCCAACGGGAAGCTCTCCGAGTGCGACCCGAAGCTGATGGCGAGGTCGATCCAAGCTCCAGATACCCATACCCCCCGGTTCGGGAGGAAAATGGCCGAGAAGCTGGCCCAGACCGGACCCGAGGCCGAGTTCGCATGGGGGGTGGCCGTATGTGCCGCTGAGGCCGCCGTAGCGTGGCCTACAGGGCGTCCCGGTCCCAAGGTCGTCCTGGGCGTGGACGGGTCGTTCAACGCAATGGCGGCTCTCCTGCGTCGTCTGGGGCTTCCTGAGACGATCCTCCGCCACGCGGCCGAGGCTCCGCGCAAGTTTCAGCTCAAATGGCCCCATCAGTGGCCCGTATTTGTGAAGATGTCGAGAATAGGCACTTTGCAGAGGTGGCTGCTGGAGACCGACCACCAGGGAGTCTTTGCGATCACCACCGCAGCGGGGGCGCCCATCGTCAGGTGGGCCGGCGGGGACATCATCTCCGTCTACCGACCCCCGGGGCTCGACCTGGGCCGGCTGGCCTCGATGCCGGTGGAGATGATCCTGCCCGACTATCTTCGCTGGCTGAGCCGGCGAGACTGGGAGATCCCGGAGAAGGAGACCCCCTGGCACAGCGTCCACGCCAGCATGATGGCCTGGCTGCGGAGCCGGAAGGTCCCCGTGAAGGCGTTGAAGGCCAGCACTAGGCATTTGCGCGCTGGAAATCCGGACGCCCCCCTCGAAGCCGTCGAGGCCTTGGGTCTCCGGCAGATTCATCAGGAGGCTCTGATTCAGATGAGCCATCAACGAGGCTGGCTGCCGCCCGTTCTGGACGGCCTGCCCGACCCCCTCGTCGTGCGGGAGTAACGTAAGATCGTATCTTACGTTGGGCTCTCATCCGAGGTTCATCCGAGGCCCATCCGAGGTTCATCCGATTTACCGCAAGCGCTGCCGGGCACTTGCGGGCGAGCCTATCCAATATCGTCCCAGTCCTTGACCTTCGTGGGGAAGGTGGCCTGGAGGGCCTCGTTGGAGATCTTCGCCCCGGTGAACTCCGTGAGATCCGGCCACTTGTTGATCATGTGACAGAGGGCCATGGCACCGATGTTCACCGCCTGAGCAAAGTCGTCGGGCATGCTGGGATCGCGGACGATCTTGAAGCTGTCCTTCCCGCCTCCCATGTCGCTCTTCTCCTCGACCAGGGCCAGGAAGTCCCACAGCAGGCCGGCATCATCGTTGCTCTGGTGGTCGTACTGGAAGAAGCGGAGCTGGCCATGCTTGATCATGTCGCAGGTGTAGCCCAAGGACCGGGACTTGTCGCACTGGAAGTGATCCCGCGGATGAAGCTCCGTAGCCGCTTTGGGCGTGAAGATGTCGCCGCGGGCCGGGCCGGTGTAGGCTACGGGGATCAAGCGACTGAAGGGGAAGCCGGCCTGGACCATGATCGTCTCGTGGCGGGAGCCGGCGCCGGTGTAGTCATGGACGACGTGGCTGCATTTGAAGTGGTGCATGACGCCCATGATCATCTTCGCCTCGAAGACGTGCTCGTGCGGGTGCAACGAGCGGTGGCCCCAGAGGACGTCGATCTTGCCGCTGGGCAGCACGCCCATCACGGCGATCGAGGTGTAGGACTGGTACAGCTTCTCGGAGCTGTGCTTCTTCACGCCGGATTTCACACCGCCACCGCCACCCCAGTCGACGGCCACGATGCGGTACATGTACTCCCCGATCTGCTTCTTGGCCTCATCGAAGTCCCGTCGCCACGGCAGGCAGGCTGCTTGTTTCAGGTCGCTGACGGTGACCATGCGGGCACCGGAGTCGTACGACTCCCCGCAGACCTCGTTGAAGAAGACGTGGATCGGCGTGTTGCCCTTGCCCGCCATCTTGCCGAGAAGGATCTCCCACTTCTCGGGATTGGCATAGTGCATGGGCATGATGATCTGCGGGACATGGTAGCCCGCGAACGACCATCGCCGCTCGGGGAAACGGTGACGCCAGCGGCCCTTACGAGGGTTGAGCGGCTTGCGGCATTTGGCGCAAACGACGCCGGGATTCTGCTCGGAGATGCTGGAGTGCCACGGCCCGATCATGTCGACCAGGTCGAACTCCAGCGAAGGGATGTTCCAGTGGCGACATCCGGCGTGCTGGCAACGGATGAACCATTCGGCCTGGGAGGAATCACCCCAGAGCACCTCTATAGTATTTTCGAGGGTCTTGGGGGTCCCAGCATATTGCTTAATACCCCAGTCCTCCGAGCCGGACATCGTCTCGTGGATGATCGGCAGGAAGTCCTTGTCCATGTCCTGGACCTCGTCGATCACGTTCTTGTCAGCCGAGATACCGCGGGTACGCTCGGCGTCCAGGAAGGCGAAGCTGAAGATCATCTGGGAGCGGTTGCGGAAGCTCCGCTGGAGGACGTTCTTCATCGACGCCTGGTCGCAGAGGACCGGGCTGAAAGGAGTTGTCTCGATGAAAGGTCGGACGTAGTTCTGGGAGAACCGTCTGATCATCTCGAACAGAGGCGTCACGTACAGCGTGCTGAAGTACGGGATGCAGTTCGAGAACACCACACCTTGTGCGGCCAGGGAGGTCGATTTGGAGACCTGCCGCCCCGTTTTCAGCAGCGTGGAGACGGCCGTGCGAGTGCGGAAGAAAGGCTCGAAGGGGAAGTGGTTCGTGAGATGATACGGCTTCCCCTTGAGTGACAGCAAGAGGGGCAAGAGCGGCTTGAGCGTTGTCCGCCCCGACTTGTTCATCAGATGAGAAGCGACTAGCAGTCGCCTCGTGAGATCGTCCTCGAACCCCGTAAGCTCCAGGTCCGACAAGAGCGGATTCACCTGGAGGATGGAGTCGAGGTCGACGGCTTCCGAGATTGCTTCAGCCTTACGCTGGCGAAGCGTCTTCCGGCCCGCGAGGACCTTGCTGACCGCCGTCAAGTCGATCCCAACTTCATTGGGATCTTGATCCATCGAAAGGACCTCCGTGTCCGCTTTCTTCGACCTTTGTTTTGGGCCTACGTTTGTGGTATGCTGGCTTCAGCGCCGTCGCAAACGAAGGCAGGACTGCAATTAGTGTACCCGTGAGGATGTTCCAATGGAAGGGATCTCGCGAAGTCCGCTGCTGTTTCTGACTCGGAAAGGAGTCCGCCGGAATACCGGTCCTGGACCGCGTTTCGGCCCCTGCAAGGCCTTGGTTCAGCGGTATCCGACCGGCAGCACGACCCAGAAGAGCGAGCTTGCCGATGGCACGCCGCCGCCAGACCGGGTGGCTTTCTTCCCCTGGACTCCTCACGAACCCAGGGACGAACCCATCGGATGAGTCGCTCAACAGACCCCGGCATAGCCGGCGTTGTTGCGATCGCTGTCGGGGCCACCGTCGTCACGGTGATCTTTACAGCGGTGACCGGATACTTGCTGCCCTGGCTCGGGTTGGCAGGTGCCCTCATTGTGGGCGCGATGGCCGTTAAGGCCATAGGCAGATAGCCACGCGCCGAGCGACCAAATACACGGAATCACATGAGCATTATCCACCTGATCGTCGCCTCGTTGGCAGTTTGGGAGATCATCGAGATCTGGCGGCACTCCAGCCTCTTCGCGTCCTGGAGGGCCAGGGTCGAACTCTGGGAGGGAGGGCTTCACGGCTGGTTGCACGAGCTTTTGATGTGCGCCTTCTGTCTGGCCCCCTGGGTGGCCTTCGCCACCTGCGTCTCGCTCCACGTCCCACTGCTGCGGTTGCTAGTGTACGCTTTCGCTGTTGCTCGCCTGGCCAACCTGGGTAACGATCTGACACACAGCTTCTGTCGAACTCCCAAGTTCAACGAGCTGGACATCCCGGATGACGTCAGTCAAAACGAGGATTCGGGATAGGACTAACCTCAAAACCGCTTTTGAGAAGGAACCAACGTGGTCAAGAAGAAGAAAGTCGGCCAGCCTCCCGGCGACGTGCCGCCACCCATGTTCGATCAGCAGATCGTCGACGAGTTGAAACCGGCCATCCAGGGCGTCCTGGACAAGCATGCCGGCATCGTCCGCAGCATCGGCGTATTCATCGACTACCGCGGAAAGCTGAACCACACAGACGGTGTCAACAGAGGCATCTGGATCGGCCGCGAGGGCCCGATCGTCGACGTAGACGCCATCGTGGGCAGCGGCCATGCTTGCCTCTACCTGTCCGGTTGCGTGCTCGACCGCCTGGTGGAGCTTCATTCTCACCTCTCTCAAGAGATCGCTGACAAGCTCAAGCAGATCGGAGCCCTCGATGAACAAGCAAAGAAGCACGCCGTCAAGAAACGGGAAGGCGCCGAGGAAGACGAAGAACCGGCTGACGAAGAAGCCGGCGACGAGGCCTGAGTTCCAACCTCACCTCCCGCTCGACATCAATGAGCGGGAGCTGCTGGAGAATATGCTAGACCGCCTCGGAGTCGAGGATTGGGACTGGCTGTTAATCGGAGACGGGTCCGGCTCCAACTGGAATTGCCAGTGCGGCTGGGCCACCGTGTCCATCGACCGCCTCACACTCGAACGCGATGTGTGGTGGGGGATGATGAACAAAGGCACGGTCAACTTCGCAGAAATGATGGCGTATCTTCAGCCCCTGAACTGGTACGTCGCGGAGGAAGAAAAACGACGGAAGCACGGTAAGACCCGACGCATCCGCCAGGTTCACATCATCACCGACTCCATGTACTGTCGGGAGCGAGGTGAGAGCGAGGACCTGATGCCCCGTCGCAACGGAGCGCTGTGGCGGGTGTTCGAGGACTTCCAACGCCAGGGCATCATGCTACACTGGCACTGGAACGAGCGGGACGACATCGAGTTGAACCGCTACGTCGACGCGCTCAGCAAAGCGGCCAGGATACTGGTCAAAGAGAATAACGTCCAGCAGCTTGTAGAGCTGGACGAACAAGGTCGGGTGAGGTTCACGGTTTACGACTTCAACCCGGCCATCCACACGGAACCCTAATGCTCGGAACGGTGAAGAAAACACGCATCCGCTGGATGCGCGAAGGCGAGGCCTGGCGCGTGGCGGAGATCTCACAGACGGTCTTCCGACCCGTCGATGCGTGGACGCTCGACGAGGTGCTGGACTTCGCCGAGATCCCGAGCTGCTACCCCAAGGTCCTTCTGGCAAAGAAGAAGATCCTGGGGGGCGTCTTCTACACGGTTCATCACCACATCGTTCAGATTCGACACCTGCTTGTCGAGCCTACGGCGTGGCGGCGAGGATTAGGCCGGCGGCTGGTGGAGCATGTCATTGACCAGCTCCCGGAGCTGCGGCGGAGGATCATCCTCATCGAGGTCCCCGAGCGGCACATGGCCGGCCAGTGCTTGATGCGCTCGTGCAAGTTCGACTGTTTTCGCACGACGCAGCACAGCAACGATCCCGAGGACTACTACGCGATGCGTTACATCGGAAAGGGGAGACGACGATGAGGGACTGGCTGACGACCATTCCCAACGTCCTGGACCCCGGTCAGTGTCAAACTCTTCTCAACGCCTTCCTCCAGAAGGAAGGCCGCCCCGGAGAAATCGGCTACTTAGCCAAGCGGGTAGATCGCCAGGTGCGACGAAGCACGGTTCGCATCCTCCATCCCATTCAGGATGAGCTGTCGGCCATCTACTTCCGGCTGAAAGACGCGCTCTGGAGGGCGAATTACGACTTGTTCGGATTCGACATCCGGCTCATGGCGCCGGTTGAGCTGCACGAGTACGATGCCCGCGACAAGGGCGTCTACGGATGGCACCACAGCATCAACTGGCTCTCCGACATGACCCAGAACAAGGTGACTGCTTTCGTGCCTCTGGCGGAGGACACCGAGTACCAGGGCGGCAATCTGGAGTTTGGCCAGGGCCGGCTCGACCAGATGCGGGCCCGGCGGCAAGGGTCGATGACCGTTGTCCCGGCGTTCATGAACACCCGCATCACGCAGGTCACCATCGGGACCTGCTACCATCTCTACCTCGTGGCCCGCGGGCCATGCTTCAAATGAACTACAGCTACCTGGTCTACTCGACCGGTTTCGAGATGCCCAATCGCTGGGCGCTCCCGGACATCATCGGCACCGACTACGAGTCGCTGCTGAAAGTGATGAACGAAGTCTTCCTACCGCGAGCCGCGATCGACGTCTGGAGGCTTCCAACCAACGCCTGCGCCCTCAAGGGCTGCACGCTAATCTTCAAAGGCACCGTCAAGGAGTTTACCGAACTTGGCTGTCTCCCTGACGGTCCTGGCTAGGAGATCAACATGGTTTGGGCCAACCAACACTGGACCCGCCCGAAGAAGAAGCCTCGCTCGAAGAAGGACATTCGCGAGTTCCTCGAAGGGCACCCACGTTACAACACGATGAACTCGTGGAACGACTCCACGAGCTACGCCCGCTGCATCAAGGTCACCCACGTAGAGTTCCCCGACAAGGAGACCGAGTCAATCGCCTTCGACGTCGTCGGAGCGGACAGCGACTGGTGGGAGGCCTCCGGCATCCGCCAGACGATCTGGGAGTTCGATTGCAGCTACGGCCACCGCTGGCAGATCGGCACCAACGGCCGCTCCGGCGGCTACCTGGTGCTCTACCAGGGCGGCTTCCAGGAGCCGGGCAAGTGCTACAAGCGGTACTGCATCTCCTGCGGCCAGGGCAACTACAAGAAGGACGCCGACGTCTGCGGTCGCTGCGGGGAGGAAGGGCTGATCGACTACCCCTTCGTCCAGCGAATGTGCTGGCCCGGCCGGGGCACCGACCACCGCGAGGACTTCGAGGATTGGGACTTCGACGCCCTCCGCGACCGGCTCAACTTGGTGTGGGACTTCGACGACACCGTCGATTGCTGCATCAAGCGGTTTATCGACTTCTGTACTGAGCACAAAGTCGAGGAGCAGGAGATCATGGTTCCCACCACCAAGAGGGTGGTTGTGGCTAGATGAACGACCTGCAAGAATACTTCGGCGAGGAGCCGCCGAAGCCTCCCCGCTACAAGCCCCCGGACTGCACCGACAGCCACGGGGAGCCTATCAAGCGGGTGGGCAAGGCGGCGCTGACCCGGGTTCTCGACCACGCCGGCAACGTCACTGGGACCAGTCCCATGGACTACGCCATGGTGTATTGCGAGACGCTTGGCGTCGGCATCGTACGCCAGGGAACCCAGGTCCGACATTCAACCTTCACCCTGTTCAGCCTAGCCGGACACGAGTTGGAGCTGAAGGGTGCCAAGGGACGTGACGAGGCGATTAGAAGGTTCCTGCGTCTGTTGCGCAAAGGCAAAGTCTATTCGCCCAAGGAGAAAGCATGATCTACGAAGCAGAGGTTATCGAGGTACGTTCCGTGCGCTGCCGCTACCGTGTCGAGGCCAGCCGACTGGAAGAGGCCTACGAACGATTCGAGGAAGGAGACACGGTCTCCGAGGAAGAAGTCAGGATGGAGGGCGTCCTCGAAAGGCAAGTTGTGCCGGAAACCGTGCGCAAAGATAACCAGGAGGGAGGAGACAGCGAAGGATGAAGCTATCAGGAATGAAGATCCGCGAGCTGGTGGAGAAAGATGAACTCATCATCGACCCGTTCGAGCCAGCGCAGCTCAACCCCAACAGCTACAATCTGCGGCTGGCCGACACGCTGGTGGTCTACGACACCATGCCGGCCGTCGAGGACTATCAACTCCGCCGTGCCTGCGGCCGTGGCGGTTGTGGATTGAAACCATCCCCCGTCTGGCGAACCGATCTGGACCCGGTCCGCCGTGAACATGCCGCCAGCGCCCGCGTCTCGCGGCGGGACGAAACCAAAGCTATCCAGCGGGCCCGCATGTTCTCTTCCCTGCGGGGAGGCATCGGCCATTCAATACGCCGGCCGCTGCCGTTGGAGCTGGCCAAGTGGAGAGACGTGCTGGACATGGCCAAGGAGAACAAGACGCGGACGCTGAAGATCCCCGAAAAAGGCATCGTCCTCGTCCCCGGACGGCTCTATCTCGGTGCTACATTTGAGTACACCGAGACCCACACACTGGTCCCGTGCATCGAGGGCCGCTCCTCGGTGGGCCGGCTGGGGATCAACATCCACTCGACGGCAGGCTTCGGGGACGTGGGATTCTGCGGCTGCTGGACACTCGAACTGAGCGTCGTCGAGGCAGTTCGCATTTACGCCGGCGTCCAGATCTGTCAAATTGCGTACGAAGAGTTCACGGGCCCTGTACAGCCCTACCAGTCGGCCAAAGGTTACGCCGGCGCCTGTGAACCGAAACCGTGTGGCCTTTGGAAAGAGTTCGACGAGAAGGGGCATCCGACATAGGAGGTCGCTCGATGGGTGAGAATGGAATCTCGCTCACAGAGCTGTTGATCCGCCGCAGGCGGAACAACCGGCTCACGAAGCTGTTCGATCAAGGACGGCTACCGTTCCACCCTCGGCAGGGAGAACCGTGCAGTGACTGCGGAGAGAGCAAGGAGATCGGCCAACCCCGGGAGATGATCGAGATCGACGACCACGACGGCACCGAGCTGGTGCTGTGCGAGGCGTGCTTCAAGGCCAGATTCCACACCGGTCCCACCGAACATGTTCCGCGTTATGGCTACGGCAATCTCAACCCCGCCACGCCGAGGAGTGAAGAGCAGTACAACGGCGGAGACTTACGAGGTATCTGGTGAAACAATTCGGTCCCCAGAACCGTCGTCGTCGACGACCACCGGACCCGGACTTCAACAAGTTCATGTCCGACGAAGAGCGTCGGGCAGAGGAGCTAGAATCCATCAAGGAGACGTCACTCGCCGATGTCGGTCTCCCTGTGCGAACCGTCAACGCCCTGGAGGAACGAGGCTGCTTCAACGTCGGACAGCTCGCCAGTATGGAGCGCGTGGACCTGGTGACGATCGCCAACGTAGGTGATCGTACGATCCTGGACTGCAAGCAACGACTCGACAAGATGGGCGTTCCCCATCCCAACTGGAATCGCCCGCCACGACGAAGACGAAAGAAGAAGAAACGGTGACCACCCAATCGCCGCCGACGTTCCCACATCTGACTTGTCTTCGATATTGGTCAAACCCCTTGAGGGCCCCGAGTGCTCGGAGGGGTCCTCTTAGTAACCCCGATAGGGGTTAAAGCGGTAAACATTTAGCGTGTTGACCGGTGGTCAACCGGTAAAGTTTTCACGATACCGGTATGACCATCTTCACCCCAGGAGAAGTGCTATGAGTAACGTCACGAGAAGCCAGACCATGTTGGGCCGGCTTCAGGAGGAGGTGATTGCCTCCGACTCCCGGCTGACGAGGCGCCCCAAGGCCAGTCGTCGGCTGATCAACTGTGCCGTAATCGAGCTGAACGAGAACCCCAACCCCGACAGTGAGCAGGAGCTGGTCAAGGCCATCAAGACCAGGTACACCGCCGTCTACGGGTTCGGGCTGCTCGGTTACATCCTGGTGCACATCTTCATCGGCGTGGTCGTGCACGTCATCGTGGAGAAGCTCCGGGAGTGGTGGGAGCGCAGGCAGAACCGAGACAAGGACGTCGTCGCCTACACCACGGAGACGCTGGCCATGCTGGCCAAGCAGGCCAACGAGGACCTGGAGTCCGACAGCCACACCATCCGCGTGGCGACTTGTCCTCGCGACCCGGACTGCGTCTGCGAGGAGACCGACGCGGCCGTGGAGTGTCCCGGAGACCCCGACTGTGCTTGTGACGAGGAGGACAATGCCGGGTAGCGAAAAGCTGGAAGTCGGCTACGCTCACTACCAGCGTTGCATGTATGCGGCAGTGCTGGGCGCCCTCACGGGTCGCAAGTCGTTTCGTGGCTCCCCGGAGGGCATCCTGGCGATGTGCCGCCAGGTCAAGCATCTCTGGGTCCAGCAGCTCGACGGTCTGATGGAGGTCGGCTGGCCGCCGCTAATTGCGAATGGTCCACGCCTGTCCTACATGAAGAACTGTCCCTACTTCGGCGTCACGTACCCGAAGGGGAAGCGACTGCGGCCCTGTGGGCGCCCTCGTATCTGCCCGTTCTGTTGGGGGCGGATGTTCACGGCCCAGGTCTACCTGAGGACCATTGCCGCCATGGAGCAGATCCGGGCGGACGGGGACATCCCCTATGTGATCACCTTTCAATACCGGATACGGTATAGCAAGTTCGGCGCCGAACCGGCGCCTTCTCCCAAGGACCTGGTGGCCAGGATCAGGGCGGAGGCCGGGGAGCGGCATACCGAGCTGGAGCAGATCCCGCATTGCGGCTCCTTTCTGCTGCACAAGATCGAGCCCTACGACCACGACGTCTACTTCTCTCGTGGCGGCGTTCTGGTTGCCCGCGGTCGTCGCGCCCTTCCCAGGCTGGAGGATACCCGCCTGCGCTCCTATCGTAGCCCTCAACCCAAGCTATTGGTCTCGATCGTGGCCGGGGCTACCAGGTACCCTGGAGCGTTGTTGCTGGCCGACAGCAAGGAAGTCTGCGGCATCTTGGAAGAGACGCAGCACACGCGGACCGTGGCCTTCTCCGGCCTCCTCCGCAAACCCCTCTAACCTCAAAAGCGGTTTTGAGATGAGCAACGACTTTGAAGACGACTCCTTTGACGACGATCAGCCATGGAGCGGAGCGATCGAGGACATCGACCGCCTTCTTTCACTGATCGACGATCTGGAGGACAGCTACTCCGACGTCTACGAGCGGGGTGAAGATTTTCTGGCCGACGTCTACGAGCGGGCCTCCGAAGTTCGCAAGACGATCTTGCAGAACCAGCGGGTCACGCCGAGGCAGGAGAAGGCCATCGAGAACTGGACCGAGGGTGTCGAGAAGTGGCACCCGGAGCACAAGGACTGACTATGTCGTTCGACGTCTACGACGTACAATCGCCACCGTTTCCACGGGACATCGCCACCGTCCCGCGGATGTTGGACTACTTCCGCGAGCTGAAGGAATGGCTTGAACACTATCAGCCATGGGCCGACGAGCTGATGATGGCCCAGCACGACCAGAAGCTCTTTCCCGACGACCTGCCACCAATCCCCGACGAGCGGCACTACCTGTCGGTCGCCTTGGTGGACATGTACCAAGCGTGGTTCGGGATGCGGCAGCTCCGAGAATACTGGGACGCCATGCTGCGGACCCACGAGGAGAGTTGGGACTGCCAGTCGGCCGTCATCTGGCGGCTCCGCTCCTTTCAGATCGGCATCGGAATCATCGACCACGCCTTCGTGCCGCCAGAGGTCCGTGAAATGCGGCAAATGCAATTCCGTAAGGAGATGCAGAAGCGCACCAAGGATATTGTCCAGAAGCTAGGACTGCCTTCGCAGTTCCAGGGGGTAATCGGCATCGGCGGCGACGACGACAATCCGCCGGACGACGATCAAGTCAACCTCGACGAACTCTTCTACGGAGACAGCGACGATGCCAGCGACGGCCACACGCCGCCAGAGCCGGAGACGGATTGACCCGGAGCAGCGGAGGTTTCTGGTGCGGAGAACCCGCAACGTCTTGCGGGAGCACCCCGAGCTGAAACCCCTGCTGAAGCTCCTTCTTAGCCACGGCGGGGAGTTCGCCATACTGCCCACTATCGAGTCGGATCTCGACGCCATCATCACTCGCGGCTACATTCAAGCCGGATGGAGCTTGCGGATGATGCGGGGAAGGGCCTGCCAATGCCACGCCAACTCGGCGGAGCTGTACGACAACAACCGTCCGCGGTTGAAGCTCGTTACCGGCTATGCCATGAGCGACGACGGCATCTGGCGCCAGCACACCTGGCTGGTGGACACCCAACACGTCGTCCATCGGAGGCGGAAGCAGTTCCGCATCATCGAGACGACTACTCCCCGTCGTCGTTATTTTGGCTTTCAGCTCAACGACGACGAGGCCGAGGATTTCGTCTCGGCCAACTTCTGGTAGCCGCACATCGCGGCTCCGGCGCGAACATATAATGGTAGGAGCCTATGAGTAAGTTTCGCGTGGGTGACAAAGTCACCTCGAAAGCCGATGCCGAGCCGTACTACTCGGGCTACGGCGGCAACCCCAAAGTCGTCATCCACCCGGGCCAGGTAGGTGTGGTGGCCCAGGTCGACGTTCCCGCTGTCCACCGAGGTAGTGGACGCGGCCAATTCAACTGCGTGGACTTCACCCTTCCCGGCGTCTTCCAGGGCAATCCCCGGCATGGGAATTGCGTGTGGAGATGCTCGCTGGCCGACAACGAGTTGGTCCGTGCCGCCGGGAAGGATTTCTGCGAGATGTGCGGTGCCCGTATTCCGCCCACCGCGGGCGAGGGCACTTGTCCTGCGTGTTTTCTTGTCACCATTTCTGGAGGGGAGTTTCATGTCAACGACGACGGACAAAGCGGAACTACAGTTCAAGCTGGAGGTGAAGAAGCCAGTGGTGAGGAGGGGGGACCAAAAAGCCTGGGGCCAAGCCTTCGATCTCGTGAAGACGGCTTTAACCAACCTCAATTTCACCGGCCCCTTCACGTTGGTCCCGCTGGCAAAGACGAGGTGGATGGGCAAGCCCGATCCGGCGATACGGGTAGGCCGCTACGAGAGGAACATTCTCCATCTGACGGTCAAGCCGCCGGATAGCGGCAACGACGGCACCTGGGAGTATGGCCTCGTCACTCCCCCGCGCAAGATCGAGGCGGTCTTCAAGTCGATGCGGGCCTATCTGAAGCCGCCCGACACGCCTCTCACCCAGCCGCTCGGCGCCGCCCTCAAGAAGGCGCTCACCCCTGAGGCCCCGCAGCCCACCGCGAAGACCAAGCCCACGCCGACTGCCGAGCAGCGCTTCGGCGCCGGCATCGTGGAGGAAGTCGACTCCGAGGGGGCTAGTTCTTTGGGCCGGCAGTTGGTCAGTCGCATCTCCAAGCTGGAGGCCCTGGCCGGCCGCCTCGACAAGCGGAAGCAACAGATCCGTGAGATCCAGCAGCGTCGAACCACCTACCAGGAGATGGTTCAGGAGCTGAAGGGAAGGCTCGTCGCCGCCAAAGAGAAACTGGCCACCCTCGACACGGAGGAGCTGGAGCTGGAGGAGGCGAATGAGCAGGACAAAGAGGCGCGAGAGGCCGTCAAGGCCTTGGAAACTCTCCACAACCTGATCGGGGGATCGAACGGCAGTGGAGACTAGGAACAACTGCCAATGAGTAAGTACGACGGCAAGGTCGTCGATCGCTGGTACTATGCGCCGGAGAACGACGACAAGAAGAAGGTGTGCGTGCGGCTGCGGCTCATCAAGAACTCGCGGGACGACAAGTATGACGGTCACGACCGTAACTTGCCACCCTTCGAGACTCTCTCGGTGAGCTTCCACGTGCATGAGCCGGAGCTGGGTATCGAGCACTTCGAGGGCTCCGACGCGGAGATCCTCAGAAGAGCCATTTGGGCCCAGTTGGACAAGAGGTACAATATCGAGTGGGAGTCCTACTACCTGGTCACCGTGCGGCTGGAGACGCCGTACCGTGGCCTGGGGACGGGCTTCTGCCTGGAATACCGGGACATCGAGAAGGGGACGACCTGGGACGGCAAGGAGCTGCTCAAAGAGTATGCACACCGGGGCTGGAGAATTGATCCCTGGCCGGGAGAGTTCAGAGACGAGGGAGGCCGCATCGAGGCGTGCATCCCTGCTACTCCGGTGAACACGAAGGGGCTCCAGGAGTTCAACGACAGAATCGCGACACTGCGGGAGATACTCACCGACTTCTTGTCGCCCGAGAAGATCCTGCACGTGCTGGCCGACCTGGCTGGCGTGGACGCGATTTTGCCGGCTCCGGACCCCAAACTCCTCCAGGAGGAAGGGAGGAGAAGCCGTCGTCAGGGAGGGAGGAAGAAACGATGTCCCAAAAGATCATAGGCTTGTTGCAACAGCAGCCGGTCGTTGAGGTGCTCACCGTTGTGGAGAACCTCATCGAGTTGGCCGCCCAGCGTTTTGACGTCAGCCTGTCCGTGCCGGCGGCCGAGCGGCTGATTCAGTATCCACACTTTCGGTCGCTCCTCTATCTCTCGGGGCCTCCGAGGCGCGGATTTGCCAAGAACCGTGCCGAGGAAATCTCCCATCTGCTTCACCGTCTCAAGTTCCACATCATCGCCTTCGGCAACGGAGCGTGCCCCTTTCCGCGGCCGGCGGCGAACCCTAATCATATCGACTATCTCTCTGAAGAGGACCTGGCCGATCACTCCCATTTGGGGTATCGCGTATCCTCGCTGTCGGCAGCGAGAGCAACGCGATGGGCGATGGGTCCCGGGATGGAGGGTGCTTACCGACACTGGGAAGACGGGAGGTGCTGATGCCACGTTACCGAGCCGCAACCACAGCGGCAATGACGACGGCCTTGGAGGCCGTGAAGGCGTTTTGCGACGAGGAGAGCGCGGACGACTGGCCCGATGTCCGTAAGAAAGTCGACGAGGCCTTGGAGCTGGCACACGCGGACCAGGGTCGTCCCGAGAGTCCCAACCCGTTCGACGGTTCGGACTACAACCCGGCCTTGGACGACGATCGCTTGAGGACTCAGCTCGGGAAGATCTTCAACGTCATGGCGGACGGTGAGCAGCACACGCTCACCGGGATCGCCCATCGAATCGGTGGCAATGCTCCGGAGGCAAGCATCTCCGCGCAGCTCCGCCACCTGCGGAAGGCCAAGCATGGGAGCTGGATCATCGACAAGATCCGCGACCCGACGCACAAGGCCCTGTTCCTCTACCAGATGAGGAACCCGGACGGGACGACGATCCCTCCGCTGAAACCGCTACAAGAAGAAAACCAGGCCGATGGCTGACGTACTCTTGCCTCCCAAAGTCCCGACCCTTGAGCGGGTCCAGGCTGTTCGGGTGGATTCACAGAAGATCGGCGAGTTTCTTGACTGGCTGATCGAGATGCACAACGACGCCGAGGTCGCCGACCTCCACGTCGACAAGCTCCTCCACGAGTATTTCGAGATCGACCCCGAAAAGGAGGAGAACGAGAAGCGCGAGTTGCTGGCTTACCAGCGGCTGTTGAACGCGAGAACCGACATCCGAAAGGAGCTTGGTCTTGCTTAGGATCACAACCTACTGCCCCAGATGCGGTGGCCGCGAGTCCGTGGTCGAGTCGGATCGCCTCATAGAGCCCGGCATCTGCTCCGTCTGCCGAGGACAGCGAGCGGTCAAGAGCATCAAGGCCGTCCAAACAGATTCCCGGGTGCCCCCGAAGGGTCTCGGGGAGTTGACCTGAAGGAGGAAATCTTGGCCAAGCATTGGTCCGAGCTGGAAACCATAAGGATGCCCGAGCGGCGTCCCCTGCGGAGGATCACGGGCCGTGAATACTACGCGCATCCCTCGACGCCGCGAGGCGGCGGCTCCGTGATGCTCACCTTGGAGTGTGGCCACGAGGTCCACTGCAAGCGGAGCAAAGAACCCAAACGCAAGGCGCGGTGCTACCACTGCCCTGAAACGGAGGAACCAGGTGGCGACTCTACCTGAGTTTGCGTTGCGTAACAAGGAACGCTACGAGAAGCATGCTCGCGAGTTCCAACGGGTGTTCGGCCGCCGGCTGAAGCCCTACTTCGACATGCTGACAGGCTTTGACGTGATCAAGTTCGACGACAAGATCGTCAAGCCCGGTAAGACGGAGTCCACAGCCCAGGCCGTTGCCAGGCAGTGGGGCGACGACGCCGTGGCTCTCATTCGGGCCCTCATCGGCAAACCGGAGGGATCATGATCTCCGAGCGAGTGGAAGAGCTGCTGCGCAGCATGGACAAGAGCTGCCAAAGCGAAGCCCGCGCCATTCACGAGTGTGTCACCGATGCCCTGGACAGTTGCCCCGACGACGAGAAGAACGACGCCTACGTGGCTTCGATCGCTGGGGAGTTCGTGGGCTGGTCGCAGGCTTTGCAGAACGCCGCCCGGGATACTACCACGGACGACACCAAGTTCGCTGAGTTGTCCTGGGTGGTGGACGACGTCCTAACCCTACGTCCCGACTGGTCGAGGGAGAGGGCGGAGGAGTTTCTAAACTCCTTCGAGAAGTGCATCCGGGACCGTCTGAGCGAGTTGGGCTGGAAGGTGATCGCAACCTTCCTGGGCATATTCGAGGAGAAGAAGGACTGTGACCCCACGTGAGTTCGACGAGGAGTTTCGCAAGGCCGTTCACGAGTTGATCGAGCCCAACATGCCGCCGGCCGACTTCTTCTTCAAGTGGCCGACGATGATCCAGGCGATGCACACGATCGCCATTTTCAACCACGGCCGCGGGATCACTGCCGAGGAGGCGGCCAAGAAGTGGTACGACGAGTGCATCGCCCCGCGGTTCCTTCCCGACTGGGAGGAGCTGGAGATCGACGTGCCTGGCTACGGCACCCGTATCCGCATCTGGGAGAAGGCCGGCTTCCGCCTGGAGCTGTTCGACAGCCACAACGAGACCCCCAGTCGCTATCTGGTCGCCTATCGCCTCCTGGACGACGGCAAGGAGATCTTCGGCAAGCCCCACCACGTCTCCGTGTGCAAGGGGGAGTCGATGGACGGCCACCCGGTCGTGATTAACGTCTTAACCTTCTGCACGGTCAAGCGGGAGGACACCGATCCGGAATACTTCGAGAGCTACTCCAAGGAGCAGCTCGCCTGGACGGAGAGCGACGGCTGCGAGAATCTGTCCTTTATCCGGATCGAGCTGGATGAGATGTTCGACGAGGCCTGTCGGGCCAACCCCAGCAACCGCGTCAACGAGGTCTCCAAGGAGCATCCCCCGGAGTGGGCTTGCGGGGGTTGGGATGGGGAAGACGAGCACGATCTGCTGACGTGCCCTGTCTGTTACGAGAACTGGACCCGTCTTCGAGAAGGCGACTGATTGGGGTTGCTTCTCTTACCCCGGCAAGTCAGGATATACCTCCGTAGCTACGCAGGTGGACGCAGGGAGGCCTCTGTGGCCTTCCAAGCGGCCTGCTAACCTCGCAACGGAGCGCTCCCGATGCAGGCTTCTTCATCCCGAGCCCTCACCGTCTGCCTAGCTCTCATTGCAGCAGCTTTGTTGCCAGCAACCTTGTTGGCGGAGCCTCAGGCGGTCATCGAGGGCCCCGAAAAGGTCAGTCCGGGCGATCTGACCATCCTCGACGCCGGCAAATCGACCGGCACCCATTTCGCCTGGTCCGTGATTCCCACGGACGCTAAGCACCACTGTTTTGTGTTCGATGAAGGCAGGAAGTGCGTCTTCGCTATGCGGAGGGAGGGCACGTACGTCTTCGTCCTCGCCGTCTCGGACGCCGAGGGAATCAAACAGATCACCCACACGCTGATCAACGCGGAGGGTGATACCCCGCAGCCGCCTCCTGGTCCTGGTCCGGGTCCAGGTCCTGGTCCAACACCGGACCCGAAGCCCGACGACCCCCAGCCCGAACCCCAACCAGGGGATGATTGGGCTAACTGGGCCAAGTCTACGGCTGAGTCGACGGTAGACATGCCGGCCGGCGGCCCCCGACAGAACGCAGCACGTGCGCTCGCGGCGGCACTGGACAAGGCAGCGGAAACCGTCAAGTCCAACAGCAACTACTCGCTGAAGGACGCCCGCGTACTGTTGGCCCGCCTCTCCTCGGAGGCGATCCCTCTCGAAGAGCAGCCGAAGTGGTACAAGTTCTCGACCGCCATGGACGCGCAGCTTCGGAAGGCGGAGGAATCGGGTCGTTTGAAGGACACCGCCTCGTGGGCGGCGATTATCGTCTCGATCGCCCGCGGTCTCAAGGAGGTGCGCTGAGTCATGGACGACGCACAGATCCAGAATCTCTGCGGGTGGGCACACGAGATCGCCGAGGACGAGTTTGCTCGGCTCTCCGACAACTTCGTCACCTTCATGTGTGACGGGGGGCTCACCGAGCCCGGACCTCCCATCTGGGAGGCTGCCAAACGAGTCAACGACGGGAAGCACCTGGAGACTTGGTTCCAGGAGACGGGTGACTGCGTGAGCATGGGCGCGTCCCAGGCCACGGAGTACCTCAACTGCTATGAGATCGCCGTCTTGAAGGACGAGGAGGAGTTCCATCGGATCTTCCCGCCGTTCGTCTACGGTATCTCCCGTTGTGCTCCTGACTGCGGCAACGGCCAGCTCGGCAGGCAGGCCGGCTCCACCGGGGCTTGGGCTGCCACGGCCATGATGAAGTACGGCATGCTCTTCGTCGACGACGAAGGGTGTCCGCGGTACAGCGGCAACCTGGCCGACTCCTGGGGTCGTCGTGGTCCTCCCGACCAGTTCAAGGGGATCGCCCGCGACAACCTCGTCAAGCAGGCGTCCAGGCTTACCTCGACCGATCAGATGCGAACAGGTCTGATCAACTACAATCCCTGCACCTACGCCATCATGTGGGACTACGGGGATTCGGCGGTCGAGTACAAGGGCTACCGCGTGATGCGGAAGGGTCGCGGAATGGGCGGCCACCAGGTCTGCTTGTTGGCCTGGATGGACGAGCCCTTCGAGGCCGCTTTCTGCCTCAACTCCTGGGGCAAAGAGCGTCACGCCGGGCCCGACAATGGGGAGCCTCTGGGTGGTGCCTGGATTCTACGCCAGGACCTGGAACGCGACCTCCAGAGCGGCCAGACGGAAGTCTACGGCCTCTCCGGCTTCAGCGGCGTAGCCGGCAAGGAGTGGTGGGGCCTGTTCGGCCAGCACTAGCGGCTGCTGTTGTAGCGGTAATACAACGAAGGACACGACGTCTTCGCGGCGGCGTGTCCTTCTGCGCGCAGGCACAGCCTGATGGATGATGACGAACTTGCACTCTATTTCGAGGAGATGCCCTCCGAGGCCATTGACGATAAATCGAGTGCAACCCAAGAGGAGCCTGAATCGCCGCCGGAGCCGAAGAAAAAACGGAAGCGGCGGACGGTTGAAATCGGCGGCTTGACATGGTACAAGACGCCTAAGAAGGGTGAGTCGCTAGCGACTCACCATCGCACCTGGAGTACGGTCTGCGGTCGCTACTTCGTTCGAGAGTCTCGCTCCAAGTATGGATTGCCAACCGCATGGTATGCCTTCTTTGGCGACTTCGCCACAATTCTCAGCCGGCACCGAAAACGGGGGCCGGCCGAACAGTCGTGCGCCTTGCATGCCAAGGACCCTGTACGCTGGGATAGATATTATGGCCCCCTCGGCCCCAACAGCCGAAGCCCCGAGCCGCGGGCAAAAAAGAAGAAAACGGTCAAGCGTAAGTGATTCCTCAAGGACCTGGGCGAAGAGTTCCGGGACCAGAAAGTACCATGACAAGATTCATTCCCATCTTCCCTCCGGTGGTAACAGATACCGGCGCGGAGATCTGGAACCTGGCGATTGTCGAGGAGGTCGGGTTCAGTTTGTACGTCCTCGATAAGGACAAGAAGCGAGTTCGCGGTTCTGCGATCTCGCTGTTGATGTCGACGCCTGCCCGGCGGGCGTCGGCCGGTCCCCTTCAGTTTTTCGTGCTGCCGGAGACTCCTCTGGTCAAGCTCCTCATGGAGCGTGGGATTCTCGCGGAAACCGGCACACACATTGGTCAGGTCACGCTTGTAGATGTGGCCCAAGAAGAGTGCTCCCCCGTCTACGACTGCCACGGCTGTAAGAAGTCAGGCAAGACCCGAGACGCCTGGAGATGGGAGCAAGACAACGAACTCTACTGCCCGGCTTGTCGAGAGGGACTCGATGACACAGTCGCCGAACCGGATGACGCCTTTGACGCTGAACCCTTCGCAGAGGACGCTCTTGAGCGGCTTGCTGAGAAGAGTCAACGACCACCTAGAGGGGCTTCCTCCCCGGCGCCGCCTCGGCCACATCGAGGACCTTCTAGTTGACCTGGCGATCGGGCAGTCCATTCTGAAAGGTCAGGATGTACGGCTTATCAACCATCGTCGCGATGAACAATCTTCAGACCGAGAAAGCCCTCAAGCAGGGCAAGCGGCCATTCGTGATCCTGAACTTGGAGTGGATCGAAGCGATGCCGCCGTTCCCGTTCCCCCATCTGGGCAGCGGGGATGATCCGCCTGGCTGGGAGTTCATGGACAAACTCTGGTGTGTCGATCGCACCGGCATGGACACTTGCGGTCCTGCGTTTTCCGTTGAGGGGTTCAAACGCGAGTTGAAGCGCTTCCTCCAGGAGGAAGTGGGCGGTCCCGACGACTGGATGAACGTCGGTTTCGGGATCACGACGGTTGCCGAGTTCCAGGTGGACGTCGGCGCTTTTCGGAGGGTAACGAGTGACAGTGGCAACAGCTCCAAAGCCGGATCTGATCATCCCGAGAGGGATGCTGTACATCCAGGACGAGACCCTGTTGTGGGGTGACTCCGACCTGGTAGAGGCCTGTGGCGGCGTCATCCTTGCCGTCTACGTCTTCGACGAGCGGAGGCATGTGCATTGTTGCGAGCTGACGCCCAGCTTCGAGATGCACTTCCTCCGCAGTATCCCTGGCACTGTCCCGGACCCGCCCAACGAGGCGGAGTTTCTCACCGATGCGTTGTACGACGCGGCTGACTATCAGTACGAGATGGAGCGGGATCGAATAGACCAGCTCCTACTTCAATCCGATGGTGACACGCCGCCGTCGAGCCACATACACGCCTACCGGTTCGGCAAACTCGTCGAGGATGCGCTGGACGACCACTGGGACGGCGAGACCGTCCCCTGTTGCGTGGATCTCTGGCAGCCGACCGCGGAGGAATGGGAGGAGATGCTCGACGACGCCGATGGCGATCACGAGCAGGCTCACGAGAGTTTCATCGAAGGCCTCATCGAGGCTGCCAACCAGGGAGCTTTCTAGTGAACTGGAGACATCCTACTAGAGGCAACTGGGTGCCGGGTTGGGGCCTGGCTGTTGCCATCTGGATCATCTTTTTCTACCTGCTGCGCCGAGCGCTGTGGGTACTATAGGAGAAGACATGAAGTACCAACTTGTAGGTGACGAGTTGTTCAAACGGGTTGACGATCGCCGACCCATCTACGAGGTGGATCTGCCCGCTAATGGGGTCCAGGTCTATGCACTGTTCGTCCGCACCTTGGCCGGCTGTCCCGATCCGGGCCATGAAGTCGTGGTCACCGCCAGCGGCAACAGCGCCCCGTTGATCCTCACGGACTTGAAGGCCCGCTGGTCCGCCTGGACCAAGGCCCCGTGGGGCAAGCAGGTGGAGGCCTCCGATCCGGCATCGCATATCCAGCAGCACGGCGAGGTGGTGATCGAGGTCTTGAAGGAGGAACCCGAGAAGACGGAAGTGGAGCGTTCGCCGTTGGTGTTGCTCCTTGTCCCGCAGACGGCGCTCAAGGGAGTCGAGGCTCAGGTCCGTTATCTTGCGCTGCTTGAGCTAGTCCTCAGAGACCCGAAGACCTTCGAGGTCAGCAAGAACCGCTGTGGACCGCACGGCCAGAAGGTCGAGATTGGGGAGGCAGCGATCTGGATTTCCGCCAACGCCAAGGCCCATTTCAAGGAGGCGTCGAAGGAGGCGGATCAGTCGCCGGCCTGAGTGCCGTTGACGCCGTAGTTCATTTTGATGTCTGAGAACCCGCTGCCGGTGTGCTGCTGGATGATGTTCTTCAGCCTGGTCCGGCGGCAGTTGATGTCGCGGACCTGGATGGCGAGACGGCCGATGATGGCCATGTCGACGTCGTCCAGCAGTCCGGCGCGGAGTTCGCCTTCCGTGTTCCACTGGAGGGCATTGAGTTCGTAGAGCTGATCGACCAGTTCGGCAAGATGCTTGTCGTTCCAGTCGATCCCTTCCCGATAATACGCTACCTGCCGCTCGAACTCCTCGCGAAGCTCGGGCGCCATTTTGGCACCCACCCGCTCTAGCTTCAGCTTGGCGATTGTGTAGCGGTCGCAGACTTCAGGGGTGGGGGTGATGATGTCTCTGGGCATCCGTTCCCTCCTTCCGTGGATCAAGATGGCAAATCTACCGCCATTGTAACCGAGGAGCACTTCTGTGCCACAGTCAACCCTCAATCCGTACGAAGAGAAGATCGCCAGGCTGCTGCACAATACGCCGGGGATCACGCTCGGAACCACGGCGCCATTCTCCTTCGACGAAGGAGTCACGGTCACCAGGATCGGCTTTGCCGACATCCCCGTCTGCATCGTCCGCTTCCACTGCAAGCCCGAGGACACGCGGGCCGTGGTACCGCTTGCCCGCGCGATGGTCTACGCAGAGCTGCGGGCCCACGGGATTAGCGACGAGGCCGTGGAGTTCGTACCCACCCGTGGAGACGGCTCGGAGATGGGTGGCGGCCGGCGTAGGCTGTTCACCGACGAGAACCCGTCCAGCTCTTCTTGCGGGAAGCGCAAGCAAGGGCAATACTATCGGTTCACCTTCGAGATCAAGAAGGGATGGCTTGGCTGCTTCGAGTTCGATTTCCGCCGCGGCAAGATGAAGCAGCAGAAGCCCCCCGAGTAACCTCAAAAGCGGTTTTGAGATATGGCCAAAGCGAAAGTACACGACCTGGCCGTCGTCACGGCCGACACTCACCTGCGGACACAGGGACGCAAGGGGAAGCCCATCGAGGGTGACTCCCAGTGGGGCTTCGATCAGATCATCGACTACGCCGTCAAGCGTGGAGTGCCTTGGGTGATCTGTGCCGGGGACATCCTCGACACCCGCAAGAACGAACCCGAGCCAGCCGTGTTCTTGGAGCACGAGCTTGGCAAGCTGTCCCAGGCTGGCGTCAAGTTCGGCTACGTCCAGGGGCAGCACGAGATCGACGAGACCCCTTGGTGCCAGCTCGGCGAGACGGCGGTCCATCTGGACCAGCATGGGGTGAAGATCGGCAGGTTCAACGTCTGGGGCCTCGACTACCAGCCCACCGGCAAGCTCCAGGAGAAGCTGGAGAAGATACCCGAGGATGCTGACATCCTTGTGGCGCACCAGGTGTGGGCCAACTGGATGGGAGACGTCACCAACCCGCAGGGCGAGTTTGCCGACATCCCGCACGCTCGCCGGCTCATCACCGGGGACCTCCACGAGACGAAGGAGGAGATCCATCGCAACAAGGATGGCCAGAAGATGAAGGTTATCAGTCCGGGCTCGACCTGGCTGACCGCCTTCGACCATCCGCAGGAGAAGTTCTTCTTCGTGCTCCAGTCGGACGGCAAGTTCCGCAAGGAGCCGCTGTCGTGCCGGCCGTTCCGCGAGTTCCGGCTGGCGATCAACGACGACTTCGACGATCTGGTGACCAACCTCGACGAGGAGATCGAGACTTGCTACCAGGAGGCGCACGGCAACGGCATGCCGCCCCGGGTTGGCAAGGCGTGGTGGCGGATCGTCTACACGCACAAGGTGGACGACGTCGTCCGCCGCCTGACCAAGCTGGTAGACAACCGCGTCTACCTGTTCTGGAAATCCATTCCCAGACCCAAGGAAGAGTCCGCGCTGGCCGAGAAGGCCCGCCGGATGAAGGAGGCCAGTGCTGATGACAACAAGGCAATCACCTTGCAGTCAGCGCTGCCTGAACTAATCGACAAGGAGGAGGACCCCGAGGTCTTCGCGCTCTGCGAGACGTGCCTGGCAGCGGGTGACTCCCGAGACGACATCAATGCCGCAGCCATGCGGTGGATGCAGGAGCAAATCGGAGATGACGACGCAGGAGAAGGAGAAGGAGGTTCAGCCGAGAGTGGTTGATCTGGGCTGCGGCCTGGGGAATCATCTCGGCGAGTTCGTCAAGCTCGGGGCCAACCACTTCCTGGACGACCCGATGATCCGGGTCATCCAGCCCGGTGAGTGCCTGGGCCTTGACGCCCAGGCCGGCTACGAGCAGGACCTGGTGGGCCGCGGCTACCAGTTTCAACAGTTCGACGTGTTAGCGTCGGGCGCCGTCACGGCCTTGCCCGAGGCCGACTACTATCTGGTGTGGGAGTTCCTCGACACGCTGCCCACCCGGGACTGGGCGGACGCGATCGTCAAGGCCGCCATCCATCGCTCCAAGAAGGGGGCGTGGTTCCGGCTGCGGACGTTCGAGACTGACCCCCGGGGCGAGGGTCTGCTTCGCGATCTGAACCTGCGATTTGCTTGGACGGCCAACAACAAGCATCCGACCCACTATCTGCTGGTGAACCTGGTCCAGGCCGTCAACCAGTACAAGCAAGAGTCGGGGCGCAACTCCACCGCGTTGAAGATCAAGCCCGGGCGGCGACTTCACTCGACGGAGGATCTCTGCGTCGTACCGCTCGACACGCCCCCGACCGTCGATTCCTACAGTTCCAGTAAGTGCAAACCCAAGCCGCACACGAAGCTGGTGCCGCCTCCGGTGGCCAACTGGGACGTCATTGTCACGGTGTAAAATGAGCAAGCAGCTTTTTGCGGTCCCCGTACGCAGGCAGGTCCTGTTGAAGGGGACCGCTTTGGTTATGGCCGATGACTCCACTGGGGCCCGAGAGGCTGCCGCGGAGAAGGTCGAGCAGGGCAGCGTGAGACTGGAGGCCATCCCCGAGAGAATGTCGCTGGTTCTCGACATGCCCATGCTGGCCCAGGATAAGGTCCTCCCATCGCCGACGCTGTTGGAGGCCTACCGCCAGTACGTGTTGGCAGCGGCCAAGGACCCCTTGTACCCGATCGCCACCTTGCCCTCCTACGAGGGCTGGAAGCAGACGGCTCTGGTCGGCATGCTGACCCAGTTGATCGCCTTCTACGGGATCGACGAGGAAGCGCTCGACGAGATCGTCCACGACGCCAAGGGCAACGAGGCGGCAGCCGTCAACAACGGCGGCTTCGAGGAGCAGGTTCGTTTCCTCCTTGAAGCTGGCGGCTACGAAGGCGTTCGCCAGGTGATTATCCACGCGGCCGAACAAACCGCCGAGGAGCTGGAAGGAGAACAGAAACCAGATGTGGACTAACTACGTGACGCTTCACAACATCGGACCTTTTGCCCACTACGAGACGGAACTCGTGCAGGGTCTGATCGGGATCATCGGCCGCAACGGGCAGGGGAAGACTACCCTGGTCAACTCGATCTACGCAGCGATGACCAACGACTGGTCCCGTTTCGTGGGCGTGAAGGCCGACCAGATTCACGACCTGGCCGAACTCGACGAAGAATCTTTCGTCGAGATCGAGTGCGAGCACGACGGCCAGCCTTTCACCCTGCGCCGCAATCTACGGCCCAACAAGGCGAAGCTCTCCATCCCCGGGGAGCAGACCATCACCAAGGTCCCCGAGATCCAGGCCCGCCTGGAGCAAGATCTCGGCGTGGACGCCAAGCTGATCGACACCTACGTCTTCGTCGACCAGGGAGAGCTGTTCGCGTTTCTCGAACACACCCCGGCCGTCCGCGCGGAGGCCTACAAGCATCTCTGCCGGACCGGGCAGTCCAACACGATCCACAGCGTCCTCGATGCCCTCGGCGAGCGCTATCGCGACGACGGGGAGTTCCTGGACAACTCCGACGAGCTGGCTACGGAGCTGGTTCGTAAGGAGCAAGAGATCCACGGGTATGATGAGGCCCGGGAGGCCCAGGAGAAGCTCCTTCTCAACGAGAGGAGCAAATCCTCGGCCGACACGATCGTCAAGAAGCGGGAGCGGTACGTTCAGCTTTCCGAGGAATTGGAGGCGGCCGAGGAGACCCGCGACCAGCGCAAGGATCGTCGGGACAAGGGCAACGAAGCCCTCGATGCTGCGGAAATTGCTTTGGAGGATGCTCGCAAGGGGGTCGCCAAGCTGAAATCTTCCGCCGAGGAGGCCAGGGCGGCGCTGAAGTCCTGGACCACCTATGAGAAGCGGCGGAAGCGGAAGGACAAGCTCAACGCGGAGGCCGAGAGTCTCCTCGAAGAGCCGATGAAAAATCCGGAGCCGAAGCCCGAGAACGCCAACGACGCCACCACCAGGGGCAAGCTGCTGATGCGTAACCTGCGGGCCGAGACGCAGCAGAAGCTGGACATGGCCGACGAGGTCATCGCCACCTACGAGGAGAGTGGGGAAGGCAAGTGCCCGACCTGCCACCAGGAGATCGACGAGAAGTTCGTCCTCAGGATGAGGGAGGAGCAGAAGCGAGCCAAGGCGCAGCTCAAGGCTCTCAAACCCAAGATCGAGGCGGTCGAGGAGTACGAGGAGAAGCTCCAGGAGTGGAAGGAGTGGAAGGCCGACTTCGACGCCCGGCTGAAGGCCAACGGGGAGGAGCTGAAAGCCTTCGGCGAGCTGGAGGAGCCGGATTCAGACAAGTCTGAATTGGAGGACGCAGTCTCCTCGTACGACGAAGCCGTCGAGACCGAAGATGAGGCCGAGGAGGCGTACAACACGGCCAAGGATAATGCCACCAGGTACGTCACCAAGCACAGCGAGTCCGTCAAGCGCTGTGCCGAGATCGAGAAAGGGCTGAAGGATAACGAGGTTGCCGATCAGAAGTACGACAAGGCCAAGCGGCGTCTCGACGAGCATCGCGCAGCCGAGCTTCAGATCGAGCGTCTCGACGCCCTGTCGGAGTCGGCCCACAAGGAGATCCGCAGGATCACCAAGGAGGCCGATGCCCTGCGAGCCCAACTGGACCGTCGCAAGAAGGTCCGCCGGGCTTTGAAGGTCGTCGATGCCGCCAAGGACGCCTTTCACTGGTCGAAGCTCCCGCAGCTTGTGGCCCAGGGCAACCTGGTCTTTCTGGAGGAGGGCATCAACGAGGTGCTCCACTGGTTCAACGACCCGTTCTGGGCCGAGGCCGGTGAGGATCTTGGCTTCCTGATCCACCAGCCTGGTCATCCTCCGGGGCCAGCCGAAGCTCTCTCTGGCGGCCAGAAGGGCGTCTTCGCCGTGGCCATGCGGTGTGCGGTGGCCGACCTGTTTGGGGCGGACATCGGCATGATGTTCCTCGACGAGCCCACCGCCAACATGGACGAGGCCAACGTCGACGCCTTCGGCGAGGTGTTGGGTCGTCTGGCAGCCGAGGTCCGGGGCAAGCGGCAGCTTGCCATCGTCACGCATGCGCAACCGTTGCGCAGTGCCTTCGACCAGGTCATCGAGGTTTCCCGTGATGTCTGAGGTATTGAGGCTGCATGTAGCGGGAAAGACCGTCTGGTGGGGGTCCTCGTCTCGTTTGGCGGAGGACAGCGGGGATACGCCCGCCCGGTTCGTTCGCCGGGAGGTCTTCCTCAACGCCAAGGCAGTGCGGCTGCTCGGTTGTCACGGCAATGCGGATCTGATCGTGGAAGCCCACGAGCAGCGCGAGCGGGGCGTGCTCAGGCCAGGAGTCCTACTTCTCCTGGGCAGCCCCGCCATTTGTTACCGAAGGGAGCGTCTCGACGACCCGCATTTCGTTCTGCAACGGCTGTGGCAGCCGGGTACGCTGGGTACACAGGCTGGCTGCTGGCATCACCTGACGGTCGAGGACTACAGGCAGTATTTGCTGGCGTCCAGGCTTGCCTTCGTCGACGCGGAGGCGACGGATCTGGTGCGAGCGACATTCCGTTCCCACCCGGCCTATCCGGCCATCAGCTTCCTGCCTACTTGCTCCGTGGAGTCGGCTATCAAGCTGGTCTGTGAGATCCTGGACCCTCGGTGGTATAATCATCCTGGGCGCCCTCACCGGGTGTCCCGATTGTTCAGTTACCTGGGTCTGGCTCCTTGCAGCATCGAATCCCTGTGGACCGGCCTGCCGTGCACCCGTTGTGCCGAGTGCAGCCGCATCCGGCGGGCCACGATGCTGGTGGACGCTTGGACAAACAGTTATCGTGGCGATTCGTGCCCGGAGGATCGTTCCCACCCTGGGAACTTTTTGTGGAGGATCTTCGACCATGCCGGTGGTGGACCTAAAGGGTTGCTCAAAGCGACCGAGAAGTTCACCGTCTTCCTTCGCCTGGTATGGCTGCACGGGCTGGACGCAGGCGAGTTTGACCCGGTGGTGTTCTTCAAGCGGGTACCGGAGTACGAGGCTTATCAGCAACATGTGATGTGCCTGCCGTGACGGAAGCGACGGGCTGAGTGGAACGGATGCCATGCGTGAGTTGACGGTCAAGATCCGGTTTCTCCAACATTGTCTGGGAAACCAGAAGCTCCGGGACGGCTCGGGCCGGTTCAGGTTCAGTCGTTCGCCTTCTGGTCAGATCGTGTTCCTCTCTAGCTGGCATCGTGCCAACATGCGGTTGGCCGCTCAGCTTCTCGGCCGTCACCAGGACGAGGTCGACAAGATCCAGTGGGACATCCACATCGAAGGTAGTCTGCGTAAGGACAAGTGGCATGCCGTCTACTATCGTTCAGGCAACTCCAGGCGGCTGCGATACTCGTTGCACGAGGCTTTCTTCCCGGAGCAGACGATCCTCATCAACTGTGTCGTCCCCATGGCCATCAGTGAGCAGGACTTCTGGCAGCTCATGCAAAAGGCCGGCCAGTACAAGGGACTCTCGCCCTGGAAGCCTGGGGAGTTCGGCAAGTTCGAGGTAGTCAAGATACGCCCGCGCTATGCGCCGGCAGAGGAGGACGACTATGACACGCAGGAGCCGATAATCGAGCCGGAGCCGGCCGTCGAGGAGGTTCTCGATGAACTACAGTTCCAAGAGGCGGACCCCCTGGAACCATTGCGTCCGCCGATGACGCCGAGGCCGCGGTGGTCGCGGCGCAAAGAGCGGGCCCGGTAGGCGGAGGTGCCAGCTTCGTCTACCGGGCCCTTGAGCAGTGGGCTGTTTCCGTGGTGTGCATGGTGACGGAAGACGCCATCTACCTACAATATACGGTGGGTCCGCTGCCTTGTAAACCCAACATGTGGGAGGGGCGCGGTATGCCTAGACCCAAGATCACCCTGCTGAAAAGTGGGAATCGTCTCGTCGTAGACCCAACTACGCCAAGGGTTTATGACACCCTGGCGCCGCTTTTGACCTTCCAGGAGAAGGAGCTTCTGGTCGGTTGGGAGCGAAAAAGAGCGCTAGAAAATGATGAGCCCGTCATTCGTTTCACCGATTGGGAGTGTTTCGGGCAGGACCATCGCGATCGCTTGGCTTGTGGCTTTGGCTTCTGGAAACGCATCCGTGATGCTCTGGTCAAGCGCGGCTACCGCGTGGTGATGCGGGATCTCCAACCGCCGCCCGATCCTTCCATCTTCGAGCCACAATGGGACCGGCTGAGGATGTTCGACATTGAGCTGCGAGAGGATCAGCCCGAGTTCCTCCGTAAGCTCCTCGCCAACCGTTGCGGTTGTTTCGATTGCGCCACGGGGTTCGGCAAGAGCTACATGATCGGCCTGGTCGGCCTGCTGCTGCCCAAGGCACGCATCGACATCGTGTCCAAGGCCGTGGCCGTAATCCGCGACCGGATCTACCCCGAGCTGGCCACCATGCTGCCCGACGTGGGCATCGTGGGCGGCGGCAAGAAGCTCAAGGACCGGCGGGTGATGTGCTACTCGATCGACAGCAGCCACCACTCGCCGCACGACGCGGACATCCTCTTCGGCGATGAAGCCCACCAACTCGCCTCGGACGACGCCGCCTATCGCCTGGGGAAGTGGACCAGGTCACGCAACTATGGCCTGTCGGCCACCCTCAACAAGCGGCTGGACAACAAGGACCTTCGTGTGGAGGGGATCTTCGGGCCGATCCTGATGAAGGTCAGCTACCAACAGGCCCAGGCAGCACGCTCCGTGGTTCCCATCGAGGTCCACTGGCGGCCTGTGGTGATGGACTACGACATCTGTGAGGGCGAAGAGGACTTTACCAAGCGAAAGCGTCGAGCCATCTGGACCAACGACTTCCGCAACGACCTCATCGCCGAGGATGCCAATCTCTACGACGACGACGTGCAGACGCTCATCTGCGTGGAGACCATCGAGCACGCCGTCCACCTGAAGAAGCGGCTGCCCAAGTTCACCCTCGTTTACATGGAGGACGGCCTGGCGGCCCAGAAACGCCACAAGTTCATCCGGGCCGGGTACCTGCCTCCCCGCGAGCCGCTGATGACCCTGGATCGGAAGATCGCCCTCACCAAGGCGTTCGAGGCGGGAGAGCTGAAGAAGGCCATCGTGACCACGATATGGAACGTGGGGGTGGACTTCAAACATCTTCAGGTCCTTATCCGGGGCGACGGCGGCGGTTCCCCGGTCAACGACACCCAGATCCCAGGTCGCGTTTCGCGAATTGGGCCCGACAAGGATGTAGGGATCGTGCACGACTACATGGATCAGTTCAACACCGGCTTCCGACGCAAGGCACGGAGCCGCGAGAAATCCTACGCGGAGCACGGTTGGACACAACATTTCCCCACCAAGGCCAGGAAGGGCACGGTGGAGAAGCAGCTTGGTTTCGAGTTTGCAGACTAATGAAGAAGAGACCCGGTGACGAGAATCGACCGTCGCGGCAATCGAGGCGCAAGCCCCGGCCGCGAGAATCCCCGATCGTCGGCGAGGCGAGGCGGCTCAAGAGTGCCTACATTCTGGAGCGGCAGTTCTTCGACTCACAGCGTTCGGGCAAACAAGAAGCCTACAAGCCCGGCAGACGGCTTGATGGTGGTAAGCTCCTGTCCCGTGGGGCCCATGTTCACGACATGCTTGACGAGGCCGTAGAAGACACGGAGCTGGACAACGTCTGGCAGAAAATCGCGAAGGGGCTGTGGGCTAAGGAGATCGACCCGGTGGATTATGTCCAGAGGGTCTTCTTCATGCTCGTCGGCAAGGAGACGAATCCGCCGACTCCGGCCCAACTCCTCTCCGATCGTTATATGGAGCTGTACCGGCTATCCCGCCGCCGGCTCCGTCAGGACCTGACGGCTTCGCTGCGATGTCAGCAGACGACGGCGCGGACGGAACTTACCCATCTTCAGCAGTTCGGCGGGGAGACCATGCTCTCGGCTTTCAGCCTCGTGCTGGACGACGAAGCCTTGGAATTGACTCCCCTGTTCCGCTACTGCCTGGCCAGGAGCCTCAGGCGGAAGGACTTTTCGGCGAGGGCCAAGAAGGAGTTTCTGGACGCTGCGGCCCTTCAATACGTGCGGGCCAGGGAGGAATACGACGTGGTCTGGGGAAATTTCATCCCTTTGGACTTCAAAAGGTTGGCCCAGAAAGCGTATGATGATCTGATCGTATGACGTCGTGGTCGCCAACCGCGACGTGTGGTGTGCAGCAAAACCGTGACAAGAGGAAGAAGCCATGGCCACTCCTGGCAAGAAAACCCATTCTGTCTCCGCCGCGTCCAAGAAACGGAGCATCGTTTCGGCGAGAGACAAGGAAGTTCTGATGGTGCTCCTGCTCCGCCGCCCCGAGGTCTTCGAGGAGGCGAAGGACACGCTGAAGACGGAGCACTTCTCTGCCGCCGACGCCCATTATGCTCTGGCGTGGCGGGTCGTCTTGCAGTTCTACGAGGAGTACGACCAGCTCCCGTCCCGCGAGTTGATGTTTGCGGAGATCGACTCCGCTCTCGAAGACAATCCCGATCTCCTCACCGACGAGGAGGTGGAAAGCCTCAACGCCGTTGTCGATCTCGCGTTCGACGACGAGTATTGGGCCGAGGATGACAAGCTGAAGACCACCTGGGGGTTGAAGACTCTCCGGCGGTTTCTTCAGGAGCGTCTGGCCCATGCGATTCGCGAGGAGGTCAAGTCCGCCGGCCAGGTCGTCGTCGAGCTGGGGACCTACCTGGAGGAGACTCGCGAGCGGAGCGACGTGATCGACGCGATCGGCACGACGAGCCAGGCCACCGTCTTTCCTGACGGCTGGGACGCCGGCGGGGGCGTGCAGAAGCGTCCCACCGGACTGCCGTTCCTCGACCACTTCCTCAACGGCGGGGACGTGGACGGCGAGGTCTATGGTTTGATGGGTCCTTACGGGGCCTGCAAGACCACCATCGCCGTCAACTACGCCGTCAGCAAAGCGAAGCAGGCGGCCGAGCGGAAGCAGTCCCCGGACTGGGACGGCAGCCACGGTTTCAGCGTCCTCGTGACCTACGAAGCTCGGATGCAGGAGGTCCGTAATCGCGTCCTGATGTTCGACGCCAAGATCCCCCGCAAGTCCCTGGAGGATATGGGTCCCGGCGGGTTGGCCACGCTGTCCGACAGCGACCATCTCAAGCCGTACGAGAAGCGGCGCTACAAGAAGGCCATCAAGGCCGGGCGCAAAGTACGGGGCGAGCAGGAGCGGGCCAAGACGACCATGGCCATGATCAACGAGCACTTGATTGTGCTCGACATGACGGGCCACGGTGAGGGAAACCGCGGCGTCGGCTCCGGCTACGTCGAGGAGATCGCCCGCCGGATCAAGTGGGAGCTGCGGAAGCGGAAGGTGGACAACGCCACCATCGACGCGGTGGTGATCGACTACGCCGGCGTGATGGCCAAGCGGCATCTCGTCACGAGCGACAAGGACGAGAACCACCTTCGTCACCTTATCGGTGGCGCTCCGTTGCGTGCCAAGACGCTCATCGCCGACTACTACGATTGCCCGGTGTGGATCATGCACCAGCTCGACAAGAAGGGCAACGAGAAGACGGCCGGCGCCGACATGCACTACACCCTGGCCGCGGAGGCCAAGAACTTCGCGGAGAACCTCGATTTCTGCTTCGTCGTCGGAGCGCTGACCCCGGGCGGGATTTGCGTGATCCACTCGACCAAGCATCGTCGGACCCGCGCCATGAAACAGCAGGTGCTCCGGCTGTACGGTGAGATCCACCGGATCGTAGTGGCCGACGACATGGTTCTCAAGAATCAGAAGATCGTGGCCAAGTCGGTCTTGCAGAGCACGGCCGAAGAGTCGACCCCGGTGACCACCAGTCACAAGTCGTCGACCGAGAAGAAGAAGCCTAAGAGCACTGGACACAGTGAGGCTTGGACGGCCCCCAAAGAATGAAACCACTCAACCCTGCGCTTTACAACATGCTCCGCCGCCGGTTCGGGACGGTGAAGGTCGGCAACCAGAACGAGAAACAAGTCTCGCGATACTGCCATGACCTGCATGGCAACGAGATGAAGGACCTCGTCCATCCGGGCGAATACTATATCGTCTGCTGCCCATTCTGTTCCGACACCAGGTTCCGTCTCTACATCAACCACATGTGGGGCAAGCGGGACGAGCGGGGCTACCGCAATCTCTGGATGGCGATCTGCTTTAACGAGACGATGTGTCTCGGGACGGCGGATCGTCGCCTGGAGTTGTACGAGGAGGTTGCCGAGGTAGGAACCAGTGGAGGTCTGGATCACGCTCGCATCCACGAAGGCAAGGAGGTCAACCTGGACGAGGTATATGCCGAGTGGCCAGGTCCCGTGACTCGTGTGGACCATTTGAAGCAGAGTCACAAGGCCTACCAGTACCTTGTCTCCCGGGATTTCGATCCTCGGCGGATCGGGCCCTTCTACAATGTCCACTACTGCCACGACTCGTTTCGTTGGCTGGCTCGTCAGCGGCTGATCATTCCCGTCTATTCCAAGAAGCGGATGATCGGCTGGCAGGCGCGTGCTCCCCGGGACGATGTTCGCTGGGACAAGGATGGTGCGCCTCCGAAGTATTACACCATGCCGGGAACTCCCCGGCGGATGGTGGTCTACAACATCGCCAACGCCCGTCGCTACCACACGGGGGTCGGCGTGGAAGGTCCAACCGATGTCTGGTCGTTCGGCCCCATGTCCTGCTGCACTCTGGGTGCGGGCATGACCCACTTCCAGAAGCAGAAGATCACCTCGGTCTTCAAGGATCGGTCGTTCGTCCTCCTGTGGGACCCCGAAGAGTATGAGAAGGAGAAGACCCAGAAGCTGATTCGTGAGTTGGAAGACGCCTTTGCCGAGGGCTTCGCCGCGGTCAAACTGCCGAAAGGCCGCGACCCCGGTAGCCTCGATCGTTGGTTCATGCGGGACTACGTCGAGCAGGAAGCCAAGAAGCAAGGCGTTCGCGTCTCCTGGGAATTGGTATGAAAACTACACGACGCATCGGCAAGCTCCGCAAGCGAGACGGCAAGGGCGTGTCCCGCCGGGAAGCCCGCGAGGTGATTGCCAAAGGCGAATGGTTACGAGAGGTGCGGCATCGTGGGATGTATCCGTTGGATGCTCCAGGGATGCCGCTTCCGGGCCCGAACTTCGTCCGTCATGCCCAGTCGTTGGGTGACGAGGAGACGAAGGAAGAGAAGATCAAGGTCGACGACCCCACGAAGAAGTCGGGGAAGCGGACCGAAACTCGTTACGCGATCGGCGGGGTGCTGGAACGGCTCTACCTGAAGGCTCTCCGCAAGCCGGGATTCTCCATCCCCATCGAGCTGCGAGGCGGACGGACGAAGGATGTGACCTTCGTTCCTGGCCACATTTGGGGTCAGCACATCCAGCAGTACAAGGACAGCATGCTGTCCCCGGACATCGACGCCACCGGCACGGATGGGCCCCACAAGGCCGACGTCATGGTCGTGGGCAAGATGCCGGGACGCGAGGAGGAGGATCAGCTACGGAATTTCATCGGCCCTTCGGGCGAGGTTCTGATTCGCCTGCTGAGTCTGTTGCGGGTGAAGGGTTCGCCGCGCTGGTACACCACCAACCTGTTGAAGTACCGGCCGCCGGACGGCACCACCAACGTGCGAGCTGCCTGGCTGAAGGACTGCATGCCCCTGCTTCATCAGGAGCTGCGGATTGTCCGGCCCAAGTACATCCTGTGCCTGGGTGCCGACGCCTCGAAGGCCCTCCTGGGGTCCCGCTTCGGCGTCGGCTACATGGACGGCCGGGTGATGGAGCTGAAGTACAACGTGGGCATCAAGCCGGGTGACGAGGAAACCCACACCGCCTTGGTGATGACCGTCATTCATCCGGCCCAGGTCGCCCGCGAGCAGTCTTTGGAGCGGCAGCTCGAACGCGGCCTGTCCAGGTTCAACCTTCTTCAGCAGGGCATCCGCTTCGACAAGGAGGAGAAGGGCGTCCTTCACGACGTCATCACCGACCTGGACGAACTGGAGCAGTACCTTGCCGAGATTGAGGGAGATCCGAAGAAGAAGGACAGCGTGATCGCCATGGACGCCGAATGGCACGGCGAGCATGCGGTGAATAAGAACGCTTATCTCCGCACGATCCAGTTGTCCTGGAGGCCCAAGCACTGCATCTGTGTTAAGCTGCGCAGTCAGGGCGGTAAGCTGGCGTTCTTCGACTCGGACGGGGAGCCGGCCCTCGACCAGGCGATCGACAGGCTGCGCGAGTTCATCAAAGGCAAGCGCGGCAAGTTTCGCAAGAAGCGAGTCGTCGGCCACTTCTTCAATGCTGACCTCGAACATCTCGTCGAGGCTGGCTTGGACATCGAGGACGAGTTCCAGGTCCCCCTGTACGACCTGGACCTTCGCAAGTGTGACTCGCGACGGAAGAAGCTCTATAAGAAGCTCGGTTTCAAGCGGACGGTTCCTGCCTGGGTGCGGACTCGTTACGAGGGCGGCGCGGATACCGGCTTGATGGCTCATGCCGTCGAGGAGTCGGCTCGTTACGCTTTGGAGGCGTTGCTGATGCGGTACACGACCGTGCCCCGGTACGACGTGTGGCTGCATGACTGGCGGGAGGCCTACTGCAAGGAGCACGGCCTGAAGGCCGGCGCCTTGGAGGGTTACGGGGAGTGTCCCGACTACATTCTCTGCCCGACGCCCGAGGAGCGGGCCAAGCATGGCACGCTGAACTATGCCTGCTACGACGCGGACGGAACCTTGCGGCTCTACTACGAGCTGAACAAGCTCCTGGACTACGACCATGACGGCAACTGTTGTCGCGAGGCGTTCTGGGAGTCCCAGATTGCGGCCCCCGCCGTGCTGGAGATTCACCGCAACGGTATCCCCGTGGATCGACCGCGGATCGACGCCCTGACCAAGTCGTTCATGGCCGCCAGGGCCTCGCAGGAGCGGCGGGTGAAGCGTTGGGCCCAGTGGCCCGAGTTCAACATCCGCAGCGTCCAGCATGTCAAGGAGTTCCTCTTCGGCGAGGATCTCAACGGCAAGGTAACGCCGGACGGCTCCACGATCCGCATCCGTCCCGCTAAAGGGGAGACGTGCGGATTCTGCGACGGCACAGGCAAGAAGGACGGTAAATCCAAGTCCAAGTACGGCTGCAAGGCGTGCAGGGGTACCGGCAAGTCTCCCGGAGGGCGCTCGCTCTACCTGGAGCCGCTAATCACCACCAGCAAGCCGCCCAAGTTGTGGTCGGATGTGGTGTCCTGGGGCAAGGAGGATCAGTTCAGCCCCTCGACCAACAAGATGGTGCTGTCGGTTCTCGCCCAGGAGAACGAGGAGTTCGACAAGCAGGTCAACTGGATTCGAGACTACCGTTTTCTCGACCAGGTGCTCAAGACGGTGCTTCGGCCGCCGGCCACCGACGACGAGGGCAACTGGCTCTACGAGTCCGATTCCGAAGGCGGCGGCACGGAGAACCTGATCTACGAGGCGGGGCTGGCTTCCCAGGTCTGTGACGACGGGCGTGTCCGCACGCACATGTATCAGACCAAGGAGACCGGCCGGTGGAGTTCAGCGAGGCCCAACCTCCAGAACTTCGCCAAGCAGCGGGACCCGGACTACGAGCGGCTCTTGGGCGACGAGTACAAGCACAAGCTCCGCTCGATCCTCATGGCCAGCCCGGGGCACGTGCTCCTGGAGGCCGACTACGTGGGAGCCGAGCTGTATGGCATGGCGATCATGTCGGGCGATCGTCTGATGATCGAGCATGCCACCCGGAACCAGCTTCCCGAGGAAGATCCGTTGTTCTACGACATCCACTCCAACGTGGCTGTCATGGCCTTCAACTTGAAATGCGAGCCGACCAAAACGGGGCTGGCAAGCATCAAGAAGAAGCACCTGCGGATCGTCGCCAAGAGCGTGATCTTCGGCATCGCGTACGGACGCGGCGCCAAGGCCATCGCGCTGGCTGCTAAGGAGCAGGGAGTGCGGATCACCGTCGACGAAGCACAGCGAGTGATCGACACGATCTTCGCTATGTATCCGGGTCTGATCCCGTTCTTCGACGAGTGCAAGAACCGCTCCCAGGGGATCGTCGTCCGCAGCGACGGCAGTATCGGCCGCGACCCGTCCCAGCGGTGGCTGTGCCACTGCTTCGGCCGGTTCCGCCGGTTCCCCTACGTCGACGACTTCGCCCTCCAGGGTGAGTTCGAGCGGCAGGCCATGAACTTCCCGATCCAGGGGATGATCGCGTCTGCCGTCTCCAGGGCCATTGCCTACCTGAAGGACTACAAGCGTCAGGTGGGGGACCCGGATCTGTTCCGGATTCTTCTCCAGATTCACGACGCTATCCTTCTGGAGGTGCCCTACGAGAACGTGGAGTTTGTGGCCCAGGAAGTGCTTCCGTGGGCCATGTGTAAGATGGTTCCAATCTATCCGTCCACGTTGGGCGGGAAGCCCACAGGGGCCGGACCGTACCATCTCGGCATCGAGGCGGACGTGATGGAGCACTGGGGTGAGAAGCTCTCGGTAGAGGTTGCGAAAGAGCGTGGGATGCCGACCGGAACTTGGGCCGGAGATGGTGTCGTCGTGAACTTCGCCGCCTGATAAAATGGAGGTACGGATGTTCATCGTTTTGGAAGGAATCGACGGCACCGGCAAGGGCACGCAGACCTCGAAAGCCGTGGAACGCTTGAAGTCGGAACTCGGCGCGGATGTGGGCGTTTTCGCCTTCCCCCGCTACGAGGAGACGGACGGCGGGGCCCTGGTCGGAAAGTATCTGGACGGCAGCTTTGGAGAGGTTGGGGACGTCCATCCCAAGCTGGCTGCGCTGACCTATGCTCTTGACCGGTTTGAGACCCGTGAAGACCTGGAAGCAGAGATCGCTGTACGTGAGGCGGTGCTCTGCGACCGCTATGTCCCCAGCAACGCTGCCCACCAGGGCGCGAAGCTCCGGTCGGATGAGAGAGACGAGTTCTTTCAGTGGCTTTTCCGGCTGGAGCACGAGATCTATGGCCTGCCCCACCCGGACATGGTCATCCAGCTCGACTTGCCGCCTCACATGGCAGTCGATCTTGTCCGCAAGAAGCAACCGCGGGCGTACACCGACAAAGCAGCCGACATCCACGAGGCGAATCTGGCCTACCAGCATGCGGTCAGGGGCACCTACGCGGATGTCTCCCGGCGCAACTTCGCCGGCGTGTGGAAGGTCGTTCCCGTTGAGCGGAATGGCCACGTTCGACCCATCGAGGACGTCCACGAGGACGTCTGGTCCCTTGTACGGGAGGCCGTTAGGCCCCTCACCTAGAAGAAGGAGAGAGTATCTTGGCAAAAGCCACGCGCAGCAGCGCCCGAAAGGGCCGTGTCAACAGGGGCCTGAAGCCCCGCAAGCGAGACGACTACGACAACGAGAAGTTCGGGCGCCGGGACAGCTCGTTGCCGCCTGACGACTACACGATCAACGAGAAGATCGGTCGCGTCCAGGTGATCCGTCCCCGCGGCAAGGAAGGCATCCTCGTCTTCCGGCCGTGGCCGTCACTCGACTACGAGCGCCCCAACGAGAACCTCGATCCCGGCCGCAAGGGGACGGAAGATCGGGAGCAGGGCTACTGGATTCGGCGGATGCCGGTGGCGGCGTACATCGGCATGCCCGATTGCGAGAAGGCCACCTTCATCCTCTACCGTCCCGGTGACAAGGCGGGGCGGGCCAACAGCCCGTACTGGAAGCTCTACCGGACGGCCACTGCGGCCCACGACGCCGGTGAGTTCGCCAACGGCAAGGCCTGGAACAGCAAGTGGAATAAGCTGTTGAAGGGCAAGAAGGGGCATGGCCCCGCCCTCAGCAAGCCCACGGCGCGCTGGTATGTCCAGGGCGAAGTCTTCCGCAACGGCGAGCGCGACTACCTCGAAGACCGCGAGCTGCCCTTGGGAGCCGATCCCGACGACGATCTGGTGATCGTCGAGATGGGCGACTCCGCCGGTGAGGCCTTGATGTCCCTGCTGGCCGTCCGCAAGGATAGCTTCGAGGGCGACGAGACGGCCAACCCGGCCCTACCGTTCTTCTACGGCGACCCGTGCGGTCACTACGACGAGGAGACTTGCATCCTCAGCGGCGGGCTGTTCTTCACCATCTGGTGTCCGAAGAACTTCCGCCAGTTCAGGCCCAAGACCAAGCATCACTCCTGGGACGGGAAGTACGGTGACTTCCCGACGTACGAGTGCCTGGTTTCCCGGAAGTACCGCCACGAGGGCCAGGTCTACACGCCCGACCGCAACGAGGCCGGCACGGAGCAGATCTTCTCCAAGTGGCAGTTCTGGTATCCCGACATCGACGACGAGGAGGCCAGCGAGGGCCTGCTCCACATCCCGAGCGTCGAGGAGCAGTGTACGCTCATCGCCAGGGCGTTCAAGGCGGCTCCCAAGCTGCTGATGTTTGCCTGGGCGGACAACTGGGACGAGTATGGCACGGAAGAGGTCCGTGCCATCCTGGCCGACCGCGCCCAGGGCGTCGTTCCCGGCGGCGAGGACGAGTACCAGGACGGTGAGCCTGCCGAGGACGAAGACGAGGACGAGGATGAGTTCGCCGGCGAGTCCAGCGGCAAGAAGAAGGGTGCCCGGCGCGGCAAGGACGTGACGGCCCCGGACGAGGAGGACGAGTTTGCCGAGGGCGACGACGAGGAGGAGGGTGACGAGGACGCCGAAGAGCCCGAGGACGAAGAGGGCGACGAGGAGTTCGAGGAACCCGAAGGCGAGGACGAAGAGTTCGACGAGCCCGAGGATGAAGACGAGGGCGGCGAGGACGACGAGTTCGAGGACTCCGACGAGGAAGAGCCCGAGGAAGAGGGCGGGGACGAGGAGCCGGAAGGGGAAGACGACTACGGCTTCGACGAACCCGAGGAGGACGAGGACGAGGGTGAAGGCGGCGACGAGTTCGAGGAGGACTCCGAGGATTCGGCCGAGTTCGACCCCGATGAGGAGGCTTCCGACAAGGAGGCCGAGATGAGCAAGTCCATGGCCAAAGCCGATGCGGCCGGGAAGAAGGCGGCTAGCCGCTCGTCCCAGCGCACCAGCAAGGCCACGTCCCCGCCGAAGAAGAAGACTTCCACCAAGAAGTCGACGAAGAAGGCCCCGGCCAAGAAGACGACGAAGAAGGCCCCGGCCAAGAAGACGACCGCATCGTCGGCGCCCAAGAAGAAGACTTCCACCAAGAAGTCGACCAAGGGCACCGCGACGAAGAAGAAGACTTCTACCAAGAAGTCGTCCAAGTAGGAGGGTAGGAGACCTGGGGGTCGGCCGCGTATCGGCCGGCCCCCTCCCTCCCTGGAGAGCTTATGGCTAAGAAACGAAGCAATCGGACTTTCAAGCGGAAGTCAGATGTCACCTCGATCGGTGACGACTCGGTAACCGAGTTCGATACCAGTGCGCCGGCTGGCAAGGCTGCTACGCCCCGCAAGAAGACCGCCAAGAAGAAGCCGCAGGGTCGCAGGAAGACGCCCCAGGACGAGGTAATCATGGATGAGGCACACGATCAGCCGGAGGTTGTCCGCCGCAAGAAGGCCAAGCGTAGGGTGCACGACTACGACGCCCTGGAGCCCGGCCAGAAGAAGAGGCGGCTGACCAAGAAGGCCAAGAAGACCCTGGAGGAGTGGAAAGGCGCTCAGCGGGGCAAAAAGCGGGACGCCTACTTCCGCAGCCTCGCCGAGGAGGGAAAGAAGGAGTTCGGCCACAGCGCCGTACTGGCCGGTAACGAGTCGAATCGGCTGGTGATTGGTATCCCCTTTCCCTCTCTAGCCCTGGAATGGCTGACGCTCCAAGATGTCTGGCCTCTCTCGCTGGTAGCTGTGCTCTGCGGGCGATGGGGCACTTGTAAGTCCGCCTTCCTGTACGAGATCTTTCGTTGGTTTGCCAAGTTCAACGGCGGCGCCATCTTGCAAGAGGTGGAGACGCGGTTCTCTCCTGATTTGTGCTCGTCCATCATGGGTTACACCATGGATGAGTGCCCGATCATCTTGAATCGTTGCACGTCTTTGGACGACTGGCAGGAGAAGCTGAGTTTCTTCCTGGATCTCCAGAAGAGGCGGATGATCGGTACCCAGGAGGAACCTGGCCCGGGTCGCACCATTCCAGTTTGTTTCGGCGTCGACTCCATCATGGCGAAGGCTGCCTTGGAGAAGATGGAGAAGATCGCCAAGGCCGGCTCGGCTGGTCGCGACTTCCCCATCGAGGCCTTGCTCAACACGGAATACTTCCGTGCCACGGCTGGCAAGATCGACAACTGGCCGTTCTCCCTGGTCCTGGTCAACCATCTCAAGGAAGGCATCGACCGGGAGACCCAGCAAACAAAGAAGCGGAAGCCGGGCGGGGACTTCGTCAACTTCCAGGAGTCCTTCGAGCTTGAAATGGGCGTCTGGAAGAGTAAGATCAGCACGGCAGATTTTGACGGCCGCGGCATCCGTATTACCTGCGTGAAGAACTCCTTCGGCGAAACAGGCCGGGACATCTTCACGCGGATGCTGTGGTGGGACGAGGAGACCGGAGACCCGGACGAGCCCTACCGGCAGAAGACTGTCTGGGACTGGGACTGGTCAACGATCACCACGCTGATCAACCTGCCTGGCAAGTTCAAGGATCGTCTCAAGGAAGCCGGCTTCCAACTGAAGGTCAGATCGCCTAAGGCTGACGTGGAGTGTATGGCACAGTGCCGCAACGTCGGGATGGGTAAGGATGACTGGGAGGAGTTCCATACCGTTGGCGCCATGATCCGCGAGGATCACGAGCTGGTGGAGACGCTGCGAACGGCGCTGGGCATTAAGCGTCGAGCCATGATGAAGGGAGACTTCCTCGAACAGCTCGACGGGTTGCGAGACGAGCTAGTATGAACAAGCGAAACCCCTTCAGTATCCTAAACGAGGGCAGCATCGACGCTGTCCGCGAACGCGAGGCTCAAGAGTGGGAAAGCCGCCTGGTTCTGTTCACGATGACACGGGCGGGGCTGGGGGATCGGAAGCGGGATTTCGTCCGCGAACATCGCGATCGTACCAGCCAGCCCTTCGTGTCGTTCCGGGCCTTCAACGAGGAGTTCTCGACGTTTCCTGTGTGGCTGGGGGGTGACAAGCTACAAGGCATCCCCCCGCTGCACCAGTACAACAAGGCCGTCTTCCCCGTGTGGCTGAAGACATTCCTCCGCCTGCCGTTCATTCCGGCATACGAGGAGCTGCATGCCTCCCTGGGCAAGCTGGCCAATGTCAAACCGGTGGCCCTGGTGTTCCCCCGCAAGGGATTTCGCCAGGGCCTCGTCGTCCACAACGGCGATTTTCACACTTTCGTGCCTCCACAATCGAGCTGCCACGTGTATCATGGTGGGGGCCGAAAGCCAGTAGACCTCATTGTTCAGCCGTATGCCGGCTTCGTCGACCACATCTATCGACGCGGCCACGGCTGGAAACTGGACTAGACCTCAAAACCGCTTTTGAGATCTGTCCCCAGACAGAAGGAGTAGTTTTCGATGGCGAATGAACCCGTTCCTCAAGTAGCAAAGCGCGAGGGACTGCTCAAGGCGATGACCCCCGAGCTTCAGAAGGTCGCCAAGAGTGTTGAGAAGAAGCTGGCCACGGGCCGGCAGGGTTTGGTGCTGATTGCTTACGACATCGGTGCCATGGTCAAACGAGTGATCGACGACGAGCCCACCTACGGGGCCAAGGCCGTCGAGCAGTTGGCCGACTACCTCCAGAACAACGGCGGCACGACGGCACTGTACGCCCTCCGCGGTTTTGCCACCGAGTTCACCCGGGAATCGGTCAAGGCCGAGGTCGTCAAGCTGCGGGAAGACGGCCAGGCCCTGGAGACCGGCCACTTCCTGGCGATCTGCAAGGTGAAGTCGAAGAAAGAGCAGCGGAAGCTCTTCAACCGTGTCCGCAACGAGTGCCTCTCGTCCAAGCAGTTGGAAGCCGAGATCAAGGCGTGTGTCGAGACCCGCAACACCCGCAGCAGCGGGCGCAAGCCGCAGCAGCCGAAGACCCCGGCTGCCGGTCTCCAGAAGCTCTACGGACAGGCCCAGCAGTTGGGCAACTACTTGTCGATCGTCAACGACAGCGTCTTCGAGCCGTTGCTGGAGGTCGCTCCCGACCAGGTCAACGTCAAGCTGGTCGGCAAGTTCCAGGAGGCTCGTGAACAGCTCACCCGGGTAGTCAAAGACGGCCAGGGTACGTTGCTGCTGATGGGGCCGGTGGCCGAGCGTCTCAACAAGATCCTCGGGGGCGGCGACGGCGAGGCCGAAGCTGAGCCGGCAGGGCAGACTCCGCCCCGTAAGACGGCCAAGAAGAAGACCACGGCCAAAAAGGGTACCGGTCGTAAAACGGCCGCGACCAAAAAAGGCACCAAGAAGGTTGCGAGTAAGCCGGCCAAGAAGAAGAAGCGGCCGTCCCGGGTCTAAGCTAGGTCCCCGTGTCATGGAGGATGGCCGTGATCTCGGTCAACGTGCTTCTCTATGGCGACTTCCCGAAGTTCGCCAAGCGGGTGCTCAGCTCCATCCGGGGCTACAAGCCCGGCGTGGTGCAGGACATCCGAGTAGGGATCAACAAGGTGTGCTCGGAGACGCGCGACTGGCTCTTTGAGTCCTTCGCGCCCGGGCAGCCTGTGCCCTGCTATGTCTATGAGCCGTCGCACAACGTGGGGAAGTATCCTCTCATGCGGCGGATGTTCTACGAGGAGCGCACTCTGGCTCCGCTGACGATGTGGCTGGATGACGACTCCTGGCTGGACAAGTTCATCGCCCAGGACTGGTGGGAGGAAGTGCAGCGGTCCATGGTCACGGCGACGATGACCGGTGCGATCCACATCATCCGTCAACGAGGACGGCAGTTCGAGGGCGTCATGGCCCAGCCCTGGTACAACCAGGAGCCTGTCGGGCCGAAGCATACCTTCCGTTTCGCCACTGGAGCCTGGTGGGTGGCCAAGTCGGACTTCCTCACCGAGCACGACTATCCTTTCCCGGACATCTACCACAACGGGGGAGACTCCATGCTGGGAGAGCTGCTCCGCCAGCAGCATGGCATCCTCAAGCCGTTCAGCCGCTGCTTCTGCCACTGCGAGTCTTGCAGTCGGAAGAAGCGGCCGGACCCGGCGGGCGTCGTCCACATCAACGAGGGTGGCCGGAAAGGAAGACGAGGGATAGGGGTAGTCGGCGAGCACTACGTGTGGCAGAATGGCCCACCAGAGCATCCCGATCTGTCCAGGCACAACTTTTCGTGCCAGATTCACAGGTTCGAGTGAGGACCAGCCGTGCAGTACCGACCCCAGTTCATCGACGTCAACGACCACCTGGAACGGCAAGAGCAGCCCGTGTTCCTTCTGGAACGGCCGCTGCTGCATGGCGACAAGCCCAAGGGAGGCTTGTTCAATGCTTCGGAGGTCGCCCGCAAGGGTACCTTTTGGACGCCCACCACGTCCCTGCTTGAGGGCAACATCGAGTGGTCCCTGGTTGACAAGGATCAGTACGTGCGGGTTCCGATCTTCGCGTACCGGACCGCCAGCAAGGCGGCTTCTCATATTGTCGGCCTGGCGTTCCAGTGCGGGATGCTAGTCCAGCAGGCGTTTAAGCTACATCGGCAACTGGACAAGATCCTGATTTGCCATCTCATCATCGGCCATGAGATCCACGAGCTGGAGGACGACGCCTTCCGGTTCTATCTCGGCCTGACCCTCCAGACGAAGGAGTAACCATGAGCACCGGAACACCGCCCACGCCCCCGAAGAAGAAGCCTCGCGACGTCATCGACTTCTTCGACGTCATCGAGGACGAGCATCATATCGGCAAGCGAGCAGCAGCCGGTTACCACCATTTGACCACAGCCCTCGGGCAATCGCAGGGCACAATGAAGAAGGTCCGGCGGAAGATTGGCATGCCGATCCTTCGCTACAGCGCCTCTGGCGGCAGCAAGGCCGTCGAGGTCGAGGCGGATCTGCGCAAGGTCCCGCCCGAGTACCTGTCGTATATTGTCTCTCCCCTGTGCAACCTCCACGCCGGGGAGATGCGAGAAGCTCTCGTTCGTATCCAGACTGCCGCTGCCACGGCCATCCAGCTCGTCGATCAGGCGATGCAGGCCCAGGCCGACGCCCAGCAGGGCCAGGAAGACTACGAGGAAGAGCAGGATTTCGAGGAAGACGACGAGGACGAGCTGGAGGAGGAAGAAGACGACGAGGAATAGCCATGTGCTCGAAGTCTGAAGTATTTGACTTCGATCAGTTAGACCCGGACGACGGGTTCACCGTGTTCCTCCACGAGCTGGGCCAGATCGAGGCAAGCATTTGGCTTGGCTGGCGGGAACGGGGCCATCTCAAATATGGCGGCCCCGAGGAAAGTAAAGCCGTCGAGATCTGGCGGGCGGACCACCCGACCGCCGCGGATCTCGGACGCCGAAGCCGGGCCCGCGTGCTTGCCGAGGCTGTCTGCCGCTACTTCACGGCCGGCGGAAACTGGGACGAGCTGCGGGCTCTTATCGACGAGATGGCACGCCTCATCCCCGGGGGACTTGTCTTCCCCGGCTATCATCTCTTCGACACCTACACGGACGCAAAGGGACATGTCGTCTACGTCTACGTCCGGACGGGCACGAACGAGGTGGTGCGGTGGGTTGCGCCGACAGGTGACGAGGCCGGTTTCATCGACCATATCACCCTGGAAGACTTGCAAAGAGAGGCGGAGGAAGGCGATGCCGCCGGATGCGAAGGCGACTTATCGTGTAGCCCTGCGCTACTCGGTTCCGACGATCTACAAGCTGCGGAGCCGCCTGATGACGACCCTCCGAGGTTTCCGGGGCCAGAGGGTCAAAGGGAATGAGTTCGAGCGACTGGTCGACCTCGTCCACCACGACTTGCCTGGCAAGATGGACCGGGAGCCTGTCTACGAGAGCCTGACTTCCCTGGCGGGGAATCTGCTCACCGTGGGCGTGCTCTGGGAAGTGGCTTGTCGTCTGGCCGGCAACGTGGAGCGGCTTCGCAGCCATGTCGTGCCGGTCTGGCGGAAACAGCATTTCGACGAGTGGGTTCCAGCTCAGGTCTCCTGGGTGCGGCTCAAGAAGGGCGGCAAGAAGGGCCGCGAGGTGGGTCACGATTTGGCCTTCGAGATCCTCGCAGGCACGCCAGCCGGCCACACCGCCAGGCAGTGGTGGTCCAAGCGGAAAAGCTACTACCTGGCCTACCATCGGGACAAGCAGGGCAACGGCTTCGCTTTCACCAGGCCCACACGGGCCGTGATTGGCGCTACTCCGTCCGCCTCGCCGTTCGAGGACCCCAAGCTCTTCACGACGCTCCGCTGCCTGGTTCTCGTGGAGAAGGAGCGGAGCATCGAGGAGCCCGACTTTCGTGAGGTGGCCTTCTCGTCGGCGATGACCACCCACAATCGTCTCCAGCACAAGCGACGTGCGAGGCAGAAGAACATCTTCGAGTGCCCTGAAGGGTACGACGAGGACTATCCCTGCTTGGACTGTTGGGTGGGCTACGAGAACTGCCCGGCAGCCGTCCACCCTTACGACTACCAGCGGCGGGAATGTCCCGGCTGCAAGAAAGAAACCTGGCACAATCCGGCGGCCCCGGGAAAGCTCTGCGTGGCCTGCACGGACGCCCTAGCTTTGAAGGATGACACATGAAAAGAGAACGCTTCGTCACACCCAAGACCTACTTCTTCGGGTATCCTGAGCTGAACGAGTCCGAGGTGCGGCGCTACCTGGCTGACACCCAGAACGAGGATTTCCTCAAGAGTATGACGGCGGCCCGCGAAGCCGGCTTGTCGTCGGCGGAGATCCTCTGCTCGATCTTCGCCAAGCTCTGCTACAAGGCCCTTACGTTGGGTCAGAACGCCAACGTCACCCGAACCAGGGACATCGCCGACAACCTGGCCAACTGCTTCGACACCGGCCACGGCTCGATCTTCGAGCATGTGATGTTCAACTTCGTGGTCTCCGACTGCTCGCGGGTCTTCACCCACGAGCTGGTGAGGCACAGGGTGGGTGTGGCCTTCTCGCAGACCTCCGGCCGCTACTGCCGTCTGGATCACATCCCCATCATCTGGGACCCGATCCTCGATCCCGTCAAGGATATGTGGGACCACCACTTGCAGAAGACCGAGGACCTGGTGTACCTCACCGAGTGCGCCCTCGGTCTCCGCGTGCCTACGCAGGAGCAGGAGGAGCGGGCCTACGCCCCCGACTACTGGGTCAACTGTCGAGCGCATGCGGCTCCCGGCTGCGAGGACGACTCCAAGTGGGTCCCCAACGACAAGATGCCCTTTGCCCAGAAGAAGAAGCTCACGTCGGCGATTAGACGGATTGCTCCCAACGGGCAGGCCAACGAGATCGCCGTGTCGCTGAACCTGAGGGCGCTGCGGCATACGATCCTCATGCGGACCAACCGCGTGGCGGAGTGGGAGATCCGGTTGGTCTTCAACCAGATCTACCAGATGCTCAAGCCGCACTACCCGACCATCTTCCACGGGGCCAAGGAGACGATGGTCGAGGGTCTCCTGGAGATCTCCGGGATGAAGTGTCAGCCGTACGAGAAGGCGGCCGACATGGTCCTCGACGAGATGTCCGATGACGAGCTGACGCTCTACATTCGGACGCGACCCAAGACCTGGAACAAGATTGCCGCGGAAGGTCAGTTTGTAGATGGAGTTATTTGATGAACAAAGATGAGTTGCGCCGATTACGAGAGATGGTGAACCGGCGGCATCCAAAACAGCAGTTCGGCTACACTTATACCAGTGGGACATTCTCCACGGAAGACGAAGCAAAGGCAGAGTTTCTGCGAAGGATGGGCGCCACCGACGCCTTTCACGTGTACGACGTCGACGCTGGGGAGGTATTAGGCTATCTCGCTCATCGCATGCCGGGCTGTTTGGGCGTCTATGCAAAAGTTGACTACATTGTCCGACCGCTCAGGTCGGCGATAGACGCTGGGTGGACAGCCGGGCCTTTTGGGGTCGAGGTGAAGCAGTCAGGCGTAAAGATTGCGCCCGTAACCTCTCAGATGACGGACTATCGTCGGACGGTATGGCGTGTCAAGCGCACTGGTGAACAGTTGTGGTTGGACCAGATCTTTCTCTGGCCCTCGGGTCGGCTGAAAGGTGACATCGAGAGCATCTTCATGCAGAACCGGCTCGGCTACGCGAGTAGCAGCAGCTCCGGCGGCATCACGTTTTTGTTTGGAGGTTGCTGCCCGCTTCGTATCGAGCCTGACGGAGGCATTGTTTGCCGCGTGAGTGATGTTTTTCTCAAGGCCGGGCGGAAGTCCGGTAACAGGGGAGAAAAGAAGTAGGAGGCCCATGTCCTTACGACTGTCCGGTTTCGACGGGGTCATGGTCAACACGAGTGGAGGGAAGGACTCGCAAACCTCCCTCCGCTTCGTCGTTGAGCAGGCCCGTAGCGAGGGCTATCCTCTCGACAGAATCACCGTGGCCCATGCCGATCTCGGCTTTGCCGAGTGGCCTGGAGCCAAGGAACTAGCCCAGGAGCAAGCGGAGCTTCACAGCGTCCGTTTCTGCTGGGAACAGTATCGCAACAAGCATGGACAGCACCCGACGCTGTTGGACTACGTCCGTGCCCGGAAGAAGTGGCCCAGCTCCACGACTCGCTACTGCACGAGTGAGTTCAAGCGAAGCCCTTGTGGTCGCATCCTCACGAAGATCCACCGGGAGATCGGCGGGAAGACGAAGATCCTCAACATCTTCGGGTTCCGCGCCGAGGAGTCACCGGCCCGAGCCAAGCGGAAGCAGCTCGCCCAGAACAAGCGGTTCTCTACCAAGAGCCGAGAGGTCTGGGACTGGCTGCCGATCCACGAGTGGCCCGAGCAGGAGGTGTGGGACGACATCCACGGCAGTGGTGTTCCCCATCATCCGGCCTACGACCTCGGCATGCCCCGGCTGTCCTGTCGGTTCTGCGTGTTCGCCCCCAAGGCGGCACTGCTGATCGCCGGCAAGGCCCACCCGGAGCTGCTGCAAATCTACGTGGACCTGGAGAAGGAGATCGGTCACGATTTCCAGAACAAGAAGCCCATTAGGGCGATCAAAGAGGCCCTCGATGCCGGCGAGGAGGTCGACACCTCCGACCTGGACGGGGCCTGGAACATGTGAGGATTGAGATGGGAGAGCTTATTAAAGGCGTCTGGCGGCCAACGAGGGCCGATCATCCTTTGTACCGGAAGCCCAACAACTGGGCGCAGGAAGTGCCCGACAACTGGTGGCACGCGCTGACCTACATCCGAACGTACGGGATCAGCACGAAGTTCGAGACCTATCAGGCCGATTGGGAGCCGGAGCCCGGTCCCCCGGAGGCGGTGTTGCCTAAGGAGGATCACATGTCGATCGCTGCCAGGGTGTATGCGTTTGCCATGTGGGCTTCGCAGGAAGGTTCCGCTTTCAAGTGGCAAAATCCGAAGACGGAGCAGGTCCAGTGGTTTCCGTTTTCCGGGGGCATCAGCATCGTAGATGTCCGCCGGCGTTGGGAGGACTACGGCACCACGTATGCTCCTCGGGTGAGCGAGTTGCACAAGGCTGGGATGTTCAAAGTGGTCGACGAGGTCGAGGACCCGATCACCGGTAACACGACCGAGATCCTGTCTCCCACTCAGAGACTTGTTCCTCTTCCGAAGGCTCCGTCGTTCAAGCGGTATGCCAGGAAGGCCTTGCTGCGCTGCCGCAAGCTAGTCGATGAGTTGGACCCGGACGACGAGTGGACCCAGCAGATGCGGGAGGTACTCTATCAGCCGGCATTGGAGTATCTTCTCGACAGCAAGATTGGGGGTGTGCCCCTTTCGCAGCTCTAGGAGCATCCATGAAGTTCGAGGTACAGAGCAAATGCGGCCGTGGCTGGACACAGCACGGCGACGTCGAGGCCGAGGACTCCATTGAGGCGGCCCGGAAGATCTTGCGAACGCATGGTCGTCGCATCCTCCGGGTTCGTCCTGCCTACTCTTTGGCCAAGTTTTTCGTCTACCGTTTTCCCAAGGCAGCGAAACCCCATGATATGTGTAAGGAGAACAAACGTGAGTATCCTTTTCAGCGTCAATAACCACCAGTGTGAGGACTCGGGTCCTCCGCCCGAACTGCCGGCCGATTTCGATTCGCCGAGATACTGGAAGAGCTACTTCGAGAACAAGTACGGAGAGCAGTGGCTCTGCTACTACGATCGCGACGAGAAGCAGCTCGTTGTCCGGGGCGGCGATTGCGGGTGGGAAAAGGTCTTGGAACCGTTCCGGATCTCCGTGGACACGCTTTGCAATTCGACTGCGGACGGGCTGGAACAGCAGTTCTTGTTGGCCGGGAAAGCCTTGGTTCCCCAGCTTATCGCGGGAGAACCTAAGGGGCTCATTACCGTCTGGATCGACAAGGAGCGCGGTACCGGGATCACGCTGAACTCCGGTGAGAACATCTGGCTCGATGCCTGCCTCGACGCCTGCGGATTCGACGTTCCGATGAAGAACGCAAAGGAGTTTGAGGAATACCTGGACAAGTGCCGGGCAATCGTCGGAGAAGAAGACGACGAGGACTAAGGAGCAGTCAATGCAACAACCTATCGTCGTGGCTCACGGTGTCGGCCGAGACTCCACGGCGATGCTGATTCGGATGTGGAAGCTCGGGCAACGGCCGGATGCCATCTTATTCGCGAACGTCGGCTCCGAGAAGCGGCAGACCTACGAGTTCATTCCCGTCTTCCGGGAGTGGCTCAAGAGCGTCGACTTTCCCCCGCTGACGATCGTGCAGTACGCGCCCAAGCTGGCGCCGTACTTCAGCCTCGAAGGCAACATGGTGCTCAACGCCACGTTACCCGGGGCGACCTTCAACCGCGGCTCCTGCACCCTGAAGTTCAAGGTGGAGCCGCAGAACAAGTGGACCAGGCACTGGGTTCCTGCTCAGCGTGCCTGGGAAGCGGGCCTCAAGGTCCGCAAGCTGATCGGTTTCGATTGCGACGAGGAATACCGGCAGTCCCGGGCGGCCGACAAGGCCCATAAGGGAGCCGGCTCCAAGGACGCCGAGCGATACGAATACGACCATCCGCTCATCGAGTGGGGCATGGGCCTGGAAGACTGCAAGGAGGAGATCGCCTCCGTAGGTCTGCCTGTGCCTTGCAAATCGGCCTGCTATTTCTGCCCCAACCAGAAGGAGCACGAGGTCGACGAACTGGACCCGGAAGACCGGTCCAGGATCATTCTGATCGAGCTGGTCGCTGAGCCTTACAACCAGAAGGTTCACGGTTTGTGGCGGAGGCCGCGAAAGCGGGACAACCGCCCCGGGTCGATCACTCAATACATCTTGGAGCGCGAGCTTCCCTTCGTGCCTCTGCACGAGATCTGCTCCAAGGTGGTGCTCAACGAGCACTGCAAGAAGGTCAAGGTGGACGGCGAGTACACCTTCGATCCTCCGCATCAACCCGACACGCTTCGCAAGCTGCTGGAGCATCATGGCCACCGGCCCCCGGAGGTCGTGCTCCCCGGCAGCAACGGCGTGGACGTGCCTGGGATCTATCTCGAAGATGCTCGTAAGGCCCCTCAAGACGACGAGGATGAGCTGCACGAATACTTCGAGGGTGCACTGTAAGGTTCATGCAACGGACACAAAGGAGCGCTAGAAATGCGCATAAACAGAGCCCGCGATCTTGCGGCAGCGGAGGTGGGCAGCCTCAATTTTGCCCATCGGGAACAGGTAGGACATGGTGTGACACACGAAGATGCCGCGATCGCGCTTGCGATGTATCGTTGCATCCGAGCCGCGCAGGAGCGGAACAAGCATCCCTTTGGCCCGTCTTTCTATCTCCTGGAGCTGCTCAAGAAAGCACCCAAGGATGCCGCCGAGGAGAGGACAGCTCTTGTGGCTGCCGACAAGAAGCGACTGAAAGGAGCCCAACTGTCACCATGATTCCTCCTTGGGAACTTCCCCAGTCCAGCCATTACGAGCTGGAGATCGAAGTCTTTGCCGTCACGGGTGGGGACTTCGTGTCCTGCCACAAGCGCTCTTACCCCCTCACCTTCAACCACAACGTCATCATGACGGGCCCCGGCATGCGCCCCGGCCTGTCCTGGTCGAGCGGCCAGACGGAGAAGGACCTAGACATCTTCCTCGGCGACAACGCCTTTGGCGAGTGCGTCTTCCAGGCCATCAACGAGTCCTCGACGTACAAGGACGTGCGTTTCTACAACGTCGGGGACTGCAAGGCCGTGAATCCGCTAGTGATCGTCTGGGAGGTCAAGAGGTACCATCGTGGCGAGGTCCGCGACCTCGGCAGCGTGATGCGGATGGACACCTACATCGGTCGTACCGTCTACCGGGCTAAGGGCAGTTGGTTTGCCCTTGCGTCCGCCCCGACGATGCAGCCCAAGTTGTTCGGGCCATACGAGCATGCCGCGGATGCCGAGCAAGGCCTCCAGGAGTGGCTCGACAGAGCCTTTCCAAACCCGAAGCACATGCTTCCAAAGCGTGGTCCGCTCTGAACCTCAAAAGCGGTTTTGAGATGCCCAAGTTTCGTTACGAGCACAAGAGGATCGGCCCAGATCGGATGGAGATCATCGACCTGGCCAACGAGATCCTGGAAGAGTATGCCGCTCAGGGTTACGAGTTGACCTTGAGGCAGGTGTACTACCAATTCATCGCCCGCGACTGGTTCCCCCAGTCCTGGTTCGACGAGGACGCCAACACCAAGAATACGGAGAAGAACTACAATCGGCTGGGCGCCACCCTCGTGACGGGTCGCCTGGCCGGCTTGATCGACTGGAAGCACCTGGTCGATCGCACCCGTAATCTTCAGAGCCTCACCCACTGGGACGGCCCGGCCGACATCATCGAGACGGCCTCCAGGTGGTTCAATCTCGATCTGTGGGCTCGCCAGGACGTGCGGGTCCAGGTGTGGATCGAGAAAGACGCCCTCCTGGGCGTCATCGAGGATGTCTGCACCAAAAACGACGTTCCGTACTTCTCCTGCCGCGGCTACACCTCCATGTCGGAGATGTGGGCCGCTGCCCAGCGGATCGTCAGCCACGTCAAGGACGGGAACGGGCAGGGAACGGTCATCCTCCACCTCGGCGATCACGACCCCTCCGGGGTCAACATGACCGAGGACATCGGCAAGCGGCTGAAGAAGCTGGTGGAGCCCCATGTGGGTGGCGCCAGGGTCTTCGTCGTCCACCGGATCGCGCTCACCTACGAGCAGGTCCAGCAGTATAATCCGCCACCCCAGCCTGCCAAGAAGTCGGACAGCCGCTTCAAGCAGTACCAGGCGCAGACCGGTCTCGACGAGAGCTGGGAACTGGACGCCTTGGAGCCGGACGTACTCAATACTCTGATCCAGGACAACATCGACCACTTCCGCGACGAGAAGAAGTGGAAGAAGGGTCTGGAGGAAGAGAGGCATTATCGCGATCAGCTTCTCCGGGCCTCCCTACACTGGGACAAGCTCAGCAAGAAGCTGAAGGTCAAAAAACCCGACGAGGAAGACGATGACTAGGAAACGAGGCTTAGACCCGTTGAACTGGTGGAAGGGTCAGCATCCCGAGTACCGGGCCATCCCGGACACCGGCTCCACGATCTCGATCAACTTCCCGCTAAGGGACGGCCAGAGCCAGGCCACCATCCATGCCGGCGACTGGATTATCTTTCGTACGCTCCTCGACAACGGCCCCGGCAGAGACAAGACCGAGATCACCTGCCCGCCGGCCCGGGCTCTCTGCCTGGTGGCCACGGATGGCACGGGAGAGCGTTTCAAGGCTCTCCATTTTGTCGTGGCGGCTATCGGCATGGGCAGAGATCTTGTGTTTCTCCGCTTCGTGGACCCCAAGGACATCGCGGCTGTCGTGCCCCAGGATGACGAGCTGGTGAGGTGGTTCTCCGGGGCCCCCTTCGGGGCCGAGGTGCCGACGATCCTCCAGATGTTGTCGGATTACTCCCTCAATAGCCGGCAGATCAGCAAGCGGCTGGACCGGACCAGGGAGGGTTTGTCTCTCCGTCGACTCCGCTGGCCCCGGGACAACCGCTCTCACCCGTCGAGGTTCTTGAGGGATGAGGACCGGCCTCGGGCCATCAACCAGGTCGAGATGGAGTTCGAGGAGATGCTCTGGGAGCGGGACTACCGTCCCCGGCCTCCGGTACGGACCCGCTCGGACTGCGTCAAGTTCACCACGAGCTGCAACATCTGCCAGAAGCGCATCGAGACCGGGCAGCGGTTCCATACCGTGGCCAACCATGACTACCACGAAAGCTGCTTCCAAGCGATATTCCCCTCGACGCACGCCGCCACCATGGTAGACTTATTCCTGGATACCGTACCGGTGCTCAGGAAGGAGATCTCGTGGGTCGAGGCCCACGCCAGTCGTATTGGAGGTGTCATTCGATGTGTCCAGTAGGTTTCATCGGGATGCCCGGACCCGTGGAGCTGATCATCATCGGGTTCATTGCCGTGTTGCTGTTTGGCAACCGGCTCCCCGGGGTGGCTCGCTCTGTCGGCTCCTCGTTCGTGCAGTTCAAGAAGGGCCTCAAGGAGGTCGAGGACGCCACGGACGAGATCACCGAGCCCATCAAGGAGACCGCTGAGCAGGCCGAAAGGCTTGCACGGAAGAAATTGTAAGGAAGAACCGTGGATCAACCTCTCGTTCCCCGCGACCCGTCGTTGCCCCAAAGTCCGCCTTCGCTTCAAGCCAGAATGAGTGAGAACGACCCCCGGCTGTACAATGTCAACCGGGACGTGGCTCACAACTTCGAGCAGGTGGCGAAGCTCGTCTTCAATCGCCTCCAGAACCGGCTCTGGCCGGAACTGGAAGAGGTTATCAGCTCGGCCGAGCTGACGGACGAGGAGATGGGGCAGGCCGTGGAGGCCTTCGCTCTCTTCCTGGCCAGCGCCAAGGACGAGATGCGAACCGACATGGCCGAGGCCCTGGAGAAGGCGGGGTGGTTCCGTTGCAAGCCTGCTGCCCAAGTTGCCATCATGGCGACCCTGGGCACGGTGACGCTCGGTTTCCATTTCGCGGGGATTCGAGAGGCGACCCTGGCTGGCAGTGGCCCGGCATTGACGCTGACGGGCCTAGCTCAACAGGGAAAACAGTGCGCCGCGTTCTTGGCTAAGCCACGTTGGAGACGGCGGCTATCATGTTGGCGGCGGCGCATCCGGAGCGCGCTGCGATCTCTCTTAGGCCATGATTGAAGCAACTCGTATGGTCATCAACCACTGGTCCGCCGACTTCACAAGACGATTCGGTCACATCTTCCCGGAAAGCTATCTCGCCTTCGACTGCGAGTACACCGGGAGAAACGCCGAGAAAGACCTCATCCTGGAGATCGGCCACGTCCTGGTCGAGAACCGGATGATGGTCGATCGCTTGGGGCTCGTGCTGGATTGGACCAACCATCCCATTGTCCCGGACCACTGGTTGCGTGCAGCCCTCCGCCGTTCCGAGAAGCGGGCCGCTGCGGCCGGCTATCACCACCGCATCACCTACGAGGTGATGAAGGAGGAGGGCGTGCGTCCACCGGAGAAGGTCCTCCAGTTCTATCTGGACCTTTTCCACCGTATCAAACATGGCGTGGGCTTCTTCGCCGCCCATAACGGCTACAACGCCGACGTGCCCATGCTGAGAGGAGCGTTCGAGGGTTTCCTGAACAAGGACTTCGACTTCGGCTCCAACAACCTCTTCGACACCGGCGGCCTGGAGAAGGCCAGCCAGTGCCTCATCAGCGAGGACCGCCAGATCCGTGAACGTCACGACACCTGGCTGCCCCGCACCGGCGACACGCTGGCGACCTACTTCCGTCGTGTGACGAACTCGCCGGCGAAAGGTATCTTTTGGCGGCTCGATCTGTGCGTGGAGAAATACGGGCTCGTCGAGAAGTACGATCTCGACATGAGCCAGCACCATACGGCCGACTTCGACGCCTACGTGGTGTACCTCCTGATGGAGGAGCTTCGGAAGCTCATTAGGCACGACAACTCGGGAGAGGACCCCACGGCAAGCCCCGAGGCCCTGGGACGGATGGTCGAGCAGGAGCTGGCCAAATCACGACATCGCCAGGCCAAGGAGGAGCGGCGGAACGCCGGTGTCCTTGCGAGGCGAAGGAAACGAGGACAACGGGTACTCTGATGGCTAAGAAAAAGCGGCAGACCAAGGCCAAGGCGGAGAAGGAAGCTCCAGAGCAGAAGCCGATCACCATCTCCGAGGCCGACATCGCCGACGCTTTCACCAGGACCCAGTGGTTCCTGGATACGCTGGAGGAGATCCGCCACTGGCGCGAGCCGCTCTACGTCGGCATCGACCCGGGGATGGACGGCGCCATCGCCTTTCTGCACCCCAAGGACAACAACGAGTCGACCGTGGTGGACATCCCCACGGTCACGGTGGAGACGAGCAAGAAGACTCCCAAGGGCAACAAGGCCAAGCGGACCAAGTTCGACATCGGCGGTTGCAAGCGGATCTTCGACATGCTCTGCTCGGCCTGGTCGCCCTCCCAGATCGTCGTGGCCCTGGAGCAGGGCCAGGCGAGGGCCAGCGACAGCGGACTCACCGGCTTCTCCGTGGGCAAGGGCTACTTCATGTGGCCCTTGTTCCTGTTGGAGAAGGGGATCGAGTGCGAGGAACTGCTTCCGGCGGTTTGGAAGCGGAAAATGAATCTACTGAAGAAGGACAAGGAGTGGTCGAGACTAACCGCTCAACGACTGTTCCCGCGGGCACCCTTGTTCCGCGTGGGGGACCACAACCGGGCCGAGGCGATGTTGATCGCCGAAGCCCTCAAGAGAACCAGGAGCCAATGAATATGCTCGCCAGTGCCAATGTGCAGAGACGGATCTTTCGCACGGTACGCCAGAAAGTCCAGCGCTACGCGGCCGGGGAGGAGCGCCGCTGCCTGTACTGGGCCTACTTCGGACTGATCGAGCTAATCAAGCAGGGTTTCCAGGCCTGCCTCCAGGCGGGCAGCGTCTCCTGGCTCCGCGTCACCAGGGAGGAATACGACGCTGGCTGCCAGACATCGCATTTCTCCATGGTATGGAGCCCCGAGGGGGCGCTCAGCAAGGCCGCCGAGGCTATGGGAGCTTTGCCGGAGATGCACGTCTGGTTGGGACTGCTGGGCACGCGGAAGCGCGGCCCCGTGGAGCCGGCCGACACCGAGCTGGTCGACTTCTCGACCGGCCATCTCAAACAGATGTGTCAGGAGACGGGGATGCCGTGGACGGCGCCAGATCCTCCTCGGTTCCTCTGGACACGATTCGAGAACATGCCAGAGCTGGTTTCGTACGAGCCGATTCGCGAAGCGACGATGTATGCGGATCGGACGATCAAGCAGCTCGTTGACGAAGGAAAGGTTCCGGATGCCAAGACGCTCGCCGGAGGCGGCAACATGCCGTATCTTCAAGGGAGACTGCCTGGGGGTAATTCCCAAAAGGGTTCCCGACGACGTCGCCGCCGTGGTCGTTGACCCCCCGTACAACATGGGGAAGGACTACGAGGCTTACCACGACAAGAAGAAGGTCCATGAGTACCTGGCCTGGTTCGAGAACCGGGTCAAGCTCGCCCAGGAGACGTTGAGGGCGGGCGGTGCCCTGTGGGTCTTCATCAACGACGGCCTCGTCTCCGAGGTCGACACGATGATCAAGGGACTGTGGGGCTTCCACAAGCGGTCCCACGTGATCTGGTACTACACGTTCGGCCAGAATCACGCAAAGAACTTCACGCCGTCCCACACGCACGTCCTCTACTACGTCGACACGGAGGAGCCGTTCGTTTGGAACCCGGCGCCGATCCGTCACCCCTCGGCCCGTCAGGTGAAGTACAAGGACAAGCGGGCCAACCCCAAAGGACGGCTGCCCGACAACACCTGGGCCATCTTTCCCGAGCTGATGCCAGAGGGCTTCGACCCGGCCGGCGATACCTGGTTGGCGAGCCGGGTCTGCGGTACGTTCAACGAGCGCGAGAAGCACTCGCCCAATCAGATCCCGGTTCCCATCATGGAGCGGATCATCCTGGCCACCACCAATCCCGGAGACTTGGTGCTCGATCCCATGTGCGGTACGGGTTCGACGGGTGTGGCCTGCAAGAAACACGGTCGACGCTTTATCGGCATTGACATCAGCAAGAGCTGCGTCGACAAGTCTCGGAGGAGAATCAGTGCCACCAAGCCCGAAGTTTAGCGTAGGAGATCGAAGAGTGTTGCGGCGGCCCAGGCTAAGCCTGAGTCGTCGGAAGCTGCTGGCAGGGACACTCCTGGAGGTCATCAGCAGTGAGGCCGCCGAGACTCCCCAGGGACCGACTTTTGTCTACCAACTGCGGGAGGTCGACGGTGAGGAGGTCTTGCAGATGGGCCAGCGGATGGTCCAAGTCGATACACGGGAGGTACCATGTGCTATCTCGCCATCGGGGCCATCGACGTCGTCGTCGCCGAGCCCAACGGCTCCCACACCAACGAGCGGAGGATCTGGACGGGTGGAGACCTGATCCGGGCCCTCCGCTTCGCCATCGGGCATACCCAACGCACGACACATTCAACGTACGTCGTGGAGGGCGTACGACAACCTTACTCATGGAAAATTGAGCATGAGTGTTACCTTCGACCCAAGGAAGAAGAGCGACATCCTGAACTTCGACCGGACGACTGCCCAGTTGCAGGCGTTCATGCTTTTCGGCATCCTCGCAGCCAACAAGCGGGCTGCGACTGCGGCCAGCTCCCTAGAGCGGTTGCTGCGGGAGTGCCGGGGAGAAGGGTGGCCGCCGTTTAGAAGGCTGCGCGAGCAGCTCGACGACCTCTACAGGAACCCATTGACCCCAACCTTCCGCAACTTCGTCAAGAGTTGCGGGATCGGCAATCACGACCTCAAGAGCCGGGCCATCAAGGAGCTGGTGAGACGAGACCCCGACTTGCGGACCTGCACGCGGGAGGAGATGGTGGAGTGGACAGGGGTTGGCTGGAAGACGGCCAGTTTCTTCCTCATGTTCACTCGGGAGGATTCCCGAGTCGCCTCGCTCGACACCCACGTGCTGGGCTGGATGCGGGACCATGCCGGCGATTTCAATCTCCGCGTGAAGGACGGATTTATCCCCAAGCAAACTCCGGGTTCGCCCAAGCGGTATCTGACCATCGAGGCGTTGTTCCTCGACATGGCCGATGTTGCGGGGTGGCACCCGGCGGAACTAGACTACGAGATCTGGTCGGCCCGCGAGGCGGGTTACGATCTCGTCTTCGAGGAGTAGCATGACAAGGAGCGACGACGAAGTAGCCCTGGCCGAACGGCACGGGTTCACCCACGAGCCCGACGAGAACCGCGGCAAGGGTTGGTACAAGTTCAGGAAAGAGGAGGTGTGCGTCTGGCAGTGCATGCACCAGGGACGTCCCTGTTTCGCACGGGCCCGGTTGCAGGACGAGCGCTGGAGCGAGCATACCTACCACGATACGCTGGAGGAGGCGTTCATGGCTGAAGAAAAGCCCCCCGAAGAGAAGCCCGAGGAGGAGACGCAGTCTGCCGAGGAGGTGGTAGCAGAGGCCAAGGCCCGGGTGGCTGCGGACGATGAAGCCGCCGAGCAGGCCCGAGCCGGCCCGATGGCCGAAGTGCCTCCCACGATCCGCGAGGTCTGCGGGGCGATTGCCAGGATGCTTGTTGACCCTGAGAAGGGCTCCAAGGCGCTGGCGAAGGTCGTCGGTACGCTCGTAGCTGCCCGTCACCTCTACGCCATGGCGGTCCACGACCTGGAGATCCGTCTTCAGGGGCTTACTGACAAGCAGAAGCGGCAGTTCTTCAAGAGGGCTGTCGACTCGATCGTCAACGGCGAGCTGCTGGAAGTGCGGATGGGCCGCTGGTTCCCCGACACGGAGAACGGCACGGAGGAGGAGCGCCGCGAGAAGGCCCACGTGCTGGAACACGAGCGGGAGACTTACGAGGCCACGGCCGAGTTGATGTTCGCCCCCGGTGACGACGAAGAGGACACCGAGGTGGTCGAGCAGGCCGAGGAGAACGCCCGCCGTTTCCTCAAGACGTGCCTGAAGGACGAGTTCGCCGACGCGGATGCCGAGGTGGCCTGGTCCCTGATGCAGGAGGTCGTGCTCCAGGCGGCGCTCTATCAGGCCTCCAAGCCTTTCAACGAGGCCATGCTTCTCGCGGGGATGGAGCAGACTGTCATCCCTTGGATGAAGGAGGCGGCCGAGGAGCACAACAAGCTCGACGCCGAGAACCGGAGGCAGGAGATCGAGGAGTGGGAGAAGGCTCGTCGCGAGCGTCCCGTGCCTCTCGGGATTCGTGTCTTCGAGCAGGCCGAGCATCCCGAGGTGCCTCGCAACAAGCCGCTGGTCTTCGCCGGCTGGGCGCCTGCCGTGCGAGCCGTGCTCGACAAGATCATGACCACGGCGATGACGTCCAAGGACGCCGGTCAGCTTTTCTGCATCATCCGCCTGCTCACCCACATCGACGACGACGATCCCAACTACCGGGTTCGTCAGCGGCGCCTGCTGTGGTTGGGCGGCAAGACCTGGGAGGACTGCACGAAAACCAACAAGTCCTGGCCGGAGCTGTTCCAGAGGAAGATCCTCACGGGACTCTCTGAACCCCCGGACATCCTCATGTGCGACGACCTGGCCCTGGCCGGCAAGAGTCACGGTCTGGTCGGGGGCACGGCGGCCCGCAAGGCCGGGCATGCCCAGAAGAAGTTCATGGACTGGTGCAAGAAGGCCGGCTGCCTCCTGGTGGGCGGCGTAGGCTTCGTCGACCGCCAGCCCAATGAGCTGGAGACTCTTCATAGCGGCGCGGAGTGGCAACAGCTCCGCGACTTCGCCATCTTGAGGGCGATCACCGTCCACGACAAGGGTGACGAGTATCGCCTGGAAATCGGCAAGGGGCTCGACTCGCTTACCATGCCAAAAGAGAAACTCGATGAGGGGGCCCCGAGCCGCATCATCATTCCCACGTAGGAACCCATGACGAAGAAACTTATCGTTGGCTACCGTACGGATCGCCGCACGAAACCCGAGCGGATCTCCGTTCCGGACTTCGAGGCTATGTGCCCCAAGTCATTCACTGGCGACAAGCGCGCAGCGCGGATCGCCGAGGACAAAGCCAAGTGGGAGGCTGCGCTTTCCAACCAGCCTTACACGGGTCATTTGGTGGAGGTCCATCTGATCGACCCCTCCAATAAGAAGGCCGAGACGTTCGCTCCCAAGCCCAAGGTCTCGGTGACCCACCAGGTCTGCGACTACCTGAAGGAGCATTATCCGAAGGCGTGGCCGGCAGACATCCTGGAAAAGTACGTCCCCGAGGTCGCCGTTCTCGGCTTCAACCCCAGGCACTTCCTCAAGATGCTGGGGTTGACCGCCAGCCTGCCGGCCGTGGGTTGTTCCCTGCCGCCTGCGGCCTGGTTCGGCAACGCGGACCATCGGGACATCGAAGCGGCGCTCATGCCCTCGGACTACTCGTTCCTGGATTGGGAGCTGGTGATCGAGGCTCGACGTATCGGCCTGTCCAAGCAGGACGCGGCCCATTACGATGACGTCCTGGAGGACTGGACGGGACCCGGGACCACTACAGCCCAGCAGGACGCCGAGGTGGCCGCCATCTTCGCCGGACAGTTGAAGTTCATCTAGCACGGACGCTCGCCATGGACGGCGTTCCCACAGATTGGTCGCTTAGAACCGTGGAGATCCCCCGGGAACGGGTGGAGAAACCGGAAATGCGGTTCTCTCCGGCAGCCGATCGGTTGTTCCAGTTCCAGGATCGGTTCGTGTTCTTCACGATCGCCATTCCGTATCTGTGGGGAGGCTTCCGCGAGCGTGTGCTGATCGACTTCATCGCGTCACAGCAGCAGCCGGTCGGCTTCTATCACAAGAAGTTCGACCGGCCGCTGTTTCGCGGCCTCAACGCCCCGAACGGCGATACCGACTGGAACCATGTCTTGTGGGCCACGGAGATCGAGAACTGGGAGGCCTTCGAGGCCCACATCTGCTCGACGGTGCTCTCGTCCAGAGAGCAGCAGACGGTGGTCAAGTATCCGGCGCAGGAGCTGGTGATGCTCGATCCTCTGTTTGCCGAGCGACATCCCGTGTTGCCTTCCCAACTCCCAGTCGTCACAATTCAAGCGTTCGCCGCCAAGACGAACACCCATACTGTGGCGTTCGAGAATGATCGCCCCGCAGTGCTCCAGCCGCCGGCCGTCTACACCTATGACCCCGACGAGGAGCTGCTGCGTTACGCCCATGCCCTGTTTACGGAAGAAGATCCGCGGTTCCTGTCCGGAGATCCCGATGACGAAACACCCCCTCCCTTCTATCAGCGAGCGGTTGCTGCCCGAGACGCTCGTCGACGTGCAGGCCTTCCAGGCCCGGAGCCTCGAAGAGCTGCACGCGACGATCGACAAGTGGGTCCGTGATACGGGCAACTTGATCGTGATGCCCAGCGCCCCCAACTACTTTCCCGATGGGGGTGGGATGTACACACTCGCCGTGACGTATGTCAAAGCCCAGGAGACAGTCGATGGCCAAGAAGAAAGCCGGGGGCAAGTCCAAGTCCAAAACGCCGCCCCAGGCGGCAACGCCCCCACCACCGCCGCCGCCTCCTCCGCAACCCGTCCCGCAGCCGAAGCCCAAGAAGAAGGCTCCGCCTCCGGAAGACCCGTTCGAGAAATTGCTCCGCCGTCTCCCCCGACAGACGAGGAAAACGCTCGAAGGATCAGCGACGGAAGCGGGAGGGGCCGGTCGCTCCGCGTACCGGAGCTTCCTTGAGCGAGTTCCCGCGGACGTGCGGACCCAGGCTATGATGCTCGCGGGTAAGGAGCCGATTCCGACTCCCACCCTCGAAGCGCCCGGGGTCTGTCTCTGCGAGTTCCCGGACGGCGACTGGCCGAAGATGCTTCTGTTCAAGGATCTTGCCGGCCTGCTCGGGCGGCTGAAGAATCTGGAGGGGGACGAGTACACCGTGTGGCCCTTCATCGGTGTCCCCATGCGGTTCTCGAAACCCGACGCCCACGGCCATCGCTATCTCTTCCTCCCCGGCGAGGAAGAGGCCCTCCGTTTCGACGATCCGACCACCAAAGTCCCCGTGAAGTTGTTGGACCACGTGGAGTTCCAGGAGGATTGCTGGCTTGGCCATCCTTCACTGGCCGAGCCTGTGCTGGGGACCTACTTGCGTCCCGGAGGTGATCCGCCTCCGTCCAAGAAGAAGCCCGTCGACACGGTCGACGACGACGATGACGACGAGGAGAATCAACTGGGCGACGGGGTTCCCAACGACCCTAGTGAATAACCCTCCTCGATGCGTCAAGTATCTTGAAGGATCTTAGTTTGTGGGCGAGCTAAGATTCCTGCCGTCCGAGTATCGCCCTTTTTTCCCTCTACCTTCTTCCCAGGAGTCATGCTTATGACTACCAAGACCCAACCTCCGCGCGCTCGGAAGCGTAAGCGCGGACGGAAACCCCTGCCCCCTGGAGTGATCCGCAACTTCCGGGAGCTGGCGGCGCCGCCCCACCAGCGGTGGCGCGCTGCAATCGCGGACACGGAGATGGTGGCCATGAAGGACATCTGGCCCGGCTGCGTCGGCCTGGCAATGGCCTTCTCATTGGACCACATGCACCCCTGGGGAGATCGAAGCTGGCTCCCCAACTCGATGCTGGACTGGACTGTGATGTTCTCAGTTCCCCCGGGGCACTTCGCCGGCTACGAGCGTCGTGAAGTCCGATGGACTGCAAGCATGCAGGCCTGTTTGCGCTACGGCGCACCCCAGGTCAACGCGAACGATGCGTTCCTGACCTACGACTTCCGCCGCATCCCCTTCGGCAAGCGCGTCGAGCGTGGGGGGATCGTCGAGGCCGGTGACTGGCGAGAGCCCACCACGCTCAACTCGGAGACCCACCCGCGGGCTTTCGAGATCTCCACCCGCATCGTGGAGACGATGAACGCCTACGGCTGGCGACATCGACGAAGCTGGGGCGGCAAGGACGGCAGCAAGTACCGATACGGGATTGGGACCCACGACAAGCTGCCGCCGCCGCGTAGCTGGATGCCAGTCCCGTACCTGGCTGTTCCGTGGGAGTATCCCACCGAGGCGTTGAGGACCGAGTTCGAGGACGGCATCTACTCCCTGCCGTTGCGTTCGGCGTTCGTCGCCGGCGCGGTAGATGGGCTGCGAGTGTACGCTCCCTGCGACGGGACGTACGTCGGCCCGCAGACCCTGGTCGACAGCGACACGGACGACGCCTGGACCCGCGAGCACGTTATGTCGCATCAGTTCGACTGCAACGGCGAGATGGTGGAGATCTGGCTGCACAAAGATGTGCGGCTCCACCGCCACGTCGGCGAACCGGTGCGGTTCATGGAAGAAATCGGATTCGCCGCCCCGGAGATGGAACGGTGGTGGCGGCGGCTGGGACCGCTTGAAAAGTGGTTCCGTCTCGGCAAGGCCGGGATGGGACGACGCCGCGTGGAGTTCGAGATGGAGTGGTTCGTGCAGCGTTCCTCCATAAACGTGGATGGCAAGGTCTGCATGCCGTTCGACCTGGTTTCGAGATTTGCTACGACCCACCCCGACCAGGTGGAATTGGTAGGCTGGCTGTTTCCCAATCTGGAGGCGTTGAACGATCTCTACGACCCGGAGATCGAAGCGGCGATCTGTCCGCCGATCCCGCTGCGGAAATGGAACCAGGTTCATCACCACCTACCTGGCGGCGTCCAGCTCGTGGCCGCCGGAGACGACCCCAGGCTGCAACTTCGAGGGGCCGGGAAGAAGAAGAGGCGAAGGCATCGCTGATCAACCGCGCGGCGGTTGGCGGTGAAGCTGCGAAAGGGAGGGGACTTCGCCGAAGTCCCCTTCCTTTTCTTTAGCCCATAGACAAAACTATTGGGGAAGGATTTCTCAAACCGCGAGAAGGAACTCGGTGATGACCCAAGCCTCAGCGGCACCTTGGTGGGACAATCCCGGGACCGACGACACTCCCGTCATCGCTCATACGCCCGACGAGACGCAATACTGGCATCCCGACGATCGCCAGATGGAGCGGATGCGAGGCGGTATCACTTCGGGTGTCGTGATCCCCCGGGCCAACAACGACGGCACCTCGAAAGGCTTCTACGGACCCATGGCCGGAGTCGTCCACGTCGATCCCGACGCCCCGGACGGTGGGGCAGTGGTTGATCTATCCCAGGTCAATGACGGCCAGCTCTTCGATGCCTTCTCGCAGTCCGTCTACCCGCACCAGGTCTACTACAATCTTACAAAGGAGGCCGGCGCCAGTCCGCCGGTCCCCGCGCAGGCCCCGGCTCCCGCGGAACGTCCGCGAGTCAACCCGCTGGTGCCTGATGGTTCCTATGTCGTGCCGGCGGCTCGTGACGACGGCACGCAGACTCTATTGCAAGGATCTCAACAGGTTCAGGAGGGACCCACCATGCCCATGCAACCCGTTCCCCCGCTTCCCGGCCAGCCGCAGGCCCCGGTGGCCCAGGCTTCGCCGCAGCAAGCTCCTCCGCAGCAGGCACCGCCCCAGCAGGCACCGCCCCAGCAGGCACCGCCCCAGCAGGCACCGCCCCAGCAGGCACCGCCCCAGCCGGTTCAGCCTGTGGCCCCGGCCCCGGCTCCCCAGCCGGCTCCCCAGCCGGCCGCCTGGCCCATGCAGCAGGTCCAGCAGCAGCCTCCCGTGGCGCCGCTGCCTCCCGCTCCCGACAACAACCAGCAGGTGCTGGCCGGGCTGAATCAGCTCACCAATGTGGTGGGCCAGCTTGTCAACACGATGGCCGGACAGCAGCCCCAGCCGGCCGTCCCGCCGGTAACGCACACCCAGCCGACGACGGCCAGCCCCACGCCGTTGCAGTCCCGGAGGGGCGACCCCAGGGCCACGCAAGCGATGCGTCCGGCTATGCAGCCTACTTCCCCCATGCCTGCTCCGCAGCCCATGCAGCGGGAAGACGACGAGGAGGATTTCGAGCCCGCTCAAACGCTCCGGGAGATGGAAGTCGCCGCTCACCAGGAGACCCAGCACGGGGTGATTGTCGGCTTCGAGACGCTGGAGATGCCCTTCATTACGGGCCCTTTGCCTAAGAAGGCCAAGAAATCGGTTTTGTTCGAGATCCCCGGCAGTGGTACAATGTCAGCTCGATACCATGCCGTGTCGGATGGCGCAGATTGCCTTGCGCTGGTCTACGACACCCGGTACGAGGATGGAAACCAGTACCTCCCGCCCGACCTCGGCGACAAGCCGCTCGTGGTGACGTTGCCCAGGAGGGGGAAAGGCAAGCAGACTGCTCGCTACCTTTGCTCCTCGATGGGCCTGCACTTCACCGTGGGCGTTTTGGACATCGTGGTGCTCGTGAAGCATCACGACCAGGAGGTCAACATCGAGGACGAGGACGAAGACGACGAGGATTAAGCCATGCCCATGGAAAAACGAGGCGACGTACATGCGGGCACGCCCGACGTTTTGCCCGAGGAGGCGGAGGCTTGCCGCCAGGAAGACGGCCAGCCTCTTACCAAGCAAGCGGCCGATCGGATGCAGCAGCATCCCGTCAACGAAGCCATCGACGCGGTCGCCCGGCGGACGCGGGAGAACCGTGGCTAGTTAGTTCTCTCGCTCCGGTCAAGGAGGACACGCGATGGCGCTTCAGGGAATCCGCTCCCCGTATGGGAACTTCAGCGGCGTAGGGGGGCTCAGCTCCGAGGCCTTCCCGAATCCGTTCGACGACGTCGCCTCGCTGGCGATGCCGGACCAGTTTCGCAACGTCTTGCACTGGTGTGAGTATATCTACAGCGTGTTCGGGACGTACCGGATGGCCATGGAGCGGGTCATCTCCTACTTTCTCACGGAGATCGAGATCTCCGGGGACGTCAGCGACGAGGAGAAGGAGAAGTTCCAGGACTTCCTCCGCGACACCGTCGACGGTCTGACAACGATCCAGAACCTGCTGCGCGACCGGATGTGCTACGGCAATGCGTTCGCCAGTGTCCTGGTGCCCTTCAAGCGGTTCCTCCGTGCTCCCGACAGCGGCGACATGTATCCGCTCCGGGAGGTCTATCGGAACTCCAAGTTCAGGTTCGAGTGGAGCAACTTCCAGTTCATCGCCACCAACCCCAAGACGGGCTGGCGCGGGCCCTGGAAGGTCGTCGACAAGCCGGACGACGAGGAGAAGAAGATCCGCATCAAGCGGTGGAACCCGCACGAGATCGAGGTCCTCCACGACCCCTATACCGACGAGACGGCCTACCTGTGGCGCATCCCCGAGGATTACAAGAAGCTCATCAAGGACGGCAACCTGTTCCACCTGGAACGGGCCGGCGAGCAGGTCCTCAAGGCCATCAAGTACGACCGGATGTTCCGGTTCAACCCGGAAGTCATCTACCACATGAAGGAGCCCACCCTGGGCGGCATGAAGGTTCGGGGTTGGGGCTTGCCTCGTATCCTCTCGAACTTCCGGCAGATCTACTACGTCCAGGTGCTCCGCCGCTACAACGAAGCGATCGCCCTGGACTACGTGATCCCCTTCCGGCTGATCACGCCTATGCCTCGCCCCGGTGCCGGCGGCGGTGGTGGTGGCGGCGCCATGCCCAACCAGGACCTGTTGCAGTCGTTCCACGGCGGCGACTTTGCGGCCCAGGTGAAGAGCATGCTGCGGAAGCGGCGGCGGGACCCGGCCACCTGGCAGGTCTTGCCGTTCCCCGTCCAGTACCAGATGCTCGGAGGCGATGCCAACCAGCTTGCGCCTCGCGACCTGCTCGACCAGGGCATGGAGACGCTGCTCAACGACGCCGGCACGCCGATCGAGCTGTACAAGGGCTCCTTGCAGCTCCAAACTGCGCCGGTGGCCTTGCGTTTGTTCGAGGCTACGTGGCATCATCTTGTGCATGACGTGAACAAGTTCCTCCAGTGGCTCGTCGATCAGGTCAGCCAGATCATGAGCTGGGAGGTGGTAGAGGCCAAGCTGAAGAAGGTCACCATCGCCGACGACATGGAAAAGCAGATGGCTGCTCTCCAGTTGATGATGGGCCAGCAGCTTTCCGGCCACAGCGGACTCAAGGCCATCGGCTTCGATTGGGAGGCCGAGCAGAAACTCCTGGCGGAAGAGGCCCGGAAGCAGCAAGAGATCCAGTCTCGGATGCAGGAGGAGATGGAGCAGGCCGGTTTTGCCCAGGAGATCGCCAAGGGACAGATGGGGCCTGGTGGGGCGCCTGCTGCTGGAGGCGGAGCGGCTGCCCCGATGGGCGGCGCTGTCGGCGCTGGTGGCGCTCCTGCCGGTGGTGGCGCTCCTGGCCCCGACGCTGCTTCCGCGATGGGTGCTGGAGGCACGCCGGTTACGACCTACCTCCAGACGATGGGGCCAAACGTCCCGGTCACGCCAGAGGACTTGATGACCACGGCCGACCAGCTCGCCAACGAGCTGTTGGGCTTGCCCGAGGGCATCAAGGACTCGGAACTCCGGCGGCTGAAGCAGTACAACGAACCGCTTCACTCGCTGGTGAAGGAGAAGATGAACGCCATGCGTCAACAGATGCGGACGCAGGGCGGCGCGATGCTACAACAACAACAGTTCGGCGGTGGTGGAATGGCTGCCGCGTAGACCCGAAACAGGTGGCCCCATGGCCGTGCGGATTGCCTTCGTCTGTCCCACGTACAAGGAGACAGAACTCCACGCTTACACGATGGCTTGCCTTCACTCTTTCTTCCAGCACACGAAAGACGGGCTGGCGATCGTGGTCGATGATGCCAGTACCGGCTGGACACAGGCACTAGCCAAGAAGCTGGCCGACACCCCGATGTTCCCAGGTCAGCAGTGCGAGGTGCTTCGCTTCAAGAACTGGGGCGGCCTGACTCGCTCCTGGAATCTGGGGTTGAAGAAGGCCAGCGAGCTGAAGGCCGACTACGCAATCGCCGGCAACAACGACGTGCTCTTCACGCCCCGGTGGTACGAAGGGTTGATGCTGGCCTTGGAGCACGGCTACCACTTGGCGGGTCCGGTCTCCAACGCCCCGGGAATTACGGCCCGGGGGCTTGCCGAGGTCTGGCGGTACCATCCAAGCTACGAGGTCAAGGACGACCCCAACTATCTGAAGCAGGTGGCGGAGTACCTGCGAGGAGAACACGCGGGGACGTTGATCGAGGCCAAAGTCAATGGCTTCTTCCAGTTCGCGAGGATGCGAACCTGGGAGGCCGGCAAGTTCGACGCCGATCACTACTATCGGCCCCGCAACGACTTCAACAGCAAAGGGAAGCGCAATCCCACGCCGTTGATGACGCTCAACGAGGACGAGTTGCAGGGTCGGTGGCACAGGAAGGGCTGGAAGAGCGTAGTCGTTCCTTCCTCCTTCATCTTCCACTACCGGGCCGTGACTCGCGGGAAGAAACATACCCAGGGTCGCTGGTTCCGGAAGAAATGATCACCGTCTACACCTGCGTCACGGGCCGCTACGACGACCTCGTCTGGCCGCTCGAAGCCCAAGCCGTCAACGATCCGCAGGTGCGGTACATCTTCTTCGTGGACAACGTCCCCGAGGGCCACATCTGGGAGATGGCCAAGGCCAGAGGCTGGCAGTTCCAGGAGCTGGCGTGGAAGCATGAAGATCCCACCCGCAGCGCCCGCTTCCACAAGATCAACCCCGATCTGGTCCTGCCCGAGGATACGGAGATCTCCATCTGGATCGACGGCTCGCAACAGTTCAAGGACACTATTCATCCGCGGCGGTTGGCCACCAAGGCAACCGAGAAGGTCTCCATCGCCACCTTCCGCCACCCCCTGCGGAGGTGCGTCTACGAGGAGGCCAAGGCCTGCGTGCAGCGGGAGAAGGACGATCCCGAAGTTATTCGCAGCCAGATGGCCCGCTATCGGGAGCAACTGTATCCTAGAAACAACGGGATGGTGGAAACGGCGTGTGTCATCCGCCGCCATGACAAGCTGGCGACGAGGTTCTGCGAGGCGTGGTGGCACGAGATCAGCACGGGCAGTCGACGGGACCAACTGAGCTTCAACTTTGTACACTGGAGACTGGGCATCCCCTACGGGACCATTCCCGGCCACAGGGAGGATTCCCCGTTCTTCAACTTCCAGCACCACAGGCACATGCGTCGAAATGTCAAGCGTTAGCATCTTCACACCGTACCGGCGGGGCGAGATCACGGCCGCAGCGCTGCGGCTGGCCGATTTCTGCCTTGCAAGGGGCCTGGATCTCAAGCTCAATGCTCTCGGGCCGGTCGAGAAGGACGTCCATCCCTTCTGGGACGACCGCGTCCGGGCCAAGGCGGACTCGGACTCCTCGACCTACGCCGTGTCGTTTTCCCGTGACACCCCTCAGTACAAGGCCACGAAACACTTGCTGGCGATCCCGCCGCATCGCCTGGTTCCCTTGACGGAGGCCGTGCGGGCTGCCGGTCTGTTCGATACTGTCGTGCTTCCTTCCCGGCAGTCGATGGACGCCCTGGTGGCGACCTCCCCGGAACTGGCGCCTGGATTGGCCTGGTGTAGCTGGGATGCCGGCGTAGAGCCTGTCTGCCGCTCCGGAACGGTCGAGGAGGACCGCATCAAGTTCTACGTGCCGATGGGTCCTGACGCGATCAACGCCGGCGGTCTGTTCATTCTCAACGTGCTCAAGGAGCTGCTCATGCGGCGCTCCGACGTTGACGTGATGATCGACTCGGATCGGTTGTGGGACAAGCGTGGCCGCAAGATGATCGTGGACATGGCTCGTAACTGGCCCAAACGATTCATCTCGATCATCCGTTCGCCGTTGACGGTTCAGCTCCAGTGGCTTCATCGCCACGATTGGACTTTCGTCACGGACGTGAGAGCGGGGTTCGGGCTCATGCTGGGACGCTCCCTGGCCTGCGGAGCCCCGGTGATCGCCTACGACGTGCCACCGTGGTCCGACCTGGTCTGCCCGGGTCACCACGGGATGCTGATCCCTTGCGAGCACAGCATCTCGGTACCTTGGTCCCCCGTTGCGATCCCCACGTTGGGTCCGACCGTCGATGCCTTGTTGCGGGCTACCCGCGAGCAACTGGCTCTCTGCCGCACGAAGCAGTGGGGGTTGGAGCTGCGGAAAGCAGCCTTCGAGCGGTTCTGGGCGGGGCAATTTGAGGTCGACTGAGAACTCAGGCGTTGCTACCATTGAGCTTACGATTTTCGACAAGGAGGTCGACATGATCAACAAGGACAGGATCACGGAGATGGCGATCAAGGCGGCGGCGTATCGCTCGCCGGTCTTGGTTCCCCCTAAGCGAACCACGTCCCACTCTCGCACCATCAAGGTGCGGAAGAAGAAGAAGGACGAGAAAGAATCCCAGGAGGAGTTGCGGCGCTCCACCGGGAATGTTCAACCGCCGCATCGCTACGGAAGGAAAGTCCGATGAGTTCCGTCCCTGGCTCCTCCGGCGAGTTCGGACCCAAGCCTAGACAGAAACCCAAGAAGCCCGCGCCCGATGCCGCCATGAAGAAGTCGTTGGCCGCAGCCAGCAAACCCATGGCACCGGTCCCGCCGATCGCTCCCGAGCCGCCCAAGCCTCCGAAGCCGCCCAAGCCGGCGGAGCCTCCGGCGAAGAAAGCGGATGACCCCGGAGACGTCGCGTCTCGCTGGGTGCCGGCGGCCCGCCGCCAGGCCTCCAAGACCATCCCGTACGTTGAGGACGACTTCGACTACGACGTGGCGTTCGGTCTCTCCTTCGTTGGAGTCGGCCAGGGCGGCGGCCGGATGTCCAACAGCTTCTACGAGCTGGGCTACCGCCGGACGGCTGCCCTCAACACTACTGAGGCCGACTTCGACGGCCTGCCCGACGCCATGCAGAAGCACAGCTTCGACGTGGGCGGCGCCCGCAAGGACGCCCGTTTCGCTGCCGAGCAGGTGGACGGCCGCGAGGAGGAGATCTGGGAGCTGCTGACCCGGGCCTGGGGCAACACCTTCGACTACGGCCTGGTCTGCATCGGACTGGGCGGCGGCTCGGGCTCCGGCATGGGGCCGCAGGTCGTGCAGATCGCCCGCCAGTATATGGAGGACAAGGGATTGCCTCCTCGGGTAGGAGCCATCATCTCCCTGCCCACGATGGCCGAGGGACAGCAGGTGGCCCGCAACGCCGTGCAGGCCTTCCAGGCTTTGCTGAAGATGGGCACTAGCCCCTTGATCGTGATCGACAACGCTCGCATCCAGAGCGTCTACCGGCCGCCCATGGCCAAGCTCTACGGCACGGCCAATGACATGGTGAGCCAGTATCTCCACCTCTTCAACCGCCTCTGCGAAGCGCGGCAGGCCCAGATGACCTTCGATCGCTCCGAGTTCGCTCAGATCCTCGACAGCGGCATCGTGGTGATGGGGGCGGCCCCGGTGGGCACGGTCGATTCGATCGACAGCCCGGCCGACATCGCTCAGGCGATTCGTGAAGAGCTTACCAACAACGTGTTGGCGGAGGTCGACTTGCGGACGGGGCACGTGGGTGCCTGTCTGTTCGTGGCCAACGATGCCGCCCTGAACACGTTTGACTTGGAGTATTTCAACGCGGGGTTCTCGCAGCTCCGTCGTACCCTGGGCACCAAGAGCAAGGAGGACCCCGTCCTGCACCGCGGCCTCTACGAAGGCAGCGGCGACGGCATTTCGGTCTACTCCATGATTGGTGGCCTTCAGCCCCCGGTGAAACGCTTGACGGCCCTGGCTCGCGAGGCCGGCCTCAACAAGCACGATTCCCCGTCCAAGATGGCCAGCTTCCTGGGCATCGACGACGCGGTTTAGAAAGACGCATGTGAAGGTTCCGGTCAATTTCAACTGGGAAGGCATCCAACGCTACCTGATCCAGCGTTTGACCGAGCCTACGACGAAGAAGAAGGTCTTGATCGTCGACGAGGAGATCTACGGCCCCATCGAGCTGCCCATTTCCATGGCGCTCGGCCGGGGCCAGTTGCTCCGCTTCCCCGGTTACGGCCAGGTTCAGGTCCTGGAAGCCACGCTCGACACCCTGCGTTGCTCCCAGACCGTTGACAAGGAGCTTCACGATGAGTACCGAAGGAACCCCCCGCCGCCCGATCCCGCCCCTAAGTTCCACAAGCCAACAGCAGCCGAACTTCTCGGGGCTGCAAGGCGAGGCCGGGGGAGATCCGCTGTTCAACCCGGAGACTCACAGCCAGGGCGGGATGCCGAACCTGCTTCAGTTCCTGGTTGCCGAGTACCTAGCGTACATGGGGCAGGCCAACAAGGACCGGGCGGAACAGGGGCAGGAGCCCCTCGATGCCCAGAAGACCGTCCAGAAAGCGAAACCCCTGCTCGCTTTCTTTGAGGCCTACCTGAGAACCAACCGCCCCGTGAATGTCTTCCCCATCGACATGAACTACGGGGTGCAGCTCTCCAACCACAAGCGGTTCGCCGTCTCCCCGGGTGTGGTTGAAGACTTCCGCGGCTCGATGCAGAACAGCGGCGCCGTGGAGGTGACGCACGGTCGCTCGCAGCCCGGGATCAGCGGCGTCACGGACGGAGGTGGAATAGAGATGCACTGATGGATTGGGTCCTCGGCATAATCACGATCATTGCCCTCGAACTCACCCTGCGAAAGCGATGGGAGGGCTGGCTGCTGACCTTGTTCAATCAGTGTTTCTGGTTGTACTACATCTTCGTGACCATGCAGTGGGGCTTCCTACTAATCAATGCTGCCATGTGGGTGCAGAGCGTACGTGGGATCATCAAGTGGCGGAAGGACGACTGGGATGCACTTCCCGACGATCAGAAGGAGGTTCACCTGGCCGCGGCCCGGATTCGAGCGAAGCATCGGGGGACAGGTCGACGATGACAAAAGAGCCGGTTATTCTCCGCGATCCCATGACAGGCGAGCTGTTCGGCGCCGTAATGGACCCCGAGCGGCCCGACGAGATCCTGGGAGCCAACCGGATTACGCCTGATCCGTTCGCGAAACTCAGACAAGTCTTGATTCCCGGGGCGCTCAAGCATATCGCGGATAAGATGGCGGAGAAGACGAAGAATGGTTGAAGACTTCAAAACCGCTTTTGAGGTTCAACGGTTCCTCTACGACCAGGTCGGCTTCCGCAACTGCGGTCGTCCCGAGCTGGCCTTGGATGGGCTTCGTGAGCTGTTGCAGCTCGTGCTCAAGCGACAGGAGGCCCAGGGAGAGCGTGACCAGTGGGCGATGCTCACCTGTGACATTGACGAGAAGCTCGGAGGCTACGACAATCCCTGGTACTGGTGGGTCTGGCACTGGCTGGGCCACGTCAACCTCGTGGGGCACGGTGGAAGTGTCAGCGGGTCATGGCTGACCAGCGAAGGTAAACGACTGCTGAGGGGCTTGGAGGCGTTTAGCAGCCGGGAGATTCTCGACGCACGATGACCGACGAACGAAACGACGTGTGGGTTCCTGACACACTACAGCCCGAGGAGGCGATCAAGGTCAACGACCTGACCGCGGCTACGGCCCTGGTCGACTACTGGTGGGCTTGGTGCCACGTCAAGCGGCAGGAGGTCGAGCTGGTCTACGACTTTGGCTGCGACAGCGGCTACGGTAGTCGGATTCTCATCGAGGACACCAAGGCTTTCGTGCAGGGCTTCGACGGGGACACGGCCGCCCTGGCCTATGCCCGAGGTGAATACCACCAGCCTTCCCGGAACAGCTTCAAACGTGTCGATTTCGACATGGGGTGGGCCGAGATCCTCCACAACATGGCTCCTCAACTGATCATCGCCTTCGACCTGCTGGAGAAGCTCAAGCACCGCGAGCTGTTCCTCGAACAGGTCACGGAGGCCCTCGACAAGGGGGGCTGGTTTTTCCTGTCGAGTTGGAATCTCCGCCCCGTCACTGGGCATCGCGGCAAGAAGCCGTACCGCGTCGGCTACAGCCGGAGCGATCTCAAGCATCTGTTGATGCGCTATTTCAAGGAAGTCTTCACGCTCCAGGACGAGGGTTTCCCCGAGGCCCACTACCTGGAGAAGATGGACGAAGTCGTTGCCGCACAGGAGGAGTTCGCCCACAAGAACCAGGGCTTCACCTTCGGCACTCACCTTTTCGCTTGCCACTTACCGATCAAGTTCTAGCCATGCCTCCCGATCCCAATACCGATCCTGTAATCCGCCAGACGGAGCAGATGCTCATTCTCTGCGGACATTTCTTCAACGTCTTCTGCGAGCAGAACGACGTCTCGCTGGACGACAGAGCCAAGGTGCCTATCCAAGACTTCGTGATGTGGCTCCAGCAGATGCTGACCACCATGGGGCTGGAGGGCGAGCTGGCCCACTGCGAGATGGCCGGCGTCGACCACGACGAGACCTGGAACTTCTTCTACGACAAGATCCACCAGCAGGACGGCATCAACCAGCTTGCCGGCGTCTGGTACCAGATCTGCCTGAAGCATCGTGGCGAGCCGGCGCACGAGCTAGACTCGATTCATCTGGCCGTGATCCTGAAGTACAAGGACGGCCAGGTCTGTCCCCTCTCCTCGTTCGTGCCTTCGGAGCTGTCAAGCATGGGCGGCAAGTTCACGGACGGTACGGCCTGCACGCTGGTGCAGAGCAACGCCCACGGGCTGATGGAGATGATCCGCGACATGGGCCTCGACGGGCTCTACCACCAGTCGACCTCGGCGCCCGACCAGGCCTACGAGGAGCTGATGGGGTTGATCGTGATGATCCTCAACGGGGCGGCGATCATCCCGCCCGGCAAGGAAATCAAGCACGAGAACCACGTGAAGCTCAACGAGGCTTCCCGGGACCCGTGCCTCAACGTGCAGCGGCTCTTGCAGGGTTTGTTCCGGCCGATCATCCCGCCCCAGGTGAAGGAGATGATCGCCAACCGGCGGGCCCGGTTGGAGCAGCAGGAGGGTGACCCCGGCAAGCCTTCCGGCGGCTGGGATTGACCGTCGTCTCCGGGCGGCGGCACAATGCGCTTGGACATTGGAGCACAAGGAGGTGAGCCATGTCGACCAAGCTGCTACCTACGAACTTCCTTTCACGCCGTGAGACTCAGCAGTTGGCCGAACGCCTGGTCAGCTTGCACAGCCAGCTCTCGGACGATCCAGATCTCCGCTGCCTGATCCGGGGCCTCGTATCCCGGCTCAGCGCGATTGACGGGATCTTGGCCGAACGGGCCACGGAGTATGCCGACAAGCCAGCTTACGAGCGGCTCTTCGAGACCGGCGAGGCAAAGCACGAGTGGATGGAGGCCAAGCACTGCATCCATACTGCAAATGGATTGTTCTTCCTCGCGATCGGCCAAGAGGTTATGATAATCCCTGGGTCGGGTGGTGCCCGGTTGGGTTCCGGGAGATTCCGCCTGACACTGGGCAGCCCCAACGCCAAGCCCATCTACGCTACGGAGCTTAGGCACTTGCGGGGCTACGCGGAGGAGTACATGGCCCGCTACAAGGATGTCATGCCGGGCGACACCAAGTACCTTCTCGAACGAGTGTTCGGCGAGGAGGATCTTCCCCAGGTCGGCACGGAGGCCGCTCATGCCCTTTGAATCCAAAGCTCAGCAGAGGAAATGTTACGCCCTGAAAGCTCGGGGAGAGGCCGGTAGTTGGGACTGCACGGAATGGTCCCACGCCACGGACTTCGACGAGATCCCCGACAAGAAGAAAAAGCGCAAGGAGGCGAAAGCCATGGACGCGATTGCAGGATTGGCCAAGGAAGCCGCCGCCGGGGCAATGATCCCCAAAGCTACCAGTGCGCTGGCCGGACGAGCCAGCAGGGCCTTGGTTCCCCAGGCGGCAGCGACGGCCAAGAAGGGATTGCCTTGGGGCAAGATCGGCCTCGGGGCCGGAGCCTTGGGAGCCGGACTTGGCGGTGCAGCCGCGCTCAGCGGCAACCAGGACGCCAGTCGCGGCACGACCTCCAAGCCTCCCACGGGGCAAGGCATCACGGCCAAGCCCGCAGCACCCGCTCAGGCGGCTCCTGCGCCTGCTGCCAAGCCGGCGGGCGGCGGCGGAGGCGTACTCCAGTGGATCATGGCCAACCCGGGCAAGGCGTCGTTGCTGGGCCTGGCAGGCGGTGGCATCGGCTACGGACTCTATCGGCTGTTGCGTGGCCGGCGGGGCCGGGACGAGGAGAAGGAAGGCAAGGACCACCTGCTCAAGCGGGCGTCCGACATCAAGCAGCACAACGCCGCCGTGATTCTCGATCGCCACCTCATCAAGATGGCCGACGACGCCAGCCCGGCTCTGGCCAAGAGCTTCAACGCGGTCCGCTCCCGCCTGGCCGCCGGAGAGTCGATCTCCACGGCGATGCACCGGGCGTTCCCCAAGATGGCTGCCGAGCGGCGAACCATCCTGTCCGGGCGCCTGTGTAAGCAGGCCATGGCCCATTTCGTCAAGGAGGCGTTCAAGGATCTCACGCCCACCGACGTGGCGGCTACCGGGGCGGCGGGCTACGGTGGCGCCCGGCTCGGAGAAGGGCTCGGTAAGCAGGTCGGAGCTTCAACGGCGAAGAGTGAGGCCTCGGGTGGTTTCCGAGAGATGCTCAAAAAGGTCCGGGGCGCCAAGGAGAAGTCGGTTGGCGAGTTCTCCAAAGCCACGGGTCCGTGGTGGAACACGCAGCGGGCGTTCGGGAACACCAGGGTCCAGCCCGGCGAAGGGAACTACCACCCGTTCGCCCGCGGCACCGGTGAGACATACCAGGGGGTAAGTCGGAGTCCCCACCGCGTGATGCCTGGCGGCTCCAGGACGAAGAATCTTGCCGAGGAGTTCGTGCAAAACCGTAGAGCGGTTGGCAAGAACACGGTCAAGTCGCTCAGAGCAAAGCGGCTGGCCGCCGGCCTGCAAGGTGGACGTATTGGCGGCAAGTGGGGCAAGGGCATCGGTGCCGCGCTCGGCATCCTCCTGCCGTTGATCCTCGGCAAGCATCGCTCGGCGACGATGAAGAAACAGCCTCAGGCTGCCACGCAGGCCAAGGCGGCCTGTGATCGCTACTTCGCTCTCTGCCAGCGGGCGGGCATCCCGAGAGCCCAGATCAAGCAGGCAGTCGACCAGTTCGTCAAGCAGGCGACCTGGCCGAGCTGCAAGCACAACAAGAAGAAGTCTTTCAGTGGAAAACCCAAGGAGGCCACTAACTGGATGAAGCAAAACTCCTGAGTTTCATCCGGCTCAGGTCCTTACATCGTGGTGAGGCCCTCCGCCGGACCGGCCGGCGAGGGGCTTAGCTTCGCCCCGGTATGGCAAGGGAGTGCCGATGAAATCCGTCCGAGTCACCGTACCTACGGTCTACAGATCAATCTTCATTGGAGACATCCACGTACCCTTTCACGACCACGTCGCCGTCAAGCTGCTGGTGGAGTTTCTCAAATGGTTCCAGCCGCAGCGGATCTACCTGATCGGCGACGTCGTCGACTTCTATCCTCTCTCGCGGTTCGACCGCGATCCGGCACGCATCGGAACGCTCCAGATCGAGCTGGACGAGTGCGTCGACCTGTTCACGGAGATCCGTGACATCTGTCCTCACGCGGAGATGTTCTTCCGCGAGGGCAACCACGAGAAACGGCTCACCCGCTACCTCTGGCAGCACGACGAGATCGAGTCGCTCCGCTGCCTGGACATCAAGGAGCTGCTCAACCTCGAAGAGCTGCACATCGAGCATATCGAGTACAACGGGCATCTCGACCACTACCGCAGCTTCCTCGTGGAGCACGGCGATCTCTGCCGCAAGCACAGCGGCTACACGGCCAGGGCCATGATGGAGAAGCGGCAGCTCTCCGGCATCTGCGGCCACACGCACCGGCTGGGCGCTCACTACCAGACCGATCACGCCGGGCAGAAGGTCTGGTACGAGAACGGCTGCCTCTGCCGGCTCGACCCCGAGTACATCGTGGGCAAGCCGAACTGGCAGCAGGGCTTCACGATCGCTCACAACTGGGAGAACCGCTTCCAGGTGGAGCAGGTGCCCGTGATGCGCGGCAGGATCTTCTGCCACGGCCGGCTCTGGGAGGCCGTCGAGGAGGCCAAGCCGGAGAAGCAACCCCTGAAACTCGTTGTTCCTGATCTTGACCCCGTTCCCAAGGCAAGTTCTACTCCACAGGAGAGTTCTACTGTTCAGAAGAAACCGGCGGGCCGCGTTCCGCCTCGTCGGTCCAGACAGAAGGGGAACAACAATGCCCTCAAACCCGACCCGCCGCAGCTTCCTCCAGACGGCGATGGGGAGCCTGGCAGCCGCCCTGGTCCCCTGGACGGCCGAGGCGACGGAGACGACGACTTCCTCTCCGCCGATTGATCTCGACACGATCGAGGCGGAGCTGAAGAACCTCGACAAGCTCACGGCGATCCAGCAGGAGATGGTTTCCTACTGCACGTTCAACGTGCCCCGGAACATCGCCTTGGGAATCGTCGGCAGCAGCAACCTCTTGCTCTGCGAGGGGCTGTCGATGCGCTTTCCCATCAGCCCTGCGCAACTTCATCAGATGCCGCTGGAGATCTCGATCGCTCGTGTCGTGGGCACCGCGTCCAACGCGCACAAGTTCTACGAGACCTTCGGGAACATCACGCACACCGAGAAGATGATCATGGGGATCTCCTACCACGACGTCCCCTCGGTCAACCAGATCCACGACGCCGGGCTGCGTCACAGCCTGGCGCATCTTCCCATGAAGAAGACGATGGCTTTCGTCCTGGACCGGCCCATCCTCACGCAGATCGGCATCCAGGCGGAGACCCCGGCGTGCAGGATCGACTCCTTCGGAGACAACGACGGCAAGGACGTCGAGGTCCCGGAGTCGGCGAGGATGGCGATCGCCGAGAACGTCCACATGATGTGTCATCGGCCCCCGGTGTGGACGAACGACTACGACCCCGACAACATCCACCAGTTCTTCCGTACGATCCCCAGTGGGTTCGTCTACGACAACCTGGTCCGCCAGGCCAGGAATCGGCGGCTCTACCAGGACCACCGGGAGAGAGCCGCGGAAGAGGCCAGGGTCAAGGCCTACGCCGACAACAACAAGGACCTCTCCGCCTGGGAAGAGGCCAAGGTGGATCTCGACGATCCCAGCACCTATCCCGTGCCGGAAACAAGGAGGCACTTCGGCGATAACCCCGAGCCGCTGGCACCGAGGCCCAGCGACCCGCCCAAGATCGGACCGAAGCCTCATCTCCTGTAATGATTATCCGCATTACGAAAGACAGCCGGGGAATAGTGGCTGACTCCGACCTCCCCGGCTGTCCTCCGGTTGGAATCGGCTATACTCCACACGAGGCGATCGGCATGTTGATCGCCCTGTTGGCCAGCGAGAACAAATGCTGGGCTGCTCACGGCGCCGACTTCATCATCGAGGACAAGCGCGGCCAAATCTGCGAGTTCTGCGGCAAGAGCTTCCGCACCAAGAAGCAGCTAGGAGGGCATCTAAATTTCCAGCATCGCACGGTGGATTACACCCGCCACGACATCTTTAGGGCGCTGGGGTACCGCCATGCGTCCAAGATGTCTCCCCGGCATAAACGAGATTTGTTCATCCTCTCCGGTATCTCGCGAACTGACGCCGAGAAGATGGCGGGGCTCAACAGCAAAGACTACCCGAAACAGTAGGTCACTACCGAGGAGAACAGTCATGAGTTGTGGAATACCGTGCAGCGGCTGCGGGGCGATGACGGACGAGGCCGACCTCGAATACTACACCGTGCACTGCGCCTGCCAGGCGGAGTCGCAGCTCCCCTGCGAGCACGGCTACTGCGAGGCCTGCATGAAGGAAGAGGAGCCCGACTTCAAGTCCCAGGTGATCGAGACCCTGGGCGAGTGCGTGGGCTTGCTCCCGGCCGGAGAGACGTGGGCGGCTACGGAGGACGGGGTGCTGATGTACCTCAGGGACATCGTCAACCACGTCAATGCGAGCGAAGCATGAGCACGGGATTCCCCGGACATAACCGCAAGCGCACGGCACAGAAGCGCCAAGATCCCAAGTGCGAGACGTGCAAGACCAGGCCCGCCTATCGCTGGTTCACCTGGTGCGGCTATATCTGCAAACCCTGCCTGGAAGATCGCTTGCCCCGGAAGGCCCCGGCCGGGTAGGATAAAGCCACGGCTGATGACTAAAAGAAAGCACATGCGCAACCGCGCATAACACCTCTTCCGGTCATCTCGTAACATCCCGGCTGCACGGTAACATCCGCGGTGTTGTCGTGCGTCAGGAACGTGCACAGAACCAGGTCCCCCGGTACTGTGCAACGTCGTGGACATCAAGGAGGATGCTATGACTCAGGGAATGGGTCTTGGGCTCGGAGGGATGCCCCCTTGGGGTCGGATGTTTCAGAACGCCGGCAGCTTCAGCGGCCGGTTCCCCATGGGAGGGTTTAGCTGGGGAGCTGTCCCCGGCATGGCACCAGGTAAGGCTCCTCCTAATCCTGCCGCTCAGGTCGCCCCACAGGGCCCTGTGAAGGCAGACGCGCAGGGTGTCCAGCAAGCCTTTGCCAAGCTGGGCGGCTGCGAGAAGCAGGCACAGGGCGTCTCAGAGGAAAATAGAGGCAGTCACACGTCGGGCCCGTCGAGACCGGTCTCTCCCAGCGCCGTTCTCACCGGAAGGCCTGGCCCCGGGCGTAGTGGAGCACCAGTTGGCTCGTCCACTACACTACCCCGGGGCCGGGCTGACGGGTCTAGTCTTCCTGGCTTGCCCAAGTTCGCGTCTGACGCGGAGATCCTTGCCGCTCTCCCCCGTCTGGGCGGCTTCCCCCTCTCTGGAACCCGCACGGCCGCGGGCAAGGAGCACGAAAAACTAGCAGCGCAGGACAACACGGCTGCTCCCCCCTCGCTAGACCCGAAGGGGATAGCTGCGCTGACGGCAATGAACGTCGGCGGGGGCGCGTTGGCCGGCAACAAAGTGGGCACGATGCTCGCCGAAAAACACACCCAACGCTGGCGGAATCTGGCGAATAGGGCCGCGAACACTAGCTACGATCGTGGCCGGCACCAGGAGAGTCGCCTGCTGAATAACTTCACCCGCAACGGCAAGCTGCGGCAGATGTTCAAGCGTCTGCCGCGTCGGGGTCGTTGGATTGGTGGGGGCATCGGCGGCGGGCTTTCGTTGGCGTTGACGCTGTTGTTGCAGAAGCTCTCCGGCGGCAAGCCGACTGCCGACGCGGGGACGACCAAGCCTACTGTTGACGCCCAAGGAAAGCCGATCACCAAGTCAGCGGCACAGGACAACACGGCTCCCCGGCTCTCCGCGACGGGGGATTCGAGCGGCCTGACGTTCGCCCACAAGAGCGATGACTACGCCCAGGGCCAGGACGCCTGGGGCTCGTTGCACAAGTATTTCAAGGGCGGCAGCAAGCTGCGTTCGCAGCCCTCGCCGCTGACCGGCAAGCACCGGGGAGAGGAGAAGGCCGTGCGCCAGATGAAGGCCGACTCCTTCCTCAAGGACGCATCGAACGGAGGCAAGGAGATGGAGAAGGACGCCATCGCTTTCGAGGCCCTGCCGCCTGATTTCCAGGCCAGGTACCAGCGGAATTTTGCCTCTGGGCGGACGCAGATGTCGCCCCGGGAGGCGGCTGCCTACTACGCCAAGAACTACGAGACGCCGCAGCAGCGGGCGACTCGGTTTTCCTCCGAGCGTGCGCAGCAGTTGCGCACTACTCCGCAGCAGAAGTACGAGGCTGCGTTGGCCCGGGGAGACACGGGCATGGCCGACTACTACCGCTCCAAGATGAGTGGTGGCGGCCAGCAGTTTCTCGACCAGGCGAGGCAGCAGGCCAGCCAGGCTGCCGCCCGGATCGGCAAGCCGGCACAGCTTCCCAGCATGGGAGGTTTCTCCCGCAATCTCGACGCGGGTCCGCCCGCGATCATCGGCTCCCAGGCCCCCGGTGGACAGAGGCCGCCTAAGCCGCCGTCCGTGGGTGGATTTCGTCCCCGGCGTCCGCCGGCCACTATGGGCCAGGCTCGCGGCATCCCCGGGATGCCCAAGCTGGGAGAGGATCTCTCGCCTTTCGCTCGCGGCTTCTTCGGCTGTTGCCTGGCCAAGGGCATGGACGAGGGCCAGGTCAAGCAGGCCATGGACGCAGCCATCGAGAGGTTCGGCAAGCTCGTGGAGGAGGATCTCAAAAGCGGTTTTGAGAAGTGTGCCTTCTTCGGGAAGGCCCGCGGTCTGCTCAACCAGGGGCTCCAGTGGGGCGCCCGCAAGCTCGCTCCCAAGGTGATGCAGGAGGGAGCCAGGCAGGCCGGGAAGGCCGCTCCGCAGGCGGCCAAGGTCGTTACCACGAAGGTCACTCCCTACTCCGCCTCGCGGGCCATGGTGCCCTACAGCGCCGAGTTCGCCGCCCGGCAGGCTGCTCGCCAGGGTGCGCGCAGGGGCACGCAGATGGCCACCAGGGCCGGCTTGCCCGCCGCCACCCAGGGAGGCAAGCTCGCTCTTCCCCGAGCCGTCAAGGGGCAGATCGGCAGCCGGCTGGGCCACGGCACGGCGACGGGAGTAGCCCAGGGTTTTGCCGAGCCTGCTTTGCTCAATCAACGCGATCCTGTCACCGGCGAGCCCACGATCTTCAGTTGGGGAGGCGCGGCTCGGGGCTTCGGTCTCGGTGCCCTTCTCGGCAAGAACCGGGCCGTCAGGAGCTGGTACGGTCGTCCCGTCACCCGTGCCGGTATCGCCTCGATCGGCGGTGAAGTTGCCGACACGGGGCTCGGCGCCATGGGCATCGACACCGGCGGCCGACTTCGCCAGGCTGCGGCCTGGGGAGCCGGCGGCCTGAGCACGCCGTGGGGTCGTCGCATGATGGGAACGGCCGCTCCCAAAGTCCTCAGCGGCATCGACGACTTCGCTATCCCCAGGCTCCTGCCGCAGGGCGCTCAGGGTGCTTGGGGCCGTGGGGCACGCGGTCTGGGTCGTGGCATGAGCAATCTCACCGGTGGCCGCATGGGCAAGGGCCTGATGCGTCACGGGGAGCGGATGATACGTCCCGAGAGCGCTGCCTCGAAGTGGGGCCGGCGTACGTTGGGCGGCTCCATGGCCCTGGCCGGTGGAACGGCCTTTGCCGGAGCCACGATGGACAATCTCCGTGCCCAGATCGGCGACGAGATGACCATGCAGTTCCAGCAGCAAGCCCCCGCCATGATCAAGCAGCTCACCGGGAAGACGCCCGAGGAGCTGCAAGCGATCCTCGCCCAGGCCGACTCGATGGGGCAGATCGGCAACGTCCTCGGCGGCATGGAGGGGATCTTCGACAAGATCCTCGGCTTCTTCAATGCCGACCCCAGCTCGATGAACCTGATGCAGAAGGCCTTGCTGGTTCTCGGCGGAGGTGCGCTGCTCGGCGGTGCCCTGACTGGCTCCGGCACGATGGCGGGCGTGGGCGGTCTGGCGATGGCCGGCGGCCTGCTGCCTATGATGGGAGGCTTCGGCGGCCAGGGTGCTCCGGCAGGTCAAGGTGCTCCCCCGCCTCCCGCCGATCCCGCGGCAGCGGCACAACCTCAAGCCCAGGCGGCGATGCCCAGCCCCGAGCAGCAGACGGCCAGTATGCTCCGGACGGGACCCGACGAGCTTCAGCGGATGCTGGAGCGCACGGGACAGGTTCGGCCTCACAACATCAACCCGAACGCCACGGCGGCTCTCCAGGACGAACTGGCGGGAGTGGCGTAACGAGGTAGCTCGGGCGGCATTTCCTTGGTAGTATGATGCTGCGCCGCTCGGGCAGGTCGCTATCTGGGGACGGTTGGAACCAACCGTCCTGAAGCGAGTTGAACTCTCGCCTTGCGGGCGCTCTTTAACGTCCGGAGAAACCCGTGCACTGGATCTTCACCGCCATCCTGTGGATCGTCTGCGTCTGCGTCGGCCTCTTCGGGCTGGCGATGCTGGCGGCGCTCGCCATCATCATCCTCAAAGCCGTCTGGCGGAAGGTCGTCATCCCGCTCTACTGCCGCGTGGCCATCTTCCTGCAATACTGGGTGCTGTATCGCATGCTCAAGCGCTGCCCCATGTGCTGGCACAGGATGCGTGACACTGGGATTCGCTTCGACGACGGTCCGTGGTACAAGTGTGGAAACTGTGAGGGCCACTGAAAGTCGTAGCTCCAAGGAGGGCAGTACGATGATGGCAGCGCTGTTCAAGTGGTTGGCGCAGTGGGCCTTGAAGGCCGGGGCCAACTGGCTGGCCGGCTTTCTCCTGTACTACTATCGCAAGTGGATGCGGGAGCTGGCCAAGGAGCGGAAGGAGATCCGCCGGGCGCTGATGCGGCGGATGACCAGGCAGGAAGTCCACGACTGGAACGCGAGGGCGATCATCGAGTCGGCAGGCTGGGTCGGAGGCAGCTACACGGAGCGGGACATCCGTGAGACGGCGCTGAACGCCCACGCCGACCAGTTCCGCGAACCCCAGATCGCTTTCATGAAGCAGCGGATCGAGGAGACGGCCGACGACGAGTTCACGTTGTGAGGAAGCTAATGAAGGTATTCTGCGTTGGAGCCGGCCGCACGGGCAGCTTGTCCCTCTCGCTGGCCTTGAAGCGGCTGGGCTACAACGTGGCCGGCCAGGCCAAACGCTACGCCCTCATCCAAGACTGGGCCGTGCGGCGCTGGGGTCCGCTGCTGGAGCACTGCCGCACGGCCGAGGCCTTTCACGACGCCCCTTTCAGCCACCCCTTCACCTATGTGGTGTTGGACCAGGCGTTCCCATCGAGTAAGTTCATTCTCACGGTAAGGGACTGCTCCGCGCAGTGGTACAAGTCGCTGGTGGGCTTCCACTCCGTCCTCACTGCGGACGGCAAACGAACGCCCACGGCGGACGACTTGAAGGCTTTTGCCGGTGGCTGGTTGTACCGCACGGTGAAGATTCTCCGGGACGTACCGGACGACGATCTCTACAACCGGGAGACGTGCATCCGCTACTATGAGCGCCACTGCGAGAGCGTCCGGGAGTATTTTCGTTTTCGCGAGGACCTGCTGGTGCTGAACGTGAGCGAGGAGGATGCCTTCCCCCGGCTCTGCCGGTTCCTGGACAAACCCGTCATCGAGGAGCCGTTCCCTCACACAAACTCCACCGCCGCTTGGCGAGATCATATACAGGGGAAGCAATGAGCGCCGACGTCGACATCGTCATCATCTCCTGCGGCAAGCTGCCGCATCTCCGCAAGTTCACGCAGGGCGCCATCGCGAGCTGCCGAAAGTCGTCCGACAAGCTCATCTTCAACATCACCGTGGTCGAGACCCACGAGGACGGGGAGAAGGAGTACGAGGGAGCCGACCGCACGGTCTTCTGGGTGCCTTCGGACGGGCAGTTCAACTACAACCGCGTGCTGAACTTCGGCACCCACTTCGGCGATGCACCCTACGTGGTGCACGCCAACAACGACCTGCGATTCCACCCGCACTGGGCGGAACGGCTGATCCAGACAATGCAGAAGTACAAGATCCGCAGCGTCTCTCCCCGCTGTCCCCGGCACGCCGAGCAGAAGAAGTTCCGCGGCCAGAAGGAGCCGGCCTACGGCTATGCGATCCGCCAGGAGATGTCCGGCTGGTGCGTGATGATGGAGAGGTCGCTCTGGCGTGAGCTGGGCGGTTTGTGGGAAGATGTGCCCTACTGGTACTCGGACGTGATGTACGTCGACCAGCTCCAGGCGGCCGACGTGAAGCATGCCCTGGTGCCGCTGAGCCTGGTGACGCACTGGGCCAACCGCACGACGCGGAAACTGCCCAAGGAGCCTCGCCGGGAGATGACCCAGGGCGCCAAGCCCCACTACCAGAAGGCCAAGAGAATCCGAGCCGCCACGATGACCAGCCCCTATGCCAACCTCGGCTTCGCCAAGGAGAACGTCCCCGGCAAGGAGCTGAGCACGCTGAAGATCGGCGGCCCCCTGCGTCATGTCCTCCGCCCCAACAACCTGGAGTCGCTGAAGAAGGCCTGCTTGCGGGCCGACGACCGCGACGACCCCGTCCTCATGCTGGGCGGCGGCAGCAACATCCTCTTCCCCGACGAAGGCTGGCCCGGGCTGGTGATCCTCACCAAGGATCTCAGCCACTTCCACATGGAAAACAAGCTCGCCGTGGCCTGGCCGGGGCTGATGTACGCCAGCTTCCTCCGCCAGGCGGCCCTGCGCAACCTGGCCGGCGTGTTCCAGATCGCCCACGTGCCGGGGACGATGGGTGGCAGCGTGGTGATGAACGCCGGTTTCGGCCCCACGGAGGGCAAGGACATCGCCAAGTACCTGGTCCGCGTGGAGGTCTTCAACCGCGAGAAAGCCAAGACGGTAACGCTCACCAAGGAGCAGTGCCAGTTCGGCTACCGCACGAGCATCTTCCGCGGCCGTCCCGACCTGCTGGTGCTGCGGAGCTACTTCACCTTGCCGGCGATGGACCGCAAGGCTGCTGAGTCGACGATCGTCTCCTCCCAGAAGAGCGCTGCCAAGTTCATCCGGGCCTGCGGCCAGGGCTGTCCCAACGCCGGCAGCGTGTTCATTCACACGAGCTACGACCCTCCCAAGGGCGTCAAGGGGATGAACCGGGGCGGCGCCTGCTGGTCGGAGACCAACCCCAACTGGATCAACAATCTCGGAGGAGCGACGGCCGCCGACGTCAAGTGGCTGATCGACGAGGCCAAGCGTCTCTGCAAGGAGCAAGGAAAACCGGAACCCGAATTGGAACTGATCGTGGTATGAAGAAGACTAAGCGTTGCGTCGAACTCTTGACCGTTGGCCTGTGGCACGACTCGGTGGGCGACATCGCCCTGATGCAGGCCACGGCCCAGCAGCTTTCCATCCGCGGCGTCCCCGTAATGTGCCGCAGCATCTCCACTGGAAGCCGGCCCTGCGTGGTGGGAGGCGGCTACCTGCTGTCGAACATCACCAGCGGCATGTGGAGCCACGTCCTAAGGCCCTTCCAGGTCCGCGGCGGCCACTTCCTCAACGCCGTGGGCGTGGGCGGCAGGGGAGACTACGGCTTCGTCGGGGACTGGAAGTATGTCTCCGTGCGTGACCATGTCAGCCGCGACTTCCTCGCCCCCTCGCTGCCCAAGGACAAGGAGATCCACCTCGTTCCCTGCCCGGCCGTGTTGTTGGAGGTGCCCAACGTCACCTACCTGCGGCGCTGTCCCGGCGGCGAGGTGATGAAGGATCTGCCGCTCCAGGGCTTCGTGGTCGTGGACTGCGAAGCGGAGTGGGCCCACGGCAAGATCAAGGAGCCGCTCTTGCCCCTGGACACGCGGCCCTGGATGAAGAAGGGCTGGCTGGGCAAGCCGCTGCGCAACCAGACGCGGTCCCCGGAGATGATGATGGGGATCATGAAGTGCGCCAAGGCGGTGATCACCGAGAGCCTTCACATGTCCATCATGGCGATGGCCGTTGGGGTGCCCTTCGTCGTCTCCGCCAGGGGAGGCACGGCTGCCAAGCCGGCCGCCTATTTCAAGCGGGCCGGCATCCCGGAGATCGTCGTCAAGCCCAACGCCAACATCGTCAACCAGGCTTTGGAGCTGCACACCAAGATGCTGGCGGTCCGCAAGCTGGAGCAGGATCGGGCCCGCAAGCATCTCGATGCCATGGTGGAGCTGATGGATGAGCCCGTTTGATGGCCGTACGATCGACGAAGAGGAGTTTGGGATCATCGCCAGGCTCGTCCGCGAGCTGGCGATCGAGTCCGTCGTGGAGTTCGGGATGGGTGTGTCGACGCATCTGTTCCGGACGCTGAAGTTCTATGCCGGCTTGGAGACGCACGAGCCCACGATCGCCTGCTTCCCCGAGCTGGATAGGGCCGGCAAGGTCTACCGCGTGGATCTCTATAGGGAGGTCAAGCTGCTTCCGGTAAAGATGACCGTCGACCTGGTCTTCGTCGACGCCCCCGAGGCCTGGGACGAGACGATGCTGCACGAAAGTTGCGCCCGCTTCTTCCCTGTGCAGGCGGCTGCGGAGATCGCCGAGATGATCATCATGCACGACACCAAGCGGGAGGGAGAGCGGGCCACGATCTCTCGCTTGCTGGGTGATTGGACGGAGAAGCGGTTCGATACTGCACGCGGTCTATCGTTGTTCAACAGAAAGAGGAAGAAGTCATGTGGCTCTGTACCCGAGTAGGGATGTGGGAGCAGCCTCCCGGCACCATCTACCAGACCTTCGAGCCTATGATCCTCGGTCCCTTGATGATCAAAGGGGAGAACGTCGGGGACAACGACTGGTTTGAGATGCCGTTGGGCCTCCAGATGCAGGAATCACCGGACGACGGGCGCTGGCAGGCCGTGCTCGATTGCTCAACCTGCCGCGAGGCCACCTTCGATCCCGAGCTGCGGTACCTGGTCTACGACTCCCGGGATGTCGAGTCGTTGATCGCCAAGCTGAAAGGCGAGATGCACGAGGTGATGGACGTCAACTATCCGGTGGAATGACATGTTCTTCTCCTACGCCCACAAGCTGCTGTTCGTCCATCCGCCCAAGTGCGGCGGCTCCTCGATCGCGCAGATCCTGGCCCGGGCCACGGGGGCCAGGGAGAACGCCCTGGACATGGAGCCGGAGCTGCCCAAGCTCTGCTCCGTGAGGCTAAAGCACCTGCCCGCCAAGGCCATCAAGGAGCTGCTGCGCAACGACCCGCTCTGGGATGAGCTGTACATCTTCACCACGGCCCGCAACTCCTGGGCTCGCTTCGTCTCGCTCTACTTCCACCTGCGGGAGAAGGTGCCCAAGAACTTCGGCGGCACGCCGTTCCACCGGCAGTTCGTGGCGGACGCCCAGCGTTACGGTTTTCGTCACTGGCTGGACAAGTACCTGGGCGGCCCCTACTGCGAGTCATTGGCCTTCTACGTGATCGGGGAAGGGCGTAAGCTGTTGGTCGATCGGATCTTCCCCGAGCCTTGGAACGACGACGTCCGTAACGCTCTCAGGAGTCTGGGATTGAATACCCCGGCGCAGATGCCCGTGCTCAACCGGAGAAGGAAGAGCCGCAAGCACTACAGCGACTACTACAACACTCCACTTCGCCGCAAGGTCCGCAAGGCGTGTGCCTGGGAGATCGAGCGGTTTGGCTTCACTTTCGACGAGTGATTACGGGAGAAAGACGCCATGTACGTGAAAAACGTGCTTGTAGCTTTGTTGTTTGCGATAATCGTGCTCGCCGGACAGGCTCCCTGCCCGGCGAACGAACCTCTTGCCTACTACTCCAGGCCTCACAGGGCGTTGGACCGCCTGGCCGAGGGCTATGCTCGGTGGATGGCGATTCATCGGACTCAGGGTGGTCATCACGGGTGGAGCGAGGGCCGGTGGCAGGCAGCATTGAGAGCGACGGGAGGAAGCAGGGCAGCCGAGATTACCGCCGAGACGTGGCCGAACCAGCCGAACCTCTCTTGGGAGGAGCAGTGGGCGGAGTATGCCAAGGACTGGTCTCGATCCAGGGGGCAAGGAGGTGGCGCCAATCATTGGGGCGTAGCCGGCAGGAGACATCGCTGGATCGGAACCGGTTCAGCTCGTGGGCGTAACGGCACCTGGTATGGGTGCTTGATCGCCGTAGATTAGGAGGAACTCATGAACAGACGTGACTTCATCATCAAGACGGCCGGTGCCGGTGCTTTGGCTGCGACCGGTCTCGGTTTCACCGGCAAGTCCGAGGCAAAGGAGGCTTCGCCGGCAGCTTCTTGCGTGGCCAAAGATGAGAGGCTGTACC
>Ga0180437_10000257_pt1 | contig 106850 bp, 101 predicted proteins | sample SS_ome_4_FD_132410 | JGI IMG/M metagenome (GOLD analysis project Ga0180437, IMG submission 132410) | Hypersaline lake sediment archaeal communities from the Salton Sea, California, USA - SS_3_D_1 metaG | ecosystem: Environmental > Aquatic > Non-marine Saline and Alkaline > Hypersaline >...
CACGGACACCACGGATTCCACGGATTCCAGATCCCTGGATCCCCCCAATCCCGAATCCCCGAATTCCCGAGTTCCCGGAATCGATATTCGTTATTCCTTTAGGGTGGAACTCGGCGCCGCCTCAGGCGTAATACGCTCGATTCACCGATTCTCAGCCAGGCAGTGTAGGGATCGGCCTCGGGGCGCGCGATATGGACTGTGAAGAGTTTCTGAGGAGCTATTCTGATTTCCTCGACCGCCGGTTCGAGGAGCACTCCATAGTCAGCTACTGCGACCACCTGCTCGACTGTGCGAATTGCGCCGAGTACGACCGCGTGATGCGGCGCGGTCTCGAGTTGGCCAGACGGCTCGACCCGCTCGAGCCTCGCCGCCTCGATCTAGTGCCTCGCGTGGGCGAGCGGGTCCTCGGCGCCGCTCCGGGCCTGGGACGAGGAGTGGAAGGCGGCCGGGCCAGCCGGGTGGCAGCGGCGGCTGCCCTGGCACTGATCGTGGCCGGGTCGCTAACGATGCTGGGCTACCGGGGGACGGCGGAGCTACCGCCGGTCGTGGTGGAGCCGTCGGCGGCTGAGCCACCGCCGTCGCTGTGGGGGCCGGCGCCCAGGTTCACGCCGGCGGTGAATCTTCTTCAAGTCCCGGACCTGACGGACGACCGCCTCCTCAGAGTACCGCCGCAACGGTTCTCGCTGTTCCGCGCTCCGCTCAAGGCATCGCGTCGCGCGTCGGTCGAGCGTATGGAGGCGGCGCCGGAGTAGGCTCTGCAGTGGCGCAGCCGAGTTGACACCTTTTGATTCTCCGTCCAATACTGTGGTATGGGCGAGCTGACCTACGACCAGCTCAGCGACAGGATGGGGACGGGGAAGCTGGGCGGGAGCTTCTTTCTCAAGACGGAGGACCCATTCCTTCGGGATGAAGCGATAGCTCTCCTGGCGGAGGCCCACCTGGCGGGTGGCTCCGCCGACTTCGATCTCGAGCAAGCGAGCGGCGACGATCTGGACGCGGCGGGCCTGGCGGCGATGCTTGGGACACCTCCCATGCTGTCGCCGTACCGGGTCGTCGTGATTCGTGGTGCCCAGGGGCTTACACCGAAGGCACGGTCTGTGGTTGAGCAGGCCGTACGCCGAGAGGTGGCGAACCGAGTGCTGATCGTCGCTGCGGAGGTCCCGCGCGGCTCGAAGGCGAAGTTCTACGATGTGCTTCGCCGCCACTGCATGACGACCACGCTGCGGGCGCCGGGCACGTCGGAGCTGCCCGGCTGGCTGGCGAGGCGGGCGAAATCGGTCCACGGGGTGGAACTGGAGATGCCGGCGGCGCAGTTGCTCGCCGCGGGCATAGGAAACCGTCTGGGCGTGCTGGCGCAGGAGCTGGAAAAGCTCGTCAGCTACGTGGAGCCGGCGAAGAAGATCGGGCTGACCGAGGTGCGGGCTGCAGTCGGCGCGCTGCCGCAGGTCGATCGCTGGAGCTGGATCGACAAAGTGGCGGACCGGCGCATCGGGTCGGCGGTGGCGGAGCTGCCGGCTCTGCTGGACTCGGGCGAGAGCGCGGTCGGGCTCATCGGCTGGCTCTCCGAGTCGCTGGTCCGGGTCGGTCTGGCGCGTACCGGTGAAGGTGCGCTGGTGAGTGTGCTGAAGCGGGACGGCAGCTATCGTAACCTCGCTTGGAAAGTACGCACGTACGTGCGGCAGGCGCGTCGGTGGAGCGAAGCGCAGATCGCTGCGGCGCTTGCCGAGCTACTGCGGGCCGATCGGCTGATCAAAGCGGGTGGTCTGTCCGAGCGCGCCGCGCTGGAGGAAGCGCTTCTCAGGATCGGCAGCGGGGACGACTCCGCGGCGACGCAGGCTGCCGGTGCAGGAGGAAGAGGTGGGAGATCGTGGCGGTCACTAAGCTGAGGGTCGTGCGCTGGGCGGTTGCCTGCGCGGCGCTCGCCGGGCACTGCATTCTGGTGCCGGCGGGGGTGGCGCTGGCGCAGCAGGAGTCACTCCTCGATCAGGCCGAGCGCCTGGCGGATCGTGGCGCGGTGCGAGAAGCGCGCCAGGCGCTGGTCCGTTGGGAGAGCGACTTCGGGGGATCGGCGCCCCTGGAGCAGCGGGCCCGGGCCTGGTTCCTGGCGGGCCGGCTGGCTGAGGACGGCGAGCAGGCCGAGCTCAGCTACCTGCGCGTGATCATCGAGGGGTCGACGACCCCCTACGCGGATGACGCGCTGCTGCGTTTGGCCCAATACAAGTACGCCGAGGACGAATTCGCCAAGGTCGTCGAGTATCTGGGGCGGCTGCGGCGCGACTATCCGACGAGCGAGCACGGCCCCGAGGCTCTGCTCTGGATCAGCCGGGCGGCGCGGCAGATGGGCGACACGCACCGCGCCTGCGCGGCTGCCGAACAGGGGCTCGCCGAGCTGACGCCCGGCGACACGCTGCTGGAGCAGTCCTTCCGTGAGGAGCAGTCGCGGTGCGGTGCCGCCGAGCGCACCTATACCGTTCAGGTCGCCGCGTTCAGGGACGAAGGAGCGGCGCAGAGTCTCGCCCGCGAGCTGCTGGTCGCCGGCTACGACGCCTGGGTGATCGCCGGGGACGGGGATGACCCGATCTACCGCGTGCGCGTCGGGCGCGGGCTACTCGAGGCGGAAGCTCAGTCGCTGGCCGAGCGGCTGGTCGGGGAGGGATACTCGCCATTCCTGGTCTCCCAGCCTGAGCGGATCGGAGGATAGCGCAGCTGTGCAGTCAGACCGCGGGCCGAACACGCCATTGATGCGGCAGTACTTGGAGATGAAGGGTCGCTATCCCGACGCGATCCTCTTCTTCCAGGTCGGCGACTTCTACGAGATGTTCTTCGAGGACGCCGAGGAGGCTTCTCGACTCCTCAATCTGACCCTCACATCCCGGAACAACGGTGAAGCGGCACGAGTCCCGCTCGCCGGCGTGCCTATCAAAGCAGCCCAGGAATACGTGCAACGGCTGATCCGGCTGGGACGCCGTGTGGCGATATGCCAGCAGGTCGAGGACGCCTCTCAGGCGCGGGGCGTAGTGCGGCGCGAGGTCGTCGAGACGGTAACACCGGGCGCCGTCTTCTCCGACGCGCTGCTCGAGGCCGGCCAGTACAACTTCCTCGCCGCCGTCGCCGGCGCGGCTGAGGCAGAGACCGTTGGGCTGGCATGGGCGGATATCTCAACGGGCGAGTTCTTCTGCACCGCCACCCCTCGCTCGCAATTGGCCTCCGAGCTCGACCGGATCGACGCGCGCGAGATTCTGCTCCCGGGTTCCTGGGAGCCGGACCACGGCGCCCAGGCAAGCGACCTGTCGGAGCGGCCGCTGACGTACAGGGAAGACTGGAGCTTCGACTCGGAGATCGCCGGCGAGAAGATCTGCCGGCACTTCCGTATTGCCAGCCTGGCCAGCCTCGGCTTGGGCGAGCCGGGAGACCAGCCGGCGGTCCAGGCGGCCGGTGCCCTGCTCGGCTACCTGCTCGAGGTGCAGCCCACCGGCGGCGGCCAGTTGCGGCTGCCCAGGCCCGAGCGCGGTGACGCAGCACTGTACATGGACGAAATGACGCGGCGCAACCTGGAGCTGGTGCGCCCGCTCCGCCCCGAGCTTGGCGGGAGCACGCTGTTCGAGGTGCTCGACGGTACCCTGACTCCGATGGGGACCCGTCTGCTGCGCGCTTGGCTGCTGCGACCGCTTGCCGATCCGCAAGGTATCGGCCGTCGCCTCGACGCGGTCGAAGAGCTGAGAGAGGAGGGCTCGCGACGCAGGCGTGTGCGCGAGTCTCTGAGCGCAGTACGCGACCTGGCCAGGCTGGCCGGCAAGGCCGGTGCCCAGCGCGCGACGCCCCGCGATCTGCTCGCCCTCGCCGACTCGCTGCGCCGGATCCCGGCCGTCCTCGAGGCGCTGGGCGAGCCGCGCAGCCGCGAGCTGGCAGACGCCTGCGACGGATTCGATCCGGCGGCCGACGTTGTCGAGCTGATCGAGCGCGCTATCGATCCCGAAGCGCCGGCCAACGTGACGGACGGCGGCGTGGTGCGGGCCGGTCATTCGGCCGAGCTGGATGATCTGCGGTCGATTCGCGACGGTGCGGTGGGCTGGATCGCGGAGCTGCAGGGACGCGAGCGCGAGCGCACGGGAATCGGTTCGCTCAAAGTCGGATACAACCGCGTCTTCGGCTACTACATAGAGGTGACCAAGCCGAACCTTCACAAGACACCCGATGACTACGAACGGCGACAGACACTGACCAACGCCGAGCGGTTCGTCACACCCGAGCTCAAGGAATGGGAGTCGAAGGTACTGGGTGCCGAGGAGCGCATCGGCGATCTCGAACAGCGGCTGTTCCGTGAAGTGCGGGACTCGGTGGGCGGCGAAGTCGAGCGCGTGCTCGACGCAGCGCGGCGCATAGCGCTCATCGATGTCTACGCGTCGCTCGCCTACACTGCGGACCGCAACGGCTACGCGCGACCGCGGGTCGATACCGAGGATCGCATCGATATCCGGGCGGGCAGGCATCCGGTCGTCGAGTGTATGATGCCGCGCGAACAGTTCGTGCCCAACGATATCCGGCTCGATGGCAACGAGCGTGTGATCATCCTTACGGGCCCGAACATGGCCGGCAAGTCGACGATCCTCCGGCAGGTCGGTCTCATCACGCTAATGGCGCAGGTCGGGTCCTTCGTGCCGGCGGATTCGGCCCAGATCGGAGTGACCGACCGGATCTTCACGCGGGTCGGCGCCTCCGACAGCTTGGCGCAGGGACATAGCACCTTCATGGTCGAGATGATCGAGACGGCGGCGATCCTGAACGGTGCGACCGATCGCAGCCTGGTGCTGCTCGACGAGATCGGGCGTGGCACATCCACCTACGACGGTGTCTCGATCGCCTGGTCGGTCACCGAGCACATCCACGAGCGCATCGGCGCCAAGACGGTCTTCGCGACCCACTACCACGAGCTGACTCAGATCGCTGATCTGCTGCCGGCGGCCGCCGCCTACAACGTGGCCGTCAAGGAGGTGGGAGACGATATCGTCTTCCTGCGACGCCTCGAGCCGGGCGGCGCCGATCGCTCCTACGGTGTGCAGGTCGCACGGCTCGCCGGACTGCCGGTCGAGGTGATCGAGCGGGCGCGGCAGATCCTGCACGACCTGGAGGGCGTGGAGGTCGGCTCGCGACCTCGGTTGGCCCGCCGTGGCCGGCTGCCCGGGCCGGCGGACCGCTCGCAGCTGTCCCTCTTCCAGGAGCCCGAGAGTCCTGTCCTCGAGAGACTGCGCAACCTTGCGCCCGAGGAGATGACGCCGCTGGAAGCGCTCGCGCTCTTGACGGAGCTCAAGCGACAGGCTGAGGGTCCATGAAGCGGATCCTGGCGGTCGGGCTGGTCGTAGCGACGGCCGCCGTAGGCTACGCGGTGGCGAGTCAGGTCCTGGGGATCGGCGGCTTCCTGGACCGCCTGCGCGGCGGTCAACGCCTGCCGACGCTGCAGAGCGGTGAGCTGCCTTTCCGCTACCCCGTACGGTTGTGGCGCGACGGTGTCGAAGGCGAGGTCCTGCTCAGGATACACGTCACCGCGCTCGGCACCGTGGACTCTGTGGAACTCGCACAGTCGAGCGGTCACGCCGAGCTCGATTCCATCGCCCTGCACGGCGCGCGACAGCTGAGGTACGACCCGGCCAGCGAGGGCGAGCAACCCGTCGCCGTATGGGCTACCTTACCCGTTCGCTTCACGCGAACCAGTGAGACGGGCACGACAGAGGCCAGGTGACGACTTTAGGTGCCGGCGGAAGCCGTCGCTCCGAGATCTGCACCGACGAGAGGACCCAGGAAAACCGAACGCCCGAGGTCGCACCGTGAAGATCGCCGTGTTGATGGGAGGTACGAGCGCCGAACGCGATGTGTCGCTGGCGACGGGCAGCGAGATCGCTAGGGCACTCCAGGCGCGCGCACACCAGGTCATCGCGATCGACGCCGCCGACGGCCGGCCCATCCCTCTGGCCGGGACAGAAAGGCCGCCGGCCACGGCGATCGGCAGTGAGCCGCCCGACCACGGCGAGCTGGTGCGCTTGGAGAGCGGCTCGCTGGTACGCCGCCTGGAGCAGGTGCCGCAGCTGGCCGATACGGAGGTCGTCTTCGTCGCCTTGCACGGCGGCGCCGGCGAGGATGGCCGCGTACAGGCACTGCTCGACCTGGTCGGCATCCCCTACACCGGCAGCGGGCCGCTGGGCAGCGCGCTGGCGATGGACAAGCTGGTCACCAAGGACCTCTTCGTCAGTTCCGGTATCCCGACCCCTGCTTGGCTCGTGGGGCCGGTGAGCCGAGCGGAAGTTGAGGAAGCGCTCGGCGGCTTTCCGGTGGTGGTCAAGCCGTCACATGAAGGCTCCACAGTGGGCGTGAGCGTTGTCCGGGATCCGGATGATTTGGCCGCAGCGATCGAAGCGGCCGGCCGCTTTCAGGGACCGGTGCTCCTCGAGCGCTTCATCCCCGGGCGCGAGCTGGCGGTCGGCGTCCTGGGTGACGAGGCGCTGCCTATCGTCGAGATCCGCCCCAAGCACGAGATCTACGACTACGAATGCAAGTACACGAAGGGTATGTCGGAGTACGAAGTCCCGGCGCCCATCGGTGAAGCGCCCACCCGGGCCGTGCAGGACCTGGCGGTGCGCGCCCACCGCGTGCTTCGCCTCTCCGCCTACAGCCGAGTCGACTTCCGACTCGACGAGAACGGCGCTCCCTGGTGTCTGGAGGCCAACTCGCTACCCGGCATGACCGCCACCAGCCTGCTGCCCAAGGCGGCGCGGGCTGTCGGCGTGCCGTTCGAGGAGCTCTGCGAGCGGATCGTCCGACTGGCGCTGGAGACCGGGGGCGCGACTGGAACCCGGCGCGGCGGTCGGGGTTAGGTAGGTGAGGTGCCTATGAACACGGGACGCGGCAGGTGAGCAGGTACGGGTCGATGAGCCCGGGCGGGCTCAGGTTCGCCTATCGGATGACACCGTGGGTGAAGCGCCTGATCATAGCCAACGCCGCGTTCTGGCTGTTGACCTGGACGCGCCTGATCCCGCTCGAGCTGGCCGTCGAGTACCTCGGGTTCACCGCCTCGCAGGCCTACAAAGAGCCCTGGACGATCGTCACCTACATGTTCGTCCACGGCGGCTTCTTCCACGTCTTCATCAACATGCTGATGCTCTTCTTCTTCGGGCCGCCGCTCGAGGAGCGATGGGGCGGGAAGGAGTTCTTGAAGTACTATGCGATCTGTGGCGTCGCCGGTGCACTGTTCAATATCGGTGCGATGGCCTTCGGCCTCGGTACCGGGACCATCCCGATCGTCGGCGCTTCCGGTGCCGTCTACGGCGTGATGTTGGCCTACGCTCTGAACTGGCCGAACAGCCTCGTCTGGATCTACGCCATATTCCCCATCAAGGTGAAGTACCTGGTCATGATCCTCGGGGCGATGACTTTCTTCTCCGCCTTCGGTGGGGCCACCGACGGAATAGCCCACTTCGCTCACTTGGGCGGCCTCGTCGTCGGCTACGTCTACCTCAAGAAGGGCTGGCAGCTCGGGGTGCACCTGGAGGCCTGGAAGAAGCGGCTGCGCAAGCGGAAGCTCAAGGTCGTTCAGGGCGGACGCGGAGACCGCAGTCGCCGCGCCCCGGCCGACGAGGAGGCCCGCATCCTCGAGGCGGTCGACAAACTGCTCGACAAGATCGCTGCCAGCGGCCTCGAGTCCCTGACTCCCGAGGAGCGCCGCTTCCTGGACGAAGTCTCGCGCCGCCGCCAGGCGCAACACGAGGTCAGACACTAGCGATTCGGCGGTTCTCAGATTCGGTAGTTCGGACAGCCCCCTCGCGGATTCTCCGATTACCGTATTCCACGGACTCCGCGGATTCCACGGTTTCCCGGCTCCACAATCCCGAATCCCCAATCTCCTCCCAACACCCCGAATCCCGGAATCCCGGCCTGCCAATCCCCCGGTCCCCCGCCCCCCGGTCCCCCAAGCCCCAACTCCCGTCGCCTTGACTCGCCGCGCCGCCGAAAATACGATTCCGGCCTGATCCACAGTCCAGTTCACTCAGGGAGGCGGCAGTTGTCAGCCACGAACTTTACCACCGATGCGATCCGCAACGTCGTGTTCCTCGGACACGGCGGCACAGGCAAAACCACGCTGGTCGACGCGATGTGCTACTCGACCGGTGCGACGACCCGCAAGGGCTCGATTACCGAGGGGACGGCGATCACCGACTTCACGCCGGAGGAGAAGGATCAGGCGATCTCGGTCAGCACGGCGGTAGCGCACGCCATTTGGCGGGACGTCAAGGTCAATCTGATCGATACGCCGGGCTACCTCGATTTCGCGGGCGACGCGAAAGCGGGCGTCCGGGTCGCGGACGGCGCGGCGATTCTCGTCGATGCGACGGCCGGCGTACTGGTCGGGACCGAGAACAGCTGGGAGTGGTGCGAGGAGCGCGGTGTTCCGCGGATCTTCATCATCTCGATGATGGACAAGGAGAACGCGAACTTCGACGCGGTGATGAGCGAGTTGCGCGAGGAGTTCTCCAAGGATGTCGTCCCGCTCGAGGTCCCCATCGGGTCCGGTGACGGATTCAAGGGCGTCGTCGACCTTCTCTCCGGCCGCGCTCGCATCTTCGACGCCAAGTCGCAGAAGGGCGAATACAAGGAAGAGGATATCCCGGCCGAGCTGAAGGATGCGTGTAGCGTCGCCTATCAGGAGCTGGTCGAGGCGATCGCGGCCACCGACGACGCGCTCATGGAAGAGTACTTCGAGAAAGAGACGATCGAGCCGGTCCGGGCGGCCGAGGTGCTCAAGGCGGCGATGAAGGCCGGCTTGATCTATCCCGTCGTCTGTGCGGCGCCCGAGCGGGGCTACGGCGCACGCGGCTTGTTGGAGCGCATCATCGAGATCATGCCGAGCCCGGCGGAGGCCGTGCATGAAACGGCAACCGAGGATGGGGCCGAGGTCGAGTTGCGCGCCAGCGACGACGGGCCGCTCGCCGCACTCGTCTTCAAGACCACCTCGGAGCCCCACGTCGGCGAGCTCTCATACTTCCGGGTCTTCTCCGGCTCGATCGAGGCCGGCGCATCGGCGACGAACGCCACGCGGGGCGGCTCCGAGAAGCTCGGCCATCCCGGTGTGCCGCAGGGGAAGGATCGGACCGAGGTCACCAGGATCCACGCCGGCGACATCGGGGTCGTCGCGAAGCTGCGGGATACGCACACCGGTGACACGCTGGCCGCCGAGGGCCGCTCGCTGGTGCTCGACGGGATCGCCTTCCCCGATGCCGATATCTCCATCGCGGTCAGACCCGCCACGCGTGGCGACGAGGACAAAGTCTCTACCGGCCTGCACAAGATCCACGAGGAGGACCCGACCTTCACTGCCGCCTACGACCCCGAGCTCGGCCAGACCATCGCACGCGGACTCGGCGAGATGCATCTGGAGCTGGCGATCAAGCGGCTCAAGCGACGATTCGGCGTCGATGTGCAGACGGAACCGCCGCGCATCCCGTACCGGGAGACGTTCACCAAGGCGGCTGAAGGGCAGGGCCGCTACAAGAAGCAGACGGGCGGACGCGGCCAGTACGGCGACTGCTGGGTCCGGCTGAACCCGCTGCCGCCGGGCAGCGGCTACCAGTTCAAGGACTCGGTCGTCGGCGGCGTCATCCCGGGCAAGTTCGTGCCCTCGGTCGACAAGGGTGTGCAGGAGGCCGCACAGAAGGGTGTCGTCGCCGGCTATCACGTCGTCGATTTCCAGGCCGAGGTCTACGACGGGTCGCACCACTCCGTCGACTCCTCCGACATCGCCTTCAAGGTCGCCGGTTCGCTCGCCTTCAAGAACGTGGCGCCTCAGGCCGGCCCGATCCTGCTCGAACCGATCTACGAGGTCGAGGTCACCGTCCCCGACGAGTACATGGGTGACGTGATGGGCGACCTCAACCAGCGGCGCGGCAAGATCCTCGGGATGGAACAGAAAGGCAAGAAGCAGGTCGTCAAAGCCCAGGTACCGCTGAACGAGTTGCACCGCTACTCGTCGACCCTGCGCTCCATCACTCAGGGGCGCGGAAGCTACAAGATGAACTTCTTCGCTTACGAGCAGGCACCGCCCAATATCGTCGAGAAGGTCAAGGAAGAAACGGCTGCTCGGGAGGAGGAAGATAGGAAGTAGCCAGTAGTCAGTGATCAGTGATCAGTCGTCCGTGGATCATAGTCGGCCCGCTGTCCGAGTGCGGCGCCCAACCCGGCCTACTGATCACTGATCACCGATTACTGATCACTAATTTGAAACCGCACTACCGCCCGCCTATATTCTGAGAAGGCGAACGTCAAGCAACAAGGGAGGAACGCGGGAATGGCCGGCCACAGCAAGTGGTCGCAGATCAAGCGCAAGAAAGCGGCCGAGGACAGTAAGCGCGGCAAGCTCTTTGGCAGGCTGATCCGCGAGATCACGGTGGCCGCCCGCGAAGGCGGCGGCGATCCCGACGGCAACCCGTGGCTGCGGACGGCGATAGACAACGCCAAAGCGGCCAACATGCCGAAGGACAACATCGAGAAGGCGATCCTGCGCGGCACGGGAGAGCTACCGGGCGCGTCGTTCCAGGAGGTCACCTACGAGGCCTACGGGCCGGGCGGCGTGGCGATCCTCGTGCAGGCCGTGACCGATAACACGAACCGGACGGTGGCCGCGATTCGACACGTGGTCGAGCGGCATGGCGGCAGCATGGGGAGCTCCGGGTCGGTGGCGTGGAATTTCGATCGGGTGGGCCAGCTGTTGGTCGACGCGAGCCGCTACGATGAGGAGGCCGCCTTGGAAGCGGCACTCGACGCCGGGGCCGAGGACATGGAGGGTGAGGGCGACACCTACGTGGTGACGACCAGCCCCACCGACTTCCACGCCGTTCGCGAGGCGCTGCACGGTCACGGGATCGAGATCGCCGAAGCTCGCCTCGTCATGTCTCCCAAGGCTACGGTCCGAGTGGAGGGCCGTGAGGCCGAGAAGCTGATCGCTCTGCTGGAAGCGCTCGAGGATCAGGACGACGTGCAGCAGGTGTACTCGAACCTCGATATCGACGAAGCTCTGCTCGCCGAGCTGGCCGGAGCCGGTCAGTAGCCGGGCCGTCCAATGATCGTCTTGGGCGTCGACCCCGGCACTCGGATCACCGGGTACGGTGTCGTCGCCCGGGGTGAAGATCTGAGCCCCAGGCTGGTCGAGTGCGGCGCCATTCGGCCGAGAGCGGACACGCCGCTGGCCGAGCGGTTGCTCGAGATCTTTGAGGGTGTCGCGGAGGTGATCGAGCGCACGCGCCCTGACGTTCTGTGCGTCGAGGGCGTTTTCTATGGGCGTAACGTACGGACCACGGTGATCTTGGGACACGCGCGCAGCGCTGTCCTGTTGGCGGCGGCCGTTCGCCACTTGCCGGTCGTCGAGTACGCGCCCGCAGAGGTGAAGAACGCGGTGGTGGGAACCGGCAAGGCGGGTAAGGACCAGGTCGCCTTCATGGTGCAGAAGCACCTCTCGCTTGCCGAGCCGCCGGCGCCGGCCGATGCCGCCGACGGGGTGGCTCTGGCCCTCTGCCACCTGTTCGGAGACAGTCGGGCGGCCGAGTCGGCTCGGGTCCAGGGAGGGTTAGGAAGGAAACAGGGTGATTAGCCGTGTCCGCGGGACCTTGGTTCGCAAGGAGATCGATCGCGTGGAGATCGCCACAGCCGGTGGCGTGACCTACGAGCTGTTGATCCCGGCGTCGCTGTTCGAGACGCTTCCCCGCGTCGGGCGCGAGGTGGAGCTGCACGCGGCGCTCGTCGGCCGTGAAGACGGGCTCGACCTCTTCGGCTTCCCCAGCGAGCTCGAGCGGCTGCTCTTCGCGAAGCTGACCTCGGCGTCGGGCGTTGGACCCCGGTTGGCACTAACCATGTTGGGCGCGATGAGCGCGACCCAGCTTGTCGAGGCGATCAGGGGCAGGGATCTCGGCCGGTTGCAGACGGTCAACGGCGTCGGTCGCAAGAAGGCGGAGCGGATAGCACTGGAGCTGGGCGACAAGCTGGAAGACATCTTGCCGGCGGCGATCGAGGCGGAGCCCGAGACGGTCCGCGTCGAGCCTGCTGTGTCGGCGCTCCTGGCGCTCGGGTACTCGCGGGCCGAGGCGGAGGGCGCGGTGCGCAACGTGCTCAAGTCGCGTGACGGGGCCGAGCGCGATGTCGAGAGCTTGGTTAGGGAGGCGCTGGCGGGACTATCATGACCACCGAGATCACCACGCCGAGACAACTGGACGGCGAGGGCGTGAGCGAGGCGGCGCTGCGGCCAGGGCGCATGGCCGAGTTCGTCGGCCAGGAGAAGGTCAAGGAGAGCCTGTCTATCTACGTCGAGGCGGCGCTCAAGCGGGGTGAGCCGCTCGATCACACGCTCTTCTACGGGCCGCCGGGACTCGGCAAGACGACGTTGGCGCTGCTGATCGCCAACGAGCTGGGTGTGGACATCAAGACAACGTCCGGGCCGGCCCTCGAGCGGCCGGGCGATCTCGTCTCCTCGCTTACCAACATGAAGGAAGGCGACGTCCTGTTCATCGATGAGATCCATCGCCTGCGGCCCGTCATCGAGGAGTTCCTCTATCCGGGCATGGAGGATTTCCGCATCGAGATCCGCCTCGGCGAGGGACCGAAGGCGCAGACGATCACGATGAAGCTGGAGCGCTTCACGCTGATCGGCGCGACGACGCGCTTCGGCCTGCTCACACCGCCGATGCGCGCGCGTTTCGGCGTCGTGGAGCGACTCGGCTACTATCCGACCGCCGACCTGAAGCGGATCGTCTTTCGCTCCGCGGGCATCATGAGGATATCGATCGACGAGCAGGGCGCGGAAGAAATCGCGCGCCGCTCCCGCGGCACGCCGCGGATCGCCAACCGCCTGCTCCGGCGTGTGCGTGACTACGCCGAGGTCAAAGCCGACGGCGCGATCACGCGACCCGTAGCCGAGGCGGCGCTCGCCATGCTGAACGTGGACGAATACGGGCTCGAGCAGATGGACGCGCGGATGCTGCGACTCATCATCGAGGACTTCGACGGCGGACCGGTGGGACTCTCGAGCCTCGCCGTCGCACTCGGCGAAGAGCCCGACACCCTGGAAGAAGTCTACGAGCCTTACCTGATCCAGAACGGTCTGTTGCAGCGGACGGCACGTGGCCGGGTGGCGACGCCGAAGGCGTATCGACGATTCGGTTATGACGTTCCGCCGGGCACGAGCGGCGAGCAGGGCCAGCTGTTCGCCGATGGCTGAGCGCACACCCGTCGACGATGTGACGTTGACGCCGCCGCTCGACGGCGGTCCGCCATCGCTGCGCACGCGCGACTTCGACTACTCCCTCGATGAACGGCTCATCGCCCAGCGCCCGCTACCCGACCGGGATGCGAGCCGCCTGCTGTTGTTACGACGGGACGAGGGACGGTTCTACGACCGCATGTTCAGGGATATCGCTTCGCTGATCGGCCCCGGGGACGTGCTGGTGCTGAACGATACGCACGTCTTCCCGGCGCGTCTGACCGGTAAGAAGCCCAGCGGTGCCCCGGCTGAGGTCTTGCTGATCGAGCGACTCGACGTCGCCGGGACCCGCTGGCGCGCCCTGGTTCGGCCCGGCGCCAAGCTCAAGCCGGGCCGGGTGGTGGAGGTCGCCGCCGATCTTCAAGTGGTCGTCGAGGAGACGGTCGAGGGTGGGGCGCGCCTGGTTCGCCTAGAGTCCGGCCTTCCGCCCGACGAGGCACTCGCCCGTTACGGGCATGTCCCGCTACCGCCTTACGTCCGACGCCCGGACGACGAGGGCGACCGAGACCGCTATCAGACGGTGTACGCGCGCGAGCGGGGCAGTGTGGCGGCGCCGACCGCCGGGCTGCACTTCAGCGAGGACCTGCTGTCGGCGATCGAGGCGCGTGGGGTCAGCATCGCAATGGTTACCCTGCACGTGGGTCCAGGGACCTTCCGGCCGGTCGAGGTCGAGGATCCCGAGCTGCACCATCTCGACGCCGAGTGGTACCGGGTCACGCCGCAGGCAGCCGAGACCATCAACCAGGGCCGCGCGCGGGGCGGTGCCGTCTGGGCCGTCGGTACGACCACCGTACGTACTCTGGAGGCGACCATAGGTGCTGACGGACGCCTGTCGCCCGGTGAGGGCAAGACCGATCTCTTCATTCGACCGGGCTACCGCTTCAGGGCCGTCGATCGCCTGGTGACGAATTTCCACCTGCCGCGCTCGACGCTGCTCATGCTGGTCGCCGGCTTCGCCGGCTACGACCTCACTATGGCGGCCTACCGTCACGCGGCACGAGCGGGCTACCGCTTCTACTCTTACGGCGATGCCATGGCTGTGACATGAGCGCAGCTGCGGGGCGCAGGCAGAGCGCGTTCCAGCTGGGAGCCCGTGACGGCGCGGCCCGCGCGGGCCTGCTGCACCTGGCGCACGGGTCCGTGCAGACACCGGCCTTCATGCCGGTGGGTACCCAGGGCACGGTCAAGGCCCTGTCGCCGGAGGAACTCGAGGCGCTGGGCGCCGAGATCGTGCTGGCGAACGCCTACCATCTGTATCTGAGGCCGGGGCACGAGCTCGTGCGGCGCCACGGCGGCCTGCACGAGTTCATGAACTGGCAGCGGCCGATCTTGACCGATTCCGGCGGGTATCAAGTCTTCTCGCTGGCCAGGATCAACGAGGTGACCGATGAGGGCGTCTGGTTCCAGAGCCACATAGACGGCTCGCGTCACTTCATCACACCCGAACTGGTGATCGATATCGAGCATGCCCTCGGCGCCGACGTGATAATGGCCTTCGATGAGTGCCCCCCAGGTCGGGCCGACCGCCACACGGCGACCCGCGCGGTCGAGCGCACGCACGGCTGGCTCCAGCGTTGCGTCCACCGCTTCGATCAGCTCTCGGCCGCTGCGCCCGATCAGCTGCTGCTGCCCGTCCTGCAGGGCGGTACCTTTCTCGATCTGCGGCTCGAGTCGCTGCGGCGGGCTCGCGATCTACGCGAGTGGGGCGGATTCGGGATCGGCGGCCTGTCGGTCGGCGAGCCCAAGGAACTGATGTTCGAGATCCTGGCCGGCCTTTCGACCCGGCTGCCGGAGGATGGCGTGCGCTACCTCATGGGTGTAGGATATCCCACCGACCTGCTCCAGGCGGTCCGCCTCGGCTACGATCTGTTCGATTGCGTCGCACCGACCCGGAACGGTAGGAACGGCACGGCCTTTACGGCGGAAGGGCCGGTGAACGTCAAGCTGGCGGCCTGGCGCGACGACGGCTCGCCGATCGAGGAGGGTTGCGGCTGCTGGGCGTGCAACAGCTACAGCCGCGCCTATATCCGTCACCTGTTCGTGGCCGAGGAGCTCCTGGGGTTGCGCGTGCTGTCGATTCATAACCTTTATTTCCTTACCGACCTCATGAGTCAGGCCCGGGCGGCGATCGGGGCCGGGCGTCTCGATGCCTGGGTGACCGGTTGGCTTGACCGTTATGGGGGTGGTGTTTGAACGCGGTCGTCTGAAATCCGACGTCGAGGCTCGCGGCGCGGGTGCGCCTTGAGCTTCGAGTGTCGAACATCGAGTATAGAGCGTGGGTTCCTCGAGATCTGACCTAGAAAGAGAGAAATGACAGTGCTAGCACTTGCGTTCGTACCGTCCGATCAGGGGGGTGGCAGCGCGGCCGGTACCCTGATCATGCTCGCGATGTTCGTCGCGATATTCTACCTGCTGCTGATCCGACCGCAGCGGCAGCAGCAGAAGCGGCACCAGCAGATGGTTCAGGATCTGCGGCGCGGCGATGAAGTGGCGACGGTCGGTGGTATCGTCGGCAAGATCATTCACATCAAGGACGATCGGCTCACGATCAAGACGGGCGAGGACACTCGGCTGGTGATCGAGCGGGACAAAGTCGCGCGCCGCTTCACCGCCGGGACGGAGGAGGAGTCGTAGTATGCTGGAAGTACGGCTACTGGGCGACCCGGTGCTGCGCCAGCGAGCCGAGGACGTCGAGGAAATCGACGACGATGTTCGGAAGCTCGCCAGCGAGATGTTCGAGACCATGTACACGGAGGAAGGCGTCGGACTGGCGGCGCCGCAGGTCGGCGTGTCAAGGCGTCTCTTCGTCATGGACATCCGCGAAGAAACGGCGGAGCCGCGAGCGGTAGTGAACCCGGTCATCGTCGAGCGATCCGGGCTGGAGCGCGGTGACGAGGGCTGTCTCAGTCTGCCCGGGCTGTTCGGGGCGGTCGAGCGGTCGGCGAACGTCGTGATGGAGGGTCTGGATATCGACGGGGAGCCGCTGCGCATAGAGGCGTCGGCGCTACTGGCACGCTGTATCCAGCATGAGATCGATCATCTGGACGGCGTCCTCTTCATCGATCATCTGTCGCCGATCAAGCGCAAGATGTTACTGGGCAAGTGGAAGAAGCTCCGCAAGGAGGCAGCTCGGCGGTGAGGATCGCGTTCTGGGGAACGCCTCGGTTCGCGGATGTGGTGCTGCGCGCGCTGGTCGCCGCCGGCCGCGACGTCGTCGGCGTCGTGACCCAGCCGGACCGACCGGCCGGGCGTGGCCGGAAGATGCAGCCGCCGCCGGTCAAGCTGACCGCGCGGGAGGCGGGCATTCCGGTGCTGCAGCCGGAGAGGCCGTGGGGCGACGAGTTCATCGCCGACTTCCGTGCCTTCGAGCCCGAGATATCGGTGGTCGCCGCCTACGGGCACATCCTGAAGCCGGAGGTCCTCGAGCTGCCGCGGCTCGGCTCGTTCAACGTACACGCCTCATTGCTGCCGAAGCTGCGCGGCGCCGCGCCGGTGAACTGGGCGATCATTCGTGGCTATGTCGAGACAGGTGTGACCATCATGCGCATGGTGGAGCGGCTCGACGCCGGCCCGATGATCGCGCGAGCGCACTGCGCGATCGACGAGAGGACCACCGCCGGCGCGCTGTACGCCGAGTTGTCGGAGCTGGGCGCCCGAACGCTGCTCGAGGCCCTGGGGCTGATCGAGGCAGGCGAAGCGGTCGAGGAGGAGCAGGACGAGGCGGAGGCCAGCTACGCGCCGAAGCTGGGCGCCGACGATGTCAAGCTCGACTGGTCGCTGCCCGCCCGGGAGCTCGATCGCTGGATCCGCGGCTGTGATCCTGTGCCGGGTTCTTGGACCGAATTGGCCGGCGCACGGGTGCGCATCTTCGCGCCCCAACCCACGGATGAGGCTGCGGGTGTGGAGCCCGGCGTCGTCGTTTCCGCCGACCCCCGTACCGGCCTCGCCGTCGCCACAGGGTCCGGCGTGCTGCGCGTCGGCGAGGTACAGCCCGCGGGAAAGCGCCGGATGGAGGCGGCAGAATGGATACGCGGCCGCGGCGTAACGGAGGGCGAGCGGTTCGGCTGACCCGGCCGTTGCCGCGGCTCTTCCTGGTGACCGACGACCAGGTCGTCGGGGAGTCGGGCTTCGTCGAACGGGCGGCCTCGGCCGTCGCCGCAGGTGGCCCAAACTGCGCACTGCAGTTACGCGCCCTGCGGGCGAGCGGCGGCCGATTGTGGAGGCTCGCCGCCGCGCTGAAGCCCGCCGTCGAGCAGGCGGGCGCCACGCTGTGGCTCAACGATCGCATCGACGTGGCGCTGGCCGTCGATGCGCATGGCGTCCAGCTCGGCGCCCGCAGTCTGCAGGTCGATGTGGGGCGCCGCCTCCTCGGTGACGCCGTCTGGATCGGCGCCTCGGTGCACAGCCCGGCCGCCGCGGGCGAGTCGCTCGAGCGCGGTGCGGATGTGGCCGTACTGGGCAACGTATACTCGACGGCGTCGCATCCCGAGCGCGCACCGCTCGGGCTCGAGCCGCTCAGGCAGGCCGCCGCGGGTCGACCGATTGTGGCGATCGGGGGTATGACCCCCGAAAGGGTAACGGAAGTCGTGGCTGCCGGCGCCTGGGGCGTGGCTGTACTGAGCGGGGTCTGGCAGGCGGAAGACGTCGCTGCGGCGGTACGGCTGTACCTACAGGCGCTGGCGGATGTGCTGGGGAGTGTCGGTACGAGCTAGCTGGTGGAGAACGTGACTGGAGCAGCGGGTAGAGACAAGATTGCCATCACCTTGAACGGTGAGGAGAGAGAGGTTCCCGCCGGACTGACGGTTCGTGATCTGCTGGCGCATCTCGACCTCCACGAGCGGCTGGTCGTCGTCGAGCTGAACCGGGAGATCCTGAGGCGTGGCCGGTACGCGGAAGTTCCCATCAGTGCAGGCGACGAGGTCGAGCTGGTGCATTTCGTGGGTGGCGGGTGACGAGGATGCTGAGACTCGAGGGAGGAATGTCAGGATGACTGTTGCTGAGTTGCTCGATAAGATCGACGAACCGTTGAAGCTTGCCGGGCGTGAGTTCCGGTCTCGGCTGATCCTCGGTACCGGCAAGTACAAGGACAACGAGACGATGACCAAGGCGATCGAGGCCTCCGGCACCGAGATCGTCACGGTCGCGGTCCGTCGTGTTGACCTCGACCGCACCAAGGAGGAGGGAGTCCTCTATCATCTCGATCCCGACAGGTGGGCGCTGTTGCCCAATACGGCCGGCTGTTACAACGCTGAGGACGCCGTTCGCTATGCCGGGCTCGGACGAGCGGCGGGCTTCGGTGACTGGATCAAGCTGGAGGTCATCGGTGACCAGCAAACGCTGTTGCCGGACACCGAGGGCTTGCTGGCGGCGGCGCGCACGCTCGTGGCCGAGGGGTTCAAGGTATTGGCATACACGAACGAGGACCTGATCACTGCTCTGAAGCTCGAGGACGCGGGCGTCGCCGCGGTGATGCCGCTCGCTTCGCCGATCGGCAGCGGGCTCGGCCTGCTCAATCCCTTCAGCGTCCGGCTCATAAAGAGCCGGCTGAGTCTGCCGGTCATCGTCGATGCCGGCGTGGGGACGGCGTCCGACGCCTGTGTGACTATGGAGCAAGGGGTCGACGGGATTCTCATGAATACCGCCATCGCGGAGGCCAGGGATCCCGTCCGCATGGCGCTGGCGATGAAGTACGCGACCGAGTCCGGGAGATTGGCGTATCTGGCCGGTCGTATGCCCAAGCGCGAGCAGGCCGTCCCGTCCAGCCCCACGACCGGCATGCTCGACTGAGGAGGAAACTGAAAGGTACCGCGAGAGTGGCTCCGGCCCGCTCGGCTGCTCTGCAGGTCCTGCGTGCCGTGCGCCGGGGTGTCCTGGCTGATCGCGCCTTCGAGGTCCGCGCCGACTCGCTCGGCGAAGCCGATCGCCGTCTAGCCCAGGAGATGGCGTACGGCGTCTTGCGATTGCGTGGACGGCTCGATCACATGCTGGCGCCGCTCGTCAGAGGTGGCCTCGGGCGACTCGACCGGGACGTCGTCGACATCCTCCGACTGGGTGCGTACCAGCTGGTGGAGCTCGATCGCGTGCCGGCCTACGCCGCGGTTTCCGATGCGGTTGAACAGGCGAAGGCCTGCGCCGGTCGCGGCGCTGGCTCGCTAACTAATGCCGTTCTGCGCCGCGTCAGCCGGGCGTACGCCGACTCGGTTCGGTTCCCGGACCGGGCGAGTGACCCGGTGGGCCACCTGGCGACCTGGGGCTCGCACCCGCGCTGGTTGGTTGAGCGCTGGCTGGCGCGGGCGCCACTGGAAGAAGTCGAAGCGCTCGTGGCATACAACAACGCTCGGCCGGCGGTCCACCTCTCCGTTGTAGATCCGCCCCAGGAGGCGCTTCAGCGGTTGCGGGCGGCGGGGATCCAGGCCGAGCCGGTGGACCGGGTGCCGGGCTCCCTGCGTATCGACGCGAGCGCGCTCGGGCGGGCGCTGGGGCTGGTGCGAGCCATCGTTCAGGATCCGGGCGCGGCGGCGGTGCTCGATTACATGGCGCTGGACCCAGGCACCCGGGTCTTCGATCTTTGTGCGGCACCGGGCGGCAAGGCGGCACTGCTGGCGGCGCGCGGCCACGAGGTCGTGGCCCTCGATATCGCGCGCGCCCGGCTCGCCAGGATCGTGGAGACGCGAGCGCGGCTCGTACTGCCACGATTGCACGTCGTGCAGGCCGACTCGACCCGGCCACCGATCCGCGCCGGGGAGGTCATCCTCCTGGACGCGCCGTGCACCGGGACGGGGACGCTCCGCCGGCATCCCGATGGACGTTGGCGGCTCGATCTGGGAGACCTCGAGCGGCTAACCGGCTTGCAGCGCCGGCTGCTCGATGGCGGCGCCGCTGCCCTGGCGCCCGGCGGCTTGCTGGTCTACGCGACGTGTTCGCTGGAACCGGAGGAGAACGAGGAGCAGGTCGAGGCGTTCTTGAACAGGCACGCGGACTATAGACTGGAGGCGCCCGGCGAGGGCCGCACGTCCTCGGAATTCCTCGGCGCTGACGGTGAGCTGCGAGTACTTCCGCAACGGCACGCTATGGATGGAGCCTATGCCGCACGACTCCGACGTCGAGTGGGCTGAGTCCGCCCCTTCCGAGCCGGGTGAGGCAGGGTGGCGGCTGTGGGTCACGTCGCCGCGTCACCTTGTTGTGACCGCAGCCAGTGCGGCGGTGCTCGGTTTGGTGCTTGGATACCTGATGACCGTGTTGTTCGTCTTCCCGCCTCACGACCTGGCCGCCGACCTGACACGCGTCCCCGAGCTCGTCGGGCGGACGGTGGACGAAGCGCGCCGGCGGGCCGAACGAGAAGACTTCGCCTTCGAGGAGGCTCTGGCGATCCACCATTCCCAACCGGTGGGGACCGTTGTCGCCCAGGAGCCGCTGGCCGGTCAGATGGCGCCGCCGGGATCGCCGGTGCGCGTCACGGTCAGCCTCGGACCGCCGGAACGAGCTGTGCCCGACGTCGTGGGTCTGAGCCGCGAGCAGGCGGAAATGATCCTGCTGCAGGGCGGGTTCGAGGTCGAAGTGACCCGCGTGGACGCCAGCGCCGATGTGGGGCAGGTGGTCGGTACGCGGCCAGCGCCCGGCACGCCGGTCGGACTTCCTGGTGCGGTGCGCCTGCTCGTGAGCGCCGGCGCCAGCACCGTGCGGGTGCCTGACCTGGTGATGCAGTCGCTGACACAGGCCGAGGCCACGCTGCGACGGCTGGGGCTGCGGCTCGGCGAGGTGTCGGAGGATTCCGCCGGCTTGGCGGCACCGGGCACCGTCATCGGCCAGTCGCCGGTGCCGGGCGACGAGGCGGCGCGCGGTGCGCGCGTAGCCGTCACCGTGGCCAGCGCGCCAACACCGGCCGTAGACTCGGCGGTACCACCACCGGCGGACACCGGCCGGGTCATGCCCGATACGGCGGGTGCTCGAGCCGACACGACGGCAGCCGACGGGGTTACCGGATGAGCGAGTGCAGTTCGACACGTGGCACTACGCTATGCGCGCTGGCGCTGGGCGCCCTGGCGGTGGCAGGCTGCCGGGGGGACGCCCGCGGCGTCGAGGTGGGTGAGCGGGTCCCCGACTACAGCGCGCCGAATCTGGCCGGTGAAGAGGTCGCGTTCGCCGACCACTTGGGCGAGGTCGTGTTGATCAACGTCTGGGCGACGTGGTGCGGGCCCTGCCGTGTGGAGATGCCGCCGATCCAGGACATCTACGACCGGTTCAAGGATCAGGGATTCACGGTTCTGGCGGTCTCGATAGATGCGGGACCGGGGCACAAGGAGGAGGTCGACGAGTTCGTTCGCGAGCTCGGCCTCGATTTTCCCGTTCTCCTCGATCCCGAGAGCCGCATCAGCCGGACCCTGCAGACGATAGGCGTTCCGGAGACGTTCGTCCTCGACCGTGAGGGCCGAATCGTCAAGCGGTGGATCGGTGCCAGCGACTGGGACTCCGAGGCGAATCGAGCCATGATCGAAGAGCTACTCAGGATGTGACGATGGCAGACTGGCGTGCGAACCTGAAGCGGAACTGGCTGTACATGCTCACAGCCACGCTCCTCTCCCTGTTCCTCTGGGTGGCGGTAAGCGCCGACCGGGTGGATGAGCGTACGTATTCCGCCGATCTCCTGATCGTCAACAGCGATCGGCGCTACGTGGAGACGGACCGCGATCCGGACACCGACGAGGTCACGGTCGATTTCACCGGTCCTGTCGGCGAGCTGGCGCGGTTGGCTCTCGCTCGCCCACAGCTGCTCGTCACCATCGATACCGTCGACTCGAATGTGATGGAGGTCCGCCTCAGCTCGGACGACGTGAGGGGCCGAGGTGGCGCGCCGCTGGAAGGCGTGAGCGCGATCCGCGTGCGGCCCGATCGGTTCCTGCTCCATTTCGAGTTGAGAGCGATCAAGACCGTACCCGTCATCCCGAACATGTCACGTGTGAGTCTGGCGGACGGTTACGTGATGTCGGACTCGGTGCGTGTCGAGCCCGACGTGGTCGCGCTCAACGGGCCGGAGAGCACTGTCGCCGGCATCGAGTCTGTGGCCACCGCACCGGTGCCGGGCACCGAGCTGAACGAGTCGATTAGTGTCGACGTGCCGCTCGTGTCGCCCGACGAGAGTGGGCTCGTGGCACTCTCCGCTACCTCAGTGAGCGTGGCCGTATCGGTCGAGCCACAGGCCGAGCGTGCCTTCCCGGGTATCCCGCTCGTGGTGAGCGCCCCGGACCCGGCCGGCTTGAGGGTCGAACCGTCGCTCGTCGATGTCCGGCTCTCCGGGCCGCGTAGCGCCGTGGAGGCGGTGCGGCCGGAGGCGCTGTCGCCGCGTGTGGAGGTGGCCGGACCCGCCGACGTCGGACGGCCGCTGCCGATCCTGCTCACTCCGCCGGCCCCGTTCGTTACCGTTACCGTCGAACCGGACTCGGCCCGGGTCGTGGCGGGGTCCCGTGGCTGATCTTGGTGAGGCCGGGGCCCGGGATGGGAGGTGCACATGAGCGGGCGCACCATCCTCGCCGTCGAGACGTCGTGCGACGACACTTCCGCCGCCGTGCTGCGCGGCGAGTGCGAACTGTTGGGGCACATCATCGCGACTCAGGACATGCACCACGGCTTCGGCGGCGTCGTCCCCGAAGTTGCGTCGCGGGCTCAGCTGGCGGTGATCGATCGAATCGTCGCCCAGACGATCGATCAGGCGGGAATCCGGCTGACCGACGTCGATGCGTTCGCCGTCACGGCGGGGCCAGGCCTCATCGGCTCGCTCTTGGTGGGGCTCAACTGGGTGAAGGCTGCTGCCTACGCGCTCGGCAGACCGTTCATCGGCGTACATCACATGGAGGCGCACCTCTTCGCCCCTGCGCTCGAGGACGACAGAGCTCGGCCGCCCTTCGTCGCCCTGCTCGTCTCCGGTGGCCACACCCTCCTCCTCCACGCCGAGAGTTGGGGACGCTACCGTCTGCTCGGAGGCACGCGCGACGACGCCGCCGGCGAAGCCTTCGACAAGGTGGCGCGACTGCTGGGACTGGGCTATCCTGGCGGCCCGGCCATCGAGCGTCTGGCCAGGCAGGGCGACCCGGGCCGGCACGCTTTCCCCGTGCCGATGGTGCATCCCGGCCAGCGTGAGGGTAGCGACGACTACTTCGACATGTCGTTCAGCGGTCTTAAGACGGCGGTGCTGATGCGGGTGCGGGAGCTCGAGAGAGCGGACGGCCTCGAGGACGAAACGCCGCACCTGGCGGCAGGGTTCCAGCACGCGGCAGTCCAGCAGCTGACCGAGAAGACGCTGCGCGCCAGCCGAGCCACTGGTTGTCAGCGAATCGTGCTGGGAGGCGGCGTCGCCCGCAACACGGCGCTCGCCGCCCACATCCGGTCGCGGATCGGGCCTGACGCTATGGTCTTCGTACCTTCGCCGAGACTGGCGACCGACAACGCGGCGATGGTGGCGCGGGCCGCCTACTTCCGGCTGGGACGCGGCGAACAAGACGGATATGACCTCAACGCGCAGGCGCAGTTGCCAATGCCGGGAATAGTCTGAGCGACGCGCGAGGGTATAGAGAGGATGTGACGGGATGCACCCGATACTGTTCGAGTTCAAGGGAATACAGATCACCACCTTCGGCTTGATGCTCGGGCTCGGATTCCTGGCCGCCGGCTGGGTCGGTACTTTCCAGTTCGACGAGAAGGGCTACGAGAAGGACGCCTCGTGGACCGTCCTGATGGGCGCTCTGATCGGAGGCATAATCGGCGCGAAGCTCTACTACGCCTTCCTCAATTGGCCGCTCCTAATCCGCGACCCGCTCGCCACGCTCTTGTCGCGGGCAGGCCTCGTCTGGTACGGTGGCTTCATCGGTGGCGCGATCGGGGTGGTGTTCGCCGCGCGTCGGGCGAAACTACCGATACCTATCGTCGCCGACGCGGCCGCTCTCATGCTGAGCATCGGGTATGCAATCGGCCGTATCGGTTGCTTCCTGGTAGGCGACGACTACGGTCGACCCACCGATAGCTGGATCGGTCTCGCGTTCCCCAACGGCTCACCCCCCAGCACGGCGGGGAACCTGCGCGACAGCTTCGGTGTCAGCGTGCCGGAATCAATTCCGGATTGGCAAGTGCTTCGCGTCCACCCCACTCAGCTGTACGAGACGACCACTATGTTGATCGTCTTCGCGGTGCTCTGGCGGCTGCGCCGCCACCCGCACCGTGCCGGCTGGTTGTTCATGCTCTACCTGGTGCTCGCCGGCCTCGAGCGGGCGATCGTCGAGATCTTCCGTGCCAAGGACGATCGATTCTTCGGGCCGCTCACTCTGGCTCAAGTGATCAGCCTGGTGATCATCGCGGTGGGCGCCTACGGGATGTTCGCTCTGAGACGTCGCCCCGGCGAAGCGGCGCCCACGGTACCCTGAGCGGCTCGGGGGGCGGTAAGACGTGGCAAGGCTGTTACACCTATCGGATTTGCATTTCGGTAAGGCCTTCCGGCCGGACGTGGCGGAGGCTGTGGTCGAGCAGGCCCGGGAGCTGCTACCGGACGTCGTCGTCGTTTCGGGTGACCTGACTCAGCGCGCCAAGGCGTCCGAGTTCGAGGCGGCCGCGCGATACTTGAAGCGCTTCGACGCACCGGTCGTCGTCACGCCCGGCAACCACGATGTACCGTTCTATCGCTTCTGGGAACGAGTTCTCTACCCGTACGCCAACTACCGCCGCTATATCTGCGATGAGCTGAATACTCTCACCGACGTGGCCGGACTCCGCATCGTGGCGCTACACTCGAGCAGGCGCGCCACGCTGACCAACGGCCGGATCCGTCGCTCACAGCTCGAGTTCGCCAGCCGGGCCTTCGACGGTGCGCGCGATGCGCTCGCCCGCATCGTCGTCACCCACCACCATCTGGCGCCGCCGCCCGACTTCGTCGGCGGCAACGTCATGCCCTTCGCGCGGCGCGCGCTGCGTCGGTTCACCGAGCACGAGGTCGATCTGATCCTCGCCGGCCACATGCACCGCTCTTACATTGGCAACTCGCTCGACTTCTTTCCCGGCGACCTGCAGCGGCGCGGCATCGCGATCGTCCAGTGTGGCACGACTACTTCCAGCCGCGGTCGCGGCCGCGAGCGCTTCAAGAATACGTTCAACGTGATCGAGATCGACGAGGACGAGATCGACGTCGCGCATCACGCCTGGATCGGCGACCGCGCTCGATTCATGCCGATTAGCAAGCATGCCTTCCCGCGCGGCAGAAAAGGTTACTTCGATGTCGCCACCGCTTCGGGCGTCGGGTCCGAGCTTGGCTCGCTCGGCTGATTCGCCCCGGCTTGGCTTTCGCCTGGCGGCCGTCCTCGCCTTCGCCGCCGGCTCGCTGGCCGCGGCTCCCGCCGCGGCCCAGGTGAGCGCCCACGACACGCTTCCCGTAGTAGGCAACGTCCGCTTCAGCGGTAACGCTGCGTTCAGTGACGGTGCGATCGCACGAGCCATCGCCACGCGCGATAGCGGCTGCAAGTCGGTGTTGCTCAGCCCGCTGTGCTGGATTGGCTGGGATGCGTTCATCCGCACGGAGCACCTCGACCGGCGCGAGCTCAGAACCGACGTAGCCCGCATAAGGGTCTTCTACTTCCGGCGTGGGTATCGACACGCCCAGATCGATACCACCCTCGTCCGCCACAATGGCATCGTCGATGTCGTCTTCCGGATCGAGGAAGGTGAGCCCGTCATCGTCCGCGACTTGCAGGTTCAGGGGCTCGAGGACATTGGTCCGGCCGACCGCGTCATCCACGATCTCGCCCTGCAGCCGGGCCGACCGTTCAGCGAGGTGGCCCTCACGGCATCGCGGGAACGAATCGAGCGAGAGCTGCGAGCGCGCGGATATGCGGATGCCGTGGTGCTGATCGAGGCGACGATACCGAGCAGCGACACGCTGGCGGCCTATGTGACGCTCCGGGCCGTGCCGGGACCGCTGTGCCGGATCGGGGCGATCGATGTGATCGGAACCGAGGAGATCGATCCCGAGGACGTGAAGCGCCTGCTGACCTTCCGTAGCGGCGACTTGTACGACGCGGACGAGATCGTTCGCAGTCAGCGCACGCTCTACTCGATGGTCCTCTTCGATTACGTCGACATAACCCAGCGGTCGACGAACCCCGACTCGACGATAGACATCCAGGTGCAGGTCAACGAGGCGAAGATGCGAGGGGTCCAGTTCGGATTCGGGCTCTCGACCACCGAGTGTATCCAGGTCGAGGCCGGCTGGAGCCATCGCAACTTTTTCGGCGGGACTCGCTCTCTCGAGCTGGGTGGTGTCCTGTCGAACCTGGGTACCGCTACCCTGGCGCGGCAGTTCCCCTGTACGCAGGCCGGCGTCGAGCGCGGGAGCGAGCTGGAGACCGATCCGTACAACAAAGTCAACTGGCGTCTGCGGGCCGATTTCCGGCAACCGTGGTTCCTCGGTACGGAGAACTGGTTGCACCTGGGCGTGTTCGGCGAACGCCAGAGCCTGCCGGGCATCTATGCGCGGGTCAGCTACGGCGGCGACCTCAGATTGAGCCGTGAGATCTCTCCCGGGACCGCGCTGGTCGGTACGTATCGCGCGGGGCGCGACAGCCTGGAGGAGGGGAGTGCCGACTTCCTGTTCTGCGCCAACTTCCTCATCTGTCGGCCGGAGGACATCGCAGTGCTGGAGCAGCCGCGCTGGCTCTCGTGGGTCGCCGTCACCTTCGTCCAGAGCAGAACCGACGTCGTGCTCAACCCGACGCGGGGTTACAGATTCACGGTCGAGGGTGAGACGGCATCCCGGCTCACCGGGAGTGAGTGGGCTTACTACAGGGCGCAGGGCGAGTTCAGTTGGTACCAGAGTCTCGGCGGCAGCGTCCTGGCACTGCGGGTGCGTGGTGGTCTGGTGCGTCCTATCGGCTCGGGCCTGGAGGGTGTCGAGCTCGGGACCGCAACCGACAGATCGGCCGCCGAGCCGGTGACGCACCCGCTGAAGCGCCAGTACGCCGGCGGCGCCTTCACCGTCCGTGGTTACGGACAGAACCTCCTGGGGCCGATCACCTTGCTGGCGAATCGGAACGACCTGGAGGCGTGTAGCCCCGACGACCCGTTGGTGACGGATCGCAACACCTGGGTCTGCGACCCGGTCGGTGCAGGGCTGACCTCGAGTCGGGTCTTTCCACGCCCGGTGGGCGGCGAGAACTCGGTCGTGGCGAACCTGGAGCTTCGCTTCCCCTTCGCAGCCGGTCGCTGGACCTGGGTAACGTTTATCGATGTGGGGCGGGTCTGGAGCGCCGGCGCCGAGGTGAGTGGCGGCGATCAGCTCGCCTGGTCGCCTGGCGTCGGGCTCCGCTACCAGAGCCCGGTGGGACCTCTCCGCCTGGACATAGGTTACAATACGAGTGGCGCCGCACGGTTGCCGGTTATCAGCGAGCTGGTGGACGAGAACGGGCAGGCGTACATCGTGCAGCTCGGCGACCTGAACGACGAACCGTACCTGCTCCCGTATGACCCGTTTGAAGGTACAGGGCTGCGCGGGTTCTTGAACCGCGTGCAGCTGCATTTCTCGATAGGACACGCGTTCTAGTGACCTGGAAAGAGCGACTTATCGGTATCCCGTTGGCCTTGGCCGGGGCACTTCTGCTCGTGCTAACGGCCTCCGGCATGTTGTTGACGCGAACCGACTGGGGTCGTGAGCGCGTGCGCCGCCTCGCGCTCGAGAAGCTCAATGGAGCGATCGCCGGGCGGGTGGAGATCGATGAGGTGCTCGAAGGTGATCTGTTGCGGACGGTGCGGATGGCGGGTGTGAGGATCCTCGAGCCGGACGGCAGTGAGTTTGCCCGCGTAGACACAGTCGCCGTCCACTACCGCTGGTCCGATTTCCTGTTCGGCAACATCACGATCCCCAAGGTGACGCTGATCAGCCCGGTTGCCAACCTGAGGTTAAGCCGCGGAGAAGGCTGGAACTTCGAGCAGGTCTTCAGCCGGCGCAGCGCCGCTCCGGCCGATAGCGCCGCCGCATCGAGCGGCGGCGGTCGCGGCCGCAGGATCGTGTTGCGCGAGGTCACGATCCGATCGGGCGATGTGACGCTCAGGTTCCCGTGGGACTTGGAGCCGGGCAGTGATCCCGATTCCTCCGCCTGGCACGTCGAACAGGTGGCCGGCCACTGGGAGCGCGTCGTCAGGGTCGAGCGACTCAATGCCACGCTCCCCATGGCCCGGGTCGCTGCCCGGCGCGGCCAGACCCGCCTCTTTCAGGTCTCGCAATTGGACTGCAAGGCGACCGTCGTCAGGGAGCCGTTCGAGCTGGAGCAGTTGCGTGCCGACCTGGAGGTGGTAGGCGATACGCTGTTCTTCGACGTCTGGGAAACCGAGCTGCCGAGCTCGCGCATCTTCGGGGAGGGGTGGGTCACGCTCGCCGGCGATCTCGAGTACGACATGGCCTTGCGGGGTGACCCCGTCACCACCGCAGACCTCTGGTGGCTGATCCCGAAACTGCCAGCCGGTGTCGCCAGCCTGGACTTCCACTATGCAAGTCTGCCAGACGGGATCCGCCTGCAAGCGCAGAACGCGCGCTGGGAATCGCCTGCCGCGACCGCATCCGGTAGCTACGCGATGACCCTGCGCCAGCGGCCGGACGGCCTCGAGTTCGATGATGTAGACGTCGAGGTGGAGCGCGGGCACAGCTCGCTCATCACCTCGCTCACCGGCTGGGAGCCGCCTCTGCAGGCGGAAATGGCCGGCCGGGTCCGGCTCGCCGGCCCGCTCTCCGCGCTGCAGGTCGACGCCGACCTCTCGATCAAACACGACGAGAACGAGGCGCCGTCCCACGTAACGGCTCTCGGAACGGTCATCGCGGGCGCCGGGGCGCTCGGCGCCGCAGAGCTGGAGATGCGATTCGATACCCTGCAGCTGGACCTGGTTCGCGCATTCGTACCCGGGCTGGCTGTGAGTGGGCGAGTCGTCGGCAGCGCCTCTGCGGATGGGCGACTTGCCGACGGGATGACCGTCGCCTTCGACATCGAGCAGAGCGACGCCGAGCGGAGCGCGAATCGCTTGGCCGGCGGCGGCAGAATAACGGCGAACGGCGATGCACCGCTGCAACTCGATATCCGGGTGGACGGTGGGCAGGTATCGCTGACCACGCTGGCCGCCTACTACCCGGCGATTCCTTTCCGCGGTGACTACAGAGGCGACTTCATCGCCGTCGGTGCTCTCGACGACCTCCACGTCGAAGCCCACCTGGGCGGTGCCGAAGATTCGCTGACCGCCGTCGCCGACCTGCAGCTGGCCCGAGATCCGCCGCGCTACCGCGGCTCGCTGCAAGGCTGGCGCGTTGGGCTACCCCAGTTCCGATCTGGCCTGCCGCAATCGGATCTCGACTTCCAGGTCGAGTTCGAGGGCGCCGGGGTCGACGTGGCGAACATGACCGCCAGCGCTCGCGCCGCTGTCTCCGCCTCGTTCGTCGGCGGCGTGCGCCTCGATTCGGCGACCGCCGAACTGCGGGTGGCCGACGGGCGCCTGCTGGTCGATACGTCCGTCGTTGCAGCGGAGTTCGGGGAGGTTCACGCCTCCGGCGCACTGAGCCTGTCGCGCGGGTTGACCGACAGCCTGCGCTTCGAGTTGGCGGCCGACAGTCTCGCCGCCCTCGACCCCTGGCTATTCCCCGCCTTCGATCGGCTCCCTCTGCCCGCCCTCGCAACCGGCGCCAGGGGGGTGGTGACCCAGCCCGAAGACGTGACGGGGCTCGAGGGCTCGGCTCACGTACACGGCTGGCTGGTGCGCGACTCGGGCTACTTCGCCGTGCGCGGTAGCGCCGATGTCGAACGGCTCGTGTATCGCGACTTGCGCGCCGACAGCCTGCGCGTCGACGAGTTCAACATAGGCGAGAACGCCGGACATTTCGTCGCCGCCGGTGCCGTCTCGGCGGGCGGCGCCAGCTTCGGCGAGATACGGTTCGACTCGCTGGTGGCGCGCGGCGGCCTCAACGATTCGCTGCTGAATTTGGAGTTCGAGCTCGCCAAGCCGAGCGCGACCGCTGCCGGCCGCGGCTGGGCTCGCCTCGGGACGCTGGAGCAGACGATCGGCGTCGACTCGCTGTCGTTGGTTTTCAGGGGCACTCGTTGGGATCTCGTCGAGCCGGCGCAGTTCTTCTTCGAGGACTCGGGTGCCCTCGCCGTGCGCGACTTCGACCTGACCAGCAACTCACACAGGGTCTCACTGGAGGGGGCGGTGGGAGTATCCGGTCCAGTCTCGCTCGGCGCCACGGTCTCGGGTCTCAATCTGGCGAATCTGGCGGTGCTGTGGCCGGATAGCCTCGACGTTGCCGGCTGGGTCGATATGCACCTCGAGCTGTCCGGGACGGTCCGCGATCCCAGGTTGCAGGGCAGCGTCGAGGTCGCGGAAGGCGATCTGTTCGGGATCAGTTTCTCCAGCCTGGTGGGCACGTTCGGCTACGAGGCTGGCGAGCTGGCCACCGATGCTTCGATGTGGCGGGACGCCAGGCAGCAGTTCCGGCTGCACGGCACTTTGCCGCTCGACCTCGAGTTGCCGAGCTTCCGCATCGCCGCACCCGAGCGACCCATCGATCTGGCATTGGAAGGCGACAGCGTGCCGCTCACTCTGGTGGCGTTGCTCACCGATCAGGTGACCGATATCCGAGGCCACGCCAGGGCGGCGGTACACGTCGGCGGGACACCCGAGAACGTCGACCTCGAGGGCCCGATCACGGTAGCGGACGGCGGTTTCCGCATCCCGCGGAGCGGGATCACCTATCGGGAACTGCGAGGCGACCTGCAGTTCGACGGCGTCCTGCTGCGACTCGACAGTCTGTCGGTGCGTGCCGTGCAAGGTGGGCGCGGCACGCTCACCGGAACGCTCAGCTTCGCCGACCTCGGGAACCCGGAGTTCGATCTCCGATTGACCGCCGTCGAGCTCGCGGGCTATGACCAGTTCGACGCCCGTGTCGTGGCGTCGGGCACCGTCACCTTGGAAGGTCCTTACGACATGCCGCGCATCGCGGGTGACCTGTCGGTGGTGAGCGGCGTGCTGTTCGTCGAGGAGATCGGCCGCCAGGCCGAGATCATCGATCCGTTCGTCGAGCTCAGGGGCAATCTGGCCCTGCTCGACACGGTCTTCGCCCTGGAAACGAGCTTGGGGCCTCGTACGGGCAACCCATTCCTGGACAACCTCGTTATCGATCTGAGCCTCGACGTGCAGCGCGATACTTGGCTGCGGTCCGAGGAGATGAACGTCGAGATCGCCGGTAGCCTGACGCTCCATCAGGATCGGGCGCAGGACATCTTGAGGATGGACGGGATGCTCCGGGCGGTGCGCGGCGAGTACTGGCTGTTCAACAAGCGCTTCGCCGTTGTCGAGGGGAACATCGAGTTCGTCGGCGAGCCGGCGATGAACCCGAACTTGAGGATCGTCGCCCTCTACACGGTACGAACGCAAAAGCAGCCGATCGACATTCGATTGGTAATAGGCGGAACGTTCGAGGAGATGACGCTCACCCTCGAGAGCGATGCCCAACCCCCGATCCCCGAGTCCGACCTGCTCTCGTACCTCCTGTTCGGCAGGCCGTCCTATGAGCTCACCCGAGCGAGCGAGGAGAGCAACCTGCTGCAGGATGCCACGCGCGGTGTGCCACAGGCGTTCGTCGGCTATGCGCTCGGCTCGCTGCTGGTCGGCGAATCGTTCATCTCCTACGTCGAAGTCAGTCGCAATCCCATCACCCCAGAAGCCGAGGGTGAGTACCGCAGCGGCGCCGGCCCGGCACTGGCCGCCACCCAGGTGGAGGTCGGTTGGTACCTGGCGCCCACCGTCTTCGTCAGCGTCGCCCAGCATCTGGTCGGCGTCGTGCGACCGACGGTACGGCTCGAGTGGCGGCTAGATGAGAGGTTCACGCTGCGCGGTGTCACAGAGCCACGCTTCGGACGCGAGGGGACGCTGTTCTACGGCGGTCCCGGCAGTGATCTCGAGCAATCGATCGGCCTCTTCCTCTTCTACGGCTGGGCGTATTGATGGGTAGGTGATTAGTAATCAGTGAACAGTAATCAGTAATCAGTGATCAGTAATCAGTAATCAGTGGCCCGCGGTCATGGCGCATGAGCCCTGCTCTGTTGTCCATAGCGCTTGAAAAGGGACCCTACTGATCACTGATCACTGACCACTGACTACTGATCACTGACCACTGACTACTGATCACTGATCACTGACCACTGATCACTGATCACTGACCACTGATCACTGACTACTGACTACTGGAACCCCTCCTCGCTCCGGTGTACTTTTCTACGTCCTTCGTAAGTTGACCGACCGCGAGGGCGGGCTCACGCCGCCCGGGAGAGGAGTATGGGAAACTACGTCAAGATCTTTGGCCTCATGGCGGCGCTCACCGCCCTGGTCCTCGGCATCGCCTATTCGGCCGGCGGGCCGGGCGCGCTGGTTCCGGCGCTCATTCTGGTGGGACTGTTCAACTTCGGGATGTTCTGGTTCAGCGATTCGGCTGTCCTGCGGATGTACCGGGCCCGGGTGATCGAGCGGCAAGACCAGCCTGGGCTCTACGAGATGGTCGACCGGCTGCGCCAGCGTGCCGGGCTGCCTATGCCGAAGGTGGCGATCGCGCCCAGCCAGCAACCCAATGCGTTCGCCACGGGGCGTAACCCGGAGCGTGCGGTCGTCTGTTTCACTCAGGGCATCCTGGGAGGGTTGAGCCGTGAGGAACTGGAAGGGGTTACAGCGCACGAGCTCGCCCACATCAGGAACCGCGACATGCTCACGAACACGGTCGCGGCGACCATGGCAGGCGCCGTGATGATCCTGGCGCGGCTCGCGTTCTTCTTCGGCGACCGGGACCGCAACGCCATCGCCGGCCTCGCCATGCTGATCCTGGCACCGCTAGCCGCGTTTCTCGTGCAGATGGCGATCAGCCGCCAGATGGAGTTCCGGGCCGACCGTGTGGGCGCCGAGATCGCCGGCACGCCGCGTGGCTTGGCGCAGGCGCTACTGAGGCTGGAGAGTCTGGCACGTCGCATCCCGATGGATGTCAGTCCGTCGGCGGCTCACGTTTGCATCGTCAATCCGCTCCGTCGCGGCGGACTGACGCGCCTGTTCACCACCCATCCCCCGGTAGAGGAACGCGTCGCGCGCCTCGACGAGCTCGCGGGTGCCACCGCGTAGCGTGGCGATGGACGTATTGGCAGGGCGCGGTCTCTTCGTCATTCACAACCCGGCGGCGGGCCTGACGCAGGCGGAACGTCTGCAGCGCCAACTCGAGACCGCCCTCGCCGACCGCCGCGTACCCTATGAGTACGCGCGCACCGTGGCCCCGGGTCACGCGCGCGAGCTCGCCAGCGCTGCGCTGGCCGGCGGCTATGGCCGCGTGCTCGTTGCCGGTGGTGACGGCACGGTGCTCGAGGCGGTGTCCGTCCTCGTGGACTGTGATGCCGCACTCGCGCTACTGCCCGTCGGCACCGGCAACCAGCTGGCGGCGAACCTCGGCGTCCCGCGGCGCCTGCGAGCGGCGCTCGATGTCGCTCTGGCCGGGCAGGTGCGGCGAATCGACGTCGGGATGATGGATGGGCAGCCGTTCACGATCATCGCCGGTGCGGGATTCGACGCCGAGGTCGTGCGACCGCGCTCCGAGATCAAGAAGCGGCTGGGTTACGTGGCCTATGTACATGCGGCGACGGCCGCCGCGTTCGCGCCGCGCCCGTCGACGTTGCGCATCACCGTGGACGGCGAGGAACACGTAGTCGCAGGCATCGGAGTAGAGGTAGCCAACATGCCGGGCCTGACGGCTCCGATGCTGAGGCGGCCGGTGGATCTCGTTCCCGACGGGCGGCCCGACGATGGCCTGCTCGACGTCTGCGTGTTGGCCGTCGAGACGACGTTCGACTTTCTGTCGGCGGTGAGCTCGATCATCACGCGGCGTCACGGGCGGAATCCGCGGCTGCGCTACCTGCGGGGACGCGAGGTCGTTGTCGATGCCGATCCACCGCTACCGGTGCAGATCGACGGCGAGCGGCTGGAGAGGACGACACCATTCGTTGCCAGCATTCGCCCCCGCGCTCTGAGCGTCGTCGTACCGCGAAAATAGGAGGTGAGGGTGAGGGCCCGATGCACGACGAATTCCTGACCGTCCGCGGCGCGCGGGAGCATAACCTCAGGAACATCGACGTCCGTGTCCCGCGCAACCGGTTCGCCGTCATCACCGGGCTGTCGGGGTCGGGAAAGTCGAGCCTCGCCTTCGATACGATCTACGCGGAGGGCCAGCGTCGCTACGTCGAGTCGCTATCCGCTTACGCCCGCCAGTTCCTCGGCCTGATGGAGAAGCCGGATGTCGATTCGATCGAGGGCCTGTCGCCGGCGATCGCCATCGAGCAGAAGACAGCGGGCCGAAATCCACGCTCTACGGTCGGCACAATCACCGAGATCTACGACTACCTGCGATTGTTGTGGTCCCGCTGCGGCACGCCTCACTGCCCTTCCTGCTCGAAACCGGTCCGCCGCCAGACACCCGAGCAAGTGGCCGATGCTGTGCTGAGTTGGCCCGAGAGGACCCGGATCGAGGTGCTCGCCCCACTCGTCAGGGGTCGGAAGGGCGAATTTCGCGACCTCTTCGAGCGGGCGCGCAAGGATGGGTTCGTACGCGTCCGGGTGGACGGCGTGACCTACGACCTGAACGACCCGCCGAAACTGAACCGCCGAGTGAACCATGACATCGCGATCGTCGTCGACCGGCTGAGCGTGCGGGCCGCTGATAGAGCGCGTCTGACCGACTCGGTCGAGATCGCGCTGCGTAGCGCCGACGGTGTGGTGCAGGTCGACCGCTACGGCGACGACGGCGCGCCCGAGAGCCTGCTGTTCAGCGAGCGCTACGCCTGTCCCGACTGCGGAATAAACCTGCCCGAGCTCGAGCCGCGACAGTTCTCCTTCAACTCGCCATACGGCGCTTGTCCAGCGTGTGGTGGCCTGGGCGTGCGCAAGGTAGCGAACCCCGAACTGATACTCGCCGACCCGCGGCTCTCGTTGCTCGAGGGTGTCCTGATCCCCTGGGGCTCGCCGGTCGGGTTCCTGCGCAAGCGGGTCATCGAGCCGCTGGCGCGCCAGCACGGTGTCGGAGCGAACTCGCCCTGGTCCGAGCTGCCGAAGGCTATGCGGGATGAGATCCTGTTCGGGTCCGAAGAGCTCGAGTGGGAAGGTGCGCTGGCGCGGCTCGAGCGGCGTTACCACGAGACGTCCAGCGAGCGGCTCCGCGCCCGACTCGCCGAGTTCATGGCGGACGCCGTCTGTTCCGAGTGCGGCGGTGCCCGACTTCGCCGTGCAGCGCTCGCCGTTACGTTCGACGGAAAGTCGATCGGTGAAGTCGTCGGTCTGACGGCCGGCAGGGCGCGGCAGTTCTTCGCCGCCAGGACGTCTCACGCCGACGACCCGGTCGCCGGACCGATCCTCAAGCAGATCCTCGAGCGACTGCAGTTCCTCGATGATGTGGGCGTGAGCTACCTGACACTGGGCCGCAGTGCAGAGAGCCTATCGGGCGGGGAGGCTCAACGCATTCGCCTGGCCACGCAGATCGGGTCCAGGTTGGTGGGTGTGCTCTACATTCTAGACGAGCCGTCGATCGGTCTTCACCAACGCGACAACGCGAAGTTGTTAGGGACGCTCGCGGCGCTCCGCGATCTCGGCAACACGGTGATCGTCGTGGAGCATGACGAGGCGACGATCCGACGTGCCGACCATGTGGTCGACCTCGGCCCCGGCGCTGGCCGCAGCGGCGGAGAGGTGGTAGTTCAGGGGACGCTCGAAGACGTGTTGACGTGCGAAAACTCGTTGACCGGTGCGTACCTGCGCGGCGAGCTCACGATAGACCTCCCGAAGAAGCGGCGAGCGGGAACCGGCGAGCGGTTGCTCGTGCGCGGCGCACGCCAGTACAACCTGAAGAACATCGATGTCGAGTTCCCGCTCGGTTGCTTCATCTGCGTGACCGGGGTATCGGGCTCGGGCAAGTCGACGCTGGTCGAGGAGATCCTCTACCGCGAACTGGCGCGTCGACTCTACCGATCGCGGCTGATCCCCGGGGATCACGATGGCTTCGAGGGACTCGAGCGTATCGACAAGGTCATCGACGTCGACCAGTCCCCGATCGGTAGGACACCCCGATCCAACCCTGCGACCTACGCCGGTGTGTTCACTCCGATCCGCCAGCTGTTCGCCCAACTGCCCGAGTCGCGGATCCGCGGTTATGAGCCGGGCCGCTTCAGCTTCAACGTCAAAGGCGGCCGCTGCGAGGCCTGCCAGGGCGACGGCCTGGTCAAGATCGAGATGCACTTCCTGCCCGACGTCTATGTCCCGTGTGAGGTGTGCCGCGGTCGGCGCTACAACCGTGAGACGCTGGAAGTCTTCTACAAGGGCAAGAACATCGCCGATGTCCTGGCGATGACGGTGGACGAGGCGCTCGAGTTCTTTCAGCCGATACCAACGGTTCGCCGCAAGCTGCAGACCCTGCGCGACGTCGGCCTCGGCTACATGATGCTGGGTCAGAGCTCCACAACGCTCTCCGGTGGAGAAGCGCAGCGCGTCAAGCTGGCAACCGAACTCTCCAAGCTTCAGACCGGCAGAACGCTCTACATACTGGACGAGCCGACTACCGGCCTGCACTTCGAGGACATCCGCGTGTTGCTCGACGTGCTACATCGGCTGGTCGACCACGGCAATACCGTGGTCGTGATCGAGCATCAACTCGACGTCATCAAGACGGCGGATTGGATCATCGATCTCGGGCCGGAGGGCGGCGACGCGGGTGGCGAAGTCGTGGCGGCGGGCGTGCCGGAGCGGGTGGCGCAGCTGGAGCGGAGCTACACGGGTCAGTTCCTGAGGCCGCTACTCGATCGCGAGAGCGGAAAGCGACGAGAGGCCGAGCATGTCGGACGCTGAGCATCAACGTCAACCGAAGCATGTCTTGCGCTCCCTCGAGGCGTATGTCCTGCCGCGCATGGCGGCGGCGCTGCCGAAGTGGGTGTTGCCCGATCACATGACCGCGGTCGGTGCCATCTCGGCGGCAGCGATCACTGCATGCTATGCTCTCTCCGGCTCGCGCGCCTGTCCAGCTTGGCGTAGCTGGAACCACCCAACCTGGTGAGGGGGTACAGCGCGGATTCGAGCTGAGGAGCGCCTGGCCCGTCGCGAAATCGAGGGAGGAAGGCAGATGGGGTCGGCCAGCGTAGGCTGCCTGAAGGGCAAGATGTTACAGCCACCACGCAGGACCCGACGCCTGGCCAGGGCGTGGGGCGCCTCGCTACTGGCGTTGTGCTCGTCGTTGACTTGGGGCTGCGCGCAGCGGCCTCGGGGGCCGGGGGAGGCGCCGCCGTACGGGACCCTGGTACTGGCGTCGGGCTACGAGCCGTTGGACGCTGGCTTCCGCTGGGCGAAGCGTCAGGCTTTGGCGTACGTATTCGAGGGAGACCCGGTGGGCCCCTGGTACGAGGCCGCTCTGCCGGGCCGCGAGGCCTTTTGTATGCGCGATGTCTCTCATCAGTCGCTGGGCGCGCTGGCGCTGGGGCTGACCGAGCACACCAAGAACATGATGCGGAGGTTCGCCCGGAACATCGCCGAATCGAGGGACTGGTGTAGCTTCTGGGAAATCAATCGCTACGACCGACCGGCTCCTGTCGACTACAGAAGCGATGAGGATTTCTGGTACAATCTACCGGCGAACTTCGATGTCATTCACAGCTGCTACCGGATATTCGAGTGGACGGGAGATGAGGACTACTTGCACGACCCCGTGTTCGACAACTTCTATCGACGCAGCCTGACCGACTACGTCAGCGCCTGGGATCCCAACGGAGACGGCATCATGGAGAGCCCCGAAGACGCCGGCTACCGCGGGATCCCGACTTACTGGGAAGGCAGCGGGCCCAGAGCGTTGAGCGGCGGCGATCTGGTCGCCGCCCAGTACGCGGCCAATCTCGCATACGCCCGGATACTATCCTTGCGCGGCGAGGCGGGCGAGGCGCGCGCATTCGACAGGGAGGCGGATCGCCTGAGGCGATTGTACAACGACACCTGGTGGAATCCCGACCTCGAGCGGTTCAATACCTCGATCATTCAGGATGGCACCTTCGACACCACCGATATCCCGCTGCTGCAGATCCTGCCGCTGTATTTCGGCATCGTGGAGGAAGGTGAGCGACGCGAGCGGCTGGTCGAGAACCTGCATGAAGGCGCCATCGTCGAAGTGAACGCGTACCTGGCCGAGGTCTACTACGCGGTCGGTCGGAACGAGCTTGGGTTTCGGTACCTGATGGACCAGCTGGATCCGCAGCTGCCGCGCCGCGAATATCCCGAGAACCCGTTCACAGCGATCGGGGTCATCGTCCGTTACCTGATGGGGGTCAACCCGATCGCCTCGAGCTCCCTGGTCGAGACGAAACCCCGTCTTCCGCCGGAGGTGCCCTGGGCCGGAATCGAACATGTCCCCGTCCTCGGGAACCGGATAGCCGTTCATCACGTGGGTCTGACCGAGACCCGACTGGTCAACGAATCGGGGGGCCCGCTCCGGTGGCTGGCTGTACTCCCGGGCCGACGGGACACCGTCTACGTCGATGGCCGCGGCGTGACGGCTGCGATCCGGCGCGGCGAGCGTGGCGAGCCCGAGAGCTTCGTACTGATCGAGGTGGGGGAGGGGGCCGAACGTACGATCCGGACGAGTCCGCCGTCGCCGGAGTGACGGCGGCCTACGCTGGAGGGAGTCTTGGCTGCAAAAGGCAAGGCGGTTAGCAGCGGCCCGGCTTGTCTCCGTGCACCGGTCGCAGCCGGTACGCGTGAAATCGCAAACACGACCTAGCTCTGGAGCGCGACGATGGCACCGTTCAAGACGCTGCTCGAGGAGACACTGGAGAGCTGGCGTGACGTACGCCGCGGTCTCATCGAGGAGGTGGAGAGTATCCCCGCGGACCGCTTCGATTTCCGGCCGACGCCGGAGGTCAGGAGCGTGACCGAGCTCCTTCAGCACATCCTCGAAGTCTCTCTGATGATGGCCGGAGAGCTGACTCGTCCCGACACGGACTTCCGGCGCGCGCCGTGGCCGGAGCTGCTCGACCTTTACGCAGCACCGGTGAAGGAAGCTACCAACAAAGGGGAGCTGCTGACTCTGCTCCAGACCACGATCGACGTAGCGGAACAACAGTTCTTGGAGGCGGGCGAGCTGCACTCGCTACAGCTGATCGAGCGGTTCGATGGCCTACACGGTACCCGATTGGCCTGGCTGAACCACGGCATCGCTCAGGAGATGTACCACCGCGGTCAACTCGCGCTCTACGAACGGTTGATGGGGATCGAGCCGGCGCTGACCCGGAGGATCCGATCGTCATCGTAATTGGAGAGCGCCAAGCCGCGTCTCTGAGAGCCTCGGCGACCGAGGCTCCTCCTGTTCCGGTGGGGACAGAGTGAGTGAGAATCCGAGACGCTGAGCTCGGCGCTGTCCCCGGGCCCGCCCTCCCGAGACCAGCCTCCGAACACACCAAGTCGGCGCTCGAGTAGCGCTCATACGAAGGAGACGCGGAGATGGACCAGCCCAACTCGAGACTCACCGTCGCTGATAAGATGCTCCTGGAGCGCAGCTCCGATCTCCAGCTCACACGGCGCAGAGTACGCGTCGTCGTCGCCAGTGGCCTCCTGCTCGCCGCCGCCCTCATCGTTACTGCCCCGCTCATGGAATCGTGGCAGTTCCTTCTCTTCTTCGCCGTCGCCTACATCCTCGTAACGACCTGGGAGCGGGTCGGCTATGCCCGCACCATCTTGGCCTACAAAGCTCTGGTCCTCAAGCTGGCCGCCCGTGCCGGCGCGCTGGAGCAGACGGGGGATGAGGACCCTCCGGTCTCTTGACACATGCACCTTAGCGCCCATAGCTTAGGATCCCTCTCAGCTTCACACATTCGAGATCTCGAGTCGCTGGGGTCGGGGAACTGCCGGCGTGGGGCTGGACTATGATGAGGTAGTAGGTCCCGACCTGGATAACGAACACAGTAGCGGACATGCAGGAACGTAAGCCAATTAACGAGACTCCGAGCCCAGAGGCCAGGCCTGGCCCGGTCCGCCAGGGCAGCAGAGCCCCAGCGATCGAAGGTAAGCGCGGGGGCGCGAAGGCGTGGCTGTTGGGCGCCTATACCTTCCTGATCCTATGGGGGATGGCCTATCTGGTGCTCTTCTTCACGGACCGACTTCCCATCTGATACCGCAATACTTGTGATCTCTGAGGAGGGGTCTTGGGCGTAGGCTGGATCATCGTGGTTGTGGTGGCGGTGGTTCTGTTCGCTGCCTTTCTGTTGAGCCGTCGTGGTAAGGTAGGGGCGACGGCGGAGTCCCGGGCGCCGGTGGAGCCGGTGGAAGAGGAGGCGGCGGGCGAAGAGGAAGCGGCGGCGGAGCTCCCGGAGCCGGGCGCTGTCGTGGCGCCGGAGGCGGAGCCGGAGGCGGCAGCTGAGCCGGTGGTGCCGGAGCGGGCGGCGAAGCCCGAGCCAACGGCGAAGGAGTTGCGTTCGCGGGTGGAGGACCGGCTGGCGGAGTCGGAGCGTATGCTGGGCGAGCTTCGCAAGGCGGCCGAGCACGACGAGACCGTTGCGCAGCGTGTGGGCGCGGGTACGGTGGCGATCGTCGAAGAGGGGCTCGAGGAAGTCCGGTCGCTGGCGGAACGCAAGAAGTGGAATCAGGCGAAGGACAAGGGCGAGGCCCTTCATGCCCAACTCTCAATGATGCTGCAGAGTGTGCGGCGCGAGAAGGCTTCCTGACCTGGCCAATCGGCCCCATCATCCTAATATTTCCCTGATGGTCGGACGCGGCCGCGCGGGCTCGAGGCGGTCTGCGGGGCGGAAACTCCCGGCCTGCCGGGGTCGTAGTCTGGGATGATGCCCGTGGTATACCTCGTGGCGCTGTTCTTCGTCGCAATACTGGCGAAGATCGTGCGGGTCGATCCGCCGCTGGGAAAGGCGCTGGGTGAGACGGTGCGGAACCTGGTGCCGCCGAGGGCGCCCGAGGGAGCGGTCTCGCAGAGCGAGCTCGACAGTCTGAAGCGTGATGTGGAGGGGCTGGGCGACCAGCTGGAGCGGGTGGTCGATGGGCAGACCTTCCTGACGCGGCTGCTATCGGAGCCCGCAAAGCTCAAGCTGGCCCTGGGCGAGACGGAGGACTCTGACACCCGAACCTAGGCGGAGGCCGGGAATGGTCACGCGCGAGGATGTTGAAGGCTATCTACTGCGGATGGAGCTGCCGTTCCAGGAGATCGAGGAGGGCCTCTGGGTCATCGGTGACGCCCGAGACGTGGCGCCGGTCTTCCTGAACTACACGCCCCCGTTGCTCCTGGTGCGGGTCGAAGTCATGGATGCGCCGCAGGACGAGGAGTTGCGGAACGGGCTGTTCCGCGAGCTTCTCGAGTTGAACGCCACCGACATGGTGCACGGGGCCTACGGCCTCGATGAGAACGAGATCGTGATGACCGACACGCTGCAGCTCACAGATTTGGACTTCAGCGAGGTACAGGCCTCGCTGGAGAGCATACTGCTGGCTCTGAGAGCCCACTACGAGACGTTGTTGCGTTACAGAAAGCCATAGAGAGAGAGCTATGAGTATCTGGAGCAGACTATCCACGATGGTCCGGTCGAACCTGAACGACCTGATCGCTCGGGCCGAGAACCCCGAGAAGATGCTCAACCAGATCATCGACGATATGCGCTCGCAGCTGGCACAGGCGAAGCAGGAAGTCGCCGTCGCCATCGCAGATGAGCGCAAGCTCCGACGGCAGGTGCAGGACGAGCGGGATCAGACCGCCGACTGGGAAAGGCGAGCCAAGCTGGCGCTGCGCGAGGGCAGGGACGACCTGGCCCGGCAGGCCCTGCTCCGCAGCAAGGAGCATGGCGAGCACGCCGGGACGCTGGAGGAGCAGTGGCGTGGCCACGCATCCGAGACCGAGAAGCTCAAGGACACGCTGCGGCAGCTGAGCAGCAAGATCGAGGAGGCGAAGCGCAAGCGTAACCTGCTGATCGCTCGGCAGAAGCGGGCCGCGGCGCAGAAGCGCATCCACGAGACGCTCACCGGGCTCGCCGACCGCAGCTCGTTCGAGGCGTTCGACCGGATGGCCGAGCGCATCGAGGAAGCGGAAGTGCGGGCGCTCGCCGCCGCCGAGGTGGACGAGGAGCTAGGCGGTGACGACTTGGAGCGACAGTTCAAGCGCTTGGAGGGCGGCGACATCGATGTAGAGCGTCAACTCGCGGCGTTGAAGGAGGAGATGGGTCTGCTACCGGCCGCCGAGGAGTCCCATTCGGAAGGCGAGGTCCGGGAGGCCGAGATCATCGAGGAGGAGTCCGAGCCCGAGGAGGAACAAGCTGGCTGATTCGAACTCCGCTTTCAGCCCACGCCAGGCCTACGGCGTACTGGCGACGACCGTCTTCGTCGTCCTCCTCCTCCTCTTCGTCAACAGTGTCGCCGATCTCCTCCTGCTTCTCTTCGTCTCGGCGCTATTCGCCGTCTACCTCGGCGCTTTCACCGACTTGGTCACCGGCCGGTTCGCCGTGGCGCGCGGGTTCGGAGTCGTCCTCGCCCTTCTCGGCACGCTGCTGCTGATCGGACTCGTCGGACTGCTGATCGTCCCGCCGGTGGTCAACCAGTTCCAGTCCTTGCTCGCCGAGCTGCCGGGCCGTCTGGACGCGATCCAGGAGCAGCTCACGCAACTGGCGCAGCAGCAGGACAGCCTGCTGGGCCGCCTGCTCGGTCCGCTCGGCGAGGGGGCCGAGGGTGGTGGTGATATCGGTGAGCGAGTGTTCGAGCAGGCGCGTGACTTCTTCGGCGACGTTGTGCCCTACATCTTTTCCGGGATCGGCGTGGCGATTCACTTGGTGTCCGTGCTGATCATGGGCATCTACATGGCGGTGAAGCCGTCGGTCTATCGGGAGGGGACGATCGCACTGATACCGCCGGCGTACAGGGAACTGGCGCGCGATATCCTCGCCGATCTCGGGCACACGATTCGTTCTTGGCTGGTCGGCTTGGGTATCTCTATGGTGGTGCTGGGCTCGCTGACCTGGGTTGGCCTCGTGCTCCTCGACGTTCCCTATTCCCTCGCCTTCGGTGTATTCACGGGTATTGCGGTCATCGTGCCGTTCTTCGGCACGATCGTCTCCACGCTGTTGCCGGCGCTGTTCGTGATCGGCACCGGCGGCGTCACCAAGGCGCTGCTGGTCATCCTGTTGGGTGTGGTCGTCCACATCTTCGAGGCCAACGTCGTCGCGCCGATGGTATTCGAGAAGCAGGTCGAGCTGCCACCGGTGCTCACCATACTCTCCGTTCTGGTCATGGCGAAACTGCTCGGGGTCGTCGGCCTCCTGGTCGCGGTCCCCGTGTTGGCCAGCGCCATGGTACTCGTGCGACGCATCTTCGTTCACCGCATCTTGGAGGGGAAGGGCTTCCATCGGATTGTGAAGGACGCGCCCGTCATCATCAGCCTGCCCACGGGAGACGGCGTGCTCGTGCATCCGTCGGCGTCCGAAGTGAGCATCCCGGCCCTTCTCGAAGGTTGATCGTCGGCTTAGGGATAGACCTGGTCGAAACGCAGCGCCTGCGACAGGTTCTGGCGCGTCACGGCGAGCGTGCGCGCCGGCGACTGTTCAGCGCGCGCGAGCTCGCAGACTGCGCTGAGCGGGCAGATGCCGGCGAGTGCCTGGCTGCCAGCTTCGCTGCCAAGGAGGCGGCGCTGAAGGCACTGGGTACGGGGAAGCTACCCGGTATTCGGTGGACGGACCTGGAGTTGCTGCGCGCGGGGTCCGGCCGCCCGCAACTCGAGCTGGGCGGCGAAGCGCGTGCGCAGGCGGAGCGGTTGGGGGCCGCGAGAGTGTGGGTCAGCATCAGCCACGACGCAGGGCTGGCTTGCGCGGTGGTGGTGCTGGAAGGCGCGGCGTGAAGGTCGAGGTCCTCAGGTCCTGAGTAGCTTGCCGCCATCGACGACGATCGTCTCACCCGTTATGTAGCTCGACTCGATCAGGAAGAGCACGGTCCGGACGACGTCTTCCGGGCCGCCTAACCGCTGCAGCGCGGTCGATGCGGCGAGCCGAGCCCGCATGTCCGGCGAAGTGCCCTCTCGCGGCAGCACGGGGCCCGGCGCTACGGCATTGACCCGCACCTCCGGCCCCAGTGCCCGCGCCAGCACGCGGGTCGCCATCACGAGTCCAGCCTTCGAGACGCAGTAGTGCGCGTAACCCGGCCAGGCCTGGAACGCCCCCACATCGGCGATGTTGATGATCACCCCCGCACCCGCACGCTTCATCGGGCGTGCCGCCCGCTGGCTGCAGAGGAACGGCGCCCGCAGGTTGAGGTTGAGCACGCGGTCCCATTCCTGCGGCGTGATCTGCGTGGCCGGTACCCTGGCGAAGGTCGCCGCATTGTTGACCAGGATGTCGAGCCGGCCGAATTCTGCCTCGATCTCGGCGAATAGCCGGTCTATCTGATCCGGGTCGCCGAGCTCGGCTTGGAATGCCGCCGCCTCCACTCTCTGCGCCCGGCAGCGGCGAACGGCGTCCTCGGCATCCGCCGGCGAAGCGTGGTGGTGGATGGCGATCCCACACCCGCTCTCGGCGAGGGCGTCGGCGATCGACCGCCCGAGCCGGCGCGCCGATCCGGTCACCAACGCCACTTTCCCGCTCAATTCCATGGATCGCCCTCCAGCCGTGGGCCCTCGTTCACCTTGGAGTCGGTCAAGCTAGTCGGACGATCCGTCGGCGGCCAGCGAGCCATGCGTTGGCGAGCGCTCGTGCGCCGAGCGGGCCGCTTTCGGCCTCCCGGCGGCGCCGCCTAGCGAAGCGGCCCCGCGGCTCGGTACTATTCGGGGTGGAGTCGGCTTGGACCTGGGCGCCGGCTGAGGGGCGCCAGAACCCGTGTTGGTCGAATGCGTTTGGAACGTCTGAGAGCACTGACGGCGGCCACACTGGCCGTCGCGCTGTGGGCGGCGGCGTGCGAGCGCGCCGAGCGGGAGCCGCCGGCGCAGGGTGGTGAGACGGCGGCCCGCATCCTGGCGCGGGCGGGACCGTACGCCATAGCGGGCGGTGCTCTGTACCGGAGCGCCGGCGAATCGCTGGTGGCGGTTGCGGTGCTTCCCGACGCGGGGGAGTCGGCAGCGGACACGCTCGAGGAGTGTGCGGCGGAGATCCCCCAGCTGGGAAAAGCGCGCTTTCAAAGTCTGAGCCTTGCCGCGGACACGGCGTTGGCGGCGTGGGCGACGAGCGGCCCCAGCGCCTGCGTCGGCGTGGTGGGGACGGGTGAGCCGGCGGTTCGCGTCCTAGGACACTGGTCGGCTGCGGTGCTGGACACCATCCTTTGGGCGCCGGCAGGTCGCTATCTTGCCGTCTGGCTGAGCGGGGCTGCCGGTCGACGCAGTCTCGAGGTCTTCGATGCACTCGCCGGTGCACGGCTGGAGATGCCGTGGGAGGTCGACTGCGGTTACGCTGAGTCCTGCGATGTCGTGCGGGCGACGTGGCTGGGAGGCACACTGCTGGACGTGGAGATCGGTCTGGGGCCGGCCGAGTTGCCCGTGCCGTTCGAGGTGAACGTGGCGGATGCGGTGCCCGTGGGATCGGAAGAGGAGAACTGAAGATGGCGGATACATTTCTGCGCCGCCGTGTCCGGCGCAAGCTGGAGGCTTTGCCGGACGATCAGCTGTATCAGGTCCTCGACTATATCGAGTTCCTGGAGGGGAAATACGCTGAACAGGCGCCCCAGGAGCCGGACCGAATGCAGAAGTTCGCGGAGGGGATCCAGGACAAGCTGCGCGCGCGACGCGCTGCCCCATGGGCGCTGAAGGGTGTGATGGGCGCGCTCAGCGTCGTCGATCGTGCGGTGGGCACGGCGGCGAAGACCGCCCGTGGACTGGCGGACGAGATCGAGAAGGTCGGGCGCAAGCAGGATCAGGAGGAGCCGGATGACGAATCCGACGAGCGGCCCACCAAGATCATCGTCGACTAGCTGATGGCGACGCGGGCCAGGATCCGAGATCTGCTCGCCGGGATACCCCGGTTCCTACTGCTGCTCGCGCGGCTGCTCCGCGACCCGCGCGTCTCGGGCGCCGACAAGGGGCTGCTGGCGGCGGCGATCGCTTATACACTGACCCCCATCGACCTGGTCCCGGACTTCCTGCCGATTGTCGGCCAGCTGGACGATCTGTTCATTCTGGCGCTGGCTATCGATCGGCTGATCACCAATGCCGGGGCAGAGCTGGTGCTGACTCATTGGGACGGGCCCGAGGATGTCATTGTCGATCTCTGCGGCAGCCTTGAAGACCTGGCTCGCCGGCTACCAGCGCCGGTGCGTGGCAAGCTGGCCGAGGTCGCTGCGGCCCGTTGACACTCCGCCGAACGGCCGCATATCTTCTCACATGGAGCGTGCTGAAGCGAACAGACTGCCCGGGTGCGCGCGATGTCGCGCGGCCCGGGCTCGTTATTAGGCGAGGGTCCGTGCGCCGATGAAGAGAGAGAAAGAGCTTCCCGAGGCGTTGACGTTCGACGACGTCCTGCTGCTGCCGCGTCATTCGCTGGTCCACCCGCGAGCCGTCGATGTCTCGACGCGCCTCACACGGAACCTGCAACTCAACATCCCGCTGGTCGCCGCGGCGATGGACACGGTCACCGAGGCGGAGATGGCGATCGCCATGGCGCGCCAGGGTGGGATCGGCATGGTGCACAAGAACATGGTCATCGACCTGCAGGCTGCCCAGGTCGATCGGGTGAAGCGTTCGGAGAGCGGCATGATCCGCGACCCGATCACCTTGACCCCCGAGGCGTCGCTGCGCGACGCGCACAAGCTGATGAGGCAGTTCTCGATCAGTGGGGTGCCGATCGTCCGCGGTGACGGGCAGTTGGTCGGGATCATAACTAACCGGGACCTGCAGTTCGAGACGGACCTCGATCGGCCGATCGCCGATGTGATGACACGTGAGCGGTTGATCACGGCGCCCGTCGGCACCTCGCTGGACACCGCGGAGAAGATGCTTCACGAGCACAAGATCGAGAAGCTGCCGGTAGTCGATGAGCAGGGGTACCTGAAGGGCTTGATTACGGTCAAGGACATCTTCAAGCGTCGCCAGTTCCCCAATGCCGCCAAGGATGAGCACGGGCGGCTGAGGGTCGGCGCCGCGGTGGGGACCAGCGGCAGCGACCTGGAACGTGCCGCCGAGTTGGTCGACGCCGGCGTCGATGTGCTGGTCATCGATAGCGCTCACGGTCATTCGGCGGGCGTGCTCGACGCGGTGACGAGAATGAAGGAGCGGTTCCCGGACACCGAGTTGATCGCCGGCAACGTCGCGACGCGCGAGGGCGCCGAGACGCTGATCGAGCGCGGCGCCGATGCGATAAAGGTCGGCGTGGGGCCGGGTTCGATCTGTACGACGCGTGTCGTGACCGGCGTGGGCGTGCCGCAGCTGACGGCTATTATGTCGGCCGTCGAGGGGTGCGCGGGAAAGGTCCCGGTCATCGCCGATGGAGGTGTCAAGTACTCGGGCGACATCGTCAAAGCGATAGGCGCCGGTGCGGCGACGGTGATGATGGGTACGATGCTTGCCGGCACCGAAGAGAGCCCGGGCGAGTCGTTCCTGCTCGAGGGTCGGCGCTTCAAGGTGATCCGCGGGATGGGCTCGCTCTCCGCGATGCAGGAAGGCTCCGCCGATCGCTATTTTCAGGAGGAGGGCGAGTTCGACGGTCTGAAACTGGTGCCTGAAGGGATCGAGGGCCGCGTGCCGTACAAGGGGCCGGTCGCCGACGTTCTCTACCAGCTCATCGGTGGGCTGCGCAGCGGGATGGGCTACTGCGGTGCAGCCACGATCGACGATCTGCAGCAGAACGCCCGCTTCATTCGTATCACCTCGGGCGGACTGCGGGAATCGCACCCGCACGACGTTACGATCACTCGCGAGGCACCGAACTACAACCTCTGATCGGACAGCCAGTTACGTTGACCGGTGCGGACAAGCGCTCTATCTTCCCTCGGCTAGTCGGCCTCGGTGATCGGCTGGCCCCCTCCCGCCGCAGGACCACGTTCGCGGGCCGCACGGCCCCTCCGGAGCGGTCATGAGCACACCCTGGCAGGAAGGTCATGAACGAGCGCGCGTCAGGCTGGTCGATGCGCAGCTGGTGCACGGCGCAGACACGCGGGCCCATGCCGAGATCGCTCTGGAGTGGAAGGCTGTGGAGTATCGCGGTAGGGCGGAGGGCCATGGACGCGGCGCCGTCGACCTGCGGGTCTGTGCGGAGGCGACGCTCGACGCGCTGCGCAAACTGCTGGGTGGCCGCATGGGCTTCCGCCTCATCGGGGTCAAGTCGGTAAAGGCGTTCGACGATTCGGTGGCGATCGTGGCACTGGGCGTGATCGATCCGGAGACGGGGGGAGACCGGCGCCTGATCGGTACGGCGCCATCCCAGGAAGGCGGCGTGCCGCAGGGTGTGGCACGCGCCGTCCTCAACGCGACGAACCGTGTTCTGGGGAACTTCCTGTCGACTGGTGAATAGAACAGTTCGGAGCGTCAGAACCTTGGCGTGTCTTTCCCCCCGACCAGAGCGAAGCTGAGAGCGTATGACTGCTCACTATCCGCCGTTCGAGCCGCCGCGACGGGTCCTGATGGGGCCGGGGCCGTCGAACGTGAGCCCCCGTGTGCTTCTGGCGATGGCGCGGCCGACGGTCGGTCACCTCGATCCATCCTTCCTCGGGCTCATGGATGAGGTGGCCGCGCAGCTCAGGGAGCTGTTCGGCACCGCTAACCGCATTACGATCCCGATCTCGGGCACCGGCTCGGCCGGAATGGAGACGGCGTTCGACAACCTGCTGGAGCCGGGCGACACCGCGATCATCGGAGTGAACGGGGTCTTCGGCCAGCGCATGGTGGCCAACGCGGAGCGGGCCGGCGCTCGGGCGGTGACCGTCGAGGCGCCGTGGGGCCAGCCGCTCGACGTGGGGCAGCTAATCGAGGCCCACGCTGCGAACCCGGCCGCCCGGTTGCTGGCGGTGGTCCACGCGGAAACCTCGACCGGCGTCCTGCAGCCGTTGGAGGAACTGGGAGCCTACCTGCGCGACACGGAGACCCTGTTCCTGGTGGACACGGTGACGAGCCTGGGCGGTGTGCCGGTCGAGGTCGACGAGCGCGGGATCGATGTGGCCTATTCCGGCACGCAGAAGTGCCTGAGCGTGCCGCCGGGGCTGGCGCCGATCACGCTCTCGCAGCGGGCGATGGATCGAGTCCGCGCGCGCACGCAGAAGGTCCACTCTTGGTACCTGGACCTCTCGTTGATCGGCTCTTACTGGGGCGGCGAGCGGGCGTACCACCACACGGCGCCGGTGAATGCGCTCTACGGGTTGCACGAGGGGCTGCGCATCATCCTGGAGGAGGGGCTGGAGGAGCGCTACGAGCGGCATCGCCGGTATGGCGCCGCCCTGCAGGCCGGCCTGATCGAGCTCGGCATGGAGCTGCTGGTGGACGAGCCCTTCCGGTTACCGCAGCTCACCTCGGTCCGTGTGCCGGGCGGAGTAGACGAGGCGGCGTTCCGGCGCCAGCTGCTCGCACGGTTCGGTATCGAGGTCGGCGGCGGCCTCGGCCCGCTGGCCGGGTCGATCTGGCGGGTCGGATTGATGGGTGAGACGTGCCGGGAAGAGAACGTGACGCTGTTTCTGAGCGCGCTGGACGAGCTGATGGAGGGTGGGGCGTGAGACGGCTGGGCTGGCGGAGCTTGGCGATCGCTGTTATGGCCGCGCTGGCGGCGGGATGCGCGGCGCTGCCCTTTGGGTCGGCGGACCCGGCGCCCGCAGTAGCCGAGGAAGGGGCGAGCACGTCGGTGGCCGAGGACAGCCTGGGCTTGTTGATCGCGCAGGTGGAGGAGAGCGACCCGCCCTGGGCGCAGCCCGAGGCGGAAGAGGAAGTGTGGGGACCGCACGAGGAGGCGGAAGGCGCGGCGGGATCCGGGGTCCCGACCTGGGACATCCCGATCACGATGAACGACGACGTCGAGCGCTGGTTGGAGTACTTCCGCGGCGACGGGCGCGAGAACTTCACGGTCTACCTGCAGCGCGCTGGCCGTTACGAGCCGATGATGCGGGCGATCCTGCAGGACGCGGGCCTGCCGGAGGACCTGGTCTACATGTCGCTGATCGAGAGCGGGTTCAGCCCGCGCGCCTACAGCCGCGCTCGGGCCGTCGGTCTCTGGCAGTTCATCGCCAGCACCGGCCGGCTTTACGGCCTGCAGGTCTCTTACTGGGTGGACGAGCGTCGTGACCCGATCCTCGCCACCAAGGCGGCCGCAGCCCATCTGACGGACCTGTATGCCGAGTTCGGATCTTGGTATTTGGTCGCTGCAGCCTACAACGGCGGCCCGAACCGCGTCCGTCGCTCGGTCCAGCGCTCCGGAAGCAGCGATTTCTGGACGCTCTCGCGGCGCCGCTTCCTCAGGCGCGAGACGCGCGACTACGTCCCCAAGCTGCTCGCCGCCGCACTCATCGCGAAACAGCCGGAACACTACGGCTTCTTGAACATCGAAACGGCACAGCCCCTGGCCTATGAAGTCGTGCAGGTTCCGGATGCGACCAGCCTCGATGTCGTCGCCGAGGCCGCCGGCGTACCGGTAGCCCAAGTCATCGAGTTGAACCCCCAGATCCTGCGCGGCGTCACGCCGCCCGGCCAGCGATATTCGCTGCGCCTGCCGCCCGGCACCGGCCACGACTTCGCAACCCGCTACGCACAGGTCCCACCGAGCGAGCGAGTCACCTGGGTCCAGCATGTCGTGAGACGGGGTGATACGCTGAGCGAGATCGCAGGACTCTACGGCGTCAGCCTGTCGGCGATCCGCGCCGCCAACCCCGGCGTCAGGGCGAGACAGCTGCGTATCGGCCAACGGCTGATCATCCCGAGGGCGGGACGGCTACCGCGCTACGCCGCCAGCACCACGGTCACGAGAAGCGCACCGGCACGAGTGGAGCCGCGCACACCGGAGGGTCCGTACATCACGTACCGGGTCCAGCGAGGTGACAGCCTCTGGGCCATCGCCCGGCGCTACGACGTCACCGCCCGCGACCTGATGATGTGGAACGGCCTGACGACCAGCCGAATCTACCCGGGGGATGAAGTCCGGATCTACGTGGATTCGAATTAGGAGAGAAGTCCGTTAGCGGAGAAATTCGATATGTGAATCGTGAAGTGTGAACTTCGAACTTCACATATCACACTTCACACTTCGAACTTCGATTCCCCCTTATTCTCCCAGCACTGCCTTCGCGTACCCGTTCGCCGGGTCGATCCCGCTACGCAGCAAACCGCCAACGCGGCCCGGACCACGATTGTAGGCGAGCAACGCCAGGCGCGTGTCGCCGTTGTACTCGTCGAGCAGGTAACGGAAATAGCGGAACCCCAGGTGCAGGTTGATCGCCGGGTCGAACAGATCCTGCGTCTCGACCGTCGGGTCCAGCCAGCGAGCCGTGCTCGGACGGACCTGCGTGAAGCCGATCGCACCCGCCGAGCTCACCGCCGTCCGCCGGAATCCGCTTTCCACCCGCACCAGATTGAACGCCAGCTCCGGGTTCACATCCTCCGCCAGCGCAATGTCGTAGATCAGCATCGCCCGGTCCGCTGGAATCCGGAACTCGCCAGAGAACGCCTGGATCTGGCCCAGACGCTCGACCTCCAGCGTCTTCAGCTCGATCTCGCTCCGTAGATCCCGGTTCTCAGCACCCAGTAGCGCCAGCTCCGAACCCAACAGCTCCGCCGCCGGGTTGCTGGTTTGCGGTACGGCGCCGACCGCGCTCGCCGTCGCGATGGCCACCCCCACCACGATCAGCGCCCAGACCGTCGCCGGCACCTCGGCCAGCTTCGCCTGGAGCTGCGGCCACCGGAGGGAGACCTCCCGCGCCTGTGTATGCCACGTCGATGTATAGTCTCGCATTATTTTCCCATCCTCGCCTTACGATCCGCCCCTCGCCTCTGGACCCAACATCCGGGTCAACCCGGACCGATTGGGCCCGCTTCCCCCAACGGCCACAACACGACTGCTGCCTCCGCGTGGGATTCAGTCGGCCGACCGGCTGTCCGCCCCAAGCGCTGCCGCTTGGTCGCTGCCGTAAGCCGGGCCAAAGGCGGGGACTGGGATCGTAGGGGATCCTACAGTTTTGGCCCACACCTCACCCACCACCACACATGCCAACGCGCTGTCAACCTCGCATCAGCGAGTCACACCTAACTACGATTCACGCCGCTGCCAGGTTCCACTCCGGCCACCGCTCTTCTCGATCAGTCGGACGTGGAACTCCATCCCGCGATCGAGTGCCTTGCACATGTCGTAGACGGTGAGCAAGGCGGCGCTGGCGGCTACCAGCGCTTCCATTTCGGCACCGGTCCGGCCAGTCAATCCGGCCCGGGCCGTGACCTTCACACCGGGAAGGTCTTCAACCAGGGTCAAAGATACATCAATTACGTCGATCTGTAACGGGTGGCATAATGGGATCCACTCTGCGGCGCGTTTGCCGGCGGAGATGCCGGCGAGCTTGGCGACGGTCAGCACGTCGCCCTTCGCCACGGCGTTCTGGCGGATCGCCTCGAGCGTGGCGGGCTCCATGCATATCGAGCCCTCGGCCGTTGCCGTCCGGCGTGACTCCCTCTTGTCACCCACATCGACCATGCGGGCGGTGCCCCGGTCGTCTATGTGAGACATCTTACGCCCCTTGAGCCCCATCAGGTGCCTCCCGGCCCGGCCGCTGGGATCGACGAGCCCGCCGGGCGGCCGGTTCCAAGCCGCGTCAGGTTGGCGACGATGAGCTGAGGGTTCACGTTGCGATCGGCCAGAGCCCGGGCCTCGTCGACGGCGTCGAGAAGACGGACGATCTGGTCGAGGCGCGGAGTGGGGCCGCTGGCGAGTGCGGCGACCGCCTCGGGGTCGGAGGCGGTGGCACCGGCTGTGTCGGCAAGAATGTCTCGCAGCAGGGTCTGGACCTCGCCGAGCAGCCGACCGAAGGCGCCGCGTGCGCCGAAGGAGCGGAAGCGATGGGCGGCGGCGAGCTGGGCCGCCGGCCGGCCGTCGAGCAGCGCCCGGACCAGCTCGTTGGCGCTCTCCCGCAGCCCCTCCTGTTCTTCGTCGTGCAGCGCGACGGCTCTGCCGATCGATCCGCCGCTGCGGCGGGCAAGGCGGCGGGCGTCGGCCGCGGGGATATGCGCCCGCGCGGCCAGGAACTCGGCGATCCGCTCCTCAGGTAGGGGTGCGATGCGGACGGCCTGCACGCGTGAGCGCACGGTTGGCAAGAGGGCGCCGGGCACATCGCTGGTAAGGACGAGGGTGGTGTCTGCGGGAGGCTCCTCGAGCAGCTTGAGCAGGGCGTTGGCCGCTTCAGGACTCCCGAGCCCCGGAGTGAGCGCCTCGGCGCGGCCGATGATCAGCACCTTGGCCGGGCCCATGGCTGGCGACTTCTGGGCCAGCCTGCGCATGGTGTGGACGGCGGCCACGTAAATGCCGGTGGCGCCTTCTTCATCCTCGAGGTAGAGCGGATTCGCGCGGCGTTCCTCCAGCGCGGCCGCCCGCAGGTCCTCCAGCTTCTGCCGCAGCTGCTGGGCGCCGGAGGCACGCTTCGGCCGTGGCAGCGGGAAGAACCAGTTGATGTCCGGGTGCTCCAGCCTGGCGCTCAGCCTGCACGAGCGACAGGTGCCGCACGGCCGGTCGCCCTCGGCGCTGCAGTTGAGCGCGGCAGCGGTCCACAACGCCAGCCGCTGCTTGCCGACTCCGCGTGGCCCGTAGAGCAGCAGCGATTGCGGCAGTCGGCCGAGCGACGCGGCTCGAGCGAGGCGCTCGCGGATCTCCTCGTGACCGAATACCGCCAGGTAACCCGGGTCAACCACCGGTACTCCTCAGCCAGGGGCGTGGGTCTACGGCGCCGCGATTGACCCGGATCTGAAACTCCAGGTGCGGCCCCTCGGGCGTGTCGACGCCGCCTACCCGGCCCAAGACCTGCCCGGTCGCCACCATGTTGCCTTCGCGCACGAGGATCTCCGACAGATACAGATAGACCGTGTAATAGCCGCCGCCGTGGCTCAGGATCACCGACGGCCCGTAGCTCAGGTACGGTTGCGCGAAGGCGACCGTCCCGGTGGCGACCGCCTTGACCTCGGTGTGCTCCGCCGCGGCGATCCCGATCCCCTGCCGGATGATCCGCGTGCCGTCCGGGTTCCGCTGCTCGCCGTAGCCGTAGATCACACGGCCACGAACCGGCCAGCTCAGCGTGCCGCGGTCCTCCGGCGCCAGGGTGCTCGCCGTCGGCGAAGCGGCGGCGAGTGCTTCGGCCGCCTCGCGCTCCCGCTCGAGGCGGTCGACCAGGCCGGTGAGCTCGGTCTCCGCCATCTCCAGCTCCTCGAGCTGACGCGCCGTGCTGGCCTGCTGCCCGCGCACGGTCCGCAGGCGGCGGCCGCGTTCCCGCTCCAAGTGGTACAGGTCCTGGATCTCGCGTACCTTCTCGGAGCGCACGTCGCGCAGCCCCTGGATCTCGCGTCGTAGCCTGTCGTACTGCTCCTCCAGCAAGTCCTTGAGATCCGCGATCTGCTTGACCAGCAGCCGGTCGTGCAACGCCACCAGGTAGAGATACTGATAACGGTTGATGAGATCGGCGAAGTTCTCCGCCGCCAACAGGACCTGCCAGTTCGCCAGCGGGCCCCGCACGTACAGGTCGCGTGCTCGACGGGCGAAGAGCACCTCCTTCTCCACCAGCTGATCTCGCGTTCGCAACAGATCGGACGTGGTCGCCAGTACCTGCTGATCGCGAAGCGCCAGCTCGTGGTCCATCTCGCGCAGCAGCGCCTCCTGGTTCCTCGCCTGCTGGTTCAGGTTCTCCAGCTCGGCACTCACGTCGTGGATCTGGGCCGAGAGCGCATCCATCTCGTTGCGCAGCCGGCGCTGCTCATCTCGGATCGCCGCCAGTTGCTGGCGGCTCAGACGGATCTGCTCCTCCAACGGTGCGATCGGGTCCTCCTGGCCCAGAGCCGGACCCGCCAGAGCGAGCAGGGCGAGCGCCGCAAGGCAGCGAGCGCCCGATCGGACAGCCGCCGGTCTACCCATAAGTGACAAGATGTCGTCTCAGAGCTGTATCGCTGGCCACCAGACCGAGGACGCCCCCGGCCAGCACGCCGAGGGTCGCCCAGAGCGGTGGCAACCACTCCAGATCGATCAGAGACCCGTTCACCACCAGGTACGCCGCATAGGTGAGGAGCAGGGCGAGGGCGCCGCCCGCCAGCCCCGTTAGGAAGCCCTCGAGCAGGAACGGCCGGCGGATGAAGCCGTCGGTCGCGCCGACCAGCTGCATGATGACGATCTCCTCGCGGCGCGCCAGGACGGCCATGCGCACCGTCGTGCCGATGATCAGGATGGCGACCACGGCGAAGGCGATCCCCAGGATGGCGGCGACGGCGCCGCCCAGTCGGCGCAGCTGGTAGATCTTCTCCACCCACTCGCGCCCGTACTGGACATCCTCGACGAATGGGTAGAGCGCGATGAGATCGGCGACGCGCTGGACCGACGCCGGGTCGCGGAAGCCGGGTCGCAGCTCGACCTCGAGCGAGGCGGGCAGCGGGTTGACCTCGAGATCGGTGAACACCTCGCGGAACTCTTGCAGTTGCTGCATGGCGTTCCGCATCGCCTCGAACTTCGAGACGTGGGTGACGCTTTCCACTTCCGGGAAGGACGATACGTCGTTCTGCAGAACCTCCAGCTGCTCTGCAGAGACGTTGTCGCGGAGGTAGGCGACCACCTCGACGCGACGCTCGATCGTCTGTAGTGTGACCTCGACGTTATAGGTGACGAGCCCGAAGGTCCCGAGCACGAACAGGCTCAACCCGATGCTCATGGCCGAGAGGACCGCGAGACCGGGCGCGCGCCGGAACGCGGCGATCGCCTCGCGCACGCTATGGCTCGCCATCTGCCTCGCCCACTTCGCCCGCCGAGTCGTAGACGACCGCGCCATCGGCGAGCTCGATCACGCGATACTGGGGGTAGCGACGCACGAGGTCGAGATTGTGAGTCGCCATGAGCACGGCCGTGCCGGAAGAGTTGATATCCCGAGTCAGCTCGAAGATGCCGCGCGACGCACGCTCGTCCAGGTTGCCGGTCGGCTCGTCGGCGAGCAGGACGACGGGGTCGTGGATCAGGGCACGGGCGAGGGCGATCCGCTGTTGCTCGCCACCGGACAGCTCTTCGGGATAGGCGCCGGCGCGGGGGGCGAGCCCGACCTGCGCCAGCAGTCGCTGCACCTTACCCTTGATCTCGCTGCGCCGGGCGCCCGTGACCTCGAGGGCGAAGGCCAGGTTGTCCGCCGCCGTGCGGTCGCGCAGCAGGCGGAAGGTCTGGAACACCATTCCGACCCGGCGCCTGAGCCTGGGGATGTCACGGCGCTTCATCCGCATGGAAGAGTAGCCGGAGACGCGCACTTCGCCGTCGGTCGGCTGCTCGACCATGTGGATCAGACGGAGGACGGTCGTCTTGCCCGCACCGGATGGGCCGATGAGAAACGCGAACTCGCCCTTCCTGAGGTGGAACGACACGTTCTTCAGGGCGAGCCCGGAGCGCGGATACTCCTTATAGACGTTGATGAGCTTGATCACGGGACCCGGTCGCCGGGCGCGGAGCAGAGGGCAGGGGTGGCTGCCTTCATACGTCGCGCAATTTACTTGACTTCTCGGGGGACGTCAAAGCGCGACGCGCGAACCCGACGGCGGCTTCCAGCGCCGCACGCATCGACGCCGGATCGGCGCGTCCGCTGCCGGCGATATCGAAGGCGGTGCCGTGGTCCGGCGACGTGCGCGGGAAGGGCAGGCCCAGGGTCACGTTGACGGCCGACCCGAACGCGGCCGTCTTGATCGCCGCCATGCCCACGTCGTGATAGGGCGCCAGCACGGCATCGGCCGCCCCACGCATCGCGCGCAGGAACACGGTGTCGGCAGGGTAGGGACCGTCGACGTCGATCCCCTCGCGACGCAGTCCGGCGATCGCCGGCTTGCACACCCGCTCTTCCTCATCGCCGAACAGACCGTCGTCCGACGCATGCGGGTTGAACGAGCAGACGGCGAGCCGCGGCCGCTCGAGCCCCCACCAGCGCATCAGACCCTCGTGGGTCAGGCGGCCGATCACCGCCAACCGCTCCACCGTGTAGGCCTCCGGCACCCGGCGCAGCGCCATGTGGCCGGTCACGAGGACGACCCTGAGCGGCGAGCCGAGTGGCGTCGTCTCGGCGGCGAGGCAGAGCGCCGTCTCGGGGACGCCGGCCAGGTCGCGCAGCATCTCGGTGTGGCCCGGCCACGCGTGGCCCGCCGCAGCGAGCGCCGATTTGCAGATCGGCGCCGTGACGATCGCATCGACCTCGCCGCTGCCGGCCATCGATACGGCGCGCTCGATGGCCTTCGCGGAGAGACGCCCTGCCTCGCGCGGGCCGCCCCCGGCTCGCCAGCGACCGATCGAGACGAGCTCGCAACCCTGCGTCTCCGCGAGCCCTCGCGGCCCGACCAGGACGACGTCGGCGTCCAGCGGCGGTGACGCCCGCAGCGCGCGCGCCGCGACCTCGGGCCCGATGCCGCGCGGGTCACCCAGCGTTAGAGCGATCTTCGGCCGGCGCATGAGAGGCTATCCGGGAAGTGGGAACCGGTCGAGCCGCTTCTCGATGTGCGTCGCCGCCCGGAGATCGTCGATGATCTTCTGGAGTGTCTTCCTCTCCTGGATATCCATGCGGAGCGACTCGCGCACGTCGTCGAGCGTCCACTCACCGGCCGGCCGCAGCTCCAGGATCCGCGCCACGACCCACTTGCCAGTGCCGCCATCCTCGCGCGTCATGAAGAACGGTCCGACGATGTCCCCGGCAGCGGCTCCAACCAGTGCGTCCTGGTAGGCCTGCGGGAGCTGGTGCCGCGGATAATTGTTGAGGGTGCTCTGTTCCGATGGATCGCCGTGCGCCTCGATCAGCGAATCGATATCGACACCCGCCCGCAGCGCGGCGGCCACCTCCTCGGCCAGCTCGCGCGCCGCCGCCCGGTCTTGCTCCGTCACCGGCAGCCGGATCAGGATGTGCCGCGCCAGCCGTTCGGCGCCCCGCACCCGCTCGAGCTTGATGATGTGATAGCCGACGCTGGTCTCGACGATGTTGCTCACTTGGCCCGGCCGCATCCAGAACAGGACATCCTCGAACGCCGGCAGCAGCTGGCCCTGCCTCACCCAGCCCAGATCACCACCGTTCGCCCGCGACGCGACGTCGTCGGACAGCTCGCGCGCGACTTCGGCGAAATCTTCACCCGCACGCAAGCGCGAAATAACCTGCTCGGCCCGCTCACGCGCCGCCAGCTGCGCCTCCTCCGACGGCTGCGGAGTGATCAGGACCTGCTTCAGGTTCACGGTCGCCGGTCTGGTACCCAGCCTCGGCTTCCGTGCCTCGAAATCCTGAACGATCTCGGCCTCGCTCACCGGGACCGGCTGCGTGCTGCTGTACTGCCGCTGTAGAAACTGCCGCGTCACGAGCTCGACCCGCGTTCGCTGGGTGATCCGGAGGCGGAACTCGGCAGGCGTCGTGCCCATCGCGGCCAGGGCCTGCTGGTACTCGCTCTCCGTCGAGAAGTTCTGTTGGATCTGAGCTAGCCGGTTGTCGACGGTTTCGCTCACCTCGCGGTCGGAGACCGTGATACCGGCGCGCCGGGCGTGGATGAACAGAACGACCTCGTTGATCTTGGAGTCCAGGGCCTCCTCCAGGAAGCTCCTGAAACCACTGCGGTCCTGGGGCACCTGCATGCCCTCGGCCCGTGCTTGGATCACCAGCTCCTGCAGCTCGGTCCAGAGGATGGCCGTGTCGCCGACGACGGCGACCACGCCCTCGACCAGCTGCGAAGGATCCTGTTGTGCGGCGGCGCCGTGTGGCCGCGCCGCGGCGCCGGTCACGGCCAGCCACACGAGAGCTGCAGCCCGTAGGCCGGCCTTCGGCGTGATACGGTTCATTGACTCTGCTCCTGGCGGCTCGCGAGTATCCGTTCGATGACCGCCGGGTAGCGATCTTCGTACACCTGAAGCGTCCCCTTCCGAAGCAGGGGCATCGATAGACGGCGCAGCGCTGCGGCCTGTGCGCCGTTCTCACGCGCGTTGTGGACGGCGCGCTCGGCGGCGCTCGCTATCGACTCTCCGCCGCCGGCGAGCTCATGGCGCTCGAATCCGGCCTGCCGCGCCAGTGTACGCAGATCGCGGTAGACGGCGTCCAGCCGGCTGCTGTAGTCGTCGTCAGGGATCGTGTAGCCAGATGCGGCGGCGGCTTGGATGACGAGGCTGTACTGCACCATATCGATGAGGAGATCGTGTATCGTTAGCGAATCCGATCCGGCGAGCAGCCGCTGCTCGGAAGCGGGCTCTCGGTTGAACGACTCCGCCCAGTCGCCGACCGTGAACACGCCGCCGCGGTAACGCGCCAATACGGCGGCGCGCCTGACGCTGCCGAGCCGCCGGAACTGCGTCGACTGGGCCAACTCCTTGACCAGATTCACGGCCCCCCGCGCGATGCGCAGGTCGACTGCCTCGACCAGAGAATCCATGAACGCCGCCTCCAGGCTATCGATGCTGCGCGCCACGTACAGGCGCCGGTAGGCGTCGCGTACGGACTCGAAGTCGGGTGACTCCCGATCGGTGACTTTGAAGATGTGATACCCGAATGCTGTCCTTACTGTTTCGCTGACCTCACCGGGCTGCATCGCGAGTAGCGCGGCGTCCAATTCCGCCAGCAGGTGGCCGCGGCCCACCCAACCGAGGTAACCGCCCCGCGAGCTGCTGGTCGGATCCTGCGAGTAACGGCGGGCGAGCCGGCTGAAATCTTCGCCGGCATCGATCCGCTCGCGGATGGACTCGGCGAGTTGACTCAGGCTGTCAAGCTCGGCGCCCGTGGCCCCCGATGCGCTGATGAAAATCTGGTACGCCTCGACACGCAGGTAGGGTCGCTCGAGCTCGTAGGCGGTTCGCAGCGCCGCGTCGGACGAGTCGACCCGCGCCACGATCACATCGTCGTGAAACCGACGCAGGACCGGGTCTGCCAGGTCGGCCTCGACGATCGGCCGCATGTCTAGATCGGCGAACTCGTCGTGGCTGGCCAGCTCGTCGGCGAGCAGCGCATAGCTGACCCACAGATCCACGACCTGATCGACCGTGTTCGCTCGCGGCACGATGCTCCGTGGAATACCGGCGGCCGTCAACTCCGCCGCCTCATCGATGGTCAGCGGAACCCCGGCCGCGGTTGCCACGAACTCCTGGTGGCCCTCCATGGCGTCTCGCATGGACGAGCAGGCGGCGAGCGTGGCGGCAAGGACTGCGGTTACGAGGGAAATCGAATTCTGGCGTCTCATGTTCCTGTCGTCTCCAATGACCCGTGCTGCTCCTCGAGCATGCGTTCCAGCGCCTCCACTACGATCGGAGCCATCTCTTCCTCCGCATCGGGGACCCGGAACACCAGTGAAAGCGGTTGCAAGCGTCGGACGTCGACCTCGACCTCGCGCCCGGCCATCGCGTCGCGCAACGAGGTCATCCGCGGCACGGCGCCGCGCCGAAAGCTGACACGGGCCGCGCCCGGCGACGTGAGCACGCGCTCGACTCCCAGCCGGCCGCCCAATATCCTGATCCGTGAGGCGGCGATCAGCCGCTGGGTCTCCGGCGGCAGGCGGCCGAAGCGGTCGCGGAGCTCCGAGCTCAGGCGCTCGAGCTCGTCGAGCTCGGCGACCTTCGAGAGCCGTCGGTAGAGGTCCAGCTTCTGCCGCTCGTCCGGGATGAAGCTCCCGGGAATATAAGTGGCTCCCGAGATCGAGACCTCCGGTACCTGGGGGCGGCCCTGTGCCGGGGCCGCGCCGCTGCGCAGCGCTGCCACGGTATCTTCCAAGAGGCGGATGTAGGTGTCAAACCCCACCGCCTGGGCGAAGCCCGATTGCTCGGTGCCCAACAGGTTGCCAGCGCCGCGCAGCTCGAGATCCTTCAGCGCGAGTCGGTAGCCGGCGCCGAGCTCGGTGTGCTTCTCCAGCAGGTTGAGCCGGCGCTCGGTCTCGAGCGGCAGGTTCGGCGGTACGATAAGATAGCAGAAGGCGCGTTGGTGCGATCGGCCGACGCGGCCGCGCAGCTGGTAGAGTTGGGCCAGGCCGAAATAGTCGGCGCGGTGCACGATCATGGTGTTGGCGTTGGGTACGTCCAGACCGTTCTCGATGATGGCGGTTGTGACCAGGACCTGGATCGCGCCGCGCACGAAATCGGTCATCACCTTCTCGAGCTTGCGCTCCGACATCTGGCCGTGTGCGACCTCGACCCGCAGGTCGGGCACCAAGCGACGGACCTTGGCTGCGATCTCAGCGATCGACTCGACCCGGTTGTGGACGAAGAAGACCTGGCCGCCACGATCGACTTCCAGCCGGATAGCGTCCGCGATCGTCTGATCGTCCCAGCTCATCATGTGGGTGATGATCGGACGTCGGTTGCGCGGCGGTGTGCGAATCACCGCCAGGTCGCGAAGGCCGCTGAGTGACAGGTGGAGCGTGCGCGGTATCGGCGTGGCGGTCATCGTCATGACGTGGACGTCCCGCTTCAACGTCTTCAGTCTCTCCTTCTGACTGACGCCGAACTGTTGTTCCTCGTCGATCACCAGCAGGCCCAGGTTCTTGAACTTGACATCGGTGGAGATCAGCCGGTGCGTGCCGATGACGATGTCGATGGCACCTTCAGCCAGGCGGCGAACGACGTCATCCTGTTCCTTGGCTGTCCGGAAGCGTGAGAGCGACTCGACGACGACGGGATAGTCGGCGAGGCGTGCCCGGAAGGTCTGCAAGTGCTGCTCGACGAGTACGGTCGTCGGGGCGAGGACCGCGACCTGCGCACCGTCCTGGATGGCCTTGAAGGCGGCGCGGATGGCGATCTCCGTCTTACCGTAGCCGACGTCGCCGCAGATCAGCAGGTCCATGGGGCGCGACTGCTGCATGGCGCGCTTGACCTGCTCGGCGACGCGTTCCTGGTCCTCCGTCTCTTCGTAGATGAAGGCCGACTCCATCTCCCACTGCCAGCGGGTGTCGGAGCTGAAGGCGTGAGCTTCTGCGACACGACGCGCGGCGTAGAGCTCGAGGAGCTCGGCAGCCATGGTCTGGATCGCGTCGCGCGCCCGCTTCTTGAGCTTCTGCCAGCTCCTGCCGCCCAGACGATGGAGCTTCGGGGCCGCCGCACCGTGGTCACCATCATCGGAGATCCACCGCTCGACCAGTTCGGCTCTGTAGTGCGGCACGCGCAAGATGTCGCCGCCCGCGTACTCGACGACCAGCGTCTCCAGCTCCTCGCCGCCGATCGTCACGCGCTCCAGCCCGCGGTAGCGGCCGATCCCGTGGTCGAGGTGGACGACGTAGTCGCCGGGCGCCAGCGCCGAGAGCGTGTCGAGCGCGGCGGCGCTCCTCGCCTGCGGCCGCCGGCGCGGCCGCCGTTGCCGCCGGAAGATCTCGTGGTCGGTGAACAGCCAGAGCGGCGGCTCGGCGGTCGTGACGACGAACCCGGCCGCCGGCGGCCCGAGGCCGAGTGTGACCCTGCGGAGCGCTGCCGCGCCGGCGGTGTCCGTGAGGATCTCCTCCAGTCGTTCGAGCTGTCCCTCGTTGTCGCAGAGGATCAGCACCCGCGCGTCTGTCTCGAGGGCCTCGTGCAGCGAGGCGACCAGGCGATCGATCCGACGATCGATGGCTGGCGCGGCCCGGATCCCGAAGTCGAGATCGGCTCGCTCCGGCGATCCTGTGACTCGCAGTTGGCCGAAGCGACGCAGCCGCGAGCGCACCGAGTCCGGCGGATCCTGATAGCGCTCCGGCGTCTCGCTGCGGCGGCGCAGCTCCTCCCAGCTCCGCTGTCGCTCGCGCTCCTCCGCTTCGTCGTCGAGCCGTAGGATCGCGGTCGACTCTGGAAGTAACTCCAGCAGGCTGCCGGTCTCGGCTGCCGCAGCGCCGTCCTCGGGCTGCGCGTCGTCGCGGGCCGGGAAGGCGACGGGCAGCAGCCGGACGGAAGGGAGGTCGGTGATCGACCGCTGGTCGAGAATGTCGAAAGAGCGGATCGATTCTATCGTATCGCCCCAGAACTCGACCCGGATGGGATCGAGCGTCGTGATGGGGTAGACATCCACGATGCCGCCGCGAGCCGAGTATTCACCGACGGCCTCGACCATGGGGACCTTGCGGTAGCCGGCCTTCTCGAGCCGCGCGATCAGCGAGTCGCGACGGACCTCCTGACCCTCCTGCAGTTGGAGCTCGAGTTCGCTCCAGCTTGCCGGGACGACGAATCGCTCGGCGAGGGCCCTGGCGGTCGTCACCAGGATCCGGGCACGGCCCGTGATCACGGACTGCAACGAGTCGACGCGCCGCGCGGAGATCTCGATGTGAGGGTCGCTGAGGTCGGGGTGAATCGACTCGCGCTGCGGGAAGACGCGGGCCAGTCCGGGAATCAGGGCCTCGAGGTCGGTCTCGGTCTCCTCAGCATCCGCTGCCGTGGGCAGCACCAGCAGAAGGCTGCGGGCGGCGCCTGACTGGACGAGGGCTGCGGCGAGGACCACGCGTGCCGAGCCGCCGAGGCCTGCCAGAGCCCGTTCCTCACCCGGGCCCGGCATCAGAGCGGTGAGCCGGTTGAATTCCGGTGTGCTGCGGAGGCTATCTATGATCACGAACGCTCAGGTTGTCTTCGGTGTTCTGCCGGTTCACGCGTTAGCCGAGCCGAGCCGCCTCGGCCCGGTACGGCGACCGGCGGCTGCCAGAGCCGCCTCGACAATAGAAACGAGTATCAGCAGCACAACAAGGGGCCGCCAGGCGAGTCTGCCGCGCCGCGCCCGGTAGATGCTGTCGCTCCACTCGTGCATCTCCGCGCCCCTGACCCACGACCAGTTCGCTGCGGGCAGGAACGCCTCCAGCTGTTCCTCGCCTGCCACGGCCAGGTCGGCCTCACGGTGCGGCGCGTTGACCGAGAACGCCAGGACGGGGTCGCCTCCATCAAAGACCACATAGTTCCCAGGCTCACTGACACGGAGGGGCGCTCCGCCCTCCGCCGGCACCCGGGAGCCGTCGGGAAGCCGGACCATTCGGGCGCGATCGGGCAGCCGCAGCCGAGCGCCGCCCTCGAGGAGCGTTGCCGCGGCAGGCGCGCGTCGCGCCCAGCTGCCGATCAGGACGTCCAGGAACGGGATCATCGCCGCGCTCAGCGGCAGGTCCGAGGCTTCCGGGGTCATCGGCGAGCCGAGTAGCAGATAGGCCGCACCGTCGCGCGCCGTCCCGCGCACCAGCCAGGGCGAGCCGTCGCTGAGCCTGAGCAGCACGCTGTCGGCCGCGGCCGCGCCACCAGGCAGCAGCATGCGGTAGGCCTGTCGAACCGCCACTCCGCTTATTCCTGCTGGCTGAGCGCCGCGACCGATCGCGCGGGAACCGGGCCGCTCGTCGACCTCGTACCGCCACGCTACGCCCGCTTGTTCGAGCCGAACGTTGAGGCGCGGCAGGTCGAGCGGGCTGGCCGGCGCGAGCACGATCGTCGCGCGACCGTCCGCGAGCCCGTCGGCCAACCGTTCCCCGCCCGCGGCCAGCCAGACGTCGGAGACCTCCGGGTGGCCCCGTCGCAGGCGGCCACCGGCCTCCAGGGTCTCGATGGCGCGCTCGACGAATCGCCCCGGCTCGCCCAGCACGGCGACCGTCGCGGTTGGCCGCACAGGCCAGGTGAAGTAGCGGCGGTCGTCCGCCGCCAGGCCGTGACGATCGATCGCGACGTGGCCCTGGACCCAGCCGTCTGCCTGTGACGGCAGAACGAGCAGCGCCCGTTCGCCGAATCGTGCCTCGCCGGCCGCGACGACGTCCTCACCCGCGATGAGCCTGACGATCAGTGGAGCCGACGGCGTATCGGGGCCGAACCAGTGCAGCGGAACCGAGATCCGCGTATCCCGGCTCGCGGTCAACGGGATGGCCTCCGGCGCGGGAACCTCTGGCGTCCCGTTCCCCACGGGCGGCAGTGCCGGCGCCCGCACGATGACCGAGAGGCCGTCGCCCGCCTGCGCGCCCGGCGGCTCGGTCGCGTCGACGTCGAGCGAGACGCTCTGCATGTCCGTGTAGATGTGCAACTCGCGGGCGAAGCCGGCGGCGGACTCGAGCCACGTCCGAGCCTGGTCGATCGCCGTACGCAGGTCGGCGACCCGCGCTGCGGGCCGCACACCGCGCAGATACTCTCGCGCGCCGCTACCCTCGCGAGCCACGGCGCCCCGCTCGGCGCCCGTGGCGCTGAACACGGCAATCCGGTCGCGCGGCGTCGCCAGATCGAGGGCGAGCTCGGCACTCCGGACGTGCAGATCGAGGACGCGCCGGTCGCCCACGATCCGTGTCGAGCTCAGTGACTCGTCGATCACGATCGCCAGGGCAGTAGGTCGGTGGTCCGACGGGCCACCGCGGCCGACGAGCGGGCCTGCGGCGGCGGCGGCGAGGGTGAGGATCAGGAGCACCCGCGCCGCGAGGAGCGTCAGATGGCGCAACCGCAGCCGCTGCGCCTGCCGCTGCTCGGCCCGCCGAATGTAGCGGACCGCGGGGAACGTCAGGCGTCGGACCTCGCGCCGCCGCAGCAGGTGTAGAACGACGGGCACCGCCGCGGCGAGCGCCGCCAAGCCGAGTACGGGGTAGAGGAAGCCGATCACCCTAGCCGCGAGCGCGTGTGGAGGTACTCGCTGAGACTGAGCGCCAGCGGCTGGTCGGTGGCGATCGGGTGGTAGTCGATCTGCTGAGCGCCACAGACGCGCCGCCACCCGTCCATCGCTGATCTCACCGTCTCGCGGTAGTCGCTCCGCAGCTCCGCCGAGCGGACGCCGATCTCATCACCGCTCTCCGGATCGACGAACACCGCATCACCCACGCTCGGCAACTCCAGCTCGCCCGGATCGAGGATGTGGAAGACCAGCACCTCGTTACCCTGATGACGCAGCTTGCTCAGCATCCGCTGCGTCGCCGCCTCATCGACCAACAGATCGGACACCAGGATGACCAGCCCTCTCCGTTGACCGCGCGCCGCGACCTCCTCCAGTGCACGCTCAGCCGCCGTCTGCTGCCCCGGCGGCTGGTAGGCCAGCTGACGCACCAGTTCCGTCCAGTGGGCGAGCGTGCCCCGGGCCGGCGAGCGGCTGAGTACGCGCTCGGCGAAACAGATCACACCGGCCAGGTCGCCCTGCCGTATGAGTAGGAGCGTGAGACTGGCCGCCAGGCGTCTCGCGTACTCGAGCTTGGTCGACAGCCCCTCCTCACGGCTCCGCCAGTCCATCGAGCCGCTCACGTCCAGACAGACGTGTGCCGACAGGTTGGTCTCCTCCTCGTACTGCTTGAGGAAGAAGCGATCGGAGCGGCCGTACATCTTCCAGTCGACGAAGCGCAGGTCATCGCCGGGCCGCAGGGCGCGGTGCTCGGCGAACTCGACGGAGAAGCCGCGCCGCGGTGAGCTGTGGAGGCCCGAGATGAAGCCCGTGACGACCGCCCGCGCCACCAGCTCGAGCCCGCCCAGCGCATCGAGCTCGGCCGGGTCGAGGAGATGAGCCCTGTTCCGCTTGTCATCTATCATAGTCGACCTGCAGTGTGAACAAACATAATCGAGGTATCGACTCAATAGCCAATATCCGGCACTCGACGGCGAGATATCAGCGAGCTCTCGCGTGTCGACATTCCGGTGGCGAATGTCGACGCCCGGCGCATCCAGCGATTCGGGCGCCCGTACTTGATCGTCGGCCCTTGTGAGTCGATAGTTGAGATCCTCGCTGGACACATGAGTGTCGAGTGTCGAATATTGAATGTAGCGAAGAATATCACGGGGGTTGCATGAGACTGAGGGCTCTGGGGTTGACGATTCTCGCGATTCTCGCGGCGACGCTCGGCTCGGGCTGCAGCGGCGCGCCGGGTACCCCGCTGGCCGACCACGACATCACACCGGGTGACATGCGCGCCCGCATCTCCTTCCTCGCCGCCGACCGGCTCCGCGGACGCGCCACTCCCAGCGAGGGGCTCAACATAGCCGCCGGCTACGTCGAGTCGGAGTTCCGCCGCTTGGGCCTCGATCCCTCCACAAGCGGCTACACGCAGCGCTACCAGCTGGTGATGAGCGACCTGGGTGACGGCTGGTCGCTGACGCTGCAGCACGGAAGTCGGCGGGCGGCGCTCCGCAACCGGACCGACTTCTGGGGACTGCCCTGGGCGGCGGGCTCGGTGGAGGGCAGACTACGCTTCGTCGGCGGCGCCGGCCCGCAGGGGCCGGTTGAGGGCGGCGAGCCGACGATCTGGGTCGCCCGTCTGAGTCTGAACACGATGCCGCGTGAGTGGCAGCGGGCGGCGAGCGCCGCAGGCGCGGTCGGCCTGCTGCTCGTGAGACCGTCCGAAGGGTCGGAACCGCAAGTCCGACACTGGCTCAGCGAGGAGGAGGTCGTGTACGAGCTGGGCGACATCGAGGTAAGCGTGCCCGCAGCCATGGTCTCGGAGGAGGCGCTGTCTGCGGCGCTGGAGCAGGTCGGCCTCGAAGCGCTGCCGGCCGGCGCGCGGGAGCACAGCCTGGCGCCGGCCGGGCGGCTGCAGCTCGCCGCGGATCTGACGGTCGAGACGCTCTCCGCCCCCAACGTGCTGGGGATCGTGCGTGGCAGCGATCGCCGGCTGCGCAACGAGTACGTGGTCCTCAGCGCACACATGGACGGACTCGGTGTCGGCCGCCCGGTCGACGGCGACTCGATCTACAACGGCGCCGACGACAACGCGTCGGGAACCGCGGCGATCCTGGAGGTTGCCGAGGCGATGGCGGCGCTCGAGGACGGGCGGCCGAGACGCTCGGTCGCGTTCCTCGCCGTCAGCGGCGAAGAGCGCGGTCTGTTGGGCTCGGCCTGGTTCGTGGAGCATCCGCCTATCCCGCTGCAGCGGATCGTCGCGAATGTGAACCTCGACATGATCGGCCGAAACTGGGAAGACACGATCGCGGTGATCGGCAAGCCCTATTCTTCGCTGGGCGCGCTGGTCGACAGTGTGGCGGCGGCGCACCCGGAGCTGGGGCTGGCGGCAGTGGACGACCAGTGGCCGGCCGACGGGTTCTTCTTCCGCTCCGACCACTTCAACTTCGCCCGCAAGGGCATCCCGGCGGTCTTCTTCTTCAACGGTGTGCACGCCGACTACCACCGGCCGTCGGACGAGACCCAGAAGATCAAGTTCGAGAAGGCGTCGCGCATCGCCAGACTGGTCTACGAGGTGGTAATGGCCATCGCGAACGCCGACGATCCGCCCACCTGGGATCCCGAGGCACGCCGTCGCATCGTCGAAGGTGCACGATGATTCGGTTCGGACCCGCAGGCTGGAGCTACAAGGACTGGCAGGGCGTGGTCTATCCCCAACAACCGCCCAGCGGGTTCGATCCACTCGCCTTCCTGGCCCGATACTTCGACACGATCGAGGTCAATTCCACCTTCTACCGCCCTGCACGGGCCGACGTCACACCGCGCTGGGTCCGCCGTGTCGCCGAGAACCCCGACTTCAAGTTCACGGCCAAATTGTGGCAGCGCTTCACACACGAGCGCGACTCTGTCTGGACGCCCGAGGAGGTGGATGCCGTGCGCGCCGGGCTCGATCCGCTCGCCGATCACGGGCGGTTCGGCGGTCTGCTCATCCAGTTTCCTTGGTCTTTCAAGGCCGGGGAAGAGTCGTTGGATTGGCTGGACGATGTCACCTCGACATTCGCCGACTATCCCTGCGTGGTCGAAGTGCGTCACGCCTCGTGGAACAAGCCGGGGTTCTATCGCTGGCTGGCCGAGCGGGGGGTCAGCTTCGTCAACATCGACCAGCCGCTCTTCCATCGCTCGATCGGTCCGTCCGCCGAGGCGAGTGGCCGTATCGGGTACGTTCGCCTGCATGGCCGCAACTACGACGACTGGTTCCGTGAAGGCGCGGGCCGCGATGCGCGTTACGACTACCTGTACGACCGCGAGGAACTCGAGCCATGGGTCGAGCGGATCCGCGAGCTGGCCGAGGGCGGCATGGTCGAAGACGTCTACGTGGTCACCAACAACCACTACCGCGGCCAGGCGGCGGCCAACGCCGTCATGCTGGCCGGGATGTTCCGGGGTAAGAAACAGCGAGCGCCCGAATCTCTGATCGACGCATTCCCGGACGCGTTGTCTAACCTCGCCGAGCCCGACTCGGGACCTCAGGCCCGACTGCTCTGAAAGTCTAATTTCGAAATGTGAGATTCGAAATCCGAACTTCGATCTTCACACTTCGAATCTCACACTTCGAACTTCTCTCTCGGTCTAGTAACCCGTGCCGGGCCAGATGCTGAGCGAGACGGCGGCGACCAGGCCGTCACCCCCCACGACGCCCCAGCGCCCGATCGACATGTCGAGGTGGACGGGCCCCGTGTAGATGCCGAGGCCGCCGGTATAGCCGAAGTGCGAGAGGTCGGTGGCCAGCCCGACGCGCAGCGGTAGCGCGCTCAAGAGCCGCAGCTCGCCGCCCGCCGACAGTGTGCGGTCCCAGCGCGAGCGCAGCGTGCCCCCGATCAGCTCGCTGTAGTCGGCGGATACGGTGAGCGCCGGGATGGCCTCGAAGACCAGGCCGAGCCGCAACTCTTTCGGCACCGTCCTGTCTTCCAGGAACGCGATGATCTCTTCCTGCTTCTCGGCCGACAGCTCGCTGAACGCCAGCGTCGTGTCGCTCGAGGTCGTGCTCTCGAAGTCGGAGAGCGCCCAGACCTGAATGAGCTCGAAGTCCTCCTCCTGCCACGTGATGCTGGAGAAGGCGTTGGACAACGAGATGCCCGCGACCAGCAGGCCGTCCCAGTCCACCGCCAGTCCGAGGTCTACCGCCCACAGCCTGCCGGCGTCCGCGTCGGTCGACTTCAGGACTTCGGCATCGACGATGATCGCGAGCGGGTCGTTGATGCTGGTCGTACCGGTGTCCTGCAGGTGAACGAGCCCGTGGGCGACGCCGTACTTGACGGTCGCGCCGAGTGAGAACTGCAGGCCGAGATAGTCGAGTGCCGGTATCGTGAAAGGCTGGGCGTAGGACAGGTAACCGCCGCTGGTCGCCCAGCCCTGACCGTGCGACCCCTCCAGCACGAAGTCCCCGCCGGTCCCATCTTCGCCGACGTTACCGAACAGAACGAGCTCCGCCGCGTCGGGCGAGACCTCCAGGTTCCCGGCCCCCATACCGCCCGCACCGAAGGCGAAGCGCCCGATCGAGAAGCTCAGCACGCTGGCGCTCGCGTCGACGCTCAGCGTCATCATCTTGTTCGGGTCGTCACCACGTATCGAGGCGAGCAGCTCCGACTTCGTCTCGTTGTCCATATACTCGCCGTACAGATCGGCGATCTGGCCGTAGCTCAGCGAGTTGTTGTTGAGATATGCGCTCGCCCCCGCCAGACCCACCGACCAGCCCGGTCGGTCGGGCAGGCCCAGGTTGGCCGGATTCCAGAAGGCCGACTCGTAGCCGCGGGCCCGCGCCGTGAACGAGTTAGCCAGGGCAAAGCTGCGGGCGCTGGGCGTCGCCAGCTGCGCGCCTGCCTCGCACACGCAGACGAGCAGCAGCGCGAGAGCGATCGTCGCAATCCGATTGCCTTTCATGATCATCCTCCTGCTACTCGCCGATTCTGACTTGAGCGGTGACCTTCAGCTGCGCCTGCAGAGTCTGGTCGGGCGCGAAGCGACTCTGGCTGCCCGACCGCGTGCCCGAGGCGACCCCGCTGTACCCGATATAGACGTCCGGGAAGGCGGCGATCAGCTCGAGGTCCTGCGCGGTCAGCTCACCGGCCTGCGCCACACCGGAGGTGAGGACCAGGTCGGGGAGCCTGACCTCGAGTAGCGGGTCGCCCGAGAACAGGTCGGCCTCGGACCCGGCGATCGAGACCGCCAGGCTACCGTCCAGCTCGAGGTCGTGCACCAGCTTCAGCTCGTACGCCCCGCTGATCACGCGGTCCATGATCTCGTCGCGTGTCTCCTGGTCGATGTCGGCCACGAAGCTCGTATCCATCGACATGTTGTCGACGACGACAATGGCGGCGGCGACCTCGATCCCGTCGAGCGCGGCGCTGAGCGTGACGCTGGCCGTGCTCGGATCGACCGTGATCGTCTGCCCGTCGTACGGCGAAACGACCCAGAAGACGATCTTCACACCGCCCGTCAGATCGGCGCCACTCAGCGAAAGGACCGTATCCTTCTGGGACCCGAGCGTTTCCGAGTCCGCGCTGAGGAACAGAGTGTCCAGCGTGGCTCCGCTCCCCAGGTCGCGGATCGCAACGGCGAGATAGCCGGTCGTGTCGGCGTTCGACCTCAGCGGCTCGAACCCCAACCCGTTGTCGAACTGCAGCGTCAACGCCCCGCTCAGGTCCTCGACCGACACCAGGTCCGTGTCCGAGAAGGCGACCTCGAAACTGTCCACGTGGGCGAATCCGGGTACCGGCTGACCGATCAGGCCGGCACAGTACGGAGCACACAGATCACCGTAGTTGAAGACCTGACTGTCCTCCTGCCGGTCGACGGTGAAGACCCACGGATCGCCCGTGCTGTCGATCTGCACGCTCGTCGGCAGAAAATCGGCGATCCCGATGGGATCGGAACTGAATGGAGCGATGATCCCCACATCCCACTCCGGCGCCTCCGGCAGCTCGCAGGCGGCCAGAGCCGACAGCGCGATGCCGACGCCGAGGGCCAGGATCGGGCGCAGGCCCGCTCCCAAGTGTCCAACGATTCGTTGCACCGGATTTCCTCCGTTCTCGATCGGGGAGAGGGCGAACGCCGAGGCAGGGTGCCGGCCGGCGGTCCGGCGGCGTCAGGCGCGCGCTCCGGGCGGCCGGAGCACGGTGGCGGCGGTCTCTTGCACCGCCGCAGTAGCCTACACCGCCCGAGGGGGCAAAGTTTCGGGCCGCGGCGCACTGCCACCGGCGGCCCCGGCCGTCTATATTCAAGGCCTGCAAACCAATGGCGGCAAGGGAGAGTCAGAGCGGGTGGACACGGCGCGGATTCGCAATTTCTGTATCGTCGCCCATATAGACCACGGCAAGTCGACGCTGGCCGACCGGCTGCTCGAGCGGACCGGCGCCGTCGAGCCGCGGCGGATGCGTGAGCAGGTCCTCGACTCGATGGACCTGGAGCGGGAGCGGGGGATCACGATCAAGGCACACGCGATCCGCCTGAGCTACCGGGCGGCGGACGGTGAGGCGTACGAGCTCAACCTGATCGACACGCCGGGGCATGTGGATTTCACCTACGAGGTGAGCCGTAGCCTGGCGGCGTGCGAGGGCGCGATCCTGGTGGTGGACGCGAGCCAGGGTATCGAGGCGCAGACGCTCTCGAATCTGTTTCTGGCGATGGAGGCCGGGCTGACGGTCGTGCCGGTGATCAACAAGATCGATCTGCGCGCGGCGGAGCCGGACCGGCGGCGCGGCGAGCTGGCCGACCTGTTGGGCTGCGAGCTGGAGGAGGTTCTGCTGACGAGCGCCAAGGACGGTACGGGCGTCGAGGCGGTGCTCGAGGCGGTCGTGCGGCGCGTGCCGCCGCCGCGCGGTGAGGTCGAGGCGCCGCTGCGGGCGCTGATCTTCGATTCTCAATACGACAACTACCAAGGTGCCGTGCCGCTGCTGCGGGTGGTCGATGGCCGGCTGCGGTCCGGAATGACGGTCACCTTCGGGTCGAACGGCGCGGTCTACGAAGTCGGTCAGGTGGGCTACCTGCAGCTGGGTGCGGTCCCGACCGCCGAGCTCGCGGCGGGTGAAGTCGGGTACATGACCGCGCAGATCAAGTCGATCGTCGATACGAAGGTGGGCGACACGGTGCTCGACGCGAAGCGGCGAGCCGCCGAGTTGCTGCCCGGCTACCGTGAGGTGAAGCCGATGGTCTTCGCCGGCCTCTATCCGGCGGATTCGGACCAGTACGAGCGGGTCCGCGGCGCGCTGGAGAAGTTGAAGCTCAACGACGCGGCGATTCAGTACGAGTTCGAGACCAGTCAGGCGCTGGGGTTCGGCTTCCGTTGTGGTTTCTTGGGACTCCTGCATATGGAGATCGTGCGGGAGCGGCTGGAGCGCGAGTTCGACCTCGATCTCGTCAGCACGGTGCCGAACGTCGAGTACAGGGTCCGCCTGCGCGACGGTTCGACCGTAGCGGTGGAGAACCCGGCGAAGATGCCAGCTCAAGCGGCGGTCGCCTGCATCGAAGAGCCGTACGTTCGGGTGCGGATCCTATGCCCGGCCGAGTACATTGGCAGCGTTCAGAAGCTCTGTCATGAGCGGCGCGGCGAATTCGGCCATATGCACTACATCGACGGTCAGCGCGTGGAAGTGACCTACGACCTGCCGCTCGCCGAGATGGTCCTCGACTTCTACGAGAGACTGAAGACGCTGACCCGCGGCACCGGCGGCCTCGACTATGATCTCGTCGGTTATCGGCCGAGTGATCTGGTGCGCCTGGACGTCATGCTGAACGGCGAGCCCGTCGACGCGCTCAGCATGATCGTGCACAAGGACAAGTCCCACTTCTACGGCCGCGAGCTGGTGGGGCGGCTGAGGGAATTGATCCCGCGACAGCTCTTCGCCGTGGCGATCCAGGCGGCCGTCGGCAGCCGCGTCATCGCGCGTGAGACTGTGCGGCCGCTGCGCAAGAACGTCACGGCCAAGTGCTACGGCGGCGACGTCACGCGCAAGCGGAAGCTCTTGGAAAAGCAGAAGGAAGGTAAGCGGCGCATGAAGCGCGTTGGCCGGGTCGAAGTGCCGAGAGAGGCCTTCCTGGCCCTGCTTCAGGTAGGTGACGGGTGAGCCGGGCACGTGGTGGACCGATCTACGCGCGCGCACCCGACCATCTGGGCGACGTGGTGATGGCCATCCCGGCGCTCCGCCGCTTGGCCGAGCGCCATCCGGAGACTGGTATCGACGTCTGGTGTCCCTCCGCCTGGGCGCCGGTTCTCGAGACCGCCGCGCTGCCCGTCGATGTCATGGCTTTCCGCCGGACCCGCGCGGTCTGGAAGGAGGCGGCGCGGATCCGCGATCTGGGCTACGAGGCGTCCTACCTGTTCGCACCGTCGTTTTCCACCGCGGCTGTGGTCTGCATGGCGGGGATCCCGAAGCGGAGGGGTACGCCCACCGGGATTCGAGCCCTGCTGCTGAACGACCGCTCGCCTCGCCCCGAGGCGGCTGGCGAGCACCGGGTAAGCTCGTACATGCGGTTGGCCGACCCGCAGTGGCAGGGCGGGGCACCGCCGGCCCCGAGCCTCCCGGTGGGCGAGCGGGCGCTCGAGCAGTTTCGCGAGCTCGCGGCGGACCGCTTCGAGCGGCCGGCCGTGGGGCTCTTTCCCGGCGCGCGCGCGCCGGCAAGTCGCTGGCCGGAGGGCAAGTTCACCGCGCTGGCCGGCATTCTCGGCCAGGAGGTCGGGACGGTGGTTGTGTTCGGCGGCCCGAACGAGGAAGTGCTGGCGGCCCGGGTGGCGGCGGGTGCGGGGGCACGCGGGATCGACCTGGGCGGTCGGACCACCCTCGCCGTGCTGGCTGCCGGATTCAGCCAGTGCGACCTCGTGATCACCAACGACGGCGGTCCGATGCACCTGGCGGCGGCGGTCGGTGCCTCGCTGATCGCGATTTTCGGAGCGGGCGATCCGACGCGTACCGGCCCGCTGAATCGGCGTGCCCGTGTGCTCCGGCACTCTGACCTACCATGCGCCCCGTGCGGCAGGAACCGCTGTCCGCGTCGGGGCCGGGGCACCTTTCTGCCGGAAGCGTACAACGAGTGTCTCGAGCTCATTCCTGTCGAAGCCGTCGTCAAGGCGGCGCGCGAGCAGCTCAAACGAGCGGGAGCGTTGAAGTGATGTCGAAGAAACCCGAGGGTGACTGGATCGTCGGAGTGGACATCGGGGGCACCAACCTGAACGTAGGGGTTGTGCCGTTCGAGGGAGGTCTGCCGATCGCCGTGCGCCGCGAGCGGACAGAGGTCGTGCGCGGCGCCAAGTTCATCGTCGATCGAGTCGTCAGGATGATCGAGGAATCGATCGGCGACGTGATGGAGGAGAAGGGCGTCGGTCGCGAGACGTTCGCCGGGGTCGGTATCGGCTCGCCGGGGCCGCTGGACCGCAAGAGCGGGACCGTGATCAACACGCCCAACCTCGGATGGCGAAACTTCCCGCTGCGCGACCTGATCCAGAATGCCGTCGGTTTGCCGGCTACGCTCGACAACGATGCGAACGCGGCGACCTACGGCGAATGGTGGATGGGCGCCGGACGCGGGGCCGACACGCTGGTCGGTGTCACGCTGGGCACCGGTATCGGCGGCGGGATCGTGCTGAACGGCGAACTCTATCATGGCGCCAACGACGCCGCCGCCGAGATCGGGCATATGACCATCGATTCGACCGGACGCAAATGCAACTGCGGCAACTACGGCTGCCTGGAAGCCTACGCGTCCGGCCAGGCGATAGCGGCGCGCGCCGTCGAGGGCCTCGATTCCGGCATCGGATCGATCCTGCCCGAGCTGGCCGGTGACGTCCAGAACATCACGGCCGAGACCGTCTATGAGGCCGTCGTCCAGGGAGATCCCTATGCCACCGAGGTCATGCACGACACGGCCAAGTTCCTCGGCGTCGGCCTCGCCAACGTCATCAACATCCTCAACCCGGAGGTCCTGGTGATCTCAGGCGGCGTGACCCGGGCCGGCGACCATCTGTTCGTGCCGCTGCGTGCCGAGATAAGGCGCCGTGCCTTCCAAGTCGCCGAGCAGGCATGCCGCATCGTGCCCTCGGGCCTCAAGGGGATGGCGGGGATCATCGGGGCCGTCGCCTGCTTCAAGCGTGAGCAGTGCGGTGCGGTGTAGGTGCCGGCGCGAAAGACTCGCGTCGGCGCGAGGAACTGATTAGCTTGAGCGACGGTACCCTCCACGATCCGCTCGTTGCGCGCAGAGCGCCGCGCAGCCGGGCCGACGGGCGCTAGAACGGGAGTTCCGGCTAAACGAAAACCGACGTGACTCTAGGATCGGATTGCCACGCGGCATGAAAATCCTCGGCGTCCTTGGCACAATGGTCTGGGACACGATCTGGCGCCGCTCGGACGTCGGGTCGCCGGTGGAAGAATGGGGCGGGATAAGCTACGCGCTCGCTGCGGCCGACGCCTTCCCAAAGGGGACGACTCGGGTACGGCCGCTCGTCAAGTTGGGCCGCGATTTGGCGGAGCGCGGGTTCCGGTTCCTCAAAGAGTTGTCCGTCCTCGAGACGGACGAATCGGTCGTGGTCGCCGATGCGCCCAACCCGCGCGTAGAGCTGCACTACAGCGGTCCGGCGCGACGCTCGGAGCGGCTGAGCGGCGGTGTGCCGGCCTGGACCTGGGACGAGCTGGAGCCGAGAATCGCCGGCTGCGATGCGCTGTACGTGAACTTCATCACTGGCCACGAGTTCAACCTGGAGGTCGCCCGGCAGGTTCGCCGGCGATTCGATGGACCGATATACGTCGACATCCACTCGCTGACGCTGACGACCGGCCCCGGTGGCGCGCGGCGGCGCTGCGCTCTGGACCGCTGGTCGGAATGGTTGCCCTGCTTCGACGCGGTGCAGGTCAATCAGGACGAGCTGGCGGCCCTCTCCGCTTACCGGGGCGACCCCTGGGCGTTCGCCGCGGACGTCGTCGGCCGGGAGACCGGGCTGCTATTCGTCACACTGGGGGCGGAGGGCGCGGCGTACGTGATGGTTCCCGATGCGCTGCCGCTGGAGCGAGGGAGGCGCGGCCGGCTGGAGAAGCTCTCAGCGGCGCGTAGCGGTCGGGTCAGCGTGGAGGCGGTGGAAGGAGGCGATCCCACGGGCTGCGGTGATGTCTGGGGGGTGACGATGTTCCGATCTCTGCTCGAGCGGTTCGAGTTGGAGGAGGCGATGCAGCTGGCCAACGCGGCGGCCAGCCGCAGCGTCGCGCACCGCGGCGCGTCGGGACTCAACCGTTTCCTCAGGGGAGAGATCGACTGTGGCTAGGCGCATGCGCGACGAGGTGGGCGTCCGGTGACGGTCGTGCTGCCGGTGCCCGAGACGCTCGATGCCCGCGGCTTCGAAGCGCTGGTGGCCAGCTGGTCGGCTGCCGAGGGTGGCCGCGCCCTGTTCGACGCCCGGCATGTCCGCTGGGTGAGCCCGTATGGGATCGTCGGGCTGCTGGCCGCGGGCGCGGCGTGGCAGGAGCGATTCGGCGAGCGGCCGCTGCTGGAGCCGCCGGAGAGCAAGGAGGTGGCCAGCTATCTGAGCCGCATCCACTTCTTCGAGCACGCGCATGAGCTCTTCGGGTTCGAGGGGCACCTGCGGCGGCGGTCGGCGGCCGAGTCCGATGCGCTGCTCGAGATCACACCGATCCGCTCACACCAGGATGTGCACGACGTGGTGGACCGGGTCCGTGATCGGGCCGCCGCGATTCTCGGCCGGCGACTCGGTTATCCGCCACCGGCGGTCCTTCATTTCAGTGTGATCCTATCGGAGGTCTGCCAGAACATCGTCGAGCACGCCGGGACCGACGGTTGGGTCTCGGCTCAGACTTACAACTGGAAGCAGAGGCTCGGCCGCCAGGTCGTGGTCATCGCGGTGATGGACGTCGGTATGGGCTTCCGGGGCTCGCTGGCCAGGGAGCACGCCCAGCGCTATGGTGACCGCTGGTCGGACGAGACCGCCCTCGAGGCGGCCTTCCTGCACGGCGTCTCCCGCTACCGCGACCCGGGCCGCGGCCAGGGGCTGCAGGGGATCCGCAAGCAGGTAACGCGTTGGAACGGGCTGTTCACGATCCGGAGCGGGACGGCGCGGATCGCCGAAGTCCCCGATTGGATCGAGAGAGACCCCATCAATAGCGGTCTACCGGACTTTCCGGGTGCGCAGATCCAGGTGGTGCTCCCGCAAGTCGTGCCGCCGGGCGGCGGTGAGTGAGGAGGCAGGGAATGGGTGATCCGGCGACGGACATGACGCGCGAAGTCGCGAGAACCGTGGTCCGCACCTCGGTGGCGACCTTTTACAACAACTTGGTCACGAGGCCGACCGGTCAGGCGGTGCGCTCCGCGATCGAGGCGCAGCTGCGGAGCGGTCGGGGCCGCTGCGTCTCGGTGCTAGACTTCTCGCAGGTCGGTGTTCTCGACTTCAGTTGTGCCGACGAGGTGATCGCGAAGCTGCTGATGAAGTACCTGCGCGCGGATCGTCCGTCCGACGCCTTCTTCGTCGTGCAGGATGCCTCGGAGCATCACAGAGACTCGATCGATACCGTCCTGCGCAGGCATAAGCTGCTGCTCGTCGCCGTCGAGTCCGGTCGCCCCGCTCTCTGGGGGCCGGCGCCCAGCCGGCTGCGCGCCGCTTGGGACCGCCTGGACCGGATGGGACGCGTCGACGCCTCCCAGTTCGCTTCCGCTCACGGCGTGAACGAAGCGACCGCAGGCTCCTGGCTGCGCCGGCTGGCCGACTTTCGCGTGGCGCTGCCCGAAGGTCACGGCAGTTTCTCGAGCCTGCCCGCCGCACTCGCTAGACGACCGGCTGAGCCGCTGCAGCCGCCGGCCGGCCCCTACCGTGCCGCTGCCGAGCAGACGGCGCCCTACGGAAGCGACACGGCCGGTCTCGACGGCCAGCCGCCGGCCGGCGCCCGAGGGGTGCTATGATTTGGCGTAGTAGTAGTCGAGGTAGTAACGGTCGGAGGTGAGCTGCGGGTCGACCTCGTTCAACACGGCGCCGACGATGCGGGCATCGACGCGTCGTAGCTGCTGGATGCCCTGCCAGCCGGCCCGCCGATCCGTCTCTCCCGCCTTGAGCACGAGCACCGCGCCATCGGTCAGCGCCGCCAGGACCGCGGCATCGGTCACGGCCAGCACCGGCGGCGCGTCGAGCAGGACCCAGCGATAAACGTCGCGCCAACTTGCCAGCAGGCTCGCCATCGCCTGCGAGCCCAGCAGCTCCGAGGGATTCGGCGGTCGGTTGCCTGCCGGTAGCAGGTCGAGACCGGGCCGCACCGCCGGCCGGATCGCTTCTCGCTCGTCGAGCTGACCGACCAGCAGGTCGCTGAGGCCCGGTGAGCGGAGCAGGTCGAAGGCCTCGTGGAGTTCGCCGCGACGCAGATCGGCGTCGATGAGCAGCGTCCGGTCGCCGCGTGCGGCGAGCACGGCGGCGAGGTTGGCCACCGTGGTGGACTTGCCTTCGCCGGGGCCGGGACTGGTGAAGACCAGGCTGTTAAGCGGGTGCTCGCGTGCGGTGGAGAATGCGAGGTTGGTGCGGAACACCCGGTACGCCTCGGCTGCCGCACCCTCCGGATCGAGGTCCGCCACCAGCTGGATCGGCCGTCGGTCCCCGTTCGCCTCGAGTTTCGGGATCCAGCCGAGGACCGCGAGCCCCAGCTTCGTCTCCACGTCCGAGGTCGACTGCACCGAGCGGTCCAAGTATTCCAGAAAGAAGGCCGCCGCCAGCCCGAGTAGCAGACCCAGAAGCCCACCGAAGATGATGTTCAGCCGCTGGCCACCCGGGACCGGCCAGGCGCCCGCTGCCGGATCCAGTATGTCCACGTAGGGCGAGATCTCCGCCTCGGCGATCTGGGACTCCTGATGCCGCGACAGCAGGTACTTGTACATGTCCGACCGGATCTCCACCTCGTTCTGCAACTGCGCCAGCTCGGTCTCCACCGCCGGCAAGGCGCGCAACTGCGCCTGCTGGCCCTCCAACGAACGCGTCAGCGTCTCGATGCGGACATCGAGCGCCGCGATCGCGTTCTCCGCAGCCTCGAGTAACTGCTGCTGGGTCTCGGCGATCCGTCGGTCGATGGCGACGATCTCCGGGTGCGCCGGATCTTTGCCGAGCGGGCCGAGCTGGCTTGCACGTCGCTCGAGCAGCTGCAGCAGCTCGTCATGATAGTACTGGACGGTGCGGTTCACGTCCTCGCCCGAAAGCAACGCGAACTGCTGAACGTCGCCCGGCCGCATCCCTTCCGCACCGACCCGGCTCACCAGCGCGGAGTAGAGGCCCCTCTCGATAACGAGGCCCTCGAGCTCGGTCTGCAGCACCGCCATCTGACTCAGGACACGGTCCTCCTCGCTCTGTAGGCTGGTGAGCCCGCGCCGTTCCTTGTAGCGCTCCACCGCCTCCAGCGCCTGCCGCAGCTCCAGGCCCGCCTCGGCTCGCCGGTTGGCGATGAACTCGGTCCGCGACCGGGCCCACTCGCGGGTCCTGCGCACTCCGACGTGGCGCAGACCCGCCGCCACCGCGTTGAGGATCTCAGGCACCAGATATGGGTCGCCGCCGATGTAGGTCACGTCTATCAGGTTGGTCTCCGGTCGCGTGCTGGCCGCTAGGCCGCCGCTGACCAACTGCTCGGCTGCGACCTGACTGAGCACTCTCAGCCTGTGCTCGCCAGCCTCGGCGCGCGGGCTCACTACGACGTGGCCTGCGGCGAAGCGCACCGGCTCACCGATCGGCGCCTCGACTGGCGCGCCTTGCGCGCCCCCCTCGATTCGTACGGACCCAGCGTCACCGACGCGGAGGCGGTAGACGCCGGGTGCCGCGCTCGAGTCGATCGACACGTCTTCGAGGAGCCGCGCGCGGAAGACATCGGGCGTCTGGGCGCGCAGCTGCAGCGAATCGACGACGTATTTCGCCACAGCCTGAGTCGTCAGCTGCTGGACCTCCGACTCGATGGGATCGGTCCACAGCATCTGCGGTGATACGTCGATGTCGCCCAGCTGGCCCGTGCGACCGCGCGGGTCCCCTACCTGCAGTGTGAGTTGGCTTCTGTAGAGCTGAGGTCGCCTCGACGCCACCCAGGCGCCGGCGAGGGCGACAACCGTGGTGAGCAGGATGAGCCAGGCGCGCCGGCGGATGACTCGCCAGTAGTCCTCGAGGTGGGCTCGCTCGTAGCCGACCCCGCCATTGGGGTCGTCGCCTGTCTTGGATGGGCTCACCGGATGATCCTCAGCGCCTCCCCCCGCAGCCCAACGTTGTGTATGGTCACGCCTCTCAGCCAGCGGCGGCAAGGATCTGTCACTGGCCTCACGATAACGCGGTCGTATTGAGGGCGCAACACTTTGCGGCCTGGCATCTTGGCGGCGCACCACGTTGACCGAGTTCAGGCTCTCAGATAGATTGCGTGACCATCATTAGATCAGTGTGCAGAGGAGGGTCCGGGCTGTGACGACGATGGAGAGGATCGAAGCGGTCATCGATGAGATCCGGCCGGCGGTCAGGGCCGACGGTGGCGACGTCGAGCTGGTCGGCTACGACCCCGAAGACGGGCGGGTCGAGCTGCGCCTTGTCGGCGCCTGTCACAGCTGCCCGTACTCGCTGCTGACGCTGAAGGGTGGTATCGAGCAGCGACTGCGGAGCGTGCTGCCGGAGGTCAAGACGGTCGTCGCGGTCTGACGATGCGGATCGTCACGTAACGTGCCGGCATGGGTGCGCCCCTGCCGGCTTTTTGTTATCGAAGCTTGGGCGGAGAGACTCTAAACCAACGTGGGACCCATGACGGACGAACAGGAGCTGGTGAAGCACGTGGCGATAGCGCTGAGGTCGATCGCCGACCCGGCTACGGGCAAGGACATTGTCGTCTCGGGAACCGTGAGCGAACTGAGGGTGGAAGGTCCGGGACGGGTGGGCTTCGTGCTGCAGACCGGGCCCGATGACCCGGCGAAGCTGGCCGACCGGGCGCGCGCGGCGGCCGAGTCGGTGGACGGGGTCGAGGCGGTGAACGTGGAGGTGCGTGCCGGCGCGGCTGGTGCGAAATCTGGTCGCAAACTGCCGGTGATGGGCCAGGAGACCGGAGGCGGAGAAGAGTCGGCGCCGAAACCCGAGCCGCCGACGCCCGATGTCGTGCCGGGCGTGCGGCGCGTCGTAGCGGTGAGCTCGGGCAAGGGCGGGGTGGGCAAGTCGACCGTTGCCGCGAATCTGGCGGTGGCGCTCGCCAAGCGCGGTGCGCGGGTCGGTCTCATGGACGCGGACGTCTACGGCCCGGACATCCCGATCATGTTCGGCGTCTACAGCCGCCCCCGCATAACCGCCGACGAGCGAGTCGCTCCCATCGAGTCGCACGGCGTCAAGCTGATGAGCATCGGCTTCCTGCTGGACGAAGACACGCCGGCGATCTGGCGCGGTCCCATCGTGATGGGGATCATCCGGCAATTTCTGCAGCAGGTCGATTGGGGTGAGCTCGACTATCTGATCGTCGACCTACCGCCGGGCACCGGCGATGCACAACTCTCACTCGTGCAGCTCGCAAAGGTCGATGGTGCCCTGCTGGTGACGACGCCGCAGGGCGTGGCGACGGCCGATGTACTGAAGGCGATCAAGATGTTCGAGCGCGTCGAGGTGCCGGTACTCGGCCTGGTCGAGAACATGAGCGGCTTCCTCTGCCCACACTGTGGCGCGCGGACCGACGTCTTCGGCCGCGGCGGCGGCAGCAAGCTGGCGGCGACCGCCGACGTGCCCTTCCTCGGCGAGGTCCCGCTGGGCGCCGCGGTGGTGGAAGCGAGTGACAGCGGCCGGCCGACCGTGGCCAGCGCTCCCGACTCGCCGGAGGCGAAGGCGTTCCTCGCGTTGGCCGAGAAGCTGGCCGCGGCGCTCGAGGGTGCGGAGGCTTAGGGGGCTCTGACCCGAACATGAACGTGCCTGTGGTCACGCTGCTCTCCGACTTCGGCACGGCCGACGGCTTCGCCGCCGTGATGAAGGGCGTGATCCTGGAGATCGCGCCTGAGGTCCATCTGGTCGATGCGTCGCACGACATCGCGGCTGGTGACGTCGAAGCGGCCGCCTGGGCACTATCCCAGTACTGGTCCCGCTATCCGCCCGGTACCGTGCATCTCGCCGTCGTGGATCCCGGCGTCGGCAGCGCGCGCCGCGCGATCGCCGTCGCCGCGGATCAGCGGCACGTCGTGGCGCCCGACAACGGGCTCGTAACGCGGGTCGTGCGCGCCGCGGCCGCCTGGCGCTGCGTGGAGCTGAGGGATCCGGCCTACATGCTGCCGCAGCCGTCGTCGACTTTCCATGGGCGTGACATCTTCGCTCCGGCAGCGGCACACCTGGCACGCGGCCTGGCGCTGGAGAGACTGGGGCCGCCGGTCGCGGAGCCATGTCTGTTGTCGATCGATCCGCCGGCGCGGCGCGGGGCGGCGATCGAGGGACGGGTCGTCCATGTCGACCGCTTCGGGAATCTGATCACTGACATACCCGGCGCGTGGGTCGACGCGTCGTGGACCTTCGAGGCGGCCGGCCGGGACCTCGGCCCTCTGCGCCGGAGCTACTCGGAGGTCGGCGTGGGTGAGGCGGCTGTCGTGATCGGCTCGGCGGGGACGGTGGAGATCGCGGCGCGCGACGCTTCGGCATCGAAGAAGTTCGGGGTCGCTCGAGGCGACCCCGTCAAAGCACGGCGCTGAACCGCGGGCCGCTAGATACGCTCGACCTCGACACCGCCCAGCACGCCGCTCACCGACAGCGTCAGACGACGCTCTGCGGTATCCCAGTTACGGCTCAGCCAGACGCCGCCGTTCTGCTTGTCGAAGCCGGGCGCGTCGAACGACATGAGGAAGGTGCTCTTCTCGATCCGTACCCCGAGCTCGGCGGGTACACGGATCTCGACCGTCCCCAGCCCGACGTTGATGTCGCCCGTCGCGTCGTAGTCCCACGCACCGGAGAAGTCCAAAGTCAGGGTGCCCACGCCGCCGGACACCGACAACCTTCGGCAGCCGGAGTTCCCCAGCTGCTCCACCCTGAAGGAGGCGGCACCGGCCTTGAACGTGCAGAACTCGGCGGCCTCGCGGTTCGGTTCGCTGAAGCTCACGCGGGTATCGCTGGCGCCGGTCTGCAGCGAGAGGCGCTGCAGTCGCAGGCCACCCAGGTCGAGCCTCGCTTCCACCGCACCCATCTCGAGGTCGAGGTCGACCGGGATCGCGCCCGACAGGTCGAGCGTCAGACTGCCGCCCTCGTAGTCGTAGTCTTTGAGGTTCTTGATGTCGACAGCACTGATGTCGTCGATCTCCACCCGCAGGTCGCCGCGGTTCTCCGATTCGAGATAGTTGCTGCGCAGGACGAAGACCTCCTCATCGTACCGCGAGTCGAGCCGGTAGAGCAGTCGGTCGGGCCCTTTCCTCAAGTTGAACTTGCCTACCGCGTAGGTGACCTTGACGTCGAGCGACTCCTGGCCGCGGCGCTGCCGCGCCTTCGCCTCGGTCCGCCACGTCTGACCCGCCGCCTGAGGAGCCAGGCCGGCGGCCAACGCGACCGCTAGTGCGAGTACGACGCTAGATCTCATCGTTCTGCTCCGCGGCGCGACGCCGCGCGCCGGCAGCGCCCGGCGACGGCGCCATCTCTTCCGCCAGGGTATCCCGCGGAATCTCCGGTAGCTCATGCGGCCGCGCGTAGGTTCGACGCGTGCCCGCCCGGGAGAGCACCGCCGCGCCCAGCCCGGAGGTCGCCGCGATCCAGGTGAGGATCCAGGCCGACGCGATCAGCAGGTCGTGGGCCCAGCCGAGCAGCGGGTAGGCCATCTCGGTGATGGCGGCGCCGACGAACAGAGCGAGCAAGACGCCGAGCCCGTTCAGCACGTAGTAGTAGGAGTTGGCGCGCCGCATGCGGTCGGTCCACGAGAAGCGGCGGCGCGTCAGGTTCTCGCCGGCCGCGTGGGCGACCGACACGTAGCCCAACAGCGAGAGGAGCGCGAAGCCGATGACGTAGAACGGCACGGCGATCGCCGTGACGACGAGCACGGTCATGACGAGCCCGATCGGCAGGAACAGCACCTCGGCCGCCAGTCCGGCCAGGAACGACCGCCCGAAGCTGTAGGACACCGTGTCGCTCACCGTCTCCAGATGCCCCCGGAACAGGTAGACGATCAGCGCGCCCAGGAACCCGAACAGCAGGTACATGGCAACCGTCCTGGCCAGCGATCCGAGGCCGGCGGTGATTCGGCTGATCGCCGATGGCATGTGGCGCGCGATTCGGACGCGTGGAACGGCGGGCGCCACCACCACGGGCGCCGGGTGCAGCGACTCGCGTATCGTCCCGCCGATCGAGCCGCCCCGGTTCGTCACGGTGGCGTCGATGGCGATCACGTCGCCGTCGATCTCCGCTGTGGGCAAGATGAGCAGCGTGCCGTCGGCCACCAGCACGTTCGACCGGATCTTGCCGGCCACCACACCGTCCGACTCCACCAGCAGCAGCATCTCGTCCAGTACCGCACCCTCCGACAGGCGATACTCATCGGCGTCGATCACGATACGGACCGGCATCTTGAGGTCGCCGTTGAGCAGCCGCTCGAGCTCGGGCGCCAGCCCGATCCGCACGAGCTGGCGGGCCAGCCCATCCACCTCGGTGAGCTTCACCACCAGCCCCCCTTCGATCACCTCGTTCTGGGAGAGCGTCTCCACGGCCTCCGTCTGCGCTTGCACCGCCGCCGCCTCGACCTGGGCTTCGGCCGCCAGCTCCGCCGACATACCGGCCGCTAACGGCGCCAGCGCGGCTCGGACCGCCTCGGCGGCCGCAGCGTCGGCGCCCCGGTACTCGCGGCCGGTGAATCGCGCCCAGCCCGCTTCCAGTTCGCCCAGGCTCCCCTGGCGCAGCAGCTCACGCCAGGCCGATTCCAGCGACCCGCCCGGCGCGTAGCGGCCCACCTCGTCGCCATCGATGAGGACGAACCCGTCGCTGAACTGGATCTGCAGCGAGCGGCCGCTGGCCAGCTCGAGGTCGAGGACCGCCTCGTCCCCGGTCAGCGCTACCGACGTCTGGAGGATCTCATCGACCGCCTGCGCCGTCTGGCCGCCGAGCGCCGTCGGCAGCGACGCGGCGATCACGAGGAGAACCAGTCCGATGTGTCGCACGTGCTTAAGCATGAGCGTTAGCCTCTGGAGGTTCGTAACCGGTCACGCGGTAGAGTGTCCAGATCGCGAGTCCGGACAACACTGTGATAAGGGTACCGGCGATGACCACGCCGGACCCGGGGATCGTCTCGACGAGCTCGGTCCACGCGTCGGAAAGCCCGCTCACCTGCAGGATCGCGCCTAACTTGACGACCGCCGCCAGCAGCAGCTCTCTGACGCCGGAGAAGAATCGGGCGACGAGCACCGAGCTCGGAACGTCAACGGTATGCTGCAGCCAGGCCGCACCGCCGACCACCGCGGCCGTCCAGATGGCCGCCGCCGCGGCCGCCACCGGGCGCAGCCGCCGCAGCAACGACGGCAGCCGGACCGCCCCTGCCGTCTCGGCCGGCTCCGGCAGCCGCACCCGCGCCAGCACCCCGTCGTCGAACGAGGCCGACGGCTCGACCGCCTGCAGCGTCGCCAGGGTGTGAAAGAGCCGGCGCCACCTGGCATGCTCGGCCCGACAGGCCGCGCAGGCCTCGAGGTGGCTGTCGATCGCCTGGAGCTCGCCAGCCGATACCTCGTCGGCTGCCCGCTGCTCCAGGGCCAGCTCGGAGAGATGTCCCTCGGAAGTCCAGATTTTCATTTCTACCTGCCCGCTGCTCTCCATTACGATACAAGCCCGCGCCAGGTTTCAGCGGGAGTCGGCGGGTTCGGGTTCCGACTGGCCAAGGTTGCAAAGTGTTGCGAATTCAAGACTTACAACCGGCACCCGCCGGAATCCGAGATCCGGGCGATCCACCTCCCCCATTCCCCCATTCCCCCATTCCCCCATTCCCCGATTCCCGCATTCCCGCATTCCCGCATTCCCGCATTCCCGCATTCCCCGATTCCACGGATTCCACGGATGCCTCGGATTCGCGGCTCCCCGATTCCCCCATTCCCGATCCCCGGATCCCCAACTCCCATCATTCCTCCTCCCTCCGCAGATGTTCGAGTTGCGCTCGTAGCTCCGCCCGGGCGCGGTGGAGGAACGTTTTCACCGTCCCGATCGGCACGTCCATGATATCGGCGATCTCCTCGTACGGCCGGTTCTCGACGTGGCGTAGGATGACGGCGGTCCTGTACTCGGCCCGCAGCTTGGCTATCGCCTGCTCGATCTCACTTCCCAGCTCGAGGGCGATGAACTCCTGCTCCGGCGACTCGTCCTGGGCCTCGAGTACGATGCGTGTCTCCTCCTCGCGCTCGGCGTCGGCGGCGTGGGGCGAGCCGTGGATCGAGACGGTCGGCAGTCGTGCGCGCCGCAGGTGATCGATGGCGTGGTTGTTGGCGATCTTGAACAGCCAGGAGGAGAAGCGGTAGTTCGGGTTGTAGCTATCGAGGTTGTTGAAGGCTTTGACGAACGACTCCTGAGCCAGGTCCTCGGCCTGCTCGCGGTCCCCGATCATCCGGTAGATCAAGGAGAAGACGGGCCGCCGGAAGCGCTCGAGCAGCTCTCGATACGCCGCCTCGTCCCCGTTCCGGGCCCGGGCGACCAGCTCCTTGTCGTCGAGCGGCTCACCGCCCGTCGGGCCTGGAGCGCTCCCGGGGCCCGGTGCCCTACGATCGGGTGGGCGGTCCCGTTTCACCGGGTTGCAAGGTCTGGACCCCTCCCATAGCTTCGCCGCCAATCATGGCCGGCTCGCCGAGGCATCGCCTCGCCCCGCTGGAGGCCGAGTCCCCGGGTGAGCGAGCGCAGGCGGTGCGCGAGATGTTCTCGGCCATCGCGCCGCGCTACGATCTGCTCAACCATCTTCTCAGCCTCAACATCGATCGTTCGTGGCGGCGACGTGCCGTCGAGCGGCTGGGTTGGGTTTCCCGGCCTGAGGGGCACTATCTGGACGTGTGCGCCGGGACTCTGGATCTGGCGATCGAGCTTGCCCGGCGCCCGGGATTCACCGGCCATGTCCTCGCAGTCGACTTCTCGCAGGCGATGCTCCGCCAAGGACTTCCCAAGATCGCTCGCCTGGCGGTCGCGCCGGTCTGCGCCGACGCGCTACGGCTGCCGACCGACTCGCACCGCTTCGACGGCGCAATGGTCGCGTTCGGCGTCCGCAACCTGGCGGACATCGATGCGGGCCTGCGGGAGCTGAAGCGCGCCCTGCGACCCGGTGCCCGGCTGGTGATCCTCGACTTCGCCATGCCGCGGCGCCGGCCGCTCGGCTGGCTATACCGCCTCTACTTCACCCGCTTACTGCCGTTGGCCGGGCGAGCGATCTCAAAACATAGCTACGCGTACACTTACCTACCAGAGTCGGTGCTCCGTTTCGCCAGGCCCGAGGAGCTGGCCGCCCACCTGGCGGATGCCGGCTACGCGGATGTAGAGTGGGAGGTCTTGACGGGCGGAATCGCGTGTGTCTGGTGGGCGAGCGCAGGTTGAGAGCTGAGTGTCGTGCGTTCCACACCGCGCATCGCTGCCGGCGCCGCCCTTGACTAACGGCGCCGAACGCGCCAAACTGTTGTCGGCGCACTTCTTACCCACTCCCCCCGATCGTACCCCCGGCCCGACCCGTATCAAGCCTCACTGGAGGTAGCAGTGCCTGAGACCACCGGCTGGAAAGCTGTCGACCTGCAGCGGCTGCTCTCCCTCATCGTCGGCGGCGTCTTGCTCGTCGCCATCCTCATCTTCTTCGCACTGGCCTGGGAGGGCGCTCAGCAGCTGACCGAGCCCGAGGTCGAGCGGCAGCTGCGCGAGCGGGCGAGCGCGGTCAGTGCGGTGACGGACGCCACGTTGCAGGGCGCCGTCAGCGATCTGGAGCTGCTGGTCATCTCACCGGCGGTGATCGATGCGGCCGTCCGTGGGGCCGCCCGGGCACGGCAGTCGGGGCTGGACCGCCTCTCGTTGGGTGAGGCGGAGCGGCGCATGGCGGAGACGCGTTCGCTCGAGGTCGACGCGGAGGTCGACCGCCACCTGGCGGGCGCCGTCGAGCGTTCGTTGTTCGCCGAACTGTTCGTCACCGATCGGAACGGGTACGTGGTCGCCGGCAGCGGCCCGACGTCGGACTTCGTGCAGAGCGACGAGGCCTGGTGGCAGGAGGCGTTCTCGGGTCTGGCACACGTTTCCGGAGTCGAGCTCGATGAGTCGACGGGCACCGTCTCGGTATCGATCGCCTGGCCGGTCGTCGGCGGCGGCGGCGCCGTCGTAGGCGTCGCCAAGGGCATCCTCGATCTCGGGCGCCTGCGCCCCAGCCTCAACCAGCTCGCCCAAGGGTGGGGCTACGTCCAGGTCGTCGACGAAGGCGCTCGCCTGATCAGCGACCCCGACGAAGACAACCTGCTGGAACCGCACCCCGATCCCGCGGCACTCGCCGGGACCGGCGTCCTGCGCTCCAGGTCGAGCGACGGCGAGCCGACCGTCGGGATCGCCAGGCCCGCCTTCGGCAACCGCTGGCAGGTCATCTATTGGGTGCCGGAGCGGCAGGCCTTCGCGATGCTGCGCTCGGCAAGGAGAGCGATCTTGATCGGCGGCTCCCTGGCACTGCTGGCCGCGCTGGCCGCGATCATCGTCACCGGATACTGGATCAGGCGGCAGATCGGCGAGCCCGTCAGCCAGGTCGTCAGCGCCGCCGATAGGGTCGGCGCCGGCGACCTGCGCGTCCGGATATCCGAGATGGGCAGAGGCGAGGTGAGGAAGCTGTGCGCCGCGGTTCAGCAGATGATCGACCGGCTGAGCGAGCTGGTCGTCTCGCTGCACGAGGCGAGCGGTCACACGCGGACGCGCAGCGAGGAGATCGCCAGCGCCGTCGAGCAGCTCTCCGCCGGCGCCGAAGAGATGACCAGCACGCTGGCGCGCCTGACCGGCGAAGCGTCCGAGCACTCGGAGACGATCCAGGAGGTCAACGCGCAGATGGAAGCGCTGGGCTCCGCCGCGCGTGACCTGGCCCAGGGCGCCGAGGCATCGACCCAGCGCAGCCGCGAGCTGCTCGGTGTGGCGCAGCGCAACCGCGAGCGCCTGCGCGAGGGCCACAGCCAGGTGGAGCAGATGGCCGAGCGCTCCGACCTGGCGACCTCGCGGCTGCTCGAGTTCGTCGAGGCGTCGCGCCGCTTCGCCGACTTCGTCGATCTGATCAAGCAGTTCGCGCGGCGCACCAACCTGCTGGCGCTGAACGCGGCGATCGAGGCGGCGCGCGCCGGGGCGGAGGCCCGCGGCTTCGGCGTGCTGGCCGACGAGATCCGCAAGCTGGCGAACCAGGCGGGTGACGCGGCCAATAGCGCGCAGGAGGCCACCGACACCGTGCTCGGCCAGCTCGAGTCGACCCGCGAGGCGCTGGAAGAGACACGCGAGACGACTCACGCGATCGGTGCCGTCGTGAAGTCGATGGAGAAGGGGTTCGATACGGTCACCGAGGTCATGAGCGAGACAGAGGGCTGGGCCGACCGGGTGGCGGCGATCAGCTCGGAGGTCGACGCCAGCGTCGGCGCAACGGCGAGCCGGCTCGCCTCCGTCGCCGCCGGCTTCACCGACTTCGCCGCGGCGATGGAGCAGCTCGCCGCCGGTATGGAAGAGCAGAACGCGTCGACCGAAGAGATCGCAGCGGCGGTGAACGCGCTCAACTCCTCCGCACTCGAGCTGGCCGGCCTGGCCGCCGTCTTCACCGTCGAGGGACAAACGAGCGCCGATGCCGAAGAGGTCCGCACGCAGGACGAAGAAACGACCGAGCCGAAAGACGTCCCGGCCGCCGTCGCCTGAAGCCGCGCGCAGCACGGCCGACGAAGCGTGGCGCGCACACTCGCGGCGCGGCCGGCAGCTCACCGGCCGCGAGCCGTTCGCCCGCGCACTCGCCTGGGGCACGATCGTGGCCCTGGTCGGCGCCGTGTTGACCGGCGTTTTGCGAATCTGGATCTGGATCCTGGCCCTCGAGGCGATCGCCCTGGGCGTCGTGATCGGCGAGGCGGCGGCGGTCCCGTCGTCCGTCCGTCATCGACGGCCGCCGCGCTGGAGTTATGCGTACGTCTTCGTCACAGGCTGCTTCGCCTACGCGCTCGTCCACGTCGTCTTCTGGCTCGCCAGCGGCGGCTTCGTGCCCGATCAGTCCCTCTTCGCTTTCCTACGTACCGCACCTTCCGCCACGGCCACCTCCTTCTTCCGGGACGTCGACCTCGCCCGCCAGATCTCGTTGGCCACCGGCGGCTCGACCGCGCTCAAGTACTGGCTGTGGGTCTTCGAAGGGCTGCTGATGGGCTCGGCCGCCATGCTCGCATACCGCGGCGGCTCCGTTCGCAAGCTCAAGCACTAGCGGCTTGGCAGGACCGATGTGTTGAAGTAGACTCCGCGCCCGTATCAGTGGTCGGTAGCCAGTGGTCGGTAGCCGGTGGGGTACGCGGCACACACCTGCCGGCTACCGGCCACCGCTCACCGGCGCACCGGCGCACCGGCCACCGGCGCACCGGCTACCGCACACCGGGTTCACAGTAGCGAGTGAGGGACATGCTGCGTCTGGGCCTCATCTCCGACACCCACGGACTGCTTCGCAACGAGGTGTATGCCGCGTTCGAGGGGGTCGATGAGATCCTGCACGCCGGCGACGTCGGCGATCCATCGGTCCTCACCGAGCTCGAGGTCATAGCCCCGGTGCACGCGGTCTACGGCAACGTGGACGGCGGGGAGTTGCGTCAGCGGCTGGGTGAGCAGGTAGAGCTGGGGCGGCTCGGGCACCGCATCGCCGTCATCCACGGCCACCAATGGGGGTCGCCCAGGGTCGCGGAGCTCGCCGGGGCCTTCTCCTCCTTCTCGGTCGTCGTCTACGGCCACACGCACCGGCCGCTCGTCGAGCAGACCGCCGGCCCGCTGGTCGTGAATCCCGGCAGCGCCGGCCACCGGCGGTTCGCCGACCCGGTCAGCGCCGCGATACTCAGGCTCGAGCGCGACTCGAGCCCATCGGCACGGCTCATCGACCTCACGGCCGCCGGCTGAGGCGCGCCGGGATGCGTGAGAGGCGGCGCCCGGGCGCCGGCCGGCCGCCGTCCGTCACCGCTGGCAGGCCGGGCAGAGGAACGCCGAGCGGCCGGCCAGGACGACGCGTGTGATCGTCCCCGCGCAGCGGCAGCACCTTTCACCCTCGCGGCCGTACGCTCTCAACACGTTCTGAAAGCTGCCGCCCGCGCCCAGCACGTCGCGGTAGTCGCTGAGCGTCGTGCCGCGCCGCTCTACAGCCTCACCGAGCACGTTGCGGATCGCGTTGCGCAGGCGGCGGACCTCGTTCCGCGCCAGACTGGCCGCCGGCCGACGGGGATCGATTCGCGCAAGGTAGCAGGCCTCGACGGCGTAGATGTTGCCCAGGCCGGCGACACGCGTCTGGTCGAGCAGCCAGTTGCGGATCGGCGCGCGCGAGTTGCCGAGCAGGTGCGCCAGCGAGTTCGGGGTGAACGTCTCGGACAACGGCTCGATGCCGAGCCGCGCATCGAGCTCCGCCCATTCGCGCTCGTCGAGGACCCACATACGTCCGAAGCGGCGCGTGTCGTAGAAGCGGAGCACACCGGTCGCAGCGCCGTCGGCGATGACGATGCTGGCGGAGAGATGCGGCTCGGCGCGCAGCGGCGCAGGCGGTCCCCAGGTGAATCGCCCCGTCATACGCAGCTGAGTCACCCAGCGCGACCGGTCATCGAGCAGCGCGGTGATCCACTTGGCGCGGCGGCCCACACGCTCGACACGGCGGCCGCGCAGGCGACGCCGGAACGCTGCCGGCTTCATCGGCTCTACGACTTCGTCGCGATGGATCTTGATGCGCTCGATGCGGCGGCCGGCGACGGCGGCGTCGAGGCCGCGGGCGATCGTCTCGGCCTCAGGGAGCTCTGGCAAGTGGGCTCACCGGCATCTTCGCGTTGCGCTTCAGAACCAGGAAGGCGAGGATAGCCGCGGCGAACAGGCCGACGTCCGCCCACACCCTGAACATCACCACGGCCGCTATCCCCATCAGCCCCCAGACCAGCGGGATGATCGGCACGATCTGTGGCATGCGTCGGTTCGTCAGCATCAGCATCCCCACCGTGTAGATGGCTACCGGGCAAGGGGCCGACCCGAACAGCGGGTACCCCGGCAACGGATGACCGGTGACGTAGCCGATGATCGGGTAGACGATCATCGCGTAGACGATCGCGGCGAACCCGATGGTCGCGTACGGCCCGCCCTCCGATCCGTAGCTCAGGTCGCCGCGAATGACACCGAAGTGCAGGAACAGGATGCCCTGAATCACGAAGAGCGCCCCGGACACGTAGGCGAAGCCCGGGACGGCGAATCCGAACAGCGTTGGTGTCAGGTCACGGAAGAACACCATCAAGAAGACGATGCCCGACCACAGCCACAACGAGGCGAGGATCGCAGAGATAGCCCTGTCGGAGTACGCGGCTCTCGTCATCGTCAGCACCACCGCGCTGACGCCCGCCAGAAACGTGACGACTTGCACGGGCCAATACGTGACATTGTAAAGCTCGACGAGTGCAAAGAATTCCTCGGCGCTACTCATCGCTCGCCCTCCCGCTCGATCTCCCGATAGCCAATATCGCCACGGAAGTACTTGCCGCTGAATTTCACTCCGCTCGCCGCCTGCTTCGACTTGGCGGCGGCGGCACCGACATCGTCGCCCAGACCCACCACACCGAGCACGCGGCCGCCGTCGGTCACCAGCTTGCCCTCCGCATCGCGCCGCGTCCCCGCATGTAACACGATGAGGTCGGGGTCCGCCTCCAGTGAGTCGGGTACGGTGATCGGCTTGCCCTTCTCGTACTTGCCGGGGTAGCCCTTCGAGGCGAGCACGGTGCAGACCGCCGCCCGGCGGCTGAACCGGAAATCGCTGTCGGCCAGCGATTCGCCGCGCGCCACCTTCTGGAAGGCGTCGAGCAGCGAGCTCTCGAGCAACGGCAGGATCGCCTGGGTCTCCGGATCGCCGAAGCGGCAATTGAACTCGATGACGTACGGGTCGCCGTCGACGATCATCAGGCCGCAGTAGAGAACACCGCGGAAAGTCCGATCCTCGGCGCGCAGCTGGGCCAGCGTCGGCATGACGATCCGGTCGGTGACACGGCCGATCAGCGCCTCGTCGGCGATCGAGACCGGCGCGTAGGCGCCCATGCCGCCGGTGTTAGGGCCGGTATCGCCCTCGCCGATCGGCTTGTGGTCCTGCGACGGGATGAGCGGCAGAGCGTGCTCGCCGTCGGTGAGATAGAGGATCGACAGCTCCTCGCCGACCAGGCAGTCCTCGACCACGACCGTCACCCCGGCGTCACCGAAGCTCTTGTCGACCATCATCGAGCGGGCCGCCGCCACGGCCTCGTCCACCGTTCGGCAGACGATGGCGCCTTTGCCGGCGGCGAGCCCCGAGGCCTTGATGACGACGGGCGCGCCGTGCTCCCGGATGTGGCGCTCGGTCTCCTCGAAGTCGATCAGTGTGCGGTGCGCGGCGGTGGGCACGCCGGCCTTTTCCATCAGCGACTTGGCGAACGCCTTCGAGCCCTCGAGCTTGGCGGCCGCCTGTGAGGGTCCGAAGATCTTCAGGCCACGCCCGCTGAACAGGTCGACGATCCCGTCTACCAACGGCGCCTCGGGTCCGACCACGGTCAGGTCGATCTCGCGCGAGTCGGCGAAGTCGGCCAGCGCCTCGATCTCGCCCGGCTTGAGCGGCACCGACTCGGCCAGCATTCTGGTGCCGCCGTTACCGGGCGCCGCGTAGAGCTGCGCCTCCGGCTGCTCGCGCTTCAGCTGCCAGACGAGGGTGTGCTCTCTTCCACCGGAGCCTACGACCAATATTCGCATTGCTGAGCCCCCGTTGATGCTGGGTGCGTGTTCTGTCTGTTGCTCGAATGTCGTAAGTAATGAGTAACGAGTAATCAGTAATCAGTGATCAGTAATCAGTTATCAGTTATCAGTTATCAGTAGTCAGTAGTCAGTGAGTAGGAGTGTGCAAGGTCGAACATCGCATTTACTGATCACCGATCACTGATCACTGGTCACCGATCACTGATCACCGATCACTGGTCACCGATCACTGATCACCGATCACTGATCACCGATCACCGATCACCGATCACTCTTCAACCAGGCAACGCCTGATCCAGGTCTTCGATCAGATCCTCCACATCCTCTATCCCCACCGACAACCGCACCAGTCCCTCCGTGATTCCCATCTGCTCGCGCAGCTCCTTCGGCACGGCGCCGTGGGTCATAACGGCGGGCACCGAGATCAAGCTCTCGACGCCGCCCAGGCTCTCCGCCAGCGTGAAGATGCGGGTCGCGCGACAGAAGGCGTCGGCGCGCTCGCGGCTTCCCAGCTCCAGCGAGATCATGCCGCCGAACCCGCTCATCTGGCACCTCGCCAGCTCGTGCTGTGGGTGCGAGGGTAGGCCGGCGTAGAACACGCGCTCGACCCGGCGATCCCGCTCCAGCCACTCGGCGATGCGGAGACCGTTGCGGTTATGCGCCTGCATGCGCACGTGCAGCGTCTTGGTGCCGCGCAGGACGAGCCAGCAATCCATCGGGCCGGGCACGGCGCCGGCCGACTTCTGCATGAAGCGGAGCCCCTCGATCAACTCGTCGTTCGACGTGAGTACGAGGCCGCCGACGACGTCGCTGTGCCCGTTCAGGTACTTGGTGCTCGAGTGGATGACGGCGTCGGCGCCGAGTGCGAGCGGGCGCTGGAAGTAGGGCGTCGCGAAGGTATTGTCGACGACCAGCCAGGCGCCGGCCGCGTGGGCGATCTCGGCGGCGGCGGCGATGTCGGTGATGTGCATGAGCGGGTTGGTCGGCGTCTCGACCATGATCAACTGCGTGTTGTCGTTGATCGCCGCCTCGATCGCCCGCGGCTCGCGGGTATCGACGAACGAGAACTCGAGCCCCAGCCGCGTCAGCACCTGGCGGAACAGGCGGTCCGTGCCGCCATAGACGTTCGAGCCACAGATGATATGGTCGCCGGCGGAGCGGAGCTTGGCGACCGAGTCGATGGCGGCGACGCCCGACGAGAAAGCGGCGCCGTGCTCGGCGCCCTCCAGGGCCGCGACGTTCCGTTCCAGCGCGGTGCGCGTCGGGTTCGAGACGCGGGCGTACTCGAAGCCCTTGTGCATGCCGATCCCTTGCTGGGCGTAGGTCGACGTCTGGTAGATCGGCGTCATGATGGCGCCGGTGGTAGGGTCGGGCTGCTGGCCGGCGTGGACCGCCCGAGTTCCGAAGCGTCGTTCTTGGTCAGCCACCGAGAGCTCCGTCGATATCAGTGATCGTGTTGGCCCAAGCGTGATCGGGAAGTGGAGTAGACAGTCTAGCCGCCGGGCGCCGCCCCGTCCAGCGAGGCACGCCTTGAGCAGCGGCGGGCCTCGGCTTAATTACACAGACCATGGAGTTTCCAGAGGGCCTCATCATCAGCGTCTCGGGTATCCGCGGTCGGGTCGGCGTCGACCTGACCCCGGAGCTGGTCGGCGGCTTCGCCGCCGCCTTCGGGGCCTTCGTCCGCCGGCAGGGCTGGGGCGACCATCTGGCCATCGCCCGCGACTCGCGGCCCAGCGGGCCCGAGCTCGTGAGGGCGGCGACGGCGGCGCTGCTGGGGGCCGGCTGCCGGGTGAGCGATCTGGGGCTGGTCCCGACGCCCACCGCGCTGCTCGCGATCGAGGAGCTGGGGTTGGCCGGGGGTATAGTCGTCACGGCCAGTCACAACCCGAAGGAGTGGAACGCGCTGAAGCTGGCGAGCCCGGAGGGCGCCTTCCTCACGCCCCAGCAGGGGGCGGAGTTCCTGTCCGAGCTTCGTTCTGGGGCCCAACCGCCCGTGGCGGAGGGCGAGCCGGGCGAGGCGGTGGAGCTGCCCGGCGCGGTCGACCGACACATCGAGCGCGTCCTCGGCCTCGAGCTGGTCGATCCGGCGGCGATCGCCGCACGCGGCTTCAAGGTCGTGCTCGACTGCGCCCGGGGCGCCGGCGGTGTGATCCTGCCGGCGCTGCTCGAGCGGCTGGGCGTCGACCTCGTCGGCATCGAGCTGGAGCCCGACGGTCGCTTCACCCGCGAGCCCGAGCCGATCCCGGCGAACATGGGCGCCCTGTGCCGCCGCGTCCCGCAGGAGCGGGCGGATCTCGGGATGGCGGTCGACCCGGACGTGGACCGGCTGGCGCTGGTGGACGGGTCGGGCCGGGCGATCGGCGAGGACTACACCCTGGCGCTGGCCGCCAAGCTGGTCCTCTCGCACCGACCGGGCCCGGTGGTGGCCAACCTCTCGACCAGCCAGATCGTCGAAACAGTGTGCAGGGAGGCGGGCGCCGAGTACCACCAGTCGCCGGTCGGCGAGGCGAACGTGGCGGCGGCGATGCGGGTGGTGCGGGCCGTGGTCGGCGGGGAAGGGAACGGCGGCGTCATCTTGCCGGCGCTGCACCTGACCCGTGACGCGCCGCTGGGGGTGGCCCTGGTCCTACAGCTGCTGGCGGAGACGGGGATGAGCCTCGGTGCGATTGTGGCGGACTATCCACAGTTCGTCATCGTCAAGAACCGCTTCCCGCGCGGCCACGGCGCACTCGATGACCTGGCCGGCGAGCTCGAGACCGCCTTTCCCGGCGCCGTTACCGACCGCCGCGACGGCGTCCACCTGCGCTGGCCCGACCGCCGGATCTGGCTTCACATCAGGGCTTCGGGCACGGAACCAATCTTGCGAGTGATCGCTGAAGGGCCCCTTGACAGCGAGGCTGAAGTCCGGCAGTTGGTGGATGGGGCCGGGGCCATCGTGGCTCGGGCCGCAGAATAGGGAACGCGGGCGCGCAGATGTGTGGGATCGTCGGCTACATAGGCTCGGCTGAGGCAGCGCCGCTGCTGCTCGAGGGGCTGCACCGTCTCGAGTACCGGGGCTACGACTCGGCCGGGATCACCGTCTGCGCCAACGGGTCGCTCGACACCCGCAAGATGGCCGGCAAGATCATCGATCTCGAGCAGGCGATCGGCGGGAACCTGCCGAAAGGCACGCTGGGCATCGCCCACACGCGGTGGGCCACGCACGGCGCGCCCACCTCGGCCAACGCACACCCCCACTACAACGCGGCGCAGGATATCGCCGTCGTCCACAACGGCATCATCGAGAACGCCGGCGTGCTGCGCCAGAAGCTCGAGGAGCTGGGCCACACGCTGCGCAGCGACACGGACACCGAGGTCCTGGCGCTTCTGATCGATGAGGCCTACGACGGCAACCTGGAGGAGGCGGTCGCCGCGGCGCTCCAGCAGGTCGAGGGAACCTACGGCATCGCGGTGGTCTCGAGCCGCGACCCCGAGAAGCTGGTGGCGGCGCGCAATGGGTCGCCGCTGCTGCTGGGGCTCGGTGAGCATTCCTTCTTCGTCGCCTCCGATGCGGCGGCCGTCGTCGAGCACACCCGCGACGTGGTATACCTGGACGACGGCGAGCTGGCCGTGCTGGATCGGGACGGCTACCGGACCCTCGACCTGAAGGGCCACCTGCTCGCCAAAGAGGTGAGCCGCGTCTCCTGGGATCTCGGCACCATCGAGCGCGGCGGCTTCCCCCACTATATGCTGAAGGAGATCTTCGAGCAGCCGAATTCGGTGCGCGACACGATGCGTGGCCGGTTGCTCGTCGAGCAGGGTACCGCGCGGCTCGGCGGCCTGTCGAGCTGCCTGCCCTCCCACGATATCGGCAAGTACAACCGGATCGTGCTCACCGCCTGCGGCACGTCATGGCATGCCGCGCTGATCGGCGAGTACATGCTCGAGGAGTCCGCCCGCATTCCGGTCGAGACCGAATACGCCTCCGAGTTCCGCTATCGCGATCCGGTGCTCGACGAGCGCTCGCTGGTCATCGCCATCTCCCAGTCTGGCGAGACGGCCGACACGCTGGCCGCGATCCGCGAGGCGAAGCAGAAGGGCGCCAGGGTCGTCAGCATCGTCAACGTCGTCGGCTCGAGCATCGCCCGCGCCGCCGACTGCGGCGTCTACATCCATGCCGGCCCCGAGATCGGTGTCGCCTCCACCAAGGCGTTCACCTCTCAGGTCGTCGCACTCGCCCTCATCACCCTCTACCTGAGCGCCCAATCGGAACAGGCACGCGAACAGGCCACCGTCGCGGCGGCGCTCGATCGGTTACCCGATCAGATCAGCCAGATCCTCGGCCGCAACGATGAGATCCGCGAGATGGCCGAGCGCTACCATCTCAACAAGAACTTCCTCTACTTGGGCCGCGGCTACAACTTCCCCGTCGCTCTGGAGGGCGCGCTCAAGCTGAAGGAGATCAGCTACATCCACGCCGAGGGCTACCCGGCGGCCGAGATGAAGCACGGCCCGATAGCGCTGATCGACGAGAACATGCCCGTCGTCTTCATCGCGCCGAGGGGCCGCGTCTACCGGAAGATCCTGTCGAACATCGAAGAGGTGAAGGCACGGGGCGGCCGGGTAATCGCCATCACGACCGAGGGGAATGGCGAGCTGGACCGCCTGGCCGATCATATAATAACGGTCCCCACGACCCACGAGATGCTGCAGCCGGTCCTCACCGTCATCCCGCTGCAGCTCCTCGCCTACCACATAGCCGTGCTCCGCGGCTGCAACGTCGATCAGCCCCGGAACCTCGCCAAGAGCGTCACGGTGGAGTAGACCCGGTAGACGGTAGACGGTGGCCGGTAAGGCGGTAGGCCGGTGAGCGGTAGCCGGTAGTTACGAAGTTCGAAGGTCGGAATTCACAGTTACCGGCCACCGGCGCACAGGCCACCGGCCACTACTCACCGGCTCCCGCAGCGCCCCCCCGCGACCCGAACCCACCACGGCAGTTGCGCGAAGCCCAGGAACCCGCCCAACTTCCACCCCCATGCGGATCGTCCTCCAGCGCGTCGCACGGGCCGAGGTCCGTGTCGGCGGCGAAACGACAGGCGCCATCGGGCGCGGCTTCCTGCTGCTGGTCGGCTTCACCGCCGGCGACGGCGAGGAGCAGCTCCAGTGGATGGCCGACAAGGTGCGCGGCCTGCGCCTGTTCGCCGACGCCGACGGCAAGATGAACCTGCCGATCGACGAGGTCGGCGGCGAGCTGCTCGTCGTCTCGCAGTTCACTCTGTACGGCGACGTCCGCAAAGGACGACGCCCGTCGTTCGTCGCCGCCGCCGAGCCGGAGGAGGCGGAACGGCTCTACGACCGCTTCGTCGACGTTCTCCGCCAGGGCACGATCCCCGTCGCCACCGGCTCGTTCGGCGCCCTGATGGAGGTCGACCTGGTAAACGACGGACCCGTAACACTCATTCTCGAGAGGAACTAGACCGGTGAACCCATCGCGATCTTCATCGCCATCTCCATCCCCATCGCCATCCCCATCGACGATGACCGTCGCAGCGGTCGCAGTTCTCTTCGCCTCGCTCGGCGCCTTGGCCCAAGTCGCCTGGGACCCCAACGTCGTAGCCTACGACGGGCCGTCCAGCTGGCAGCAGGCGGCGGTAACGGCGCTCAACCGCCACCTGCCCACCGATTCCGGCTACTTCGTCTTGGGGCCCATCGACCTCAACGTCGACCTGCCCGACACCACCGACCTGGTCCGCACGACGCTGCGCATCATCGCGCCCGATCTGCGCTCCTCCAGCAGGGTGACCCGCCACCTCTGGGTCCCTACCGGCGGCGTGGCGCTCGAGGAGCTGCAGCCGTCGGACACGCTGATCCACGAGATGCCGCCCGGCTACGCCGGTCGTCTCCTCAAGGGCACGATCGTCGGCGAGCATGTCTTCGTTCAGGTCTTCACCGTCCGCGGACACCGCTGGCTGCTCTGGGCGCAGCGCGCCCAGGTCGCCGGGATCACCGAGGAGGTGAGCGGCCCGGTCGCTCGATACAGCGCCGCCATCGCCCGCTACCTGGCGCTGGCGGACAGCGGGCTCGCCAACCCGGGTCCGCCGCGGGCGATCGAGTACGGCCTCGACCCGAGCTACGACCTCTATGCCCAGCCGCCGGAACCGGTAATCCGCGACCGGTCGGGTTACATGCGGCTGCTCGACGAGAACCGCGCCTTCAGTCTCGGGGATGCCGTGCGCGACGTGTACGGGTTCGTGCCCAGCCCGTCGCTGATCGGCTGGGTCGAAGAGCGAGCCGACCCGGTGCTCTTCGTCAACAAGGATACCGAGCTGGCGCTCCAGCATCGCTACCGCGACTACGAGACCTCGGCTGGCGGCTGGCTCGGCTATCCCGTGCTCGCGCCGGCTGCGCTCGCCGACCTGCGGCCCGGGCGCTACCTGTACGTGGCCGATCGCTACGGCGTGATCCGCGTCGCGCGCACCTCGATGTCCGGCTTCGATATGGCCGGCGCCGCCATCACGCACGCGCTGCTCGCACACGGCGAGCCGCTGCGTGCCGCCGGTGAGCTGGTCCTGACCCAGGAGCCCGGTGAGCCGCTCAGGGTCAGCGAGCTCAACATCCGCTCCGAGGAGTACTTCTTCAGCAACCGCTCGCTCACGCTCTACGACGATGTGGAGCAGCGATCGGATCGCTACGTCGCCGCCGTCGGTCACGTGCTGCGCGGGCTCGAGCTCGCACGCCTGCCGCGCGATGACGTGCTGATCCGGAAGTTCTAGCGGTTGAACGGCAGAGCGGGCTTGGCCGCCGGAACGTGACAGCTGAAGCCGCATGAGCGCCGACGAGAAGAGGCCGCAGCTGCTCTGGTGGGTCGCCGGCATCGCGACCGTCGCGACCCTGGTCGCCGACTTCGTCCTCGAGCGCGGCACGGGCGGTGCCCTCCGTATCGTCGGCGTGTGCGTCGTGCTCCTGGCGCCCGTCTTCTTCGTGCCGCCGTTCTTCCTGCTCAAGAAGCATGGCGGGGTCGAGCCGGGCCAGAGCTACTTCTGCACGACCCGGGTCGTGGACCGCGGCGTCTACGGCGTCGTCAGGCATCCGCAGTACGTCGGCTACTCGCTGCTGGCGATCGGCTTCGCGATGCGCACGCAGCACGTCGTCAGTTGGGCGCTCGCCGCCCTCGCCGCCGCCTTCTTCTACCTGCAGGCGCGCCGCGAAGATCGGTTCTGCGCTTGGCAACTTGGCGTCGACTACGCGGCGTACATGGCGCGGGTGCCGAGGTTCAACTTCGTCCTCGGGCTGGTCAGACTTCTGAGACGCAGGTCGCGGAGCCGAGGCCGGGGCCGCGCCTGACGCGCCGCCGCTCGAAGGGAAACCGTTCGTGGAACTGCCGAGACTGATACTCGCCTCCAAGTCGCCGCGCCGCGCCGAGCTGCTGGCGCGGCTCGGGCTGGATCACACCGTGCGGATACCGCGGGTTGACGAGTCGTTGCACCCCGGCGAACGACCGGTCGAGGCCGCCGATCGGCTGGCCCGGGCCAAGGCGCAAGCGGCGCCCGAGGACGGCGCGCTGGCGATCGGCTGCGACACGCTGGTCGTGCACCACGGCGACATCCTGGGCAAGCCGGTTACCCGGGAGGAGGCGGTGGCGATGGTCTGTCGGCTGCAGGGCGAGGAGCACGTGGTCTACACCGGTGTCGCGCTGGCGACGGTGGGGCGTGTCGAGAGCGCCGTGGAGGCCACGCGCGTTTGGTTCCGGTCGCTTGATGCCGAGGAGTGCGCGGAATACGTTGCGACCGGCGAGCCGATGGACAAGGCGGGCGCCTACGGTATTCAAGGCTTCGGTGCGGCAATCGTCGAGCGCATCGAGGGTGACTACTTCAACGTGATGGGCCTGCCGATCCAGAGGCTGCTGGAGCTGTTTCGCCGCTTCGGTTGGCGCTACGCCTTCGGGCACGGGCTCGTGCCGCTTTGAGCGCGACGAGCGCCTACGGCGACAGGAATCTCCAAGTCGGAGGTCAGGATGTCGGAGGGAGATCGCCGCTACTCTGACAGCGAGTTCGCAGTCATCCTGCGCAGGGCGTTCGAGCTCGAGGAGCGGCGGGCGGGAACCGGGCCCGGCGACGGCCTCACCCTGAGAGAGATCCAGGCAGTCGCCGCCGAGATGGGGCTGGACCCGGCGAGCGTCGAGCGGGTGGCCGCATTGCTGCCCGCGGCCAGCGCGGGAATGGCCGTACGCATATTCGGGGGACCCAGCCTCTATCAGATGGAATACACGGCGACGGGCGAGCTCTCGAAAGACAGCCTTAATCGAGTAGTGGACGCGATCCGCCGGGTCACGGGCCACCAGGGCAAGGTGTCGGAGGTGCTCGGCTCGCTCGAGTGGGAGACGGTAGGAGAGTTGAGTCAGATCCACGTGACCGTAACTCCCCGTGAAGGGCAGACGACAGTCAGGGTGCTGGCCAACCGTGGGCCGGCCGGCGCACTCACGTACTTCCTGCCGGGCCTGGCCGGACTGCTCGGCATCGGGATCATCGGCGCGATCACCGAACCGACCACCGCTGTCGGGGTCACGTCGTTGGTTGCTGGCTGCTTGGGCGGCGCGTTCCTCACCGCGCGCACGATCTTCAAGAGTACGACGAGGCGCTTCCGGTCGAAGCTCCGCGATCTCATGGACGCCACCTCCAGGGCGGTCGACGAAACGCTCGAGATCGAGGGCGGCAATGGCTGAGCCGGCCGGCAGCTCGATCGACGTCCCGCGCGCGGTGCGCTGGCATGATGACGCGGTACGCATCATCGATCAGACGCTGCTGCCTTCCGAGTACAGGGAGATCGACCTCGTCGAGGTCGATGAGGTGATCGAGGCGATCCGCAGCCTGCGAGTCCGCGGCGCGCCGGCCATCGGGATCGCCGGTGCGATGGGGCTCGTCGCGTCGCTCGAGAAGCACGTCGCCGGCCCCGGCTCGGCGTTCCGAGCGCGGTTGGCGGAGGCGGCCGAGGCGATCCGCAGCGCGCGACCCACGGCCGCGAACCTGGCCTGGGCGGTGGACCGGGTGGCCGCGCTCGCCGATCGGATGAGCGCGGCGACGAACGCGGAGGTCTGGGAAGCGATGCGCCGCGAGGCGACGGCGATCCTCGATGAGGACCGCGAAATGTGCCGGCACATCGGCGAGCACGGGCTGACGCTGCTGCACGACGGGTCGACCGTGCTGACCCACTGCAACGCCGGCGCGCTGGCGACGGGCGGTATCGGCACCGCGCTCGCGCCGATCTACCTGGCGGCACAGCGCGGGATGAACGTGCGCGTCCTGGCCGGCGAGACGCGCCCGCTATTGCAGGGCAGCCGGCTGACGGCGTGGGAGCTGAGCCGTGCCGGCGTGGATGTTACCGTGCTCACCGACAGCGCGGCGGCGGCGGCGATGGCGCGGCTGGGGGTCGACATAGTCATCGTGGGCGCCGATCGGATCGCCGCCAACGGCGACGTCGCGAACAAGATCGGGACGTACGGGCTGGCGATCGCGACGCGCCACCACGGCCTGCCGTTCTACGTGGCGGCGCCGTCCAGCACGTTCGATCTCGGACTGGCGAGCGGTGCCGAGATCCCCATCGAGGAGCGGGCCGCGGATGAAGTGCTCCGCGGGTTCGGGCGGCCGACGGCGCCCGACGGGGTGGCGGTCTTCGGTGCGGCGTTCGATGTGACGCCGGCGGAGCTGGTGACGGGGTTCATCACGGAGCGGGGGATCTTGAGGGCGGGTGAGATTGGGGAGCTGCGGGTCCGGTGAGTCTTCGTCTCGGGATGACGATTATGATCACGAGTATGAGCCTTCTTTCCCAATCATACTCGCAATCGTAATCGTGATCGTACTCGTACTCGTACGATGACGATAGCGATGGCGATGGCGATGGGGATGGCGATGGCGAGGGGATGAAGATGGAGATGGAGATGGAGATGGAGATGGAGAGGGAGAGGGAGATGGAGAGGGAGAGGGAGAGGGAGAGGGTGGTGGGTGCAGGGTTGTGAAGTGCTATCGGGCGAAGAGATCGACGCTGGTCTTCACCTTCGGGTTCTTGGGGATCCTGACGGCGCTGACGATCTTCGGCGTCTTCTTCGCCGAGCCGCGGCTCTTCTTCGCCGCCTTCCTGCTGGTACTCGCCTGGCGCTGGCACCAGCTGCTCAAGACGCCGGTGGAGGTGCGGGAACGGGATGACGGTGTGATCGAGTTTCGCGGCGTGGTCGGTCGCAAGGAGCTGAGGGTGGAGCAGATCGAGCGGGTCATGCGGGTGGGGGGCGGCTACTGGCTCGAGCACGCCGGCGGGTCGCTCAGGCTTTACGGCAACATGCCGGGGATCGGAGATTTCCTGGCGCACCTGCGGGCGGTGAACCCGGAGCTCGAGGTGAAGCGGTACATCCCGTGGGGTCAGAAGAGTTGAGGGCGCTATGGCGGTGATCCTCGCCATCGATCAGGGTACGACCGGTACGACCGTGCTCGCCGTGGACAGGGCGGGGCGGGTGGTGGGGCGGGCCTACCGTGAGATCGAGCAGCACTACCCGCGGCCGGGCTGGGTGGAGCACGACGCGAACGAGATCTGGCGCTCGGTTCAGGCGGCGGTGGCCGATGCGTTGCAGGCCGGCGGTCTGGCGCGATCCGACGTCGCCGGGTTCGGGATCACCAATCAGCGCGAGACGGTGGTGCTCTGGGACCGCGAGACCGGTGAGCCGGTGCATCGCGCCATCGTCTGGCAGTGCCGGCGCACGACGCCCCAGTGCCGGGCGCTCAAGGACGGCGGACACGAGAGTCTCATTCGCGAGCGCTCGGGCCTGGTCATCGACCCCTACTTCTCCGGCACCAAGATCGCCTGGCTGCTCGAGCACGTGCCGGGCGTCCGGGCGCGCGCCGAGGCCGGCGAGCTGGCGGTCGGCACGATCGACAGCTGGGTCATCTGGAAGCTGACCGGCGGCCGGGTTCACGCGACGGAGCCGACCAACGCGTCGCGCACCCAGCTGTTCCGGATCGATGAGCGGCGCTGGGATCCGGAGCTCTGCGAGCTGCTCGGCGTCCCGCCCGCGGTCCTGCCCGAGGTGCTGCCGTCCGGCGGCCTGTTCGGGACGAGCGATGCGGCTGCGGTGGGGCTCGAGGCGCCGGTGGCGGCGGCGCTGGGCGACCAGCAGGCGGCGCTCTATGGCCAGGGCTGCTGGGAGCCGGGCCAGGCGAAGTGCACGTACGGGACGGGCGCCTTTCTGCTGGTGTACACGGGCGACGAGCTGGTCCCGTCGCGGCACGGCCTGCTGACGACGGCCGCGGCCGGCGCGCGCGGCGAAGCGGCCTACGCGCTGGAGGGCTCGATCTTCATCGCCGGCGCGGCGGTGCAGTGGCTGCGGGACGAGCTGGGGCTGGTGGAGAGCGCGGCGGAGACGGAAGAGCTGGCCCGCTCGCTCGAGTCGAACGATGGCGTCTACTTCGTGCCCGCCTTCGTGGGGCTCGGCGCGCCGCACTGGCTGGCCGACGCCAGGGGCACGCTGGTCGGCCTGACGCGCGGCAGCGGCCGCGCCCACCTGGCCCGCGCGGCGCTCGAGGCGATGGCCTACTCGGCCCGCGATCTGATGGAGGCGATGGCCGCCGACTGGGGTCAGCCGGTGCGCGAGTTGCGGGTCGACGGCGGCGCGGCGGCCAACGACTGGCTGATGCAGTTCCAGGCCGACGTGGCGGCGATACCGGTGGGCCGGCCGGCGATGTTCGAGACGACGGCGCTGGGCGCGGCGGCGCTGGCGGGTCTGTCGACGGGCTACTGGTCCGAGCCCGACGAGCTTCGTGATGTGCAGAAGTTGGACCGCGGGTTCGTGCCGAGGCTGTCGGAGGGTGAGCGGGAAGAGCTGCTGCGCGGCTGGCGACGCGCCGTGCGGGCGGCGGCGGCGTGGGCGGAGGGATAGCAGTGGGGCGAAGTTCGAAATTGAGCTTTGAATTCTGAACTTCGAACTTCACACCTCGCACTTCA